>Ga0315901_10000819_pt1 | contig 44940 bp, 45 predicted proteins | sample LakEriMetagenome_10_FD_203761 | JGI IMG/M metagenome (GOLD analysis project Ga0315901, IMG submission 203761) | Freshwater fungal communities from buoy surface, Lake Erie, Ohio, United States - Buoy 2 MA116 | ecosystem: Environmental > Aquatic > Freshwater > Lake | place: USA: Lake Erie, Ohio...
TCCGCGGCGGAAAACTCCTCACGCCCCCCCCCGACGCCGGCATCCTCGAGGGGATCACCCGCGGCGCCGTGATGGAGCTCGCCCACGCCGCCGGCATCGACTGCCGCGAGGTGACGCTCGTGCGGCATGACCTCTACACCGCCGACGAGTGCTTCCTCACGGGCACCGCGGCCGAAGTCATTCCCGTGGTGGAGATCGACGGCCGCAAGATCGGCGCCGGCGTGCCGGGAGCGGTCACGGCCCGCCTGACCCGCGACTTCCACGCCCTCGTGCGGGCGTAGGTGGCAAGCGGCTACTCGTCGCCGATGGCGTCGTATCGCGACACGTAGCCCGGCTCGCGGGCCCGCACCAGTTCGGCCTCATACTCCGCCACCACCCGCTTCTGGATCAGTTCGCGGCAGGCGGCGTTGATCGGGTGGGCGATATCGGCGTACAGCCGCAGCCGGCCGTCGTCGTCGCGGGGCAGGCTGCCGGCGCCGAGTTTGGCGCCGCACTGGTTGCAGTAGCCGGCCCGCAACGGGTTCTTGAAGCCGCAGCCGTGGCAGTGGCTGCACAACTTGCGGCTGGGCATGGCGACGAAGGGGCCGGTGGGGCCGCCGATGACCTTCAAATCGCGGACCACGAACGCCGCGTCGATCGTGATCGAACAAAACGCCAGCAGCCGTTCCGCGGCGTTGCCCACCAGTTTCACCCGGACTTCGGTGATCAGCATGCATCCCCCCCTGGAGCGCCCGGGACTCCACCCCAGCCCGACGCCCCCCAAGCGAACCTCAAACCAAACCTACCCCACCACGGCTCGTGACTCCAGCGAAGAGGATTCCTCCACGAGCGCATCCCGACAGACGGCAGCCCCAGGAAGGGAGAGCCGCACGGTGAACACGCCCGGCCACGCGGCCCCGCCGGCGAACCGCTCCGCGGCCAGACGGGCCGCGATGCCCCGGGCCTCGGCCGCCGTGCGACACAGCGCGAAGCAGGCACTGCCGCTGCCCGTCAGCCGCGGGGCGACCGCCCCGGCACGGGCCAGCGCCGTGAGCAGCCGATCCACGTCGCCACACAGCCGGCGGGCCGGAGCCTCGAGCGCGTTGTGCATCAGCGGCGCCGCAGCGGGCAGGCCGCCGGCGGCGAGCGCGGCGGCCAGTTGCTCCGCTTCGCCGCGCCGCGTGGCGTCGGGCGTGCAGGCGGCATAGACGGCGGCGGTCGAGAGCCCGGTCGCCGGGCAGGCGATCACCGCCGCCAGCGGCGGCACGCCCACAACGGGCGTCACGCACTCGCCCCGACCGCGGACCACCGCCGCGGCGGCCGTGAAGAACCAGGGCACGTCGCTGCCGATGCCGGCGCCGAGGGCCGCGAGGTCATCCCGCGACCAGTCGAGCCCCCAGGCCCGCGCGGCGGCCAGCAGCACCGCCGCCGCATCACTCGAGCCGCCGCCCAGGCCGGCGCCCGAGGGAATCTCCTTGACGAGTTCAATGTCGAGACCGGCGGTCACGCCCGCCCGATCCCGCAGCGCCCGCGCCGCCTTGACCACGAGATTCGAGTCGTCCACCGGCACGTCGCGGGCCAGGGCCCGCCCGTCTGCGCCGGCCAGCCGGCCGGCGTACCGCACGGCGAGCGTGACGGCGCCGTCATCCCGTCGCCGCACCCGCAGGGTGTCGTGCAGCGTGACCGGCACCATCAACGACTCGATCTCATGGAAGCCGTCGGGCCGGCGGGCGAGCACAGCCAGCGACAGATTGAGTTTCGCCGGGGCGCGAATGACGAGCGCAGCGGCCATGGATCGGTGCGTGGCAGAACCGTTCACAGCAGATGGCAAAGACATGGTGTGGCGCAGCGAACCACCGCCCCTGTAACACGTGAACCCTCCCGCCGACGGCTAATTTAAGCCCTACGGCCCAAGGGGGTCAAACGGAACGGCGACGGACCGCAAGCCGCGGGCGAACGGCCGCCGGAGCCAGGGTTCAGCGCCAATTGGCCACGAAGGCCAGCGTCACCAGCGACAGGATCAGCCCGATGGCGACCAGCACCGCCAGCAGCACGGCGATGCTGCGGCCCGCCCAGAGATCGTCTTGGATCATGTCGGTGCGGGCCGACTTGTCGAACGCAGAGTTCCACACGGGAAACGTCCGCTCGTCGTAGACCCACTGGGTGCGTTCCTCGAACTGCTTCTGGCTCATCGGTCGTCTCCGGCACCCTGCTCCGCGGACGGCGCGGCCGGTTTCCGGGGTATGATTCCCGGAAGGCGGCCGACCGACCGCCGAAATCTACCCCGCGAAATCCGCCGCCGCCAGTGCCGCCGGCTCCCGGCGGCCACCCATGACCCACGATCCGGCACCGCCTGTCTCCCCGCCGGCCGACCTCCCGGCATCCCGCGATGGCGCGGGCCACATCCTCGAACCGGGCTGCGGCCTGGAGGAGTGGCTCGCCGCCCAGGGCCAGCCGGCCTGGCGCGGGCGGGCGATCCGCCGCTGGCTGTTCGCGGGCCGCGCGGCCGCCTTCGCCGAGATGACCGACCTGCCCAAGGATCTGCGGCCGCGGCTGGAGGCCGACTTCCGCATCTGGACGACCTCGATCGCCGCCCATCAGCGGGCCGACGACGGCACCGAGAAGCTGCTCTTGGAACTGCACGACGGCCAGCGAATCGAGTGCGTGCTTCTGCGGGACGGCGAGCGGCGGACGGTGTGCATCAGTTCGCAGGTCGGCTGTGCGATGGGCTGCGTGTTCTGTGCCAGCGGCCTGGACGGCGTGATCCGCAACCTCACGACCGGCGAGATCATCGAGCAGCTGCTGCGGCTGGCCCGCCTGCTGCCGGCCGACGAGCGGCTCAGTCACATCGTCGTGATGGGCATGGGGGAGCCGCTGGCGAACCTCGACCGGCTCCTGCCGGCGCTGGCGGTCGCCCAGCATCCGCAGGGGCTGGGCATCTCCCAGCGGCGGATCACGATCTCGACCGTCGGCCTGCCGCCGGCGATCGACCGGCTGGCCGCGGAGAACCCCGGCTACCACCTCGCCGTGTCGCTGCATGCCGCCGACGACGCCCTGCGGACGCGGCTCGTGCCGGTCAACAAGGCAATCGGCGTGGAGGCCGTGCTGGCCGCGGCCGACCGCTACTGGGAGACATCGGGCCGCCGGCTGACGTTCGAATACGTGCTGCTCGGCGGCGTCAACGACTCGATCGACGACGCCCGCAAGCTCGTCCGGCTCCTCGCCGGCCGCGCGGCCCTGCTCAACGTGATTCCCTACAACCCCGTTGCCGGGCTGCCCTGGAAGGAGCCTGCGAGCGAAGCCCGCGAGCGGTTCCTGGCCGTGCTCGCCGACGCCGGCGTGAACGTGCAGGTCCGCCGCCGCAAGGGGGCGCGGATCGACGCGGCCTGCGGCCAGCTGCGCCGGCTCGCGGCCCAAGCGCCGGCGCGTGCGGACTAAACGGGCGCGGCCCACGCCTGTCGGCACGCCCACGGCGCACGTTTTGTTGGTGACCGTCGTGCAGCATGGACGGCGGAATGGTTTTCACGCCCGGTGTCCCCGGGTTTCCACCCGGGGCTTTTTGGATGACGCGGCCCACTCGCACACCGTGCGATCGGACCAACGCCGAGTCGGCACTTGTGCATGCCCGTCAGGCGAGCCAGCCGAGCAGGAGCACCGCGGCCAGCACCACGCCGAGGATGCCTCCCAGCCACACCGCCCAGTGGACCGTGGCGTAGCCGATCTGGGCCGGATCCTCATGATGGGTGGCGGCAAAGATCAGGCTGGCGAGCGCCAGCAGCGGCAGGCCGAAGAACACGCCCGGCACCTTGTCGGCGAGCTGAGCGAAGACGAGCGGCAGAGGTTCGATCATCGCAGTGAAATCCCTTCCCTGGTCAGGCCTTGCGTGCCGGTGCAGCCGCCGGCAAGGCGTCCTTTGACGGCGCGTCTCGCGACGCCGTGCGCAACGGCCCGACGAACGCATCGAGCACGACCAGCACGTTGAGCATCCCGGCGATCACCGTGTAGAGCGTGCCGATCTCGAACCGCCGGCCGAGCCGCCGCTGCCAGATCGAGAGCTGGTCGCGTCGGAACTGCTTGAACGGCGGGCGGTCAAAGAAGTCGTCGGCCTCGACGCCGGGCTCGGAGCGGGCCAGCCGCGCGGCATACGCCGGGCTGACAAGTTGCCCGGGCCGCAGCGGCGGGGCGAACAGGCCGGAGGCGAAGTGCGGCTCCTGCGCCGGCCCGTGGAGCCGCCACGACTGCAGCACGGCCGGGATGGCGACGGCGCCGATGCCGGACTGGCCGATGAACGCCAGCCGCGGCTCGCCCGGCCGCCAGGCCGCGTACACCACCCGGCCTCCGCCGAGCCAGAGGCCGAACACAAGGCTGGTGAGCAGCGCCGCCATGCACAGCCCGCCCTTGAACCGCCGGCCCTGGTAGATCTGGCCCAGCCCCGGCACCAGCCACGACAAGGCGGCGGCGAGGAATGGGTTCCGCAGGTCGATGACCGCGCCGTCGTCGGGAGAGACGGCGATCAGCCGCCGCCGCTGGGGGTGCTGCGTGCCCACTGCCTGAAAACTCCTGCTCCCGGTGGCGTTCCCTCGGGTTCGCGGAGTGTATGCGATGGGCCGGCGACTCGATAGCGGCGCGGCTCCGGCCGGATGGTGTTCGCAGCGGTCGGCTCCTGCTACGATCCGTACAGACCGCCGACTCGCGGCGGGCGTCAGTGTCGCCGCACCCCGAAGCCCCCGGGTCCCATGAGACTGCTCGACCGCCGGACGTGGTTTCTCGCCCTGCTCGTCGCCGCCGGCGGGTGCTCCGCGACCAAGAAGAAGAAAAAGAAGAAGTCGGGGGCTGCGTCACCCGACCGCCCGCCGTCTGCGAAGAACGCCGCGTCCTGGAACCGCAAGCACCGTCCCCAGGGGCCGCAGACGTTCAGCAACCTGCTCGAGGCCGACACCTGGATCGCCGATCTCGACAGCACGTCGCCGCAGACGCGCATCACGGCGGCCAAGCAGCTCGGCAACATGGGCAAGAGCGCCCAGGCGGCCCTCTCCAAGCTCGAGACGCTCGCCAAGGACTCCAACGCCGAAGTGGCCGCGGCCGCCAAGCAGGCGATCAAGTCGATCCGCAAGTAGGCGGCGTTATCAGCCCCACAGGCGGCGGACGACCCGCACCTGTGGCGCGGGGGGCGGGGGCACTGCGGCATCCGCGACGGGCGCGTCCGCACGCGTCCACGCCGCGGTGTCGGGAGCGAGTTCACGCCACACGCGTTCGATCGTCGCCGCGTCGATCGTATCGATGCCGTCGCCGGCGGCCGCCACGACCGCCAGGCTCGCCAGCCGGCAGACGATCCGGGGCACGCCCCCGGCGAACCGGGCGAGCGTCTCCACGGCGGCCGAAGAAAACAGACCGCTGGTGATTCCGGCCCGGGACGTAGCCTGCGCGAGGAAGCCCGCGACCTCCGCCTCGCCCCAGGCGTCGAGCTCGATCCGCACCGTCGCCCGCTGGCGGATCGCCTCCGGCACCAGCAGCGTGCCCTGGGGTGTGGCCGTCGCCACCACGACGAGTCGGGCGAACCGGGGCTCGACGGCGGCCGTGAGCCGGGCGATGCCGTCGACCGCATCGCCGGGCCCGCGGTCGAGATCGTCGAACGCCAGCACCGTCGTCCGCTCCATGAGGGCGTTCTCGCGCAGCCGGTTCTCCAGTTTCTGCCAGGCCCGCAGCGGCTCGGCGCGGCTGCGGCTGTCGAGGGGCAGCCGGTCGAGGAGGAGCTCGAGCCATTCCCCCGACGGCAGGCCGCCGAGCGACAGCACGGCCACCTCCGCGCCCAATCCGGCGAACCGCCGGGACGCAACGGCCAGCAGGTGGCTCTTGCCCATGCCCTCGGCGCCGACCACGAGCCCGCAGCGACCGCGCTGCTCGACGAGCCATTCGAGTCGCGCCAGCGACTCCTCCTGGGCCGCGCCGACGTGAAACGCGGCCGGCTCGAGCGAGCCGGTGAAACACTGCGTGGCGGCGGAGAGGTCGCGTACCATAGGGGTGCGAAGTGTAGCGATCCACCGCCGCCGGGTCAGGAGGAAAAAAGCCCGGCATTTTCCCGGCACGAGGCCCCGATGAGCGAACGATTCTTTCTCGCCGCCGCACCGGTCGGCACGCGGGCCGTACTCACCGGCGACGAAGCCCGGCATCTCTCCCGCGTGCTCCGGGGCCAGCCCGGCGACGAGATCGTCGTGTTCGCCGGCACGGGCGTGGAGTGGCCGGCGCGAATCGTGCGGGTCGCCCGCGACGAGGTGGAGCTCGAACTCGCCAATCCCAGCACCGACCCGGCGCGGCCCGGTCCACGGCTCACGCTCGCCGTCGCCCTGCCGAAGGGGGAACGGCAGAAGTGGCTCGTGGAGAAGCTCACCGAACTCGGCGTCGATCGGCTCGTGCCCCTGGTCACCACGCGGGGGGTCGCGGAGGCGACGGCCGCTGCCCGCGGGCGGCTCGAGCGCGGCGTGATCGAGGCCTGCAAGCAGTGCGGCCGCAACCGGCTGATGGAGATCGCGGCGCCGCATACCATCGCCGAGCTGCGCGCCGAAGTCGCCGCCGGCCTGGCGATCCTGGCCGATCCTCACGCCCCGCCGCTCGACGCGGCCGCGATCCGGGCCGCCGGCCGTGAACTCGTGGGCCTGATCGGGCCGGAGGGGGGCTTCACCGCCGACGAGATCGCCGCCGCCGAGCGTGCCGGCGCGATCCGCGCCGGCCTCGCGGCCCACGTGCTGCGGGTCGAGACGGCGGCCATCGCCCTCGCCGCCCGGCTGGCGTGAGGCGTCAGTCGCAGCAGGTGCAGCGCTGGGGAATGTTGAGCACGAGCGTGGCGCTGTACGCGGTCTTCTCATAGCCTGCGCCACGTTCCTCGGGCTCCGTCCGATGGGCGACGACGAGGATGTAGTTTCCTTCCCTGGGCACGTAACTGCACCGCCCCTCCGCATCCGTTTTCCGCTCGTGTTCGGCGTCGAAACCGGCCTTGAGTTCGGCACCGCGCGGAATGAACGACACCCGCTCATCGGCGAGCGGCCGGCCGCGGTAGAGAAGCCGCACCGTGATGGCTTGGCCGGGGCCACACCGCGCCACGGGGTGCGTCTCGGGCACGAGTTCCAGGGCATGCCCGAGCGGTTCCGCGAATGGGCCCGACTGTTCCGGCTCTGCGTCGAGTCTGTCAGCGACGAGAAAATAGGCCTTCGCGCTTTTCACCGTCCGCTTCGGGCCATGCAGCCGGTCGAGGGAATGGGCGATGCAATGCAGGCCCGACTCGGCGGTGACGAACCGGCCCGACCAGAATCCCTCCTTGGGTGCCAAGCCGAGGTCGATCAGCGCCGGCACGAGGTCGGTCCGCCGGCCCCCGGGACCGATGACGTGCAGCGTGGTGCCATCGAGGGTGGTGAGCTTGCTGGCGAACTTGAAATCACGGTGCTCATTGCCGTGGTTGCCGAGGGCCAGATCGACATGGACGACGTCGTCCGGGCGCACGATCCGGGAGGCCGTCTGCACCCATGTGTCGTGGGCGGAAGCGCTCGAGGAAAGGAGGAGCAGACAGGCCCAGGGACCGATCAACGACCGCATGGAAGGAACTTTCACGTGGGAAGGGAAATGAACGCATGCCCGCGGGCGTACAGCCGCCGCCTCACGGTTCGGCGCCGCCCGCCTCGCCGCCGCTGCGACTGTGCAGGCCACGGTGGACGGCCGGATCGATCGACTCCGACAACAGTCGCACAGAGGCGTCGCCGAACGCCGCCGCCGCGCCGCCGCGGTGATGACTGCGGGGGCCGAAGAACCCGCTCGCGTGGATGATGACGTCGGGGATCGACGCGTTGGGCGTGGTGTAGCCGTTGGTGAGCGTGTTGGCAGCCCCCGTCGTGGCCCACGAGGAGCCGCGGCCTCGGAGGGTGTTGGTGTTCGCCCCCCGCCAGGTCGGGCTGGCGATGACTGGCCACATGGTCGCCAGATCCGGGTTCTGAACGACCCCGCCCGCCATCGCCGCCGACCACGGGCTGCCTGTGGCCGCGTAGCCGGGCACCGCCTGCTTCGCGCTGCTCACACCGGCGGAGCCGTTGAGCGTCTTCTGATAGGGAAAGGGGGGCGTGGCGCCGGTCGGCAGTGTGACGTCGTCCCCGGCACTACGGACAGTCTCGCTGAAAAACACCGTCCGCGCGGCACCGTCGGTCACCTGCGCCAGCCGCACGGCCGACTTCTCGTGGACGATGCCGTCGGTCGGCCAGCGCTGGTCGTAGGTGGAACCGGTGCCGGAGCCGACGCTCACCATGTAACTGATGCCGGCGACGTCGAAGGGTCCGCCGGCGACGACCGTCACCCGACTCACGGCCGGCGCCGGGTCGCTCGGGCAGAGGAACACCGGCACCGGCGTGGCGAAGAGCGTGAGAAACTCCGCCGCGGGCCGCTGGGCGTTGAACGTCGTCGACGTGGCGGTCTTGCGGAAATCGATCATCCCGGCCAGGGCCGTTTCCTCCATGAAGGGTAGGAGACGGGCCTGGATCGAAAAGCCTCCGGCCGCGTCGGTCGGCGGAAAGGACCGGCGGGCGAGCTCGTAATTGAGCATTCCCAAGGCCAGCTGCCGGAGGTTGCTCAAGCAGGCCGTCTTCCGCGCGGCCTCGCGGGCCCCCTGCACGGCCGGCAGCAGCATGCCGACGAGCACGGCGACGATGGCGATCACGACCAACAGTTCCACCAACGTGAAGCCGTGGTCGCGTGTGGCTTCCCTGGCCCGAGTGCGATGCATGGCGACTCTCTCCGGTGCGCCGGCATGCTGCGACCGCGGCCGCGCACGGTGCGCGGGCCCTGCGGCGGGCAGCGTGAAGATCCACCGGCGCGGGGAGCGTCTCTCCACGGCGGCGGACGACTGGCTACGGCCTTCGTCAGGCCGCGCGCGGCGGAGGCGAATCGGGGGCCGGTCGCTGCGTCCGCAACGACTCGCTGCGGATCGCGATCAACTCGATGGAGAGGTCGAGCAACTGCGACGGATGCAGCCGCGCCGGCGGGGGAGCCGCCGCCACGGCCGACCATTGGGCGACGATCCCGCCACAGGCGAGCATGGCCCGCAGCGTGACTGTCCGCATCGGTGCCACGGCTGGCTCCGCTGTCGGCTGCGGCAGATTCGCCGCCGGCGCGGCGCAGCAGGATGGCGCGGAGTCGGCCGCCACGCAGCACGCTGGCGCGACCGCGGCCGCCGCGCTGCAGCATCCGCGTGGCACCGCTGCGGCATCGACCACGCCAGCACGCCGGGCGAGCGCCTCGAGCACGGCCGGTTTGAGGCCGCGAGCCCGGGCCCAGGCGAGCGTCTCGGCCGGGGTGTGGCAGCAGCAGCTCTTGAAGCATTGCTCCGCGGTCGCGCAGCCGCAGGGCTTGTCCATGCAGGGAAACGGTTGGGAGCGATCCTTCGCCGCCAGCCGCTTGCCGGCTGCTTCGCTCGCGGCTCCACCGCCAACCGGCTGGACGACGCCGAGCGGCAGCGGCAGACCGGAGGCGAGGAGCACATAGCCCCACACCGCACACCAGGTCGTGATCCGCAACCGCGGGACACACGAAAGCATGCGGGAAAGAGTACCAGCGCCGCCGGCCGCCGCCATGCAGGCCCTGCGGGCGGCTACAGCGCCCGCAAAAATTCGGTGGCCGCGGCCAATTCGGCGCTCGCCGCGCGGTCCTCCACCGGCTCCAGCCCGATCCAGCCGCGGTAGCCGCGCTCCTCGAGGGCGGCGAAGACGCCCGCGAAATCGACCTGCCCCGTGCCCAGGATCACCGCCCGACCGCGGCCGGCGAACGCCCCGGCCACCGCGTCGGTGGCGTGGACGCTCGCCACATGCCGTCCCAACGCCTCCACCGCCGCGACCGGATCGTGACCATGCACCACGAGGGCCCCGGTCACGATGTCGCAGGTGAAAGCCGCTTCGGGCAAAGCAGTGAACAGCCGCAGCAGGTCGGCGGGCGCTGCCCTGCCCGCCTCGACGCACAACGTCGCTCCCACCGTCTGCGACCAGCGGCCGAGATCCGTGAGCACATCCACCAGCAGGTGCCATGCCGGCCCGGATGATTCAGGGGGAATGTCGCCGACGTGGTTGAGCACGACGCCCGCCCCGAGCCCGTGGGCGAGCGTGAGCGCCGCTTTTGTCGCCGCGATCCGGCCTTCGAGACGCTCGGCATCGCCGTATCCGCCCCGCGTGCGAAACGCGACCCCGGACACCGCCAGCCCTTCGTCGCCAAGCCACTTGCGGATCTGCCGCAGGCCGGTCTGTGTGACCGCGGCCGGATCGAGCCCGCCGCGGGCGTCGATCTCGACGCCGCGAAACCCCAGGTCGCGGGCCCGGCGCAGCGCCGTTCGCAGGTCGCGGGCGAGCGCCTGGGTCGGCACCGAAAGGCGGTCGGTTTCCATGAATCGGTTCGCGCGGGCTTCAAAACGCGGTGACGCGGCAATCGCAGCATAGTATCCTCGCGGCATGCCGTCGCTCGCCGCCGTCACCGCCGCACTCGAAAGCATCGCGCCGCTGCAGCTCGCCGCCGACTGGGACGCCGTCGGCCTGCTCGTGAGTCCACGGCGACCGGCGATCGAGCGGGCCATGACCTGCCTGTCGCTCACCGAGGACGTGGCCGCCGAGGCCGCGCGGCGGGCGGTCGATCTCGTCGTCACCCACCATCCGCTGCCATTTCGGCCGGTGGCCCGACTCACCGATGAGAGCCACGTGGGCCGCGTGCTGCTCGCGCTGGCGGCCGCCGGCACGGGTGTCTGGAGCCCGCACACGGCCTGGGATTCGGCTGCCGGCGGGATCAACGATCAACTGGCCGCGATGCTCGGCCTGGCCCACGTCGCGCCGCTCGAGCCCGACGCGGAACTGCCGTTGGTCGGCTTCGGCCGCGTGGGCACGGCGGCGGAGGGCACGACGGTCGCCGCGCTGGCCCGCCGCGCCGGCGCCGCCCTCGGCGTGCGGCACGTGCACATCGTCGGCGCCGCCGACCGGCCGGCCGGCCGCGTCGGGATCATCTGCGGCAGCGGTGGCGACTGCATTCCGCGGGTGGTGCGGGGGGCCTGCGCCACGCTGCTCACCGGCGAGATCAAGCTCCATCAGGCGATCGAGGCCGCCGCGGCGGGCCTGGCCGTGGTCGCCGTCGGCCATCATGCCAGCGAACGGTTCTCGATGACCGGGCTCGCGGAGCGGCTCGCCGCCGCCGCGCCGGGACTGGAGTGCTGGGCCAGCGAAGTCGAGCGGGATCCGCTGGGCTGGCTCGAGGTGGGCTGACGCGCGACCCGCGCGTTGCCCCGCAACTATTGCGCGCTATTATTGTGGGATCGTGAGCCCCTGTCCGTTCTCGGCGCCGCCCATGCCACGCTTTCTCACCGCCCTTCCGGTCTTCAACGAGGCCGCTCACGTGGCGGGCGTGCTCGACGAGGTGCTCCGCTTCACGCCCGACGTGCTCGTGGTGGATGATGGTTCGACCGACGGCACGTCCGCACTGCTCGCGGCCCGGGCCGCCTCCCACGGCGACATCCGCGTGATCCGGCACACCACGAACGCCGGCTACGGCGCGGCGCTCGCCACGGCCTTTCGCGAGACCCTCGCCGGCGGCTGGGATGGGCTGGTGACGATCGACTGCGACGGTCAGCACCAGCCGCGGCTGATCCCCGAGTTCGCGGCCGCGGCGGCTGCGGCCGACATCGTCAGCGGCAGCCGCTACCTGAAGCGTTTCCCCGGCGACAGTCGGCCGCCGGTGGCGCGGCGGCGGATCAACATGGAGATCACCGCCGAAATCAACGCCCGCCTGGGGCTGGCGATCACCGACGCCTTCTGCGGCTTCAAGGCCTATTCGCGGCGGGCGCTGGCGGCCCTGCACGTCACCGAGACCGGCTACGCGATGCCGCTGGAGGTCTGGGTGCAGGCCGCGGCGGCGGGCCTGAAGATCGTGGAACTCCCCGTGCCGCTTTTGTATCTCGATCTGGCGCGGAGTTTCGGAGGCGCCCTGGACGATGCGGCGACCCGTCTGGCCTACTACCGCGGCGTGCTCGATCGCGCGGAGGCGGCCGTCGCCGCCGGGGCCGCGGTCCTGGCCTCCTGAACTGCGGCAATGCCACCATTCCGACGCCCCCCGAAGGCAGCCCCCGTGGCCCCGGACGCGTCGGGAGGCCGACTCATCGACCCGCCCGTGACGGCGGAGCCGGGCCGCGGATCGATCGAGGCCCTCGTCGACAACAACCGCCTGCTGCGAACGGCCTTCGACACGCGGATCGGCGACCTGCGGCTCTGGGAGCTCGTCGCCGCCACGCGGCGCGAGGTGCTCACGGTTGCCGCCGAATACACGGGCAGCTACCGCGATGTGCACCGACCGGACGACGTGGCCGAGTGGATCGCCAGGCCGATCATCATGGGCGGCCACCAGCCGGAACTGTTCCACGCCGGCGTGTGGCTGAAGAACTCGGCGCTCGACGCCTACGCCCGCCAGGTCGGCGGCACCGCGGTCAATCTCGTGGTCGACAGTGACCGCTGCACGCGGCCGGCGGTGGCCGTGCCCGTGGGCACGCCGGAGTCGGCGCGGGCCGAGGAGGTCGCCTTCGATGCAGACGCGCCGGAGATGCCGTGGGAGGAGCGGCCCGTCGTCGATCCCGACTGCTTCGCCTCGTTCGGCCGCCGCGCCAGCGAACTCCTCGCCCCCTTCGAGCCGCAGCCGATCCTGCGGAAGTGGTGGCCGCTCGCCGTCGAGCGTTCGGCCGCATGCCACCGCCTGGGGCTGGCCCTGGCACAGGCGCGCCACGCGCTCGAGGAGCGGTTCGGACTCCAGACGCTCGAGCTGCCTGTGAGCGAGCTGGTGCGGCTGCCGACGGTGATGGTGTTCATGGGCTGGCTGCTCGCACACGCCCGACAATTGCACGAGGCATACAACGCGGCGTTGGCGGAATACCGTCAGGCCCACCGGGTTCGCGGCCGGGGCCGGCCCGTGCCCGACCTCGCCGTGCGCCACGATGCCTCCGGGGAGTGGCTGGAGGTGCCGTGGTGGCTGTGGTCGCGGGACGACCCGCGGCGGCGGCGGGTGTTCGCCAACACCGCGACCCCGGGCACCCTGGCCCTCTCCGACATGGAGACGCTGCGGGTCGAGCTGCCGATCGCGCCCGACACGTCGCCCTCGAAGTGGGTCGACGCCCTGTCGCGGATGGAGGAGCATGCCCTGCGGCTGCGGCCTCGGGCGGTGGTCACGACGCTCGTGTCACGGCTCCTCGTGGCCGACGTGTTCGTGCATGGCATCGGCGGCGCCGCCTACGACCAACTCACCGACGCGATCGTGCGCCGGCTGACCGGCTGCGACCCGCCCCGGCATGCCGTGGTTTCGGGCACGCTGCGGCTCGACGTCGACCGCACGTTTCCCGGGTTCGCGGCCGCCGATCCCGTGGGACAGTTGGCGCAGGTCCGCCGCACGCTGCGCGACCTGGAGTTTCATCCCGAACGGCACCTCGTGCCGATGGACGGCCAGTCGGCCGCGGTCCGCGAGCTCATCCACGAGAAGTGCCGCTGGATCGACACCGTGCCCACTGCGGCCCTGGCGCGGCGGCGCTGCCGCGCGATCCGCGCCGCCAACGAGCAGCTGTCGATCGCCGCCGAGCCGCTGCGCCGCGACCTGCTCGCCCGCGTGGCGGCGCTGGAAGCCGCGATCCACGCCCGCAACGTGCTGCGATCGCGCGAATATCCCTGGTGCTTTTTTCCGGAAAAGACGCTCAAAAGCTTCCTGCTACTGGAAAAGGGCTGATTACCGACATATCTTGTCCGCCAACGGACTGGTTTTTGTCGCTCCAGGGAAAGGAGACACCATGCGTCGGGCAGGTCGTACCCCGAGGTCACCCCGGGTTCGAACGTTCCCGTCCCCTGCTCCCGCGCGGGCATCGAGCCGGCCTGATGCCGCGGCAAGGCGGCCGAAAGCGAAGCCGCGTCTGAAGATCCGCGCGGCGACAGCCTCCGCGCTGCCCCCCGTCGTCCGCACCGGCCGTCCCGCGGCAAAGAAGATCCTCCGCCTGGCCGCGGGAACCGACAAGGCGGCCCGCGAGCCCGGCCAGCCGCCCGCCACCGTGCACGCCGTCGACATCCGCCCCTCGGGCACCGTCATCAGCCGCCGGAACCTCACCAAACGTCCGGCGATCCTCCATCTCCCGCACCAGTCGGCCCCGGTGTTCACACCCCCCGCATGGATGCTCGAGGAGTGCCGTGTGGCGCCGGCCCGCGTCGGCGATCAGAGCGAAATCCTGCAACTGCTCGCCGGCCTGCCCTCGGCGCCGACACGGGCCGAGTTCCACGCGGCGGTCGATCATCCCGACCACGACGCCGGCAACCGTCTCGTGGCCCGGCTGGCGGGCCGCATCGTCGGCCACGTCGAGATCGTGCCCCGCGACCTGCTGGTCGGCACGACGAGCGTTCGCGGCGCGGTCATCGACCGCGTGGCCGTCCTGCCGGAATGCCGCGGCGCCGGCCACGGGCAGAAGCTCGTGCGGGCCGCGGAGGAGCGGATGCGGCAGTCGGGGGCCGTGGTCGCCTTTTCGCGCACCCGGATCGCGGCCTCGTTTCACGAGCTCGGCTGGAGCGTGCTGGGCCGCGACTGTGCGACGCCGGGCCGGCCCACCGAGATCCTGGCGCGGCTGCTCGAAGGCACGCAGCGCGGCGGCGAAGCCGTCACCATGCGGCAGTGGCGGCACGTCGAGCTGCCGGCGATCCTGCGGATCTACAAGCAGAATGCGACGCGGTTCGTCGGCCCGCTCGATCGCAACGAAGCCTACTCGCGCTGGCTCGTCAGCCGCGCCGCATTCGACTCGATTCTCGTCGCACTCGTCGGCCAGGACCGCTACGAACTGCACGAGTCGAGTGCCCGCATCGTGGGTTACTGCATCCAGGCGGGCAACCGCGTGCTCGAGATTCTCGCCGACCCGGAATTTCCCGGTCTGGAACGCGAGATCCTCGCCCGGGTGTGCGCCGAGGCGATCGAGAACGACCGGCAGGAGATCGTCTACGAGTCGGGCGCATCCGACCCATTGCACGAGGCCGTCGCAGGCACCGCCGGTCTTGTGCAGGGAGGCGACCGCATGGTCGTGGCCAAGGTGTTCCAGCCGCTGGAGTTGCTCACGGCGCTGGCGCCGGCCGTAGCCGAACGGCTGGCCGCGGAGGGAGTCCGCGAAACGGTGGAACTCGGACTCGACGCCCCGGGCTTCCGCGGCTCGATCATCGTGGCCGACGGCACGGCCACGGTGCACGCCGGCCGGATCGGCCGCAGTTATCTGCGACTGTCGGACGACGAGCTCGGCCGGCTCCTCCTCGGCCAATGCGACCCCGCCGAAGCAGCCGCCGCCGGTCGGCTGGAGGCCTCGACCCAGGTTGCCCAGAAGCTCGCCGCCCAGCTCTTCCCGCGCGCGCCGCTGTGGTGCCCGATGTGGGACGACCTGCCGGCCTGACCGTCAGCAGGGCATGGCACGCGGGAAGGAATTGCTCCTTGTAGCGGCGGTCTCTGACCGTCGTATCCTCCGGCTCCCGCCCGGGGCTTCTTGTGGGACCTTCAGCCCCCGCGGCCGCCCGCCAGCCACTCGTCGGCCCACGTGCGGACGTTCGCCACGCCCTTGCGGTGGCAGAAGTCGCCGAGCGTCTCGCCGCCATGCCGCTCGGCCTTGTAGCAGGCGAGCACCGCCGTAAGTTCCCGGCACAGGTCCTCGAAGGGCACGACGTCTTTGTACTGCTCGTTGAGCCGGTCGCCGAGCAGCCGGCCGCCGAGGAAGATCGTGTACTTTCCGAGCGTGCGGCCGACGATGCCGATGTCGGCGTTGTAGGGGCGGGCGCAGGCGTTCGGACAGCCGGTCATGCGGAGGGTGAAGGCATCGTGGGCGAGGCCGAGCTTCGCCACCTCCGGCTCGAGGGCATCGATCAGGCCGGGCAGCACCCGCTCGCTCTCAGCCACCGCCAGCCCGCAGGTGGGCAGGGCCACGCACGCCATGCTCCAGCGCCGCAAGGTCGAGATCTCTTCGGAGGTCTTCACCCCGTGGGCATGGAGGATCGCGGCGATCCGCTCGCGGTCGGTGACGGCGAGGTCGGTGAACAGCAGGCTCTGATGCGACGTGATCCGTACGCCCGGCTGGATGTCCCGCAGGATCCGCCGCAGGGCCGTCTTGAGGCGGAAGTCGCCGTTGTCGTGGACACGACCGTTCTCGACGTTGAACCCGTAGAAAAACTTCCCGTCGCCCTGCTCGAACCAGCCGATGTGGTCGTCGAAGCCGTGGACATCGGCCGGATGGCAGGGGGCGAGCGGCTTGCCGAAGTACTCCTCAACCTTCGCCCGGAAGTTCTCCAGGCCCATGGTGTGGATCGTGTACTTGAGACGGGCCACCTTGCGGTCGGAACGGTTGCCAAAGTCGCGCTGCACCTTGATGATCGCCTCGGCGATCCCGAGCACGTCCTCGGGCGGAACAAACCCGAGCCGCTTGGCGAGCGCCGGAAAGGTCTTGGCGGCGCTGGGCGTGACGCCCATGCCGCCGCCGGCGAGCACGTTGTAGCCGAGAATCTTGCCGTGCTCGTGGACGACGATGAAGCCGAGGTCGTTGGCGTAGACGTCGGTGCAGTTGTCCTCCGGCAGGGCGAAGGCCGTCTTGAACTTCCTGGGCAGATAGGTCGGGCCATAAATGGGCTCGATCACGTCCGGCCCGCCGGCGACCCGCGACTGCTCTCCCGTGTCGGGGTCGGTGAGCCAGATCTCGTAGTAGGCCCGCGTTCGCGGCGCGAGGTGCCGGGCCAGTTCGTCGAGTTTGGCCTGCATCTGCTCGCGGACCGGGTTGCCGTGGATCGGTGCCGGGCAGCACATGATGTTCCGCTCCACGTCGCCGCAGGCGGCGAGGGTGGTCATGCGGTTGGCATGCACCTTCTGCATGAAGGCCTTGAGGTCGCCCTTGACCACGCCGTGGTGCTGGATGGCCTGGCGGGTCGTGAGCCGGATCGTGCCGTTGCCCAGTTCGTCGCCCATGTCGATGGCGGACAGCAGCTGCTCTGCCGTGAGCTTTCCGCCGGGGACGACCGTGCGGATCATGAACGAGATCGCCCGCTCGCTCTTGGCACCCTCGCGGGCCTTGCGGGCCTCGCGATCGTCCTGCTGGTAGGTACCGTGATTCTTGAGGAGTTGCACCGACGGCTTGCCGAAGCCGGGCGCCCCGTCGACGAGTTCCTGGGCGATGTCGCCCCGCAGGTAATTGCTCGCGGTCTTGGCGACCTCGACGGCACTTGGCTTGGCGGCGGTGGTTTCGTCAGACATGGATTCCTGCTGGGCTGCGGGGGGATCGGCGTGGCAGTCGAGGCAATAAGATAGGCGAACGGCCGGAGAGGGGCGATATCGGTCCCCGGCCAGCCGGGGCACGGCACGATCGTACCGACCGGGACTCCAGCCATTTCCCGCACCGCCCGCACCCCCCCCACAGTTCCCGCAGCCGATCATCCGATAATAGGAAGTGCCGGGGCGGACCGCAGCCGTCGCCGCGGCGAAGGGGGATACGTGCTCTACAGCCGGGCGTCAGGCGTGGCCTTTGCGCATTACCCGAAGACCGGTGGAACGTCGCTCCAGCACTGGTTTCGGCAGGCGTTTCCCGACGCCCGCCTGCTCGTCACGGACAACCCGCACCTGCCCGTGCGACCGGCGCTGGAGATGATCGCCGCCGAACGTGGGCACGCCCCGCGCCGCCCCTGGCTGCCATGGGCCGCCGGCCCGCAGACCCCGGCACCCTGCCTTGTCGTCGGCGTGCTGCGTGAGCCCTTCGCGATGCTCGTGTCGCTGTTCGAGTACTGGCGGACGTTTCCTTTTGTCGTCGAGCCGACGGCTGCGTTCATCCGCGCGGCCCGCCGCGGATCGTTCGTCGAGTTCGTGCGCCTGGCGGTTGTCGATGGCCACCTGCCGACGTACGAATGGTTCTTCGACGTGGAAGGACCGGCCTGGCCGCACACCCGGCTGCTCGACTTCCAATCCCTGGAGGCGGCCATTCCGGCCTTGGCCCGTGACCTGCGGCTCCGCCAGCCGCCGGCGCTGGAACACCGCAATGCCCACTGCGGGACTCGCGACCTCGACGCCTACCGCGACGCCGCCGCGAGCCTCATGGATCGGGTGCATGCGTATTTCGGCTGGTACTACACCCGAGGCGCCGGCCTCGCCGCCGGCACGTTGGCGAGCCGAGCTGCCTGACGCGCGTTCCCCAAACGCCCCAGCCTGCCCAGCCCGCACGCCAAGAACGATCGGCAAAAAACACCAAAGCCAGACGGCTTGCAAAGTCGATAGACACTCGCAGGCCATCACCCCCCATTCGAATGGTGTGGCCCTGGGGAAAACGAGCCATGATTCACAGTGCTGCCGGGAACATCGCGTTTGCCCATTACCCGAAGACGGCCGGGTGCACCATGTTCCAATGGTTCACCACCGCGTTTCCGGATGCCATGCACCTCGATCCGGATCGGCCGCACATGAACGTCCGCCGGAGTCTGCGGCACATGGGAGCCGCGGCGACACCCGGCCCATCCGGCGGCCTGCGACTTCTCAATCCGATCGACTGGCTCGCGGCCCGGAAGCCCCAGCCCGCGGTCGCTGCCTCGAGCCTGCGGATCATCGGCGTCATCCGCGAGCCGTTCGAGATGCTCGTGTCGCTCTACGAGTTCTGGAAGAAGACACCGGCCGAGATGGAGGTGTCGCCGTTCATCGACACCGCCCGCAACGGCACGTTCCGCGACTTTCTCTGGATGGCGGTCGTGCAGAAGGAGATGCCGAAATACGAGGAGTTCTTCGACGTCGGCGGCCCCGCCTGGGCCAACACGCGGCTCATCGACTTCGCCACCCTCGAGCCGGGGCTCGCCGGCGTGTGCGCGGAGTTCGGCATCCACGACACGCCGCGGCTCGAGCGGATCAACGCCGGCGGCGGCCGGCAGCGCAGCCTGGAGGACTACCGGTCCAGTGTCGCGACGCTGGTCATCAACGTCCGCAGCCACTTCCGCTGGTATTACGAGCACGGCGTGCGGCTCGCGCTCCGCGGCGGCGAACACCGGATCGCGGCCTGACACCCCTCACGGCGGCGGGTTTACGCCGCTCGCCCGCCCACCAGCCGTGAGCATGCGTTCCTCGCGGCCTGCAGCCAGCCCGCATTCCAGGGCCGGCGCGGTTGCCACAGTGGGTTTCGCCCCCGGTGCCGGCTCAGCGGCGGCAGCGGCAGGGAGGCGTCGTCCCGACAGAAACTGGCCACGATCAGGCCGTCGCCGCTGTACGACTCAAGCACGTCGTGCTCAGCCAGGATCATGGCCCCCTGACACCGCAATTCCGCCAGGCAGTCGGCGTGCGTGGTGGCCGAGCCGCTGATCAACTCGTGATGCGTCGACGCCACGACGAACCGCACCGGCGTGCCACAGCGGCGCAGGGAACGCAGGAAGGCGAGTTCGCAGCCCTGCATGTCCATATGCAGCATCTCGACCGGTCGCCCCCGCAGCCGCGCGGCCAAGGCCGGCATGTCGAGGCTCTCGATGGTGACCGTCTCCGCATGACCTGTCCGGTGGAACTCGACCTGCGGCCGGTACTCGCCCCCCAGAGCCGCGTTGATGAACTCGGCCGTGCGACCATTGAGCGCCAGGTTCGCACGTCCCAACTCGAGGTTGGCGGGATCGGGCTCGACGCACACGGCCTCGGCTCCCGGGACGGCACCGAGGTACCAGGCCGTGTAGTAGGCCCACCAGGCGCCCAGTTCCACGATCAGGCTGCCCGGGCGGGCATGCGGCAGCAGGTGGTGGAAGATCAGTTCCTCCTGCGGCTCATGATGGCCGCGCAAGCGGTGGATGATCTCTGTCATCCACCCGCCACAATACCCATCGACCCGCACGAGGGTGCCATCGTGCATGACCTGCACGGCTCCATCGTCCCGCTCCATGATGGCGCCGGCGGCGGCCACCTTCGGGATCGCATCGCTGTCGCGGCAGGACAGCGTCAGGGCGATCCGCATTTGCAATTCTGCGGGGAACGATGCCGGTGTCTGAGCCCCGTTCGCCATGAGAGTCGCCTCACGCGGAACGTCTGGCGGGAGAGGCGACATCGGTCGGGCGGGGGATGCCGAGCAGCTCGGCCAGACGGGCCTCGAACGCCTGCGCGGAAAACGGCTCCAGTGCCTCACGCACGGTCGCTGCGTCGGGCCGCCGGCTGGCGGCCGCCTCGATCGCCGCCGCGAGCCGCGCCGGCTCGCAGTCGGCTGGCACGCACGTGACCAGGGCGGGCGGCAGCTCCGCGAAACTGCCCTCACCAGTGACCACGATCTGCTTGCCCAGGCCGAGCAGCCGCGCCACCGCACCGGACGACTCGCCATGTGTCGGCGTGCGCAACTGCACCGCGACGTCGACCGCGGCCATTAATTCCCCGAGGGAATCCTCGTCAATCGCGTCGTGAACTTCGATGAACGGGAGGCCGGCGATGCCGACCGCCTCGCAATGCCGCGCTGCGGCCCAGCCGGCGACGGTGAGCCGCACGGGACGAGTCCGGGCGAGAATGTCGAGCCCCCTGGCGACGAGATCCAGCCGTTTGCTGTCCCCTCCGGTGCCGAACGTGCCCACATGCAACGGTCCCGTGGCCGGCGATCGGCCTGGCGTTGCAGCCGGTGCGATGGGCAGAAATGCCACGTCAATCGTCCAGCGGTCGGCGGCTGGCCCGAGCGCGGCGCGAATCAGGTCCCGGCAGGCATGCGAGTTGACGATCAGCCCGTCAAACCCCGCCGTCTCGGCGAGAAACCGCAGGCCACTGCCGATCTCGGGCGCTGCCTCGAGGGCGCGATTGATCCAGGGTTTCCCGTCGTCCATAGGGGACGACGGCGGCAGGTCGTAGAACCGCGTGCCAAGATAGGCCCGCAGCAGGAGGGTGAGATTCGCCTCGTGCAGATAGGCGAGCCGCCGCTGCCGGCAGCCGAGCCGGGTGCTCATCGCCGCCTGCAACACCTTCACGTGGTGTGCCGAGTTGCCGAGCACGAAGATCAGCGTGTCGTGCCGTCCCCGGGCGAGGGCCGGCGCGAGAACCTCCGCTGGCAGCACGCGGTTGCCCGGCAGCAGGTCGTGGTCGGCGGTGAAGGCCGGCCCGGGATTGGCTTCGAAGAAGTCCGTCCGCCACGACGGTGACTGCAGGTACGACAGCGTGTACGGTGCGATCGCGGTTCGTGCCGGCGGCAGGGCGCCCACCACGGCGATCGCGCCCGTGGGGACGGCCGGCGGAGGCGGCTGCAGCTGTCCCATCACTTTCGCGGCCGCCGGTCGCCAGCCGAGCCCGGCGAGCAGCCGGCTGCCGTAGGCGAGCGACGCCGCGCGGAGTTGTGGTTCGCGGATCAGCCGCTCCATGGCGGCCGCGATGGCGGCCGGCTGCTGGGGGTCGCATCCCAGTTCGGGAATCACCAGTTCCTTGATCGACGAAGTGTTCGAGCCGACAACCGGCACTCCGCAGCCATAGGCCTCGAGCACCGGCAGCCCCAGGCCCTCGTAGAGCGACGGATAGGCCATTATCTCCGCCTGCCGCGTGATGGCGACGAGATCCTCGTCGGACACGTAGCCCGTGAACACGATCGCCCCCGGCCGGATGCCCAGCGACGCGGCCAGCATCTTGAAGCGGGCGATCCGCTCCGGGGTCAGTTTGCAGACGATCGCGAGCTGCCTGTCTGGATGGCGGGCATGGAAGTGGGCGAAGGCCTGGACCATGCCGTCCATGTTCTTCCGCCAGTCGTCGCCCCCGATGTACACGCAATAGGGGCCGCGGAGCCCGAACCGCTTCGCCACGTCCGTATCGACCGGACCACCCTGTTCGATGAGGCTGCGCTTGCGGTGGTCGATGTCGCCGTACACGCAGACGATCTTCTCCGGCGCCACACCGGCGAGGCGGATCGTGTCCTGCCGCGTCGCCTGGCTGATGGCGAACAGCCGGTCGTAGCGGCGCATGAGGCGAAAGGCGTCGAGGTACGGCAGCCGGGCCTCGTCCTTGGAGAGATACCGTTCCGGATAGATGTACGGGATCAGGTCATAGACGATGCCCAGGCAGTGCGGCTGGTGGAGCCGCAGCCAATCCGGATACAGGTAGTCGCTGCCGCGGCCGTGCAGGGGCAGGAAAAAGCAGGCGGTGAGGAGCACGTCGATCCGCCCCTGTTGCCCCCGATCGATCTCCTCCTCGAGGACCCAGGTGCCGTGCCGCTCGAACTCCTCCGCCCAGGCAGGCCGCGGCAAGCGGTCGTCCCACAGGAACAGGTACCGCTCGCCGGGATGATCGACGCAGATCTGGCGGACGATGCTCTGACAGTAGGCGGGGATCCCCCGGTCGCCGTTGTATTGGGCGACACGCAGATCGACGAGGAACGTGCGGGATCCGGACCGGGCCACGAGGCGGGTCATGCGGTTCGCCGCCGACGGGCGGCCTCCTCGCCCTGGTGGTCCGCATCCGCCTCGTCGGCGAGCCGCAGGTAGTGCAGTCCGGCCTGCTCACGGAACAGGCACTCCAACTGCTCGACCCGCTGCTCCAGCCGGGCGATGCGGTCGTGTGCGCCCGGGACCCGCAGCCAGCGCTTCAGCTTGCGGAACACCGGCCGCAGCATCCGCTTCTCTATCGATCGACCCATGCTCTTGAGCGACATGTCCCTGACCTTTCTCCAGACTCCTCGCGCAACTCACGCGGCGACGTTTCGGTGGCCCTGCATGGCCTGGACGACGCCGATGAGCTGCGCCGCCGTTGCGGTCCAGGCCGTGGGCCGAAACGTGCGGCGGATCTGGTCCTCGCGGCGTTCGCGCCACACGGGATCGCGGAACACGCGGTCCACCAGATCCACGAGCCGCCGTGTGTCGTGCGGCTCGAAAAACTCGGGCAGGTCGGCACTGATCTCGGGGATGCTCGTGGCGTTCGACGCCAGGCAGATCTTGCCCTGGCCGAGGCTCTCCGCGACCGGCAGCCCCCAGCCCTCGTACCACGAGGGATAGATGGTGGCCATGCAGTGGCGGTAATACCAGGCAAGCTCACGGTCGTCGATGCCGTGCAGCAGGTGGATACGGCCATTGACGAGCCGATCGCTCGTCATCTCGCGGAGCAAATCCGCTACGTAGAGATGGGGCGTTCCGATGCACAGCAGGTCGGGACAGGCGTCCGGGTCGCGGGACGCGAGCTGCCGCCAGGCGTCGTAGAGCAGCCGGTGATTCTTGCGGACATCGAGGGTCGAGACGCAGACGAAGAACGGCCGCCGCGGCACGAACCGCGGCAGTGGCGGCGGCTCGTCACCTGTCACTGCCGCCATCACGTCGCCCAGGCGGATTACCGACATGTCGGGCTGGCGAAATCCGCACTCGTCACAGTAGCGGCCGATCTCCTGCCGCGAAAACTCGGAGATCGTGAACACGTGATCCGAATCGGTCAGCAGTTGCCGCACCCAGGCGGTGATCGGTTCGACACAGCCCGGCAAGACCCAGTGCGGTTTGAGTACGGGAATCAGGTCGTAAATCATCCGCAGCACGCGAACGCCGCGCTGCCGGAGCTGCGACGCGGCCTCGGCATGGCCGCCGGGTGCCCAGGTGGCGCCCAGCGACAGCAGCACGTCACCGGCCGCAAACGGCGCGTCGGCACCGCAGTTCCTCGCGGGCACAGGGCGGGTGACGCCGAGCTTCACCACGGGGACCAGGCCGGGATGGCCCGCCGCGGGGGCCGGCGGCCGCAGCCGTGTCTTGACCCAGCGCCGCGCCTCGTGGCGGAGCTCCCGCGCCGCAGCCCGGAACGCTCGGAACGACTGCCGCAGCCGCTGCGTGGCCGGGGCGGAGACCCGCCGCCGCTCCGCAGTCGCCGTCCGTTTGCCAGCCGCTGGCTGGACGGCCACCACCGGCGCGCTGCCAGCGGCGGGATTCCCGGCGGATCCGACCTTGTCGGACATCGGTGCCCACGCGGGGCCGAGCCGCGGCAGATGCCGCCGGATCGTCTCGGGCAGTTCCTGAAATGCCACGGCGACGAATGCCTGCCGCCGTTGGTCGTAACGCACCAGCCGGCACGGGTAGCCCTGCGCAGTCAGGCCGTCGAGGATGCCGACGGTGACCCGCTGGATGCCGGTGAGATGCGGCAACTGCCAGCCGATGATATCGCTGACGTCGTACCAGATGCTCACGATCGTGCCTTGCTCGAGAGGGGACGCGGGAACGCCGTCAGCCGGCCTTGGCCAGGCTGCACAGGTAATGACTGGGCACGAGTCTGAAGCCATCGGTGATGTTGGCCGGGTAGGAGAGCGGCGCCCGCAAGGCGGGTTCCTCGCGCCGGTAGTAGTAGCGGTTGAGACCGTCAAACAGGCCGAACTCGTAGCCGTTGGCGAACAGCAGCCCTTCCCACTCGAACCAGGCCGGCTCATATCCATAGATGTCGCAGCCGGGGAGCTTCGGCTTCACGGCCTCCAGCAGGATCACCCGCGGCCGGAAGGCCCGCCATTCGCCCCCCAGGAGCACGTCCCGTTCGGCACCCTCGACATCGATCTTGAGAAAGTCCACGGGCACGTCGCCGAGTTGGGCGGTGATCTCAGCGAGCGTGGTCATGGGAACGGTGTACGTTGACCGCTCGAAGCCCATTTGGTTCACGCGGGTCTCGTCGAGGGTGTCGCAACAGGTCGAGAGCCCCGAGTCGCCCCACTCGTTGAACTGCACCACGCCCACGGCGGCACCGACGGCCGAGTTGATGTTCCAGTCCCGCGGGCGTGCGGCGACGAACTTCTCGTGGAACCGTGCGATCGGCTCCACGTTCACGCCCGACCAGCCCCGGTCGTAAAAGTGCTTCGTCACGGAATCGACCACCGGATCGTAGGCCCCGATGTCGATGTAGCGGCCCTGCTGCACCGCGTGGAACACGCGGTTGAGGACGACGTCCTCGAAGTTCTGCGCATAGGAGATCATGCGGCCTTCCGGATGATCAGGCCGATCGATGTCGAGGCGTAGCCGGCGAGGCTCAGCCGCAGGTGCTTGATCCGGCCGTAGGGCTCCTTGGCCGACTCGTAGTACGGTGGCGGATCGACGAACCGGTCGAGCTCGTCGCTGCCGGGATCGAGATCGAGCGGCTCGACGTGATGCCCCTGGCCGGTGAGCCGCCGGCAGACGTCCTCGATGTCGCGGAGCCGGAAGATCACGCACGGCCCCTCGGCGAGCGTGTCGTCGTTCGACGAGAGATTGAACTCCGTCGTGTGCACCGCCACGCCCCCCGGCCGCAGGCATTCCATCTGCCGTTCCAGGAACCGCAGCCCCAGGTCGATGCTGCCGCAGTGCTCGAAGGAGCAGGTCGACCAGGTGAAGTCGTAGCCGCGGAGGTCGTCGGGGATGTGGTTCATGTCGACCGGCCGATACCCGACCCGCTCGCGAAACTCGTCCTGCGGGCAGAGGCCATGGGCATTGAGGGCCTCGAGGTTGCCGACCCACTGGCCGGTCGCGGCCCAGGCTCGATTCCGCTCATCCTCAGCCGGCAGGTCGGTGGCGGTGATCCGGCACCCGTGCGCGGCCAGCAGCGACGGCAGCTTCTCCGCGCCCACCGCAAAGCCGAGACCCTGTGTGCCCGGGGCGAGCAGGCCCCGCTCCTGGAGCGCCTGGCAGATGTAGGCCAGCTCCCACTTCTTGCGGTGGGCGTCCCAGGTATCGTGCAGCCGCGCGATCCAGTCGCGAAACGGCCGCGAGTCGAGCGTGCCGTAGCGGCAGAGTTGCGAAAGCATCCCGGTGCCCTCGGTACGGCCCGCGGCGGTCTGCTGATGGAAGAGTTCCGGATGGCGGCGGGGGAAAAGATGGGCCCGGATCGGCGGCGGCGCCGCCGGGCGCGGGCTGGAGGACGAACGGCCGACCAAGCGGCGCAACAGGCTCTTCATCTCGGCTTCTCCGCAGGCGCCGCGCCGGCCGACCTCCAATGGACGGCGGCGGCGGATCACCACGATTGGGGGGCAGGCTAGCAGGATGGCCAGGGCGATGAAATGCCAGTTCGCATCGCCAAAACCCCTACTTTCGCCGCATCAACTGCTCGTAGACCCGCGCATAGCCTTCCGCGGTCGCCCGCCAGGAGAACCCGGCGGCATGCCGGCGATAGCGGTCGCCGGCCGCGGAATCCGCGCGGAACCGCCGTAGGCCGTCGCGGAGCACGGCGGCCATCGACTCGGCCGCATAGGAGTCGAAGTAAAAGCCGTGCGGGCCGGCGATCTCCGGCAGGCTCGTGCTCCGCGAGAGAAACACCGGCCGGCCGCACTGCATGGCCTCCAGCACGGGCAGCCCGAAGCCCTCGGTGAGCGAGGGAAACAGGAACGCCTCGCAATGCTCGTACAGCCATTGGCGATCGCCGTCCGCAACCTCGCCGGTCAGCACGACCCGCTCGCCCAGCCCGCGGCGAGACACCTCCCGATCGAGAAACTGGCCATAGGGCGTCGCCTTCTTGCCGGCGATCACCAGCCGCTCGCCGGGCAATTGCTCGAGGAGATCGAGAAGGACGTGGAAGTTCTTGTGAGGCAGGCTGTTGCCGACCGTGAGCAGAAAGCCACCCTCCGGCACACAGGCGGGCCGACGCTCGGCCGGGGCCGGTGGCGGCGCGATGCCCAGTGGCACCACGTGCACCGGTCGGCCACCGAGCGGCACGTGCCGCCGGACGTCGTCGGCCACCCATTCGGAGTCGGTCACGATCGCCGCCGCCCGCTCCGCCTTGCGCCGGATCGCGGCCAGTTTGCGGTCGATCTCCCGTCCCCGTCCCTCCCGCGGAGCCTCGTGGAGGAAGCTCAGGTCGTGGATCGTGAGCACGACCGGGACCCGCGGATCGAGGGGCAGGTACTTCGACGTCTGATTCGTCACGTGCCACAGGGCGACGTCCGCCGGCGGCATCAGGTGACGGGCGACGGGCCGCACCAGCCGCGCGAGCCCTTCCTTCTTCCAGAAGGCGACGTCGAGCCGGTCGTAGCCCGACGGTGGCAGATGCCGCTCGGCGCCGGCCGGGAGGAAGAACACCGGACGAAACCGCCCCGGGGCGACCTGGAGCAGTTCCGCGGCGAGGTGCAGCGAGAACCGGCCGAGCCCGCAGTTGATGTGCCGGAGTTTCTCGAGGTCGACGACGACGCGGGGCGGAGGCAAAGCCATGCCCTATGGTTGAAGGACCGGCGCGACCGCGTCAAGCCGACACGGCCGAGACGTCGCGGCCCCGCCGCACCAGCCGGGCTTCAGGCGTCGAAATAGAGGCAGAATTCATACGGGTGCGGCCGAAGCCGCATGGGCGCGATCTCCCGCTCCCGCTTCCATTTCAGCCAGGTGGCGATCACGTCCTCGGTGAACACGTCGCCACGGAGGAGGAAATCGCCGTCCCGCTCCAGGGCGTCGAGGGCCTCGTCGAGGGAGCCCGGGGCCTTGGGCACGCCGGCCAGCTCCTCCGGCGGCATGTCGTAGATGTCGCGGTCCAGCGGCTCGCCGGGATGGATCTTGTTCTGGATGCCGTCGATGGCCGCCAGCAGGATCGCGGCGAACGTCAGGTAGGGATTGCACGTGGGATCCGGGCAGCGGAACTCGACCCGCTTCGTCTTCGGGCTCGCCGAGTACATCGGGATCCGGCAGCTCGCCGAGCGGTTCCGCTGCGAGTAGGCGAGGTTCACCGGCGCCTCATAGCCCGGCACGAGCCGCTTGTAGCTGTTGGTCGTGGGATTGGAGATCGCCAGGATCGCCGGGGCGTGGCGCAGGATCCCGCCGATGGCATGCAGGCCCATCTCGGAGAGACCGGCGTAGCCCGTGCCCGCGAACAGCGGCTGGCCGTCCTTCCACAGCGAGATGTGGGTGTGCATGCCCGAGCCGTTGTCCCCGTAGATCGGCTTGGGCATGAAGGTCGCGGTCTTGCCGTGCCGCCGGGCCACGTTCCGCACGATGTACTTGTAGAGGCACATCTGGTCGGCCATGCGGACGAGCTCCTGGAACCGCATGTCGATCTCGCACTGCCCCGCCGTGGCCACCTCGTGGTGCTGGGCCTCGACGTCGATGCCGCACTGGATCATGGTCTGCATCATCTCGTTGCGCAGGTCCATGAGCTGGTCGGCAGGCGGGCAGGGGAAGTAGCCCTCCTTGTGCCGCAGCTTGTAGCCGAGGTTCGGCCCTTCCGCGCGGCCGCGGTTCCACTCGGCCTCCGCGGAGTCGATGTGGAAGTAGCCCTCGTGGGCGTTCTGGTCGAACCGCACGTCGTCGAACACGAAGAACTCGGCCTCCGGTCCGATGAAGCAGGTGTCGGCGATGCCGGTGCTCTTCAGGTAGTTGACGGCCTTGCGGGCGATGTTCCGCGGATCGCGGGAATAGTCCTCCCGCGTGATCGGGTCCTGCACCATGCAGATCATGACCAGCGTGGGGATCGACGCGAACGGGTCGACGAAGGCGGTCGTCGGCACCGGCACGAGCAGCATGTCGCTCTCGTTGATCGCCTGCCAGCCGCGGATGCTCGAGCCGTCGAAGCCGAGGCCGTCCTCGAAGGTGTCTTCCTCGAGTTTGGCGACGGGGATCGTGAAGTGCTGCCAGGCTCCGAGAAAGTCGGTGAACCGCAGGTCGATCGCCTTGACTTCCTTCTCGCGGCACAGCGCGAGCACTTCGCGGGGCTTCATGAGGCTCTCTCCGGGGGTGCCCCATGATACCCGCGACACCGTGCTACGCCGGGGGCGGCGGGGCGTGCCCGGCCAGCGCGGCCGTCCAGCCATCGTCGTGGCGGCAGAGCACGAGCCGGCCGACGACCCGCGCCCCGTGCAGGGTCACGGCGACCGTGCCGCCGGGGCCAGGGGTGATCGCCAAGGATGGTGCCGATTCATACCGCCCCGCATCGATCCGCCGCGCGAAGCCGCGACCGCCGGACACCTCTCCCGCCTCGTGCTCGAGCCAGGCGGAGCGGTGGACCGGCAGTTCGACCGCCACCACGGGCGGACCATCCGGCTGCGGCAACTCCGCGAGCCGCCACGTCCGGCAGCCGGCGCCGGCCTCGAGCAGCAGGTCGTAGTGGATGCCCGCCGGATCGTCGGGAGCGTTGATGTGCTCGAGGATCGCGAAGCGCGGCATCGCCCACAGGCTCAATAGCCTTCCTCGGCACCGGCAGCGGCCGCGGTCGGCAGCGCCAACGGCTTCGGCTTGTGCCGCACGGCGCGGCGGGCGTTCTCGTCACGGAGCCGTTCCACCGCGGCCTCGAGGCTCATCGCCCCCAGGTCGCCGTCCACGCGGTCCCGCAGGCTCACCGTGCCGGCCGCCTCGTCCCGCGGGCCGCAGACGACCATCATCGGAATGAGCTCGAGTTGCGCCGTGCGGATCTTGGCGCCGAGCTTCTCCGCGGCCAGGTCGATGCCCGTCCGCAGCCCCGCGGCCGCGAGCCGTTCCTGCACCTGCTTCGCATACGCCTCGCTCTTCTCGCTCACCGGGATCACCCGCACCTGCTCGGGCGCCAGCCAGAGGGGAAACGCACCGGCGAAGTGCTCGATGAGCACGCCCACGAACCGCTCCAGGCTCCCCAGCGGCGCCCGGTGGATCATCACGGGGCGGTGCTTGGCGTTGTCGGCGCCAATGTAGTCGCAGTCGAACCGCTCGGCGCTCGGCAGGTTGTAGTCGAGCTGCACCGTGCCCAGCTGCCACTCGCGGCCCAGCGAGTCGTGGATCACGAAGTCGATCTTCGGCCCATAGAAGGCGGCCTCGCCCGGCTCGGGCTCGCAGCCCGGCAGGTTCATCCGTCGGGCCACCCGCTCGATCGCCGCCTCGGCCTCGGCCCAGCGTTCCGGCGGGCCGACGTACTTGTCGCTTTGCGGATCGCGGAAGCCGAGCCGGACGCGGAAGTCGTCGAAGGCCAGGCTGGAGAGGACCTTAAGCGTGAAGTCGATGCAGCCCTCCACCTCCTGCTCCACCTGCTCGGGAGTGCAGAAGATGTGGGCGTCGTCCTGGGTGAAGCCGCGGACCCGCGTCATGCCGCCGAGCTCGCCCGACTGCTCGTAGCGGTAGACCGTGCCGAACTCTGCCAGCCGCAGCGGCAGGTCCTTGTAGCTGTGCGGCCGGGCCTTGTAGATCATCGTGTGGTGCGGGCAGTTCATCGGCTTGAGCAGGTACTGCTCGTCGTCGCTCATGGCGATCGGCTTGAACTGGCTGTCGGAGTAATACGGGTAGTGCCCCGAGATCTTGTAGAGGTCAACCTTGCCGATGTGCGGCGTGTAGACCGGCTGGTAGCCGCGGGCAGCGAGCTCCTCGCGGACGAACGACTCGAGCGTGCCGCGCAGGATCGCCCCCTTGGGCATCCAGAGCACGAGCCCCGAGCCGACGAGCGGGCTGGTGGTGAACAGGTCGAGCTGCTTGCCGAGCACGCGATGGTCGCGGCGGCGGGCTTCTTCCAGCGCCGCCAGATGCGCGTCGAGCTCCTCCTGGGTGAACCAGGCGGTGCCGTAGAGCCGCTGCAGCTGGGCGTTGTTCGCGTCCCCCTTCCAGTAGGCCCCGGCGATGTTCGTGAGCTTGAAGGCGCCGATGCAGCCGGGGCTCGCCACGTGGGGCCCGCGGCAGAGATCGACGAACTCGCCCTGCCGGTAGAAGGAGAGCGTGGGGTGGGCGGCGAGGCCCGTCTCGATGTGCTCGGCCTTGAGCGGCTGGTTGAGCCCGCGGACGATCTCGACGGCCTGCGCCCGCGGCACCTCCACCCGCTCGAAGGCCTCGTCGGCGGCGATGATCCGCCGCATCTCCTCCTCGATGGCCGGCAGGTCGTCGTCGGTGATCGGCCGCGCCGCCCGCATGTCGTAGTAGAAGCCGTCGCCCGTGGTGGGGCCGAAGGCCAGCTCGACGCCCGCGAAGAGCCGCATCACGGCCCGGGCCATGATGTGGGCGGCTGAATGCCGCATCACCGGCAGGGCCCGGGCGTCGCCGGCGAAGAGCGGCTCGACGGTCACCGTGTCCGCGCCGGACAGCGGCATGTCGAGGCCCACGGCCTTGCCGTCGAGGAGGGCGGCGATCGGCCGGGACTGCTTCCGGGGGGCGGGCTGCGGCGCGGGGGCTGTGGCGACGACCTCGGCCAGGCGGGTGGCGGCGGGGAAATCGCGGCTGGAGCCGTCGGCAAAGCGGACAGTGGGCATGGTGGTGCTGAAATGCGAAGGCGAGGGAGCGCGGACGGCTGCCTAGGCCTTTTTCCGCTGAAAACAGCAGCGTATCCGCCACGGCGCGGGAGCAGCAAGGCGAAGTGCCCGCGGGCTCGCCGCCGGGCGAAACTCGCTTGACTGGCGCCCGATCACGCGCAAGACTCTTGGCGTGGTCTTTGCGGGCGATTAGCTCAGTTGGTTAGAGCACTAGCTCGACAAGCTAGGGGTCATAGGTTCGAGTCCTATATCGCCCATAGCTGCGGTTTGCCGCGGCTCGCATCGTTTCGCACCATTCGGCGTTTTTGGCCGAGTGGCTGCGATTCAAGCGAACCGCTGCGGGCGGCTGCGGCTTTTGACTGCACACAAATGTGCACACTCTTTTCGGCGGCCTCAGTTCGATAACGTCGAGCGTGTTGAGCGGCGAGAAGGCGTCGCCGACCGGCACGACCGCACCCGATCGTGGATCCCAGTTGACGGGGCCGTAGATGGCCGGCCTGGAATCGCCGGCGAGGATATGCGCGATTGCATCCCCCTTGCTGCAGTGCCAGAACTCGAACGGATCGTGCAGGAAGCCGTGGGACTCCATGATGGGAGTGATCTTCAGCCGGTTTCTGGAGGACCTCCGGCTCGACGAAAAGCGACCGCATCGGCGTCCGCTCGCTCATGTCCAGGTAGGGATCGCCCCACCAGACCTCCCGGCCATCGGCCCCTTCGAGCAACGAGATGGCGATCACCGAGGCCGAAAGGCGGGTGCCGATCTTCGGGATGTTGGCCACGAGCACGATCGTGCGGCGGGCCACCAGCTCCGGCGGCGGCACCGTGCCGTCATGCGCCCAGGCACAGCGGGCGACGATCGTGTCGACGAGCCCGGGCTTGCAGGCGAGACGCCGCTGCATTTCGAGTGGCCGGAAGCCGTCCTCGATCTTGAGGATCCAGCCACGCCGGCCGCGGCCGCCGCCTCGGGCAGCGGGGCGAGCAGCAAGCCGATACAGACACTGGGCTTTGTGCCGGCGATCAATGCTGCTGATGGCTACTCTTGCGCTCCGTGAATATGCCCGTGTTTTTTGCCTGAAATGAGGCCAACACCGCATCGCGCAGCCCTACCGGCCTCTCACTTGCGATAGAATGTGGGGGTCGGATCGAGGGCCACTTGCGACCGAGGAGCCGCAGCATGCACTGGCAGGAACGTATCGGTTTCGATCCCGGGGTTCTCGGCGGAAAACCAGTCGTCAAGGGCACGAGGTTGGCCGTCGAGAAGATTGTTGAACTCATGGCCTCCGGCTGGTCGGAGCAGCAAATCATCGAGAACCATCCGGGCATCTCGCGAGACGACATCGCTGCGTGCCTCTTCTACGCAAGTGAGGTGCTGAAGTCTGAGCGAGTTGTCACGTTGGCGACAACTCACTGAAAGTACGTCGGCATGCTGTTTCTCGCCGACGAGGACTTTCCGGGTATCGCTGTGCGTTGGCTGAGGGATGCCGGGCACGACTTGCGGCCCGGAACGTGTCAAGGACTTTAAGACGCATGCGAAACGAAATTACTGTCGCGGGGTAGCTCCAGCGTGCGGACTTGTCACCGATTCTCGGGTGGGTTGATCCAGACCTCGGCATCCGGGGTTTATGTCGGGAATGCCGGCGATTGTTCGAGTCCTCTATCGCCTATTTCCTCTCCTCCCAGGACCGCTTCTCGGTCCTGGCCCAGCCGCGGCCCGCGACGGCCTCGACCGCTGCGTGGATTTTGACCTCGCCCCGCTCGAAGGCTTCGGTCGCGGCCTTGATCTCCGCCATCCTCAGGACGGCCAACCGAACTCCCTGCGGATCATCGCTCCTCATGGCAACCTCCCTATCGCACGATCTGGGCATGCTCACGGGCCTCTCCCCCAGCCACAGCGCCCGAAAGTTCCGCCAAACGACGGGGGTCAGCCTCGCCCGCTTCGTCAATCGACGCCGGCTGCAGGCGGCGATCCGCCAGTTCGCGACGACCGACGGGCTGCTGGCCACGCTGGCACAGGAACTCGGCTTTTCATCGCCAAGCCACTTCACGCGGCTGTTCAGCCGTTTGACCGGCATGCGGCCCGGCAGGTATCGGCGGCAACTCCGCCCGACGGTGGACTGACGCGGCCCCCGCCCGATGTGAACCATTTTCTCATGCATTCCGTATGCAACCCTGACGATCGCGGCGGACACTCCAGGTCTGAACACGGTCCGCTGGCACCGCGATCGAGACAGGGAGGCCCGGCGAGATCCGGGAGTGAGCCATGGATCGCGACGATCTGTTTTCGCTGTGCAGCCACGCCGGCCAGCGGCACCACGCCGGTGCGGGCAAGGTGACCGTCGAGTTCCGCGGCCGAGCCGTCGATCCGGTGCCCGAAATCCTGCGCAGCTTTCGGCTGGCGGAGATCTCCGAGAGCGAAAAGAACTCCCTGCTCTCGTTGCTGTGCGATCCCGAGGAGGCGGACTTCTGCGCGGAGACAGCCTGCGTGCGCGATCCCTACGCCGACGAGCGCGATGGTGAGAGCGACGACGACGACGTTGGCTGACTAGCGCCATGGCCGGCACTGGCCCACGGCTTGACCGCGGCCGGCACGGCCGGATGCAATGGTTGGCATGCGTCCCGTGAAACTCCCGCCGCCGCCACGCGGGCTGCCGCCCCGGCTCCGCGGCTGGTACATCGTCACCGCGGCGGTGATCTCCGCCCTCACCGCGGCCATGGCGCCGATGTGCCCCGACCGCGACGCCGCCGGCCGACCTGCCTGGCGGGTGCAGACCGTGCATGACGGCGACACGGTCACCTGCATCGCCCCCGACGGCTTGGCGCACAAGATCCGCCTCCGCGGCATCGACGCCCCCGAGCATCATCAGCCCTACGGCGACGCATCCCGCGCCGCCCTGGCGGCCAAGCTCGCCGGCGGCGGCGTGCAGGTGCGCGGCGACGCCCGCGACCAGCACGGCAGACTGTTGGGCACGCTATGGGTCGGGGACCGCGACATCAACCGGGAGATGGTGTCCGACGGGCTGGCCTGGGTGTTCGGCGGCTTCGCACCCGACGATGATCTGCTCGCGGCCGAGGCCGCTGCCCGGCGGCAGCGGCGCGGGCTGTGGTCCGACCCGCACCCGATCGCACCGTCCGACTGGCGGGCGACGCATCCCCCGCACCGCTGACGGGCCGCCGGGTGCAAAACGCAGGGGTCGGGGCCTGCCCGGCCGGGGTTCCGCGTATATTCAGCCCATGGAGCAGCCGCAGGACATCGTGATCACGGGCGTGGGGGTCGTCAGCCCGATCGGCATCGGTTGCGAACCGTTCTGGGATTCCCTGGCCGCGGGCGTCAGCGGCATCCGTCCGATCGACCTGTTCGACTCCAGCTCCCTGCGGGTCCGCTTCGGTGGCCAGATTCCCGACTTCGACCCCAAGCTCTTCGTCCGCCCACGCAAGAGCCTCAAGGTCATGAGCCGCGAGATCCAGATGGGGTTCGCGGCCGCCGACCTGGCGATGGGCGACGCCGGCCTGGCCGCTGGGCAGGTCGATCCCGAACGGTTCGGCGTGGTCTTCGGCGGCGACATGATCTACGCCGACCTCGAGGACCTGGAGCGCACCTACCGCCGCGCGGCCGTCGCTGGCCGCTTCTCTTTCCCAGCCTGGGCCGAGGCGATCCACGAGGAACTCCATCCGCTCTGGCTGCTCAAGCACCTGCCGAACATGGCCGCCTCCCACGTGGCGATCGCCCATGACGCCCGCGGCCCCAACAACTCCATCGTGCTCGGCGACGTGTCGGGATTGCTGGCGATCGCCGAGGCGGCCAGCGTGATCCGGCGCGGCTGGGCCGACGTGATGCTCGTCGGCGGCACCGGTTGCCGGCTGCATCCCACCGCCCTCGTCGCCCGCGGCGACGCCCTGCTCTCCCACCGGGCCGACGACTGCCGTCGGGCCGCGCGGCCCTTCGACCGGGATCGCGACGGGCTGGTCAACGGCGAGGGCGCCGGTGCGCTGCTGCTCGAGTCGCGGGCCCATGCCCAGCGCCGCGGCGGCCGGATCCGCGGCCGACTGCTCGCCGCGGCAGCCCGCTGCGAGCCCACCGCCCGCCGCCAGGGTGTGACCGGGTCGTCGCTGCGGGCCGCCATCCGCGCCGCCTGTGCGGCCGCCGGACTGGAGCCGGCCGACGTCGGACACGTCAACGCGCATGGGGTGAGCACGATCGAGATGGACCGTGCCGAAGCGGCCGCCATCCGCGCCGAACTGGGAGATGTTCCGGTGACGGCGCCGAAGAGCGTCTTCGGCCACCTCGGGGCCGCCGGCGGCGTCGTCGAACTGGCCGCCAGCGTCCTCGGCTTGGAACGGGGCCTCGTGCCGGCCACGCTCAACTACGAGACGCCCGATCCGGCCTGCCCGGTCAATGTCGTGGCCGGCGGCCCGCTCGCCGGCCGTCCCGGCACGGCGGTCGCCGTCAACCTGTGCTCCACCGGCCAGGCGGCGGCCGTCGCCATCGCGGCCGACTGACCGGCCTCCCGGTCATCCGCTCACCACGAGCCGTAGAAGCCGAACGACACGCCGTTGTAGAAGGTCTGCCCGCCGACGTCGATCGCGTTCACGTCGCGGTTGTCGAGGTTCAACTGCCTGGTCGCCGTCGCCATGCCGGCCACCCACAGGAAGTCGTAGCCCACCTGGAGGGCGAAGTTGGGCGTGATGTTCCAGCCGGCCATGAGCGTCAGGTCGCCGAGAAAGCCGGGTCCGGTCCGCGTGGCCTCGTCGGTGAACGCCACCGTCTGCGGGTCAGGCGACGCCACAGCGGTGTTGATCCCCGCGGCCTGCTGCGCGGTGCTGGCGAAGGTCAGCGCGGGCGCTGCCCGGCCCCGCAGCCCCCAGTAGTAGAACTCGTTCTGGCTGATCAACTCGCCGCCGATGTTCAGGCCCAGCAGCCAGTTGCCCGCGTCGACGTGGTAGCGGCCGCTGAACTGGTCCTGGGTGGCGCCGGAGCGGCTCGAGGAGAGCGAAAACTGCTCGTTGACGTTCGCCAGCCTCGTGCCGACGATCAAGGCGGGCAGCCAGCCCCGCTCGGCGTGACGGGTCCAGTTGCCGCCGGGCGACATCACCAATTGATCCCGGCCCAGCCGGCGGCGAAGCTTGTAGTTCCACTCCCAGCTGTTGAAGTCGGAGCTGAACTTCGTCGCATACGCGGTCGCACCGTTGAAGCCGGGCGCCAACGGGGCCAGCGGGGTGACGAAGACGCCGTTGTTGACCGCGTTGCGGCCGTCGACGTCCTCGTAGGACATGCCGCCGTAGTAGATGAACTCGAAGGCCCGGTCGCGGTCGAGATAGTCGCGGCCCAGCGACTTGCCGATCGTGACCCGCGCCCCAGGCGCCACGTTGAAGGGCTGCGCCGCGGAGGTGAACTTCAGCGACCGCACGCTCCCGAACGGGTCGAGGTACGCCTGCTCGGCGATCACACGGCGGTTGTTGCGGCTGCGATCCATCCACAGCGATTCACCCGCCACATACCAGCCGCCATTCCAGAACCAGTCGCCGGAACTGGCCTCGAAGGGCATCTCGTCGAGCCGGAAGTCCTCCAGCAGCATGCCGTCGGCGCCGCGGGAGGAGACGTCGAGGATGCCGGGCTCGTCTGGCGACACAAGCGGCACGTCCGCCAGGACCGACTCGCCCACGACGGAACCCCCGGGCACGACCTCGACCTCGGGCAGCACGTTGCTGCCCGGCCCGAGGATGATCTCCTCGCTCTCGCCGATCACCGCTGCGGGGGGGGCGACCTGGTCGAGCGGTTCGAGGCCCAGGTCCGCGGCCCGGGCGAGGCCGCAGCAGACCCACGCCGCCGCGGCGACGCACGCCGCCCATGCGCATCCATCACCGGCCCGACGTCTGGCGAAGTTGTTCACGGTAAGCCCCATCCTGAAGTCCCGGGCGCGGAACGGTCCGGTCACGCGCATCCGGAAGGTCCATCGTCATCCCTACGATCGGTTCCCCAGTAATTTTCGATTCCTTCGCACCTCCCTTGCCCAGACTGCCACACCAGCGGCGGGCATGACTTCCCGCACGCCCGCCCCAACCGGCCGGACCGGCCGGCGGTTGAAGAAGCCCGCGGTGACGGTTCGAAGACTAGGCAGGTCGGAAGTTGCCCCGACCGCGGAGCCTGCCCATGATCCCCAACCGTCAGCACCTTCTGCTCGCCGGTCTGCTGCTGTTTTTGCTGGGGATGCAGTTCCGGCTCGTCGAGTCGTTCACGCTCAACGAGCGGTCGAGCCGGTTCGTCGCGGCCCAGCTCGGCGACGGCGGGCAACGTCAGGCGATGGCGTGGCAGGGCATGCCGCTGCGGAAGGTGGTCGAGCCGCCCCGGTGGCTGGGGCTGGCCCTGATGTCCGTCGGCGCGGTGCTCACCGCCAAGGGGCTGTCGGTGCGCGGCGGCCACGCCTGACGGCTGCCCGGAACGCGGGCACCGCAGGATGCGGTGCCACATATGGCTCGCACATGAGCCTCGCGTACGAACCTTTTCTGGGCGACAACGGTCGGGGAGGGGCTGCCCATGCCCCAGGAGCCGGCGTATGCAGACAAGCGAAGCAAGGATTGCGTAGCGAAGTCTGCATCCGAGAGAGCGGAGGGCACGATGCCCTCCGCGAACGTCCGGCGATGGGGCGTGGGCAGCCCCGACCAGCGTCATTGGCGAGGATCAAGTGTGACGCGTATCACTCACGCCGCCTCCAGCTTTCCCGCATGAACAGCCATCCATGGCCTGTTCATGCTCCGCGTTCGCGGAAAGCACGGCGGCTTTCCGGAACGCGGGCACCGCATCCAGCGGTGCCACCTTCACGCCGCCTCCACTCCCGGGCTTTCGCCGAAGTAGTATTTCTTGGCGTCGGGGTTGGAGAGCACCTCCTGGGCGGTGCCGTGGCACAGCACCTTGCCGGCCCGGATCACGTAACTGCGGTCGGTGATCGCCAGCGTTTCCCGCTCGCGATGGTCGGTGATCAGGATCGAAATCCCGCCGTCTCGCAGGCCCTTGATGATCTTCTGGATGGAGTGGATCGTGACCGGGTCGATGCCCGTGAACGGCTCGTCGAGGAGGATGATCCGCGGCTCCGTGACCAGACAGCGGGCGATCTCCAGCCGCCGCTTCTCGCCCCCCGAGATGTAGTGGGCCCGCGAGCGACGAATCTTCACGATGTCGAACTGCTCGAGCAGCTCCTCGCACCGCCGCCGCCGCTCCTTGGGAGCCATGCCAACGAGCTCCATGATCGCCAGCAGGTTCTGCTCGACCGTCAGCTTGCGGAACACGCTCTGCTCCTGGGCCAAATAGCCCATGCCGCCGTCGCGAGCCCGCTTGTACATCGGCCAGTCGGTGATCTCCTCGTCGTCGAGGAGCACGCGGCCCGAGTCGGGAATCACCATCCCGCAGGTCATGCGGAAACTGGTCGTCTTGCCCGCGCCGTTGGGCCCGAGCAGGCCCACGATCTCGCCGGTCTCGACGTGGAAGTCCACGCCGTCCACGACCCGCCGGCGGCCGTAATTCTTCACGAGCCCTTCGACCGAGAGCAGCGGCATCGAATCCTTCCCTGGGGCCGGGCAGACCTGCTCCGCGGTCCGCCTATCGCACGAAATCCATCCTCCCGAAGTTGGGCCAGCAGGGCAACCGCACTTCCCAGCCTCCCAACTTCACCGGAATGCCCCATTTCGCGGGAATGGCGTGCGGCCAGAAGATCACCAACGCCCGGCCGATGAGCAGGCTGCGATCGACGTGGTGCCCCTCGAGCCACAGGCGGCTGTCCTTGCTGGCGGCGGAGTTGTCGCCGAGCACCAGGAACTGGTCCGGGCCGAGCGGGAAGTGGAGGACGGATTCCTCGATGATCTGCCCGTTGCGGGCCACATCCACGGCGGTGATGTAATAGATGTCGCGCAGCACCCGCAGGCCGGATACGGTGACATCGGCGGCAGTGGCCGCGATGCCCACCGGGGCCAGGTCATGCGGGGCGTCGCTGCCCGGCGCGGGATCGACAGCCGGCGCGCCGCGGGCCGCGGCCCCCATCTCCGCCGCCCACGCCGCCGCACCCGTGAACGCGATCCGCCGACCGTTGACGAAGAGCACGAGTTCGTCGTCGACGTTCGCAAAGAGCACGTCCCAGCGACCGCGGCCGCGAACCGGCGTCGCGGCCGTGGCAGCCGCCGCCAGGGCCGGGCTTTCCAGCCGCGCCGTGCCGGCGCCGAGATCGAGCAGGCACTGGTGTCGCCGGCCGTCCTCGACCAGGTCCAGCGTGACCGTGCCGCCGGCCCGCCGGCTCTCCAGCCGGCACTCGACCGCCAGGTCTCCCACCGGGTGAGGCTGTGTGGCGATCGCATTGTAGGGCTGGAAGTCCGTGACACGGGTCGCCCGGGCACGGTCGGCAAGCGGCTGCCCCGCCGCGACCGCCGCCCAATCCTCGGCCGTCGGAACGAGATGCCGATAGCGGAGTCGCGCCGTGCCGCCGTCTCCACAGGTGGCTGACCACGAGCGGCCCTCGTCGGTCGTCGTCCACCGGCATGCGGCCGCAGCCGCCGGCACCGACCAGTCCGACCAGCACAGGGGCCAGCCGGCCGCCAGCAGCTGTGGCGCCACGTGCCGGCTGTCATGCACGCACTGCAGCATCGCCCGCAGTTTCTCCGGCGGTTTTCTGGCGATCACCGGCCGCTCGTCGCCCCGACTGGTCCACAGGTCGCCGCCGGCGATGTGCACCGTCTCGTTTGGCAGCCCGACGAGCCGCTTGATGTAGTTGGTCTTGGCATCCTCCGGATAGCGAAACACCACCACGTCCCAGCGGTCGGGAGACGCAAAATCAAAGGCGAACTTGTCCACGAGAATCCGGTCGCCGCTGAACGACGGGTAGTCCCACTTGTAGACCCGGCCCTTCCCGGGCTGGTTTTGCATGAGTTCCGTGACGAACCCGCAGTTCGGACAGCGGGCGGCCGGCACCATCTTGCTCGTCAGCCGGGCCCGCAACTCGGCCAGTGGCCCGCGGTCGCTCTCGATCAGGTCCAGCCGACGGCGGGCGGCCTCGCGGTCGCGGGGGGCCGCGGTGGCGTCGGCGACGGTGCGACCGAGCGTGGCGGCCTCCCGCTCCAGCCGGGCGAGCTCCGTCCGCAGGCTCTGCGACTGCTCGTCCTCCTCCGTGCTGCAGCCGACGCGAAAGTCGCGGCCACAGGCGGCACAGGCGAGATCCTTGTGGCGGCCCATGAGCGTGGGGGCCATGGAACCCGTCGGGATCACGAACGCTTCGGCCTCGAAGCCGCGGAAGAGAAGCGCCAGCGTGAAGGCCACGACGATCGACTCGATCGTCTCGATCCAGCCGGGAAACGGGTTCCAGACCGTGCCTTCGGAGACCCGAGGGGTCGTGGCCGGCCCGTGGGCCGGCGGGCGAACGCCCTGCCTGGTTCGCTGCCGGTCGTTTTTTGATCCGCCGCCCATGCTCGCACTCCTCGGTCGGCCGCATTGTAGCGGCCCGACGGCACGCGATTCCCAGCTTCGAACCCGCATCGCATGGCACCCGGGCAGGCATGCCCTTTGGAGCGGCGGTCTCTGGCCGCCGTGTCCCTCGGCTTCCGCCGGGGGCTTCTCGTGTGCGCGACGCGCGCGGCCCACGAAGCCCAGGGACACCGGGCACGAAAACCGCCCCGACCGCGCGAATCCATCAGGCAGCGCGGGACCGGGCGGTCAGGCGGCGCAGAAAGCCACGGACCTTGTCCTTCAGACGCCGCCAGCGGCGCCGGCGGGGCGCGGGCTGAGGCGCGGGCTGAGGGGCGGGTTGCGGCGCGGGTTGCGGGCGGGGGCCGGGGGCAGTCGGCCGCCAGCCCCGCCAGGGCGTGGAATCGAGGACCCGGAAAAACTCGCCGGTCCATGGGTGGCGGCAGTCCGCATGCCAGGGCTTCGAAGCGGAACAATAGTGGACGATCCAGGGGTCGACGCGGAGCCGTTCAAAAAGCTGCCGGTCGATGGGACTCTCCTCCCAGGATGGGTAGACGTGAAGATGGGCAACCTGGTTCCAGCGGCCGTCGAGTTCGCCCCAGCGTCCGGCCAACGTCACGTTGAGGGCGTACTGATCCCACCAGATGACGTGCTCACGGTACCGCTCGAGCACCTCGAGCGACCGCCGGCCGACGGCCTCGTGCCGCCAGCGGCCGACATCCACGACCATCACGCCGGCGTTGAAGTACGCGGCGCTCGGATCGATGCCCAGGTCGCGGTAGTTGGGTACCGGCCGCTCCGTGGCCAAGCGGTGCCGGCAGCGCGGGTAGGTGGGCAGTCCGATCGCGGCGTCCATCCGGGGGCAGCCGACATCGGTCACGGCCAGCACCGTGTGCCCGGCCAACGGCACGTCCCAGAGCCGCGCAAGGTCGCGCCGAACGACGAGGTCGGCATCGAGATAGATGCACTTCGTCACATCCGCCGGCAGGAGATCGTCGAGGAGCAGCCGCAGATAAGACGTTTGGTTCACATGGTCGGAGACGGGCAGATTCTGGACGACGTGCAGCGGCGGAGCGAGCCAGTGCACGGTCACCCGCTCATCCGCCCAGGCTTCCAGGCAGCGGGCCCTGCTGGCCGCAGACAGACCGGCGTCGATGATGAATAGCCGGCACCTCGCCTCTGGCGCCAGGGCGTCGATCACCGACCGCATGGCGACGGCCAGTTGCATCGCGTAGCCATCGTCGGAAGCCGACACGACCACCAGATTCCGGTCTGGAGAGGACTCGTTCATGCCGCCGCGCGTTTCCTCGAGGCCTCCAGTCCAGGCACGGCCTCCGGCTGCGACCGCGGTTCGCCGAGCCGCCCGGTCATCGCCGCGCGAGCCACGGCCCAGAGCATCAGCCGCGGGTAGCGGAACCGCATGGGCTTGGCCTGCCAGGCCTTGGAGGCGCACGCATATGCCAGCCTCGGGTCGGCCGACGGGTCGCCATGCCGGCTCCCATTCAGATGGGTGAGAGCGGCGGTGTGATACGCGCCGGCGACGCGGCGGGCAGCCGCGCGGTCGCTCATCGGCACCGGCCGGTCGACGGCGTCGACCAGGAACGACTCCACGACCCAGGCGAAGGACGTCATGGTCTGGGCGAGCCGCTGGGTGGCCGAGCCGCTGCGGTTCTTCGTGTAGATGCAGCGGACGCCGGGCAGGTAGCTGAACGTCTTGCCGGCCCGGGCGCAAGAGAGCCAGTAGAAGACGTCCTCCGCGTACCGCAGCCCTGGATGCCAGCCGCCGACGTCCTCGAGAACGTGCCGACGGAGCACGGTCGCCGAGGGCACGACGGAGTTGCGGTTCAGCAGGTTCCCGGGAAAGTTGGCCAGCTCGTGGGTTGTCGGGCCCCAGACGCCGAACGGCATGCCGCTGGCATGATCGGAGAGGATGACCGAAGAGTAGGCGATGTCCGTCCGTTCTTGCTCCAGACAGCCGACGGACTCCGCGAGGTGGTCCGGGAGCCAGTGGTCATCGGCATCCAGCAGGGCGATGAACTGGCCGCGGGCCTCCGCGAACCCGGTGTTGCGGGCCGCCGACGGGCCAAGGCTCCGGTCGTGCCGCAGATAAACAACCCGGTGCCGCGGGAACTCGGCGGCGAAGCTGGCCACGATCCGCCGGGTGGCATCGGCCGAGCCATCCTCCACGACGACCAGTTCCCAATCGGTGTACGACTGTCGGCCCAGGGTTCGGAGCGTCGCAGCGATATGCGTCCCTGCCTTCCAGGCGGGGATCACGACGGAAACGAGTCCCGGCACGACCTCGTGGGCGAAGTCGATACGGGGGAGTTCCGAGTCACCAAGCAGAGGGTTTTTCATGAGATGAAGAGGCCTTTGTCGCGGGAGGAAAGGGGATGGGGGGATCACCGTCAGAGTGCCCACACTGAGCCGAGCAATTCGCGCGGTCCGCCGAACTCGTCCACGACTTCGATCACGCCGGGAAAATCTGCGGAGTAATCATGACCGCTGATGATCGCGGCCCCGACCCGGCGTGCCCAATCGATGTCCTTCTTGGTCTCCTCATAGTCATGGATCGCATCGAGAAACACGAGCGCTGGCGCCGGCCCCGAGTAGGTCTCGAAGAACTCGTTCTTGCACATCACGACCTGCTCGACATGGCCGGTTTCCACGAGGTAGCGGAGCACTTGGGCGGCGAGCGCCTGGTGCGCCTCGCTGCTGATGCCCCAGGGGTTCCAACAATACTTGTCGACCGTGATCACCTTCTGATCGGGTGCCTTGTTGAGGGCCATGGTGGTGGTCGTGATCCCCATCAGCGTGCCGATCTCGATGATCGGCCCGGGATGACGACGCGACTCGCGCACCAACTTCTCGAGCAACGGACGGGCCTCCGGCTCGACGGTGGCGCGGGCGGGGTGGAAGGTCGCGAAGGCCGCTGCCTGGGGGGCGGCTGTCGGGGCGGCGGCGGGCCGTGCTTGGAACCGCCGGCGAAAGGGCCGCTTCACTTCCCGCCAGAGCTTCGGCCCGAGCAGAAGAGTCGCATGCGGCGGACGGTTCAGGGTCTCGAGGTGTCTCATCGTCGCGCTCCTTCAGGTCAGGAAAATCGGCACCGGCAGCTGATCGGAGGAATCCCTTCCTCCGAGGGGTGTATAAATGGGGGGTCGCCGTCGGTTCAAGACGAGTTTTCGGCGTCCATCTGGCCGGTTTGGCAGACCGCCGCGGGCCCGTTCCTGGAAGCCCGAGACGCGAGTTTTGCTGTCGCGCCGCATACCATGCCGATGCGTTGATGCCGCGAAAATGCCGCCTGGAGCGGCGGTCTCCGACCGGAATGCGAATGCGCCGATCGGCGCAACATCAAAAGGCGTGAGCCGAGGGAATGCGGATCGGTTTCTGGTGAAGCGACGCGTAGTCCCTCAACTCACGCTTCGGGCTTCCCGGCAGTGGTGCGCGGCGGTCAGAAACTGCCGCTCCAGGAGAACCCGCCAGGCCAGAAATCACCTCGCCAGGCAGGCCTGCACCTCGGCCTCGACATCGGCGTACGTGAACGGCCGGCCGAGCCGCCGCTGCGCATCGTCGTCGTCGAACCGGCGTGCCAGCGAACGATCCTGACGCCAGACGTAGACGGCTGGCACGCTGTCGAGCTCGAGCCTGCGGTACATCGCGTCGGCCTCCTCGCGCGACAACAGGTTTTCGATCCCCTCGGCGCCCACTGACGCGAGGAACCCACGCACCCGCTCCGCCGCCTCCTCCAGACTGCCGATGCCCTCGTAGTCGAGCGAGAGCGAGAGGCAGGCGACGGCCTGCGGATGGGCGGCCGCGAGCCGCACGAGCCCGGGAAACTCGCGAATGCACGGCGGACAGGACGTGCTCCAGCAGTCGAGCACGACGACCTTCCCCGCATGGGCCCGCACCCGCTGCATCAGTTCGGCGTGATCGACGAGATCCAGCCGTAAGACCGGGGACGGCGCGACGGGGGCCCGGCTACAGCCCGCCCAGCCCGCCGCCAGGAAAAGGGCCAGGATTCCCGCCCGGCGGCCGATGCACGACAATGCCGCCTGCCCGCCCGCATTCCGCTCGACCGCCATGCACCGCTTCACCCACATTCGTCACAAGCCTCCGGAACAACTCGCCGCGCCGCGGGAGCTCGTCGTCGCCTGCGCGGCGATGCGCAGCCACGTGAACCTGTCGCACATCGTACGCACCTGTGGATGCTTCGGCATCAGCCGGGTGATCGCCTGCGGGGCCGCGCGGCTCCACGAGCGGATCGCCCGCGACGGTGCCGACTCCGTCGCGCTGGAAGTGCATCGCAGCCTGCCGCCGGTCCTCGACCGGCTGCGGGCCGAGGGCTATCAGATCGTGGGCCTGGAACAGGCGACCGGATCGGAGCGGCTGTTCACGTTCCCTTTCGCGCCGCGGACGGCGCTGG
>Ga0315901_10000823_pt1 | contig 44827 bp, 44 predicted proteins | sample LakEriMetagenome_10_FD_203761 | JGI IMG/M metagenome (GOLD analysis project Ga0315901, IMG submission 203761) | Freshwater fungal communities from buoy surface, Lake Erie, Ohio, United States - Buoy 2 MA116 | ecosystem: Environmental > Aquatic > Freshwater > Lake | place: USA: Lake Erie, Ohio...
TTCAACCCAAGATCACCGGCTATCGGCAGTTGAGTGCTGCCGAAGCCGAGTTGATGAACGAGATCAAGGCTGAGGGTGTGCGCCTGGGCGAACTGGTCGCCAAGCTGCGCGACACCCAGGAGTTGGATCAGCGGTGGGTGAGCATCGGCGCCACCGACTTGCAGACCGGCCTGATGGCGCTGACGCGCGCCGTGGCCAAGCCAACCTCGTTCTGACCATGAGCACCGAGGCGATGCGCAAAGCGCTGGAGCACATCTGCGGTTCGCGGTTGTGCTCGGTGAACTCGATGAGCAGCCGGCGCGAAGCAGACCGTCTGTTGGACGAAGCGGTCGAGGTGCTGCGCGAGGCGATCACGCAGGCCACGATTCGTGAGCGAGACAGGCGGGTCTACTGCCCCGAGTGCGACAGCACAGAACACATCTACGCCTGCGAAAGGTGCGGTGCCCTATGGAATCCTTGACCTACCTCCACTACTTCCATGACCTGCCGCCGAACGACAAGGACATGGGCTACGTGCATGGCACGGCCGAGGTGAGTGGTCCGAGGGTCGAAGACATCCGCTTGCTGAAGGTCGGCGACTACAAGTACGCAGGCGGCGACATCATGCACACCCTCAGCGAGGAGCAACTCCAAGCTGTCAGGGAAATCGTCCGCAAGGACATCGACAACCCCGGTCTTTACGACAACGAAGAAGACCGCTGTTTCTACGGCTGCTGAAAGGAGCAATCATGGAACCCTTGATGACTTTTGGTGATGCGCTTGAGGCGCTGAAGATGGGGCTGCATGTGCAGCGGGCGGGGTGGAACGGCAACGGCCTGTTCCTTACCTTGCAGGTGCCTGATAAGCACAGCAAGATGACGCTGCCCTACATCTACCTGTCCTACCCCAACGACTCGCGCACAACGCCGGGGGCGAGGGTGCCCTGGCTGGCCAGTCAGACGGACATGCTGACGGACGACTGGCGCATCGTCAGTTGACACGGCCGCTCAGCGGTCGTAGAGTCGGGATGTCCAGCCCTGCTGGATTGTTCTCCCTGAAGGAAGTACCAAAGAGGTTTGATCCCCGGTGCGTAACAGCATCGGGGATTATTTTTTGGTGCGTCCCGCTTTCGAGTAGGCGATGGCTGCGGCCTGGGCCCGAGCGGCCTTCATGGACTTCGGCTTGGACGTGCCGATCTTGCCGGTGTCCTTGTACTTGCGCACCATCTCACCGATGTTGGACGAGACGGTCTTGTCTGACTTGCCTTTCTTCAGGGGCATGATGGACTCCTTGGGTTAACGATTCAGTTCGTTGAAGCGCCGGATGATGTCGGCTTGGGCTTGACTGCGTTCCGTGCGAAGCTCGGTGCGCTCCTCGGTGACGCCCTTCTCGACGCCGGCCTTGGTCAGCGCAGCGCCGCGCTTGCGGAAGCCCTTCTCCACCTCGACCCATTCGTCGTAGAGGTCAGCGATCTCTTGCTGCTCGGGCGTGAGTTCGGTCCCGGCGTTGGCTTCGCGCTTGGCTTCAAGCCCCGCTTGCTCGAACTTGCCGAACTCGCGGATGATGGCGTTGCTTGTCCCGGCGATGAGGCTGCTGACCACGGGCGCTGCAACCTCACGGCCTTGGCGCTCCTTGTTCGGGTTGTCGATCATCACCTGTTGGGCGACGCGGAATGGTCCGAGCGCGAAGGTGCCAAGCATTTCCTTCATCTGCTCAGGCGCCATGTCCCAGCCTGTCATCTGGCGCAGTTCCCGCGCCATCCATTTGTACTCTTCGGCGGTCAGCGGTGCGCCCTGCTCCGACTTGAACTGAGCCTTGTCGAGGAACTGCTCACGCACCAGTTCCTGCCCCAAGCCGCCCCGATTGATGGCCACATTCAACGGCGACTTCAAGATGGTGGGCGCAAACATCTGTGCCGCTGCCTTGAAGTTGTCGTCTTTGATCTTGGGCGCTTCGATAGGTGCTGCGAACTGTTTGAGCGCATCAAACGCCAGTGAGTTCGCCGCCTCCAAACCCGTCTTCTCACCGTTGAAGTATTCACGGCTGCGCAGTGCCAAAAGATTTGCAACGCTAGGCAGGCCGAAACCGAGCGGCAGCTTCAGGAACTCGCCGTTGGGTAGCGGCAGCGGCAGCGACCTCTCCTTGGCGTAGTCGTCGAGCAAGTCAAACTTGTTCTTGCCGAGCTCCTCATCTTCGCCGGCCAACGAGGCCAACAGCGCGTGCAGCGCCATCAGCCCGGCGGTGTACACGAGCGCTCTGTTACGCCCAACCGGGGTCTTCAAAGTCTTCAGCAAGTTCACGCCGCCTGTGACTGTCGGCTGTGCGAAGGCGTAGAGCGCCCGAACGATCGGCATGGCTGTACCGGTCTTGCGGAAGTTCATCAGATCGAGCGCACCCGCAGCGGCGTCTTCCTTGCTCATGCCCTGGTTGCGCAGAGCGGCGTATGCCGACAGCGGTGCCACCGAATCGAAGGCGTCGTTCCACATACCAACGTAACCTGCAAGCGCGCGACCGGATTTGAAGATCCTGTTTTCGCCGACTTTCTTAACCTCATCAACGAAGTCTCTGCGGTCGCGGGCCAGGAACGTGCCGTACTTGCTGCCGCCACCGCCGAACTCCTCGAACTCGCGCAACAGCAGCGCGTACTTCGAGTTGGGCAGCGGTCTACCCATCGCCTTGTTGAAGTAGAGCGATGCGATCTCCTTGGCCAAACCAGACTTGAGCGCCGTACGGAGCATGTCGTTTGCCGCCTTACCGGAGTCCACAGGACGGCCAGACGCGGTGCGGTAGTTGCGGGCGCGCATGTTCTCGCTACGCTCCCATATATCGCGCGCCATGTTGATAGGGCCGAACGGTAGATTCCAGCGCGTGACCAGCGTTGAGAACAGACGTGTGGGGGTTTGGATCGCTTGTCCCAGCGCGCTGCTGGTTTCGAGGTTCTCTTTGCGTAGCGCACCGAGTTCCGCGCCGTCGCGGATCGAGTACCCCACGGCCGAGCCGTCGGGCTGGTTGACGATGATGAGGTTGTCGGACAGGCGGTCGAGTGCGGTGATGGGCACGCGGCGGATGCCAGCGGCTTGGCGCTGGGCGTCCGTCATCTGGTTGTAGGCCGTCTCGATCAGGTTCGTGAAGGGCCTCCAGCCGGCCGCAGAGGCAGAGCGCTGCATGCCGCCCAGCGTGGCCGTGATGCCGTCGTTGGCGAGGCTTCCTGTGCGACCCATGAGCCGCCGTTCGCGGGCCACGTTCGGCGCTCTGAAGCCAGAGCCCAGAACGTCCTGCTCGAACCCCTGCTCGGGGTCGCCTGTGGTGGGCACGTACTGCGAGTTGCGGCTGAGCTTGTCGATGAAGTCGTTGCGTGCAGCCTCGATCTGCGCTTGCGTGGAGCCTGGAGTTGCCGAGAGTTGCTGCAGCCGCGCCATCTCGGGCGCCAGGGCTGCAAGCTCCGGCGAGAACAGCACCGCGTTGGCGGGGTCGATGCGGCCGCTCTCGATGTCGGTGGCCATGCGGAAGGCATTGAGCCGGTAGACCTGCTGGGCAACGCGCTCCAGCCCCTGGCGGCCGAACAGTTGCTCGGCACGCTGCATGAAGGCGTTGGCCTGGGCGTTGTTCATGCCGCCGGCAAGCCCCACGGCGCGCCCCGAGGATCCGACGTGGTTGTCCACGCCTTCGCTTTGGTTCAGCGCGAACTCGCGGTCTGCTTCGGTTGCGCGGGCATCGTTGTAGGCGGTCTGGGCGGTGGTGATCTCATCGCGCAGCGCGTCCAGTTGATCTTGAGGTGCGTTGTTGCGTTGAGCAGTGGTCAGCCGCTGCTGAGCGTTGGTCAGGTCTTGCAGGGCATCGGCCGTGGCTTGGCGGTCGGAGGCCAGCATGCGCGCATTCTTGATGAGCGCATAGCGGGCCGTGACCCAGTAGCCAGCATCGCGGATCACATCCTCGACTGTGGCACCCCGGTCATTTCGCCGCCGCGCCTGGAACAGGGCATCGAGCTCCGTGTTCAGTTGGTCGCCGCCGTAGCGGGCGCGGGCCTCGGCCAGGATGTTGTCGCGCACGTTGGGCGCGGTGTACATGGCGCCGACGATCCGGTCGCGCAACCCTGTCGGGATAGCCAGCGACTCGACCCACCGCACAACAGGGATGAGCGAGTCTGCGAAACTTTCTGTCAACACATTGCCGGCACGCTGCGCGAGTTCACGCAGTCTTTGCGCCCGAACTTGCCGTGAGAGAACCCGGCTAAACAGTACTTGCCTGAATTGGCTCCGCAGAGTTCCAGCCAGTGGCGCTTGCGCACCGGCACGAACGCCGGCCAGCGTTGCGCCGGGAGCGCGGGGGCTCACCGGCTGAGCAGGCGGTTGTGCAGGCGGTTGTGCAGGCGGTTGTGCAGGCGGTTGTGCAGGCGGCTGTGCAGGCGGCTGTGCAGGCGGCTGTGCAGGCGGAGCGGGCGGCTGCCCCTGCATGAACACCGCATCGTCTTCCGGCTCATCATCCAGGATGCTGCGCTGCCCACCTTCTGGCGTGTCGCGCATGAACAGGCGGTTGGTTCCTTGCTCAGTCAGTGAATCCGCCAACTGCTGCGCCTGAGCATCGTCCGTCGTGGCCATCAACTCGCGCAAGATGCCTACAAGCCGCAGGCCGTCAACAGTCGGTCGATTGATGAAGTCTTCGTTTTGTCCGGAGATCCGTGCAGACTGGGTCTGCAGCCAGTCGTAGACATCAGGGATGGGGGTGCGGTTTGGACCCACCACCAGTTGACCTGTAGCGAAATCAAACCCTACCGGCCTAGCAGCCGGGGTTATGCCGCTCAGGAACGTCTGCTCTGTGCGTTGGAACAACCCCTCAAGATTAAAGCTCGTTCCGAACGAAGGATCAGGGTTATCTACGTGGCGCGTCGGTAGCTTGAGCAAGCGCTCAGCACGTTGCAGGTCGTTGAATTTGTGCCCCCATCGCAGGATGGCGCGCAGGCGATTCAGCGGCATGCGGCGCTTGTTCGCATCGAGCAACCCGGTGACGGTTATCCCCAATCCAGACTGCACGGCGGCACCGTACACCGCGTCGTAGAACGGTGTACCAACACCGCTATTAGCCGTAAAGCCTGCGGCATAAAAATGTGCATCGTTACCGTTGTTATAGCTGAAATCAAATGTAGCTCTTTGACTAGATGTACCGCCGTACGCATCAGTAAAGTCAAAATATATACTTTCGCCAACAACTCTCATTCCGCTGAAATAACTTCCACTCGGTGAGTTGATACCGAATAATTCTTTACCTACTTCTTGCTTTTCCGCTAATGTGTTTGCGTTGGCGAGATCAGCTTGCAGCTTTGTAGTTGCTGCAGTTGCGTATGCCTCAACGAATCGTCGGAACGCGGCTTGCTTCTCCGATGTACTGGCGGTCAGTGGTACTAGATCCGTCGGCAGCGACCCGGGCGGTAGGTAGCGGTCAGACCTGAAGCCTTCGTTCTGTGCCACCCGCCCGGCAAGCATACGCATCAGGTTGAGTAGACGTTGGCGGGTGACGCCCAGCGGCCTCACAGGCTCGATGCGCCGTTGGGTGCGGTCGAGCGGGTCGTATGGTGTGCGCGGATCTGTCGGGCGTGTGATGCCCGCCGCAGGGGCCGGGGCAGGCGCTTGTGTGGGAGCTCGGGCCGCATCGGTTGCAGCAACGATGGGGCGCGAGGCTGGTACGGGGAACGACAGCGGCTGAACTGGCACGCCGACGCGGCCTCTGCTCCAGGTTCTTGAGGATAGCCCGTTGATGACACGGCGCACCGCACGTCCGTGGTCGCGCACTTGGCTGACGGTCCAGCCGGTCTGGTCGCGCACCCACTGCACGTAGTCGCTGTCGCGCGATGAGCGCGTTGTGCCTGCCGCGATGTACGCCGCGCGGTCGATGTCGCTGCTGAACCCCACAGGGTGGGAGCGGTAGTACGGCGCAGCACCGCGCAGATCCTGCGGCAGTTGCGGCAGGGCTGGTGCGGCAGGTGCCGGCGCTGGGGCAGGTGCCGGCGCTGGTGCGGGAGCGGGAGCGGCTACGGCATCTACGGTGACGATGTTGGCATCGATCAGGTCGGCCATCGCCTGGGCGTTGAAGGTGCGGAATGTGCCCGGCGCCTGCGTAGCTTCCACGCGCACCGTGTTGGTGGCGGGGTCGATCGCTCGGACCACGTAGGTGTAGCCGCTGCCCGGACCGTTACTCCCGAACGGCCGATCTTGTTGCGAGTTAAGCCTGAATCGGTTTTCTACACGCCACGCCTGATCGGCCGAGGTGTGCGGCCGTGTCGCAGCGCCCGGAACGCGAGTCAGCGTTGCCGTGTCGGGCAGTGCGTCGAAGATGTCGCGCGCGGTGAACGACCGCTCCGAGCCGGCCAGTGTGCCGTCGGGGCGGTAGCCCACCAAGCGCACCGTGTTGCCGTCATCAGAGACGCTGGTGACGTTGTAGTAGCTGCCGTTGTTCTGGATCAGCCGGTCGCCAGCGCGCAGCCCTCGGAGCACGTCGCGCATCGTCTCACCCTCAATGACGCGCCGGTCGAGCTCATCCACCGTGACGATGGTGGACTCGGTGGTCACGGGTGTGGGCGCAGGCTCGGGTGCGGGTGCGGGCGCAGGTTCGGGTGCGGGTGAGGGCGCGGGTTCGGGTGCGGGTGCGGGCGCGGGTGCAACGGCTGCCGCAGCGTTTGCCTCAGCCTCTTCTTGGGTGTTGCCGTAGAAGAGATCGCGCCCGTTCACGGATTGAGGTAACTGAACCGCCCACGCCACCTCCGTCCATTGGTTGCCGGGCGGGTACGTCAGCGTACCGGCGGGCAGCGATGGGTTGTTCGGCGCAGTTCCAGCCGCAGGCGCGGGTGCAGGTGCGGGTGCGGCAGTTGAAAGGTTCAACCCGAGGTCGAAGTACATCCGCACAATCGCGTTCGCAGTCGCGGTGATGTACTGCTCCGGGATATTGCGTCCTTGAGTTAAACGCCGCGCTAGATCCAACGCCTCTTGCGCCACGGACGGAAGGTTGTTGTTACCCGGTGTCAGTTGCCGCGCCAAGGCTTCGTCATCGAGCGGTCCCGTCGGCAAGGGCGCAGGTGCGGGTGCGGGTGCGGGTGCGGGTGCGGGTGCGGCCGGGGGCTGCGCAACGGGCGCAGGAGGCGTTGGAGCCGGTGGGGTGGGGGCTACCCCTTGGGTGGTCGTGTCGAGCCCACCTGGGGTCCGTTGGACGCCCATCGCGGTCTGTGTTTCCGCCATCGCTTCGGCGGCTGCGCGGGTCAGCAGGGTGCTCAACGCGCCGGGTGCGACTTGCAGGTTGGGGTTGACCAGACGCAGGATGGCCTCGACGGCGCGAGACATCAACGTCAGCAGCGATCCGCGCTGCGGAGCGTTGAGCAACCGCTCAGCCGTCGCCCGCACAGCGGGAGGCATAGCGTTGAGGTCGTACTGCTGTTGGGCTAAGAACACCAACGCCTGCGGTCGGAACATCTCAGCCAACACCTCTGCGTTACTGCTGGCAGCGTATACGGCCGGGTTGAGGTTTGGAATCTGGGCGCGGATGTAGTTCAGCAGCAAGCCGATTTCACGGCCTTGCGGCGTCCCCGCGATAGCGTTGAGCCCGCGCACTGTCAGCGCGTGCAGGTACTCATGTGGAACTGTAGATGCAGTAGTGCTAGGGTTGAAGCCTACTGCGTGGTTAGCTCTGGTGTAAACGCCTCTGTAGCTGGGCGCAGTTTGAGAATACGAAACTGTAGGCAGCGGTATGCCAGTCTGCGTAAACAGTGAAAGCACAGTAGCCGCTGCTTGTCTGTTGGCAGATCCAGCGTTCTGATCGGTTGCCACCGACTGGAGAGGGTTGGTAGACGTGCGCACCGCTTCTGCCCAACCAGAAGTAGCGTTACGCACTTCGAGCACCAGCCCCATGTCGTCGCGCATCCGGCGTAGGTTTTCAGGAAGCTGATCGCTCGGCAGATTGGTATACGCATCGCGCTGCTCAGGCGTCATCCTTCGGATGAGCGTGTCGGCTTGAGTCAAGGCCGTGATGCCGCCCTGCGCATCGCCGGGCTGAATACCGGCCAGAACGGTCTGCGCTTGCGTCTCGATCTGCGACAGGTCTGCAGGTGCGGGTGCTGCTGGCGTGGGTGCAGGCGCTGCGGGCGCAGGCAACGTAGGTGCAGGTGCGGGTGCGGGTGCGGGTGCGGGTGCGGGTGCGGGTGCGCCTGTGAGCGCCTGCATAGCTTGCTGTTGACGCTCGATTCGCCGTTGCTCGAAGTCCGCAGCCGTCGGGGCTGCGGGCGGTTCAGGCAGTGCCGGCGCAGGCGTACCGCTCATCGGCTCATAGTTACGAGTGCGCTGCGCGAACTGAGTTACGGGAGCGCGCAGTGTGGCAATAATATCGTTTGCTTCTGTGAGCGTAGTTCTAGCAAGGGGTGTAAGTTGTGCGGGGTCAGCTAAAGTTACACCACCGTCACCTGCAGATACAATGTTTATAAACGTACCGTCGCGCAGCTTTAAGCGCTGACCTAAACCTTCACCATTAACACCAAGAAGTAAACTGTTAAGCCCGTGCGCTGCAGCTAAACCTGCTTCTATTGTTTTACCAGAAGTAGCCGCGAGAGACGAGATGATGCCTGTATTCAACTGCATCGCAGTGTGCATAGCTTGAGGATCTACCTCAGCTTCAGCATCTCGAATACGAGCCAAACCTGTCTCACGGTTAAGCACCAAGTTAGATTGCTCGGCGGCTTTACCGCTACGAGCAGCCGTGAGCTTCCCGTTGGCATCGCGGATAGCGACAACATCGCCTTGCTCTTCAACCGCACCGAACAACTTGCGCCCGCCAACGGTGGCACCCTTCACCCCGCCGGCCGTAGCGGCGCCCGTCAGAGCGCCCATAGTGCCGGCTTCGACGGCGCCCTCGAACAGGCCCTGCTCCAGTTGCCCTTCGCGCAGCGCGACGTTCTGAACGACCTGCGCACCACCTTCCTCGACGAACTCCTGTGCAGCTTCACCGAGTAGCGGCTTAACCACTCCTGCTGCTGCGCGCACATAACTACGCTCTGCCGTCTCGCTGGCCAGCTTTTGGCTGAACTCACGCAGCGGCGTGCCGGGCACCATCGCGGTCAAGCCGTAGCGTGAGAAGGCTTGGTTGATGGCAGTGCGCACCGGCCCAGACAGAGCGCCGGCCTGCGTTGCAGCCCGCGCAGCCAAGCGCCCGGCACCGATCAGCGGTTCAACAGATCCAGCCGCAGCGCCAATGCCTCGCGCCATCAATTCTGAATCTTCGACCAAGCGAGACGTGAAGGCCGTCTTGGCTCTGGCGCGATCACCGTTGAACTGCTGCACGAGCTCCCGGAACTGCTGGCTCTTGTCCAGTTCCGCATCCGGCATATTGGCGATCTGCTCGGCGATCCCGCCGGCAATCTCGGCCGAGGTGAGCTCTTGCCCGGCCGCCATACCGCCAGTGATACCACCGACAAGGCCGCCCACGGCTGCGCCTTTTGGCCCTGCTATGGCACCACCCGCCGCCCCGCCAGCAGCGCCACCGCCGACCGACACGCCCATCGCGGCAAGCGTTGACGGCAGATTGCCGAGGACGTTGCGAACCGGGTCTGTCCAGAACCCCTTAGCGCCAAGCTCCGCTTCTTGCGCAACCGTAAGCTCTGCACTTCCGGTCTTGCGCATGTTCTCTTCTTGCATCTTTGCGCGCAAGAATTCGATACGCTTCTGCTCGTTCTTGGTGAAGTCGCTGAGGTTTGACTCGAACTGAGCTTTATCTTTAGCGCGCTGAGCTATAGCTGCAGCACGCTCTTCATCCGTCTTAGCATCACGAATCTGACGGCCGGTCCACCAGTTCTTTACGGTGAATGCTGCGGTGTCGTAGATGTCATTGTCGATCCACGAACTCTTCGGCTGCGCTCCTAGCGAAGCGCGAGTCTGAGCGTCGATGGTCTTGCGGGCAGCGGCGATGTCGGCCGGCTTCATGGGCCGGCCGGTGGTTTGCTGCACCCGAGCGACCGCCTCGTTCACCTGGGCATCGACCCAGAGTTTGCGCTGGTTGGCTTGCTCCTCGAAGGGCAGCGCCTTCCACTGATCTGACTCGCGAACCTCGGCCCAGGTCTTGCTCGGATCCACGTAGAGTTTGGGCGCTTCCTTGCCCGGCACTGCAGCGGCAGCGGCCGGGTTGACGGGCTCACCGAGCCTCGCGTTGACGGCGTCCTGGAGGGTGAGCGGCGCAGCCTGCTGCGCGGCCCGGTCTTCGCGTCGTTGCGCAGCGTCTTCCTTGCGTTGCGCGGCCTCGGCGCGGCGCGTGAGCGCATCGGCTGCACGCATCGCGGTGAGGTCGATGAGGCCGTCTGCACCGCGCTGGGGTGCGGGTGCGGCGGTGATAGCGGAGAAGGGGTCTACCGGGGCTGCAGCGCGGCCACGCGGGGCTGCAGCGGGTTCGCCGAAGGCGAGGTCAGGCGTGGTGAGATCGATGAGCCCTGAGCCTTGTTCGGCGCCTTTTTGACGGAGTGCGCGGAAGATGGCGTTGGGGTCGAAGAGATCGGTTGCCATAGGTACGTCCGAGGTGGGGTCACCTCGATTCTAGGGGTCCGATCCCTGTAGATCAATCACGCAGCAAGGGTACGCTCCAGGTATCTATCGACGGCCGGTGGAAGGTTCGATGTGTCGTTGCCTTGTTCGTCTGGATTCATGTCGGCGAACATGCGCGCCATCAGACGTTCTTGGTCTGCAGCGGCTTTATCTCTGATGGCATCGAGGTTAGCCCACTCATCGTCCATACCGCGCGCCGCGAGGCGGGTGGGGGCGCTGGGTGTTCCCATTGATTCGAGCGCCTTGAGCCAGGAGGGTGTGGCTTCGGGCATCGCTTGTGGCGCTGCTTGGGCCAGCATCGAACCGGCTGGTAGGCCGTCGTTCATTTCCTGGAAGGCGGTGGCCAAAAGCTGTTGGTCGTTTGCGGCGGCCATCGCACGCCCGCCCGGAGCGCCTGCTGCGCCTGCGGGCGCAGGGGCTGCGCGCGGGGCGTCGGTCTGGGAGGGCGCGCTCTTGCCTGCGAGGGCCGCGATGCGGGTGTTGTACTCGATGGTTTCCTTGGGCATGGCGCGCTTCTTCCCGTCGATGAACGCCTGAAGATTCGTCTCACCCCAGTTGTAGGCTTGGCGTGCCAGTTCCTCGGTGCCGAAGCGCTGCTTCAGTTGGGCCATGTACTTGGCCGCACCGTCGAGGCTGCTGTAGGGGTCTTTGGTATCGACGCCCAGCGCGCGTGCGGTGCGCGGCATGAACTGCGCGATGCCTTGTGCACCGGACTTCGACGGGCGTGTGTTGGGGTTGAAGCCCGACTCTTGCTGGATCTGGGCCACGAACATCTCGGGGTCCAGGCCGTTCTTCTGTGCGACCTGTCGGGCGTAGGCGCGCAGTTCGTCGCGGGAGGGTAGGGTAGCCATCAGCGCTGTCCTTGCGTGAGCCAGGGCGTGGATTGAACGGGCAGCGGGGTCCAGGGCGGCGTGGCTGCAGGTGCGCGGGGCATCGCTGGCGCAGGCATCACGGGCGCTGCCATCGGTGCGGCCGCAGGAATGCCAGCCAACCCGGCCAACGCGGTCTGCGCAGCGGTAGGCGGCGCCATCGTCATACCGGCCGCTGGGTTGGGCACTCCAACTGCTGCAGGCGCAGCCGGTGCGGCGGCAGCCGGCAGCGGCGTGACTTGCCCCGTGATGGGGTTGATCGCGACCTGGAAGCCCGCGTTGCGGTATGCCTGTGCAACCTGTTCGGCCATCGCCAGCATCTGCTGTTGCTGCCCCAGGTTCTGCAGGCCGGGCAGGACGTTGGCGTTCTGTGCGCGTTGTTGCTGCATCTGCGCGAACTGGGCGGGCGTCATCTTGTAGCCCATGAACTCCACGTTCCCGTCGGGCAGCATCTTGCCTCCAGCGCCCGCGATGTTCTGAGGATTCAGCGCGGTGGCCGGATTAGACCAACGGTCTATTTCAACGAGCTTCTGCCCTACATTCGCACCGGGCATCGCGCCCAGGATCTTCTGTGCGCTGGCGGTGTCGCCCGCTTTGGCGTAGTCCGATGCCAGCCGGGTGAGGTAGGTCTGGATGCCTTGTGCTTCCTGGGCTGCGCCCGGGCGTGTGCCGTCCAGGTTCTGCAGACGGTTCATCGCGCTTTGCACCACGAAGTCCGCCTGCTGCTCACGCGGCATCTTGGCAAGCTCGGTGAAGACGGAGGTCTGGAAGTCGGCGGCGCGGCGGTTGCCCTCGATGGCTTCCATCGCGGTGCGCGAGTTCTCCTGCGCGAGTGGCAGACCGAGGTTGTACGTGGTCTGCGACTGGCGCAGCGCTTCTTCGGTGCGCCGCACATCCAGGTCGTTCATCACGTCCTGCCAGTTGGCTTTGTTGGCCATCTCTGCGCCGCGCGCATAGGCCATCAGATCGATGAAAGCCATGTTGTTTCCTTACTTACCGTCACCGATGTTCATGCCGCCGGTTCCATCGCCAGCGTTGTAGCCGTTGATGGACCCAAAGTCGCTACCGAAGAACGCCCCGTTGTTCGTGATGTCGTTTTGCGAACTCAACTCCGAGGGGTTGGTGAACGATGTCTGATTGAGATCCTGATAAGCATACGCCTCAGCCCCCATCTGCTCAAGCGCTTGGGGCACCGCGACATCGCCGGGCTGCCCCATGACATCGCGGACCTCGATGGGCGCTTGGTACATAGGGGATGTGGCTTGGCCGCTACCACCACGCCGGCCGGCTGCAGTGCCGTCGCGGTTGCCGTAGTAGCCGAACGCCTGGAGCGCTTGGCTGGCGCCTTGCGCAGCCTCAGCGCCGGCTGCAGCCAAGCCCTGGGCGGCCGACTGCATGAGCGCAGCGGCTTGGCCGACGAGCCCTTGGCGTAGTGCTATGGCCGCCTTGCGCCGCTCGAAGTCCGTGTCGCGGACTTGCTGGATCTCGTAGAAGGCGATACGGTCGCAGATGGCTTCGACGTTGGCTTTGGTGGTGGCGCGTGCCACGAGCAACTCTTGGATCGCCCGCATGTAGGCGCTGCCGCAGTAGCGGTTCTTGCTGCACTCCCACTCTTTGAGCTTCTTGGCGTACATCGATGCGATGGGTGCCCACATCCGCCCCGCGTACCGTCGAGCCAGAACCGACTGATCTTCCCACGGCGTGGGTTGCGTGAACTCGTTGAGGAACTGAGTCTCGCGCGGCCAGTAGACGTTCTTGAGGTGGTTGTGCTGCTGCTCTTCGATGCTGAGCGCACGGCTGGAAATGCTGGCCAGCTTGTTGTAGTTCTTGATCGCGTCTGAAGAGTTCAGCGCGAACGCAGCGATGGACGCTGTCGAGCGGATGACGGCAGCAGACGTGACGCCGAGGAATCTCGCGCCCTCAGCGGCAACGTAGCCGAAATCAGTTACGCAGGTTCCCATGCTTCACCTACTCTTGCGTGGCCACTGACTGGATGAACTCCTCGTAGGAATCCGTGGTCTGCTGGGTCAAGGTCACTGCTGTAGTTGGCTCGGTGTTGATGCGGATCTCACGCGCTTCCACAGGGGCCATCTGTGCGACGGGCGTGGAGTTGCGCTCCCAGCCGACCGGGCGTCTCCAGCGGCTGTCTTCGTAGCCCCACATCGAGAGTCCGGAGTTGATGGTGTTGACCAGCATGTCGCGAACAGCGGTGCGGCCGGTCTGGCCGAGCGCGCCCATTGACATGGCAGTGGTGAGCTTGCCGCGTCCCAGGCCGAGCACGGCAAGCTGACGGCTTGCACGGCGGTCGTTGAGGTGGATGGCGCGGGCTTCGGCCGAGCGCATCGTGTTAGCCATGAGGTCGGCCTTGGCCAGCGCCATGCCCCACGCGGTGCGGTTGTCTTCGCACTGCCCGACGGACAGGCCGACCTTGTTGGACAGCCGATCGAACTCAGCGTCGGTGGATTCCCACACCTTTTCCACAGCGTTGGCCACAGCGTAGACGGGGCTGTAAAGCGGGGTGGCCTTGGCCGTGTCCATCGTCTCGTTGACGAACGCCCGCTCCTTGTCCCATGTGAGTTGCGCATGCACCAACGCTTCTTCAGCCAGGGTGACCCGCCGGGCGGCGAGCTCTGCGCGGATGTCGGCGATCTTGCTGTTGGTGCGGCGCTGCCAGAGCATCATCGCGCTGTAGATCGCCGCCCACTGAGCAGCCTCTGCAACCACAGCGGCCGATTGGGCGGCGGCTCCGGTCACGTACCCTACGTCATCGACGCAGATACCTTGCCCGGATAGGAAGCCGACGATGGAACCGAGGATCATGTCAGATCTCTAGGAAGCGCAGCGAGGTGGGTTCACCGCCGAGAACGTCATCGGCGGTGGCTTCGTAGTAGAACATCTTGGCGCCCAGGACACGAGCGGCATCGAGCATGAACTTCAGCATGTCGTCGCGCGCTTCGCCTTCAGCTACCAGCACAGACGCGGACTGCTCGGCGTCGTAGTAGCGGCGGCCGAACGCCATGATGGAGAAGCCGGTGGTCTTGCCGTTCTCGGTGGCCACGAACACGCGGGTGTGGTCAGAGGTCCAGGCCATTGCGAAGGCTTGCGGTTCAAGCGACAGGCCAACGGCGGTGGCTGCTTCGAGCAGCCGCACGATGTCTTCGCGGATGTCCTCCTTCTTCTTGGAGGGCATGATGAGTTCGATCTTGGGCATCAGAGTTCCTTGGTGGATGGGGCAAGGCTGACCATCTTCACCTTGGCGGTGCCGGAAAGAACCCACTTGAAACTCTGCCCTGTGGCCCACAGGGGCAGCGCAAAGTGATCGCTCTGAAACAGGCTTTCGTCCAAGGCTGGGAAGTCATCGCAATATAGCTGAATTCGTTCAGACCCGGGAGCCATCAAGACCTGGAGCGCACCAAAATTAAACGGCACGCCGATAAGCGATTCACTGGACTCGTAGGTGTGGGGCAGCAGCGTGTTGCCGCGATCCCACTCCTCGACGCTGGCGCCGAAGCGCAGCAGCAAACGACCGGTGCGCGTGACGAAGATCTCGTCTGGGCGCAGCGACAACTCGGTGTGGTGTTCGAGCTCCGCGTTGGTGCCTGCGCCGTCCTTGATGGCCATGCAGAAGGCGCCCATGCGGAAGAAGCAGAACAGGCGGCCGAGGTGGTAGCCGATCTTGGCGGTGTCGGGGTGCAGGGCTTGCCAATCGTCGGGCGCGTAGTGCGAGGACGTGATGATGATCGGCGCGTTCCTGCCGCCCATGTAGACGAGGCCGTGGTGCGTGGGATAGACGGCACCTGACGGAACGGCCGTCATGCTGCGGAAGCCCGCCCCGACGATTGGCAGGGCCTCGGGCATGCGGATCGCGCGCCGGCACCCAGCGTCCTTGCAGTCAACGGCGCCGGGCACCACGTAGGGCGCACCGTCGGTGGCCACGTAGATGATGTCGTTGCTCTCGACGATGGCGCGGACGGTGTCGTCAAGCTGGATCTTGTGGACCCAGTTGTGGTAGTTGTTGTTCTGGCTGAAGTACAGATACCGACCGTCGAACCCGGCAAGGCAGTTCATGGACTGGATCCACGTCATGCCTTTGAGCGTTGCGGGCGGTGGTTCGACGAAGTCTTCGCCGAGCGACTCGGTGAGATCGAAGTCGATCTTAGTATCGACGTAGGACAACTGCGTGGCGGGGATGGTGTCCACCAGCATCCAGGCCGCGTCCACGGTGTTCTCGCTCTCTTTGAGCGGAGACTCGTAGCCCGTGACCGTGCGGTAGATGCGGATCTCTTGAACGTCCCACCCACCGGCCGGGATGGTCCAGCCTGACACCTGTACGGATGAGCCGTCTTCGACGATGACCTCTTCGCTGGGCTCGGAGAGCGCGGAGAAGTTGCCGAACGAGTCCACGTACTGGTAGGCGTACTGCCGGGGCACAGCGCCCTTGGAGAAGGACTCCACGCCCATCGCGGCCGGGCGTCCCTCGGGGCAGGGCAGCCCCAGGCGGTAGACGGTCGGGTCGCACAGCGCATCGAAGGTGATGCGCACGGGGTATGGGTAGTCGTTGTAGTTGGTGGCGAAGACGTGCTGTTGCTCGGTGGAGCCTTCGGCCCAGCTTGCGCACTTGGACGACTCCATCCAGCAGCAGTTGAACGCCTGATAGATCGACTTCGCGTTGCTGGCGACCTCATGCACCTTGCGCGTGGAGCGCCACGACTCCAGCGTTCCGTGCCACAGCTTGCAGTCCACCGCCCGGGTGGCCGCGCCGTTGCGGACGAGGTGGTCCGCTTGGCGCGGTGTGCTGCCGCTGAAGACGTTGGTGACGATGTTGCGGGCCATGAGCTATCAGGGCGGCGACGGTGATGTGTTGTCCACGTAGGCGCCGAGCAGGTCGGTGCCGGAGTACACGAAGTACGTGTTTCCACCCGTGGTTGGCAGTGCGATGCTCCCGCCAGCGGGCACAGTCAATGTCTCGATGACGTTGCCGGCGCTGTCTTGCACCGTGATAGTTCGGGCGGACGTGCTGGAGTTGTAGGCCAGATTGCCGTTGATGCCCACACCGTAGGCGTTAGAGTCGATCTTCTGCTGGAGCTCAACGATCTCGCTGTCAACGTACTGCTTGAGGGCTGAGTAGAAGGCGTCGAGGTTGAGGGTCAGTGTGACGCCGCACGGATCCGTGATCGTGCCGTTCTCGGCTGCACCGAACACGATTTCGTTCGCATGTGTACCTGTGGTGGTCGTCTCGATGCTCGTGACGATCGACGGCGGCATCTGCTTGACGAGGCCGTCTTCAACCTTGAACTGGCAGACGGTGCCGGTGAAGCCGCTGGGGCAGCAGTCATCGCCGTTGCCCGTAGGCGCGGTGAAGCGGAAGATGGCAGCCGAGGAGGTGCCGATGTTCTCGACGCTCCAGCTTGTGCCGGTGCCCTCGATGATGATCGGATCGACCGTGACGGTGGAGCCCGGCCCGGGGTCGCCCTTCGGGCCTCGCGCGCCCGTGCCGCCGCTGCCGCTGCTCGTGCCGCCGCAGCAGTCATCCGGCGTGTAGACGGGCGTCTCGCCAGCGTAGATGCTGGAGATGCAGCCGTCGAGGTTGACGACGATGGTGGCGTTCGCAAACGTGCCCGGGGTGAGCGAGACGTTCTGGCACTTGGGCAGGGGCAGCCCGCTGTCGTCAGCGCAGCCGCAATCGCTGCACCCGCTGCTGTTGCTGCCGCAGGGCGATGCGCTCGTGCAGTCTCCGGTGGGCTTGTCGCATGCCATTACTCTTCCTCCTGCGCCTTCTCGTACTTGATCTGAATTCCGAGGTAGGTCAGTGCGTTCTTGAACTCGTTCTGGGATTCAACCGCTGCACCCACCGCGTGGCGGTCGCCTTGCAAGGCGCGGTACAGGATGTAGCTGCGGATGGCCGGCAAGAACTTGCAGTCGCCTGTGGTGGCGCCGCCCAGGATGTCGGCCTCGCTGGCTGAGGGTGCGCCGTGGACGCACTTGAGTTTGACCCACACATCCACGCCTGGAGGGATCGGCGGGTCCACCGTGAACACGCCGTTCATCCCGACTTCGACGGTGATGCTGTTGATCAGTTGCGTGGTCGAGGTGGTGCCGTCGCTGTTGGTCACGCTCTTGCACACCGGCCGATACCACTTCGAGATGTCGCTGGTGGATGAGCCGGTGGACGATAGGTCTTTGAGCGTGTTGCCGTCAGCGTCGATCTGGGCCACCACGCCCGTGACGTTGGTGCAGCCGCAGCACCGCGCGTCCTGGTGGGCGCCTGTGGCCAGCTTCATCACGATGAAGTCGGTGAACAGATCCGGGCGGTGGCTGGACACGAAGCACATGGCCTCGCTGTAGAACGCAGCCAGCATGCTCAGCGGGTAGCGGCGAAACGGCGCGCCTGGGCGGTCGTCGCCGAGTTGCGCGGCGATGGTGCGCAGGAACTCGTGGATCAGCATCACGCCCTCCCGATGGCGCAGCAACCGGTTGCAAACGGAGAGCCGGGCTGATGCGTGTCAAGGGCGTTCTGCGTGGCCGCTTCGACCCTGGCCTTGCGCATGGCCCGCTCGAACTCTTGGCGCATCTTGTCGGCGCGGCTGAACATCAGCGAGTCGCCTCTGAAGTTGGCGTAGCCTCGGGCGGTGCGGTAGCGACCGACAGCGTAGACATCCTCGATCATCGCCGCCCGCGCGCCCATAGCGATCTCGCGCCGGTACTGGGTGTAGAGGTAGACATCGTGCTTGCACGACTCTTCCGTCGGGGCTGACCACACGGTCACCAGAATCTTGTCGGGGCCTGAGCGTTGGGTGTGGCAGCCGCAGCTTCCGGCGTGGGGGCGGATGTGCAGTTCCTGCCGGGCGATGTTGACGCTGACCTCACCGAGGTCCACGCCACCGCTGTGGCATTCGCAGTTGCACGCACCGCTGGCGCTGTCGATGGCCATGACGCCCTGGACAGACTCATCCTCGAAGGGGAACAGCGGGTAGGTGTGGATGCCGGGCTGCAGCCGAACCGTGACCCTGCGCTGCAGCACCCGCGCCTTCTGGGCGAACTCAATGGCTGCGCGCCGGGCGTAGGTGGCGGCGAGGTCTTCGGAGGCATCGTCGATGCCCGCGATGATTTCGGGCACCCACCGATACCAGTCGTAGGTGTCAACCGGCTCGACGATCTCGTTCTCGCCACACGGGCAGTCGGGATCGGGATCCGGGGCGGGGCTGGGCTCTTCGCACTTCGGCGTCGGCATGCAGCACATGCTGAACGGCTCGTTGCCGATGCCCCAGTCAACGATGATGCCGTTGACCGGAGAGTAGCGAAGGGTGGGCTTCCAGCCCCGTTGGTTGCTCACAGCACGGCTTCCTTGCTCGGAGCCTCAGTGCCCGGCTCAGGGGTAGCGGGGCTGGTCAGCATCGAGTCAGTGTCCTTGACGTAGCTGTCGGTGCTTACGTGTGAGATCACCAGCTTGTTCTCCTGGTTGTTGAACCTGTGGAGGATGCCGCCCTGGTGGGGCAATAGTGGGATTTTGAGTCCGTTGACTCGACTCACGATGTGGGGAGTAGACATGTCGTTCCTTTGCGGTTGAGAAGTCATGCCACAGCAGCGCCATCGGCGGTGCCGGGCGAGTCGATTCTAGCGATGCTACGCCCAAAAAGAAACGGGGGCCGCAGCCCCCGTCCGTCTAGACCCTACGCGGGTTTAGATCAGCGCTTCCGAGCGGCCCGGGGCCACGTAGGTGGCGTCCAGTTGGATGTCGAAGAAGCCCTTCAACCCACCGGCCGGCAGGCCCGTGACTTCCAGGATGACGACATCGCTGTCCAGCACGAAGTTGCCGCCGTCACCGGCCGCGCCGTAGGTGTAGACGCGGGTGGCGCCAGACAGCGCACCCAGACCCGTCCAAGCACCAGCAGCTTGCACCCGGCCCACAGACGAGCAGCCGTCGGCTGAGTCCGTCTCGCTGACCTCGATCAACTGGGTGTCGGGCAGCACGGTTCCGTTGCGGGTCTTGATGTCGAAGGTAAAGCCAGCCTCTTCGGCCAGCACCTTCAACGTCAGGTGCGTCAGGAACGTGTGAGCGGGCAGCACCACCAGTTCGAGCTGGGCGCCAACACCTTGGGTGTTGATCCACTCGACGATGCGCTTGCGTTCGCTGTCGGCCTCCTCGCTGAAGCGCCAGTTGTCACGGTTGCCGTAGGGCGACGTGTGAATGTTGGCGTTCTCGGGGTTGATCGTCCGGTTCAGACGGTCGTAGTCGATGGTCACGCCGGGTTCGCAGCACGCACCCGACAGGTGCTGAGCCCACACGCTCAGCTTGTTCAGACCACCCCGGAAGAGTTGATACGCTTTCGCGTTCTTTGCGGTCCATGCCATTTGAGTTACCTCGTTTCAGAAAGATGTTGAACTAGGCCGTCGGCTTAGACCTTGGAGAAGGCAACTGCGACAGCTTCCGGGCGGATGACGTGCGTGTCCCACACGAACTCACCAACCAGCGACCACTCGAACGGGTGCTCGTACCACTTCGAGTCTATAACCTCGAAAGCGTGGAGCACTTGGCTCGGGTCCAGCATCAACACCGGGGCAATGTTGCCGGCAGCACCGTAGTTGCTGGCGAACAGTTGCATCGACGTGAACACCTCGAAGCCGAGGATACGGCCGATGTAGCCGGTCACAAATGCGTTCTTCTCAGAGCAGCACTTGTTGTACTCAGACATCATCTTCAGCGCCCAACGCTCAAGCTGGATCGGCAGAATGATGATGGGGTTGCCACCGGGGCCAGGGCCTTCCTGATCCAAGTTGCCGCACATCATGCCGGCCTCTTGGGCGATCTGGCGGAAGTTGTAGAACAAATCTTCCAGGCCAGCCACAGAGTTGGCGTTCAGGGCGGTGGTGTCTTGCCAGCCCAGGTCGATGCCGTGGCTCATCTTGCCAGCGCTGTTGCCGACGTTGTCAGCAGAGGCGGAGGCCATGATCTTCGGGATCGAGTAGGCGTCGATCAGTTGGCGGATGCCGTTGTCAAGGCGCCGCTTGACTGACTCTTCCCACATGTCGAAGTTCTGGCACATGATGCGCCGGTCGTAGTTCGAGAGCTTCCACTCGAACTTGCGGCCTTGGCAGATGGTCATCGAGTTGGTGTCGATGCCAGGACCATCGAACACATCGGGGTGCTCGTTGTTCTGCCGGTCAGTGCCGAACAGGTTCAGAGTCTGTTCGATGCCGTAGATGACCTTGCCACCACACATCAGTTCTTCGGTGGACATGAAGTCCGACTTGGCAATCGCCGGCAGCAAGCTGCACTGGTGGTATGCCTGAACGATCTTTGCGGAGATGCGGTCCGGTGCAAAGATGGAGCCTTTGATGTCGCCACCGTAGCCGCCACTGTTGACGTTGTTGCCCATTTTGAGTTTCCTCGTGAATCAAGCGGTAAGTTGAGAAAGAAGTTTCTCGGCCTCTTTGAACTGGCGTGCTCGGGTTAACCGAGTCGCTTCGTTGCGGATAGCACGAGCCTCTTCTGGGGTAAGTACTCTCTTCCCGCCATTTGACGACCTATTCGAGTCGCGGTCAAGATGGGCCGACAAACGGGTAGTCGGGTCAGGAGTACGGTTGGGTTGGTTTGTATCCCTCTCATACCGTTTGAGCATCTGCCGTAGCTTCGGCTCAAGCGACTTCGCGGTATCGAGGTCTGAAGCGTGGACGAACTGGTTCAGCAAAATGGCGGCCGAGTCGTCCCCTTCCAACCACTTCGTGAACTGTGCGTCAGCGCCTAGCTTGACAAGACCCAGAGATTCGGCCGTAGAGCGAACGTATACGTCCCTCGTACGGGCGTCTCGTTTGGCCAAGACTTCGTTGATGAGAGCTTCCGGGTCTTTGACTGCAGACGCTGCCTTGGAGTAGGCGTTGCGTGCAGCTTTGCGGATGAGCTCTGCAGCGGCCGGATCGAGCATCTCGATCTCGTCCTTGCTCATGCCCTCAAAGGGGTCGAAGTTCTCAGCCGCCTGCTTGGCCTTGGCTGTGGCCTGGGCGGCTTGGTGTTCTGCGAGTTGGTGCTGATACTCGGTGATCTGGCGTTGCTGCGCCTCGAAGGCGACGCGCATCTCATCGAGTTGTCGTTGCAGCGGGGCTACACGACCAAGGGCCGAAGCCAGTTGGTTGTGCAGTTCATCGTTGCCGGGTGCGGCAGGAGCGGGCGCAGGTGCAGGCGGGTTGCCATCGGCTTGCCCGAGGTTCATGTCGGGTGCGGGCAGGCCGTCAAGTGGGTTCCTGGCCATCCGGGGTGCGTCTGGACCACGGTCTGGGTCAGCGGCCACGGGGTTGGCGGGAAGGGGCTTGCCGGTGCGCTTTGCGCGCCATGCTGCGAGTTCTGCGTCGGAGAGAGTCGTGCTCATCTAGGTGCTCCTGCGGCAACTGGGACACCCCGGCCTTGCTGGGCGGGATCCTGTGTTGGCGTGATGCGGTTGAGGATGGAGTTGATCCCTTGTCCTCGGCCGCAGATGACGGCCGTGGCGTAGGGATCATTGGTGCGTGCGGACTGCCGATAGTTCTGCAGTTCCGCGTCTTCGAGAAGCACGGTCAGCGCTTTGCCCAGGGGTGACTCAGAGGCCACCTCCTGGCGCAAGAGCTTCTCGGCTTCCAAAGGGGTCATGGCTCAGCGCTTGCGTGCGGACCCGGGGCACACCTTGCAGGTGTGGTCCTTGGGCACGTTGAACCGAGGGGTGGGTTGAGCCGGCGGCATACGCACAGAGCCTTGCCCCATCGAGGAGGGTTTGCTGTGCATGACGCTTTTGCCAGAGCCTGGAGCTTTCATGGGTGACCTTTCGAGTCAGGGTTGTGAAGATACCACGCCTACTGGCAGGCGCAGTTCGAGCAGTTGGCGGCGTAGCCGATGACTGTGCCGTCGCACTCCACCACTTTGATCGTGTGACCTTCACCAGCGGTGGGGTAGATCCAGATGCTGTCGGTGGATGTGTCGCCAGGGCACGGTGCCATCTCAACAGTAGCGGCCGGGTCTTTCGGGTCCATCTCATGGAAACCGTATCCGGCTTGACCGTCGCACGACAGCGGCAGGCTGGGGCAGTAGCACGTCTTGGTCGTGGGGTTCCAGCGTAGGGTGCCGCAGTTGGACCGCTGCTCACGCTCGATGACCCAGTTCTCGCAACGCACTTGCCCGGTGTCGGTCCAGACTTCGTCGTAGCACCGGCAGGTGCAGGCCATGCAGCCGTCGCTCTCAGTTTCCTGGAGCTCGACGGTGACTTGGGCGCTGGGGTCCGCGTCCACGCGCACGCGCAGGGGCACGTTCTGCGGGGTGTCCAGCACGAAGAACGGGTACTCGGCCGTCATTACCGCTTCGTTGCGGTCAGAGCACTTCAGGACGGTCGTGCCCAGAATCTGGATGTTCGGCGGCAGGGCATCGCAGCAGACGTTCCCGACGAAGTCGGGGGCGCGTGAGAGATGCAGCAGTTCGATGTAGACCTTGTCATCGCCCGTGAGCCCGGTGGCATACAGGGTCACCTGCTTGCCGGGCTGGATGATGAAATAGCTTGACGTTGATTTGTACGGGCTTACGAGGTCCACGGCTTTGGCCTTTCAGATCAGGAACCGAACATCGTGCTGTTGGTGTCTTGCTTGAAGACCTCAACGACAGACATGGTATCGGCTACAACGCGGGCCCGCAGCCAGAACTCTTGAGGTGCATCGAGCACAGCCCAAGGGTCAGTAGCCGTCAGTTCAACGGCCTGGGATGCGTCACAGCCACACTTGCGAGTGAGGGGTGCAGTCCATCCGACATCGGGCAGCGACACAGGGCCGGGGCAGCACAGATCTCCGGAGGGGCCGCCGGGCGAAGTCAACGCCACGATCTCGATGACCACCTTGTCCGTCCCAGCAAGGCCGGTTGCCAGCAATGTGATTTGCTTGCCGATGTCGATCTTGAACAGGTCTGACTCAACCTGCTCGCTGGAGACGATTCGCATACGCGTTCCTCACGGTGTTCGCGGGATTGTAGGAGGTAGGTGTGCTGGCCGGCAAGACTTCAGGCGTGGGGTCTACCAACGTCACTTCAGGTGTAGGTTCCGGTGCAAGCGCCAGACACTTCTCGTACCGAGACTTGCGATCCGCAAGCCCGATGAGCCCGCCGTTGATGCGCTTGGTCAGCTTCTCGAACTCGCCTGAATCGGCAAGCTCAGCGCAGTTGTTGGACGCCCAGAACCAACCGGCCGATCGGGCTGCGTGCAGCGGCTGCAGCAGGAGATCCGGGTTGTTCACGAGGTCGATGCCGAGCGCCTGTCCGCACTTCGTGTAGTTGTACTTGCCGGTCAACTGCTTGAGCCCCCGGCCACGGTACTTCCACCCATCGCCCGCGACTTCGCTGCCGTTGCCCATCCGATTGGAGTAGACGCTGTTGGCGATCTTCTCGGGGTTGCGGTGGTACTTCTGGGCGAACTCCAGGTTCGGGAAGCGCTTGGGCCAGATGCGCATCAGCGCCTCGGCGCTGTAGTTCACGTTCTCCACCAGCCGCGTGAAGCCGCCACTCTCGTGCGCGCATTGCGCCAGGAAAGCCGCGATGCGCTTGTGAGTGTTGATCTCGAACTCGGTGCAGGTGGCGATCATGCCGGGCAGCCAAGTGTCAGCGTCGGCCGGCTTGACGCCGACCGCGATGAGATGCTCCTTGGTGGGGCTCACTTGTCCTCAGCCTTTTTCTTTTCATCCTTGGCACGGCTGCCAGCGGATGAGCCGTAGAAGAAGCTGATCATCGTTGCGACGATGGTGCCCAGCAGGAAGCCCAGGATCGTGTCCGCGAAGCGCATGTTCTCAGCCGGGATCTGGCCGAATGTGATGAGCGCGATGTAGCTGGCCGCGAACAAGCTCCAGAAGATCGCGAACAGGTAGATGAACCTGCGCACCAACCAGTCTTCCGACTTCATGGCCTCGCGCTGCATGTCCCGGGCGTTGGCCCGGTCCTTCGCGTCGAGCTCGGCCATGAACTCTTCGTGCTGCATCGCCCGCTCTTGCAGGAGCTTGGCGTCGTCCTTGGTCATCTCCTCTTCGGGCTTGAGCTTGACGCCGAGTTCTTTCTCGACGTAGTCAACCCCCTTCTCCAGAACGGCGTCTGCCACCTTGGGCAGGCCGTTGGAGATCAGGCCGGAGACGATAGATGCAACGATGGGGAGCATAGCTTACCTACCGCTGGTGATGGTGTCATCACCTTTGGTCACGGTAACCTTGTCACCTTCGACCGTCACGGACATCGGGTCTTTGGCGTTGCTGATGCGGTCGAGCTTCTCGATCAGGTTCTTGATGACCTCGAACTCAGGCTTCTCCTGCTTCGCAGCAGTGCCGGCCACGCCGTTGAGCATCTGGATCAAGGCCATCAGGGCGGCCGACAGCAGGCCCATGACCGCCGCGATCTTCCCTTCCTCAAGCAGCAAGCTGGCCCCGATGCCCATCGCCATGATGATGGTGATGTAGAGCAGGCCGTTCTTGCCGATCGCACGCCCGGCGACCTCACGGGCCGGGCTTGAAGATTCCAGCTTGTCGAGCTCGATCTTGGCCTGCATTTGCAGCAGGCTGATCTCGCGTTTGATGTCGGGATCCATGTGGGTTCCTTTATGGTCCGCCACCGCCACCAGAGGTATCGGTCAAGTCGAGCGTGCCGCCGTTCTGGCCTGTTACCGACGATGTGGTTCCAGTGCCGCAGACGTTGGTTGCATTCACGAGTATGGTGACCGTCTCCACCGTGCAGGGGCTGCCTGTTAGGGTGATGATGTAGTCGCTGCCGCTCTGAGCGCCCGACTGCGAGAAGCAACTCGGGACGTTCGTGATCTCAGCGAACGTGGCATTCAATACCGTCAGAGTTCCGGTGTAGGAACTGTACCTGTCGGCTGAATTGGGGCTCAGCGTACCAACGACCGAGGCCGGGCATGTGGTAGCTGGAGATACGACGACGGCGCCTGCCGCAAGACCGGATGCCGTCGATGTGGTCAGACCGCCACCGCAGGCATTCGTGGCGCTGACCTGCAGCGCGGTGGTGCCTGCCGAGCTCGGCGTTCCGGTCACGGTGATGACGTAGCCGGTGCCGCTCTGCGAACCCGACTGGGTCAGGCCGGCGGGCAGGTTCGTCACAGACGCCGAGGTGGCGTGGGCCACCGTGATGGTGCCGTTGTAGACCGAGCCTACCGTGGCCGTGGCGGGGCTGATGTCGCCTGTCACAGGCGTCGGGCAGAAGACCGGTGCGCTGACCACCAAGGCGCCGATAGAGGCCCCTGTGATGGACGATGAGGTAAGCCCGCCGCCGCAAGCGTTGGTGGCATCCACCAACAGCGATGTGGTGGTCGCTGCAGTGGGTGTCCCGGTCACGGTGATGACGTAGTTGCTGCCGCTGGCTGCCCCGGATTGGGTCAGGCCGGCTGGCAGGTTCGTGATCGTCGCCGTGGTGGCGTTGGTGATCGTGACGGTTCCGGTGTAGCTCTCGCCCGAGATGCCCGTCAGCGGGCTCAGCGTGCCCGCAGAAGGCGTCGTGCAGGACTGGCTGACCACCAAGGTGCCGCCCGGCTGCCCGGTCACGGAGGAGGTCGTGCTGCCGCTGCCACAGGCGTTGTTGGCGTCCACCAGCAGCGCCGTGGATGCAGCGGTCGTGGGGGTGCCGGTGACGGTGATGACGTAGTTCGCGCCGCTGGCCGCGCCGGATTGGCTCAAGCCCGCCGGCAGATTCGTGATCATCGCGGCAGTCGCGTTGCCTACGACCAGCGTGCCCGAGTAGCTTGCTCCGGTTGATCCGATCAGCGGGGTCAGCGTCCCTACTGAAGGCGTCGTGCAGGTCGGCGCGCCCACCGTGCCAGAACCGGCACCGCCGGTTTTGGTTGTGGTGGTCAGACCGCCCCCGCACGCATTGGTGGCGCTGACTTGAATGTTGTAGGACTCACCTTGCACGGTTGGCGTGCCTTGCAAAGTGATGATCAAGTCATTGCCACTAACCGTTGTTGACGCCACCGTCACACCAGTCGGTAACCCAGTTACCGTAGCATACGTTGCGTTTGTTACGGTAATGGTACCTGTTACTGGTACGTTGACGGTGAAGTCAGACATCGGTTACCTCAGTTACTGATTATGGGCACTCGGTGCTCACGAGCGGGTCGTACTCATACTCGTAGATCTCGGTCATCGCTGCATTGGTGATAGCAATAGTGTTGTTATTGCAGGTATCACTGATTGCAGACACACCGAACGCAGTACGAATCTGCTTCGCTGCATTCGGGTTGTTAGATACGCGAGCCATACCGAACGCAGTGCCGATAGTCGTGGTATCCCCCGGCGTATACGGCAGGGTTTCAGTTACCGGCGTGCCGCAGCAATCCAGGCCGTCCCAAGGGATGCCAGCCGAAGCGGGAGCGATCACGAGGTTGCCAGCACCTTGACCGGTCGCCGAGGTAGGCGTGCCGGTAGCGCAGGCGTTCGTGGCGTCCACCAGCAGAGCCGTGGTCCCGGCCGAGGTCGGGGTGCCGCTGATGGTGATCACGTAGTTGCTGCCGCTCACCGCGCCCGATTGGGTCAGGCCAGCAGGCAGGTTCGTGATCGTCGCGGTGGTCGCGTCGGTGACCGTCACGGTAGCGCCAAACGCGGTGCCAACGGTGCCGCTGTTGAAGCTGATCGTTCCGGTAGACGGTGTCGGGCAAGCGCCAGGGGCGGCTGCGTCGATCACGAGTGAACCGCCGCTTTGGCCCGTCACGGACGTGGTGTTCAGGCCGCCGCCGCAAGCGTTGGTGGCATCGACCAGCAGAGCCGTGGTGCCTTGAGCGGTGGGGGTGCCGGTCACCGTGATGATGTAGGCGCCGCCGCTCGGAGCACCGGACTGGCTCAGGCCAGCCGGCAGGTTCGTGATGGTCGCAGTCGTCGCGTTCAGGACGGTCAGGGTGCCGCTGTAGGCGGAACCGACCGTGCCGGTCAGCGTGGTCAGCGTGCCAACCGACGGGGTCGGGCACTCGGTCGAAGCGCCGGAGACAACCAGCGTGCCGCCGTTGGCGCCCGTGACGAACGCCGCAGTGCCAGTGCCGCAGGTGTTATCTGCGTTGACCAGCAGCGCGGTGCTGCTGTTGGCTACCGGGGTGCCCGTGACGGTGATGACCCAGTTGGCGCCGCTTGCAGCACCAGACTGGTTCAACCCGGCCGGCAGGTTGGTGATCGTCCCGCCCGTAGCGTTGGTGATCGTCAGCGTGCCGTTGTAGGGCGTGTTGGCCGTGGCGGTCAACGGGCTCAACTGACCGACGGAAGGCGTGGCGCAAGCCGGGGTTGCAGTGAACACCAGCGGGCCGCCGCTTTGGCCGGTGACCGACGAAGTCGCCAGACCGCCACCGCAAGCGTTCGTGGCGTCCACCAGCAGCGTGGTGCTGCTGTCGGCAGCCACGGTGCCCGTCACGGTGATGACGTAGTTCGCACCACTCGCCGCACCAGACTGGGTCAGACCAGCCGGCAGGTTCGTGATGGTCGCCGTGGTGGCGTTGGTGATCGTCAGCGTACCGGTGTAGGCCGAGCCCGTGGTACCCGTTGCGGGGGTGATAGTGCTCACTGAAGGTACCGGGCAAGTACCGGCAGCGGCCACTGTGACCGTACCTGCACTAGCGCCGCTGACCGTCGAAGTAGCGAGACCACCACCGCAGGCGTTTTCAGCGCTGACAGTGATCGGGTAAGACCCCGCCGTTGTAGTCGTTCCGGACAAGTTGATGGTGACCGGGTTGCTGCCGCTGGTAGTGAAGGTAACACCAGGAGGCAAACCGTTCACTGCAGACACGGAAGTCGCGTTGCTCACAACGATGGTCGCCGAGTAGGCCGCACCTTCGCTGTTGGAGGTAACACTGACCGTTCCAACCGACGGTGCAGGGCAAGTACCGGCTGCGGCCACCGTAACCGTGCCGGCGCTGGCGCCGCTGACCGTAGAGGTCGTCAAGCCACCGCCGCAGGCGTTTTCAGCGCTGACCGTGATGGGGTAAGAACCCGCCGCCGAGGTGGTGCCCGACAGGTTGATGGTGACCGGGTTGCTGCCGCTGGTCGTGTAGGTCACGCCCGTCGGCAGTCCGCTGACCGCAGTCACGGAAGTGGCGTTGCTCACCACGATGGTCGCGGAGTAAGCCGCGCCTTCAGCATTCGATGTCAAGCTCACCGTGCCAACCGAAGGAGACGTGCATGTGCCTGCGCCCCCGCCGACTGTTCCGGTCCCTGCGTTCCCAGTGTTGCTGGAAGTGGTCAAGCCACCACCGCATGCGTTGGTTGCAGCGACCTGAATGTTGAACGCCTCACCCGCGATAGTCGGTGTGCCGCCCAGATTGATGATCAGGTCGGTGCCGCTGGGCGTAGTGGAGGTGACCGTAACGCCCGTAGGCAGTCCGGTCACCGTCGCAGACGTTGCGTTGTTGACAGTGATGGTCCCCGTGTACGGGGTACCAGCGGTGAAAGTTGGCATCGTGTGCTCCTTGAGCGATCAGGGTGTAGCCGGGTTGACGGCAGGCGTCGGACAGGGACTTGCAGCCCCATCAACCGCTTGGTTGATGACGGGCGTTGGGCAAGGGTTGGATGGGCCGGGCTTGCAGTACAAGTTGGCCATTGAGATGCAGCCGGATGCGACTCCAGCCAGCCCTCGAACCGACGCTGCGCCGAGGCTCAGGCACGCCGTAGAGACGCCGAGCTCGGTCGCAACGTCCGTCAGGGAAATGCACCCTGAGCATGGAGTCGTCATGTTGCGTCTCTCCTTAGACCGTGCAGAAAGCGGAGATGTCGTTCGCCGAGGTGATGTGGCCGTTAGGCTCGATCTTAGCTACCCGGGTGCCTGCGTTCAAGAACACGAGGTTACCAGCAGCGTCGCAAGCGATCTCCCAGTTGCCGCATTTGAGCATAGGTGCAGAGACGACCCCCAGAGGATCAGCCGCTGTGCCGGTGCCTTGCAGCGTGTCATCGGTGACGACCGGGTCTTCCCAAGCGGTGGAGCCGTCGGGCTGCAGCGTCAGTTGCTGGCCCGGAGTTCCAGCCGCTGCAGGGCAGCGCAGAACGCAGTCACCACCTTCAATCGGGGCGCCAGTGGAATCCACCGGAGCAGCGCCCTTGATGGCGGCATCGACATAGGCCGGCGTGGCTGCATCGACATCGTTGGTGGGGTTCGGGTAATCGGCGGCAGTAGCCAAAGCAACCGCACCCTTCACAGACGTGTCGGCGGTGGGCACGTTGATCACGTAGGGGGTAGCTTCACTCCCATCGCCCGTGATGGTGACGTTGGTCCCTGGGGTCACGTTCCCTACATCAGCCAGCTTGGCGTCAAGGGTTGCGCAGCTTACATATGCCATGTCGATTCCTTACAGTTGCACGTTGAAAACGCACAGCCTCACGGCTGCACAACTTACTCTCGATTCTGTTCGATTTCCGGTTGGAAAGGAAGCGCCACCATCCGGGCTTCGTGTTCGCGCTGAGCCCTACGGTCGTCGCGGGCGCGGAAGTACAGGTTGGCGGCGAAGGTGGCGAGTGCGATCACCAAGCCTGCGATGGCTACCCACTCAGACAACGTCATGCCGGCCACGAAGGTGGCTAGGCTGCTGGCGTAGCTGGCTTTGCCGGCCACCGCTGCGGATGCGCTGGGTTCGCTCATTACTTGACCTGCATGATGAACAGTTCGTTGACGCGGGGGTCGGATGCGGTCGTAGCACTTTGCCCGGATTCAAGCGCAATGCTCAATGTGTCACCGATGACGCATTGCACAAACGCTTCACCGCACAACGGCACGGTCACATTGCCGCCTGTGGAACGGGTCTGTGAGATGTCGAACAACGCGCCGTTCTTCAGGAAGTTGAGCTGAACATACTGGTTTGCGCTCCAGTTTGCAGACGCCAGCAACAGCGCCGATATGCGATACCAGCCAGCCACGGGGACAGTGAATCGGCCTGTGGTCAGATTGAACGCCCCGGGCACTGACTGAGCCAGAATCGAGTGGTAGTTGGTTACCTCTGTTGGCGTGGAGTTGAAGGTCTTCGAGGCGTACTTGGCGTGCAACAAGACCGGCGAATCATACCCGCTTACGCACACGACAACGGCGCTGGTTCCGGCCGCCGCGATGAGTGCTTGAAGCTGCGCGATGCGGGTCGGATTGGTGACCAGAGCATCGTCTTCGTAGTAGGCGGTCTGTCCGTTGAGCACCACTTCACGAACGATGAACGGAGCGCCGGTAGAACCGATGTCCACGAAAGCAGGGCCGAAAATAAACGCCTGCGAGCCGGTGCCGCCAATCGCCAGCGAGTTGCTGGAGTAATCAACGGTAGGGTCGGCGCTATTGTAGAAATCAACAAACAGCGTGTTGCTGCCGTCGATGCGGACCTCTACTGAATTGAGCTGCGGCCACTGCGTCTGAAACAGCGGCAACACCTTGGACACCAACTCGGCCTGCAGCGTAGCCGGGGCAACCCAATTTGTGCCGTTATGCACAGTGATGGGCGCAAAAGTCCCGACCACGCCCGGAGGACTGGAGTTGATGACATTCAGGAACTGTCCGTTGTTGAACTGTCCCTGCACCCAAGCGTACTGCAGTGAATCGTACCGGGTAATTGTGCTGTCAGTGAACTGATAGCAGACATCCGATTTCAGCCGGTCGGCATTGACTTCCACAGAATACGGAGACGATGCGGTGCCATCGCCAGAAACTGTGGTGGTGGCTCCATCAACGAGTTGCGCGTTGAGCTCTTCGTCGCCAAACCGATTGGTCGAAAGAAACGGACTTTGGTTTGTCGCCACGATTACAGCTCCTCGACGCTAAACATGTTGTGTCTCTTACATCAAAGAGATTGTGAATTCGTTAAAAAATACATTAGTGCTGACAGGGTTAGCTTTAGCACTCTGTATTTGGAATTTGATTTTAGCTCCTGCAGCTAGATAAACTTCCGTATATCCAGCCACGCGAATGTTTGTGGAGACGTTACCTTCTACGCGCTCTGCTGATGCATAGTTCAAAGCGCCGTTAACCATAAACATCAACTGCAAATAATCTCCTGCGGCCCAGGTACCGCCGAGAATCATTTGCGCGCTAATCTGATAGTAACCAGCGATAGGAACTGTGAACTCACCTGTTGCAGCATTCCACGCAGTCGGATGCGTGTTATGAATTGCTGTAGCCCAGTTGATTACATCTGTCGCTACGTTAGCCGCAGGGGTAAAACCACCGTTTGATCGAGCGCGCCACCTAACCGTAGTCGGGACATACGTGGTGTACAACCCCGTAGAGGTATTGTACACCCACAACGATCCATCGGTGCCGACGTAGATGTTGTCGTCACTTTGTCTGAGCGTAGGATCGTTTGTTGCCGGAGGATTGTTCAGATCAAAGATTGTAGCCGTAGCGGGATTGGTCGTATTGATATAGACCGTCTCCCCGCTAGGCGGCGGGCCAATCTCATCACCGTATCGGGTGATCGAAACGGTTGGGATCGGCACCTCAGAGCTCCTGGAATTGCATCATGTTGATGCTGGTGTTACCACTCAACGGATTTCCCGTAGCCGTCGTAGTTCCAGCAAACAGTGTGAATTGTTCGCCGGCCGTTAGGTACGCAATGTACGAGTTAGACGGCACCATCAACTGACCTGTGTAGGCAGTCGGGATTCGCACGTTACTGGACATCACCGTTGTACCGCCCTTCCGAATTTGGAAGTAGGCGTTGGTGTTTGCTGCCCAGACGCTGGTCGCGCCATACTGAACAGAAGCACTGATACGGTAGTATCCAGACTTGTTGACCGTGTAGGTACCGGTAGTGCCGTTCCAAGCACCGCCTGTAGTATCCAAGTCAGTTGACCAGCCAGTTACGGTGGCGCCACCGCCAGCAGGGATGACCTGTGTTGAAGCTGTTCTTACGTTAAGCAGCTTCTTGACAGACGATGGGTATGCGTAGGTGGTGTAGGTGTTCGTTGACGAATTCCAAACCCACGATGTCCCGTCGCTGGCAATATACAGATTGCTGTCGTTTTGCTTCAGCGTGTTGTCGTTTGTCGTCGGCGGATTGTTCAGATCGAAGATCGTAGCAGTCGTCGGTGACGTTGAGTTCACGTATACGATGTTGCTGAACGACGGATCTGGCTCTTCGCTGATGACGTAGGGATCACCAACCGTACCAGAACCCGTGACATCGATGCCCGTGCCGGCGATGATCTTCGTCTCACTGCCGTCAATCGTGGTCACTGCAGCCGGGTCGGTGCAGACGTTGTAGATGTAGGTGATGTCGATGCGATCACCGGCCAACAACGCAGTGTTGTTGTTCGCCGTGGGGACGTAGGTCGCCGTGGTGCCCGCCACCGTGGCAGCAGCATCGTTGAGCGATGCGCCGTTGCGGCTGAAGCGGATATCACCGCTGGGGGCACGCGACAAGGTGAAGCTCGTCTGGCCTGCCGTCGCCGTGAACGTCTCGGTGTCCATGAACGCTTGGCAGGTGACACTCGACCCGCCAGCCTTGATGGCATCGCCGTTGGAGTCAACGATCCAGGTGTCCCCAGCGGCGTCCTTGAACGTGCTGTTCAGGTTCGTGGTGTTCCCGGTAGCCGTCGGGGTGGGTTGCACCGTCGTCAGCACATCCAGCGAGTCAGCCGCGCTGCCCGCCAGGATGGCATCACCGTTCGAGTCAACGATCCAGGTATCGCCGTTGGCGTCCTTGAAGGTGCTGTTCAGGTTGGTCGTGTTGCCGGTGGCTGTTGGGGTGGGCTGCACCGTCGTCAGCACGTTCAGCGGCTCGGCGGCGCAGTCAGGGCAGCAGACCACGTTGGAGGCCGTGGCGGCCGCGATCAGGGCTTCGATCTCCGCGATGCGGGTTGCGCTGGTTACAGCCGTGCCGTTTTCGTAGTAGGTCGTGGTGCCGTTGACCGTGACAGCCTTGATGCTGGTGGTCGTGCCTGTGCCGCCTCCAGTACTGCAAGCGGGGTCAGGAATTTGAATACCTGTCCGTAATACTGGATCTCCAATGTTACCGCCACCAGTAACCCCATTTGTAGCAATTTTTACATAGGGCTCGCAAGGAGGCGTATCACATAGACCGGTGTAATCTTTGTTAAGATCAGCCGATGCATACAGGAAGAAACTTAGAGTTAAACGTCCCTGCGAATTTACTTGTTCAAACGCAATTACACTATCCAACCAAGGTTGCTGCGTTTGATACCTAGACAGAACTTTCGATTTGAATTCTGCAGCTAACGACTCTAACGAAGCTGCCAATGTAGGCGCACTGTTAGATATGAGTATCGGCGGAGTGACGGGCGTCTCTACACCACTGTCCAACTCAGTGGTAGCTAATGTAAGCGTCGCACCCGGAACGTCATCGATTCTAAAAGTTATTTGAAAACCAGATACGTCAGCCGTAATGGTTGGGCAATCGCCACCACCACCACCACCGGTAAACTCGTAACAGATGTCAGTGTTCGGAGGCACCGTAGCTTCAACGCAGTCGATAACGTCAGCGTACGTCGCTGCATTGACTGCAGTCTCAGCGGCTGTGATGTCGGCAGCCACAGTCAAAAGGACATCGTTCTTGTAGTAAGTCGATGTACCGTTGACCGTGATTACAGTGTACTTGTCGGCACCAATCTGGAAGCAGACTTTGGAGTCAACAGGCTCAACTGTTTCAGGAATGCACTCACTGCAGCAGGACACGTCAGCGGCTGTTGCAGCCGCGATGAGCGCCTGGATCTCCGCGATGCGGGTGGTGTTCGTTACCTCGACACCCTCTTCGTAATAGGTCGTTACGCCGTTGACAGTGACGACCTTGATGTTGACGGTCGTGCCTGTGCCGCCACCGCCGCTGCAGCTTGGGTCGGCGATAGTTAACTGTTCGTCTTCATAACCACCTCCGTAGTTAGCCCCACCTTCAACACCATTGGTAGTCAAAATCAGGCCGATGCCGCATTCAGTTCCATCTGCGCATGTCCCGACATAACTTCTAGTAGGATTCGTAGAATCATACATCCAGAAGTAAACTACCTTGCTGTCAGGACCAAAGTTTCCAAATGTTACCGTTACTTCATTCAGTTGCGGAACTTTAGCCGCATAAAAAGGCAGTACCTTTGCTTTGAACTCGGCCGCAAAGTACGCTTCATCTCCTGCAAGGGTAGGAGAGTTACTAGATATGAGAATGGGTGAAGGGAGCGTATTGCGCACGCCATCCACTTCAACAACCGCAAGTTCTATCCTAGCACCTATCTGGCTAGGAAGCGCATAATCAACGCCATTATATGCACCGTTAACACCGGTCGTAATAGGAGGGCAACCGCCACCAGCGAACTGGTAGCAGATACTGGTATTCGTAGGTGAAGCGCATTCACTGCCGCAAGCACCAATGGTGAACCCTGTAGGTTCAGTTGTAGTGAGCTCACCTGTTTCCAGGTTGATGTACTTCGTTACATCCGAAGGGCAAGCGCAATCGGACAGCGGAAGAAACTTCTTGTAAGGAACGCAGTTGACGCAGCCGTCGATCTCATAGTACGGCGTATTGCTGCAGTTAGCGCCAGCATTGCCGATGAGAGTAAGGTCGTTTGCCATGTTTGTTTTCTTACAAAAAGTTTACCACTGTCCGATTGAGGGTCAGTGCTTACGGCACCAACACGCAGCCAGCGCAATCGGGGGCATAGGCCGAGTACCAAGACACGGTCTGCTCAGTGGTGTTGGCCACTTGGTTGCCATCGCTGTCCACGGTCGCGACCTGCATCCAGTAGATCAGGCCAGGGGGCAGCGGGAATGCGCTGTTGGCCGGAACGGTGAGGGTCACGTTCTCAGCCGTCACGGTATCGACCGTGCAGTTGTCGCAGTCGGCGCCGGTCAGGTACTCGATGGACAGCAGGATGTCGTAGCAGCCCTTGTTGACGATCTGCCCGGCGTCAGCCGCGCACTCGCCAGCGGCCAAAGGTGCCAACAGGTCTTCACGGTTGAGGCCAGCCCCGACCGCAATAGTCATCTTCTCCTGGTAGACGACAGGTTTGACTGCGCGGGTCGTAGAACAACTAGAGCCCGAGCTGGAGAAGTAAGAGATCATTTGCATGATGCAGTTCCTTTTCGCTACGGGTTGAGATTGATGGCAGCTTTACGCCGTAAGCACCGTAAAGCCACCAAGTTCATCAGAGCTTCTTGATGACCTCAACGGTCATCTGGTTCATAAACGGGAACTGCCACGTAGATGCGGTAGTACCATCCTGGTTACGAACCGTGAAGTCAGTCACTGCAGTAGCGTCAAACACATAGTCTACGCAGTGCGAGCTTTGCGTTCCAGATCCACCAAACGTGTTGGTGAAGTAGAAGTTATGGACGGGAGTTGCATTAGCCATGAGCAGCCACGCAGTCCACGCATTACCAGTGCCGGTGCCGGCTTGCAAGCATACACTAACCTTGTACCGATAGCCGGGCTGGACCTGAACGCCGTTGGCGCTTTGAGAAATTTGAGCGCCAACAGTAGCGTCAAAGACGTGGGAATTCTTGGTATTGAAGTCCAACGTCTGGAACGCACGGCCGCCCATATTCTGGTTGCTTCCAAGCGTTGCGACGTAGATCTCACCTGCAGCAGTCGGAGTGGTTACCGGATCAACATACCAGCCGCCGCGTGCAGCGTCGTACTTCAGCTGGTTGGTGCCACCAGAAGGAACGCTCGTGGCCAACGGCAGGTCGGCCTTGATGGTGTAGTTGATGGTCCCGTCAGGCAGCGTGATGGGCGTGAGGCCAAGCGTCACCGTGCCAGTGGTATCACCCGTCAGAAGCTGAGCGTCAGTGTTGGTGAACGTCGGGTTGACAGTCACCGTCTTGGTCTGCGTGACGCCATTCTCATCCGTGTAAGGGATGCTCAACAGTCCGGTCGTGCTGTTCCAGGTCGGGGTTCCGAGGCTGGTGACCGTCTCATTGATGGGGTAGGAGACGCCGTTGACTACAACATCAGCGATCTTGTGGCCGGCAACCGTGTTGGTGACAGTGACATCCGTTACCGTTCCGCCACCAGTCGAGTTGATCACATACGGATCGGCCTGAGTACCGGTGCCAGTTACCGTAGTGTTGGTTCCAGCAGTGACCTTCGTCTCACTGCCATCGCAGTTGCAAGGAAGGTTATTGAGATCGTCGCAGGTTACAAAGGCAGTCATTTGGATTCCTTTCAGAACTTCAGGCTCTTCTGGGTAGTTACGATAACGTCGCTCAACGTGCAGCTACCCTTCAGTATCTCAACATCGGTCACAGTTACTTCGCACTTGAAGTCGCTGGTGGAGTATCCAGATACCTTAGAAGCTACGATGAAGCTGCCTACGTTTGTGTTGACCTTGATCATGCAGCAGTCAGGTTTCTGGATGCTGATGCTAGTTCCAGGCAGCAACTCCGTCAAGTCATCGGCGAACGCGCTTGAGATAGTCGAATCACACTCAGGAACTTCGCATGCCCCGAGGTGAACGTCTCCCTCATCGATGACCGTGTAGGTCGTACCATCGAGCTTGGTGTCGTACTTGTACTGGAACTCACCGTCCTGGTACACGAAGTGGCGCAAGAAACTGTTACCGTTCTCGCACATCTCGACGACTTCGGTATCCTTGCAGCACTTAACGCAGCCGGTAGCGGCGGCGTAACCAACGATAGTTGGCGTGGTGCAACCTTGCTCAATAGCGACCGTGTGCTTTTCGTCACGCGCCGCCATGATGTAGCCGTACACATTTCCGTCGCAATCAGTCAACGGAACGGTAGCGCCTACAATCGAAGCGAAGGATTCAGAATACGCATAGCCGATGGTCTTGCCAGAGCAACTCTGGATAGGAACATCAGCGCAAGGAACCGGGCACTCACCACGGGTGAGCGTTGCGCCGGTAGGAACCGTGTAGGCTTGACCTTCTAGGTCGGTATCCCAGTACGCGCCAGTCGGCTGGCCCTGGGCATCGACGACATACCAACGGATGAACGTGTTGGTGCCATCGCAGTAAACCTCTTGCTCAACCTCGGCCGTGCCGCACTTGACGAGATCGTCGAAGCTGCCGGTATATGGCGTATTGGTGGAGAGATTGGTTGCGGCAAGAACTGTAGGCGGAACGGTAGTGACGTCATATTGAATCAAGACCTCTTCCCCAGTAACGGGGTCGCACATCTTGACCAGTTCGCGGTCAGTCGTCTCGCAAATCTTGACCTTCATTACCGCATCGGGATGCGGTACGACTTGTACTAGGTCACATGTAGTGCCTACTGCAGTGCCCGTGGTTCCATCGCACTTCTCGTATGGGATCGACAGCGGGTTGCATACCGGCTCAACGGGGATCGGGTCGGTCGATCCACAGATGGTGACGGGCTGAGCGTCTGCGCACGGATCCGGCGGTGTAACCGGGATCGGCTTGGGGTGCATGGACTGCCCGGGAGGCGGGCAGCAGATGCCACTCGGTGACGTGGTGGTGGTTGTGCCCGTCACCGGAGGGCAGCAGAGCGCAGGCAGCCGCGTTGCCATGATCAAAGCACCTGAACGAAGGTGTTCACAAGGGTCTGGATCTTCTGGACTTTCTCGACGCTGTCCTTGGGTAGATCCAGTTCAAGCGGCAGATGCCAGTAGACATCGCGCACCCCTGCGACCAAGCCACCTTCGGTGACAGTGTAGTCGCGAGAAATGCCGCCGCGTGAAACTTGGAGGACTACTGCGTAGTCCAGCAATTTCGTCACCGTTCCTGGTCCGCCAGCCCTGCGGCTGAACAGGGTATCCCCGAGTTTGACCGGGCTTCCGGCGATCTTAATCGTCATAGCGTTCGCTCCGCAGGCGGGTTGACTCGCCGCGACTGTAACGCATGCACGAAGCTAGGGTCAAGCAGACCTACACCGCCGCTGGAACTGCCGCACTACCTCCATTTGGCTGCGCGATGGCCGTTGGAATGGCGCTGATCGCTCCACTTCGACCATCGAGTTGCGGCACTTGCTGCATGCCTGAGCCCTGAGTCACGGGCCCCTGCGATGTGGCAATCGCAATCGCGTTCTCGGTGATGGGGTCGGACATCCCCAGCGCCTCCGTCGGTGTGCCCATGTCCTTGAGCAGATCGGTGTAGGCCCACTTGCCCAGCTCGGGCGGTGCCATTCCAGACTGCACTGCCTGCATGCTCAGACCCAGGCGTTCGGTCTTGGCCTTGCGCTCTTGCTCTTGCGCCAACAGTCCGACCACGCCGACATAGTTCATGTCCAGGTCTGCGTTTTCGACCAGCGCGGGGTTCTCGTCGAGCACGTACTCGAACAGCACATGCCAGATACCCTTGAGGCTGGTGTCCTCTGTGAACGCAGCGTTGCGCACCCGGCGCACAGCCTGCGACACACGCGCACTCAACTCACCCAGGCTACCCCGGCCGAAGGTGCTCATGTCTGCCAGATCGGGCACGCCCACCTCGCCGTCAGCCTGACGGATCAGGTTCTGGATGATGGGGAACAGGATCTGGTACTGCGCCGTCGGGCCACGGATCGTGCGGATGGGGTCAGGGCTGACGCCAGGGCCGATCAGGTCGGACACCTCGTACTTGCCGCCCGGGCGGATAGAGCGGGCTTCCTGCGGGTTCTTCAGGGCCTCGGGGTTGGTCTGCAGCGGGGGCCGCATTGACCAGTCGATGTTGTTTTCCCAGATGTACCACAGGGTGTTGATGCGCTGCTGGGTGTCGTGCAGGATGGCCGGCACGCCCACACCGTTCCAGATCCCAGCGCCCATGTCGTCGAACTTCGTTGTGGCGTAGGAGCGCGGCAACTCGGCGCGCGGATCCTTGACCTCCACGCGGATGGTGCGGCCGCAGCAGATCTCGGCGCACACGTTGTAGACCTCGGTGTCGTCGTAGCCGGTCAGGCCGTGGTTGTAGAGGTCACGGCCCGTCACGAAGCCCTCGTGGTGGATCACAGCCACCAGTTCCTCCGGGCCCCAGTAGGTGCTCTTCTCACCGTTCTCGGACACGGTCTGGGAGCTCTCCGGGAACATCCAGGTGCGCGACTTCATCGAGTAGTCGTCGAGGATGTCGAGGATCGCTTCGCGGTCGTAGCGCTTGTCGGAGGCCATACCCACCAGGGTGGTCTTGTTGATCTCGCGATACTCCATGCAGGCCGTCGTGTCGAGCACGTTGCGCCCGTCGGCGGTAGGGAAGAAGTTCCACGGGTTCACGTCCTGGAACGTGGGGATGGTCTTCCACACGCGCTGGGGCCGGCCTTTGCCGTCCTGGGAATCGCTGAGCACCACGCGCCGCTGCCAGTAGGGGAAGCGCATGATGGCCACGCCGTACTTGATCTGGTTCAGGCTGAACGCGGCGTAGGCTTCGCGGAACCCTCCCTCGATCACGGTGTCGTGCAGCTTGACCTGGATCTCGTTGGCGGCCGAGGATGCAGCCTCGACGATCTTGGCGCGCTCGATCGATCGCAGCGCGATGGCCTTGTCGTCCAGGAAGCGCTTGACGCTCTCATGCAGGCGCCCGTTGCTCACGTTCATCAGCATGCGGGGGTCAGCCAAGCCGTTGCTCAGCATGCGCTCCACGAGCTCGTTCTTGACCTTCTCCTTGATGCGCTCGATCGACGAGCGAGGCAGGCGCGGAGAGGGCGTGGGGATGATCTTGACCAGGGCCCCGGGGTCGCCGGCCACCAGTTCACTCTTCCAGTTGGAGATGGCCACGGTCTTGGCCGCGCTCAGCCCGTAGTAGCGAGTCGGGCAGAACCCGAAAGCGTCCGTCAAGCCGTTGATTTCCTCCGGCGTGAACCGCTTCTCCATCGCATAGTCGGCCTCACGCAGCAGAGTAACCGTGCTTTTACCCTGATATACATTGTTGTTCTGCTTGAATTGCCTAGCATCGCGGAAGCGTTGCATCACAATCTTAGCAATAGTGTCGCCCATCTCATCAGGTTGAACCATGTCTTCCTGATAAAAACTCAATGTATTGGGTGCGTATCCAGCACCAACTGCTGCGTACATGGTTGACCTTTCAGCCGAAGGCGCCTTGCCGCGGATTAGATACACCGCTTGCTATGCCGCCACCTCGGAATGCTCCGCGTGTGTCATACACACGAGGATCAAATTTGCCAGCTCCACCTAGCGCATCGCCATGTAGGTCTGGGTCCATATCTCCGAGATTAACGCCTAGCTTGGACGCGTGGTGCAAGCTATAGGTCATCAATGCGGAACTTGCGTGTGAATGTTCGTCGTGTACGGGCGTTGTCACGAACTCGCCCGTCGTCTTGTTGACCGGGTAGTGGTACGCCTTCCAGTGCTCGAAGGCGGCCACAGCATCGGGGTTTGATTCGTTGACCTCGACGTTGCGCAGCATCTGCGCTCCCACCGAGATCTGGGTCTTGATGCGGGTCTGGGGCATGCGCGTGAAGTGCAGGCCCATGCGCTTGGCCTCGTCCATCCGGGACACACCTCGCAACCACTCCCGGTTCTGGATGTCGTGGGGCCCGATGTGCTGGCTGTAGACGTAGCCCTTCTCGGCCTTCTTGTTCTTCAGCACCTCGATGTAGGTGTCCAGGCCCAGGCCCGTGCCCTCGAAGGCGTCGATCAAGCGGTGGCGGGTGTTGACCTCTTGCCAGAACAGGATCACGGTGGAGTCGCCCACGCCCAAGTCCCAGGAGGTGGACACGCCGAAGCGCCGGTCGTGGTGCATCGGGCGCAGCCGCCCTTCGAGTTCGAGCTCGGAGATTTCGTCGCCCCACACCGCGCCGATGAGCGCGGCCTGGAACGAGCACTTGTACTCCTGCTCGAAGATGGCCTCGCCGATCTTCTTGCCGTGCTCACGGATAAGATCGAGGCGAATGCGATTGAGTTGCGCAGGGGGAAACACGCTCGTGTCTTCGGCCGTGAGCTTGGCCGCCAGCACGGTCTTGTCCCCTGAATCCATGTCCTCTTTGGCCGCGAGGTAGTTGCGGTAGAAGTGGTTCTTGCCGCGCGGCGTGGAGATCTGAAGCTCGAAGCCGCCAGATTCCTCCAGGATTGGTCGGAAGAACTGCATGGCGCGCGGATCCGACAGCGCGGCCTCCGACAGCACGATGCCCACTTGGCCGCCGCCCACGAGGCTATCGACTTGGTCCGAGCCGATGAGTTGGATGGTGCTGCCCGACTCCAGCCACAGCATCATGGACTGGTTGTCGCGCTTGACAACGATCTCGGGCGGGAACGCATCATCGACGCGGGCGCGCTTGGTGCGCCAGTTCACCATCTCCCAGATCGTCTTGCGCGCCTGGGCGTACTGGGGCAAACAGTACCAGTACGAACCCGGGCGTTGCATGGCCTTCACGGCCATCATCTGCAGAGCCAACTCGTCCTTGCCGAAACGCCGATGCGCCACGATGGTTCCGCGACGGAAGTCGTCGCTCATCATGGTGCGCCAGATGGGCATCTGGTCTTTGCGCGGGCGCCAGTCGTAGGCTGGCAGGGCGAAGTCGGTCATGCGACGTAGGCACCAATCCCGGGGTCAGGACACAGCACAGCGCCCTTGATGAACGCGCCGATCACGGGGTCGGGGCAGAAGTCGCCCAACACGAAGCAGCCGATCTCGGGGTATGGGCAGCGGGTGTTGTCGCACGACGGGATCGGGTCGGGCGATCCGCCGTCGCCGTCGTAGTTGCCGTCACCTGCCGTGACCTTGCAAGGCGGGCTGTAGACCAGCATCGAGTGGCAGCCGCAGTCGCTCACGAGCTTCAGGCGCCACACGCCGGGCGGGATGGTGGCGGTGGTTCTGAGCGTGGCCGTAGCGCCGTCATTGTTGGTCACCGTCAGGTCGTAGGTGACCTCGGTGCCGCACGGATTGCCTACGAGGTAGGCTTTGGTCACGCCAGTGGCGTTGACGATGAACGGGCTTGCGAACTGCTTCATCGGGATGCTCTCAGTCTGTCAGGCCGGGATTGTCTTCGGCTTCGTCGTACCTCGGTCCGGCGGCGATCTCGTAGACGAACGCGATGAAAAACAGCCCCAGCAGCACCCACAACGCGATGGGTAGCACGTAGACCAGCACAGCGGCCGCTAGGACGCGCGTGCCGCCGCAGCACGGGCACTGGCTGCCGAAGTACTGCAGCGCCCGGCCCAGCGGCTGCAGGGGTATCGCAGCGTCTCTGTCGCAGGGGTTGGCCTTGAACAGGTTCTTGGCTTCGTAGAAGCGAAGCCATGCGTCGAGTAGGCGCTTCACGTCACGGTCCTCGGCGGCGTGCTGCCCGGTGCGTGGGCGTGTTCGTACTTGTCGCGGTTCGCGCCGATGTGGCGCAGGGTTTTGTGTGCAGGCTGTTTTCCACAGTTGCAAGCGAAGAAAACTTCGCCCGTTTCCTTGTTGCGGTAGTGGCCTGTGCGCAGGACTTCGTCGAGGGGGATGCTCATGGTGGGGATGAGTGGTTGGTGGTTGATGAAACGAGGCTTAGTCAGCCTCAACGACAACGGTGGCCCGGATGCCGGCCGCGCGAAGCTCGGCGACCTTCTCCTTGACCTCAGCGATCTCGTACATCTTGGCAGCCTGGGCGGGCCACATCGCGGGGCTGGCAACGGCCGGTCCGATCGTGGGCCGGGGCGAGTTGCGCATTGCTCGGTTGAGCGCTTCAGAGACGGTAGGCATATCAGAGTCCTTCGTGCAGTGTGAGCTTCAGGGGTGTGGCGGGGGCGGGGTCGGTGGGCTGACCTTCGTCGTCGAACGTGCGAAGCGTCAGCCGGGTGGGCTTGTCTTTCTTGGCGTCGTAGACGGTGGTCTTGAAGGTCTGCGGCACAAACGCCTCGGCCGCCAGTTTGAGCATGGCGTCTGACTTGCCCTCGGTCGCGCGCTCCAGCACGGTCAGCCGGATCGCGTCTTGGAAGAGCTCCAGCGCGTCATCGACCTCGGCCTTGAGATCGCCGTCTCGTTCGAGCAGACGCTTGAGGTGCGAGGGCGCAACCCCAGCGTTGGCCGCCGCAAGCGACAGCGTGCCGTACGCCTTGACGGTCTGAACGATCACATCGATCTGTTGACGTGTGAGGTTGAGCATGCGCGGATCGTAACGGGCGTGGGGGAGAAGTGCAAGTGGGGGAATGCGCGGTTTATTTCGCGTAACTCGTAGCGCGGGGCGCTGATTTTTATAGCGGGGTGCGCGTATAGGAATGGGGTAGGTGGGTGGAACGCGTGGCGCTGGTGCGCGGTGCGCGGTGCGCGGTGCGCGGTGCGCGGTGTGCGGTGTGCGTGGCTCGATGCGCGGTGCAGGAAAAAGCAGGGGGTGGGTTGTCACACACCGCGCCCCCGCTCCAGCGCGTAGGGGGGCGCGCATAGGCGCGCACGCAACGCGCACCCGCTACGCGCAACGCACGCGCTATGCGCACGCACACGAGCGCACAACGCGATGCGCGCACGCGCAACGCACGCACTGCAACGCACAACGCGATGCGCTATGCGCGATGCGCCTGGTCGAAGCGAAGCATGGTGCAGCGTTTTGCGTGGCTCGATGCTTGATGCGGGCGGTGCGCCCAGCTAAGTTAAGCGATCCGCGATGCGGTCGTGCGGCTAAGTTAAATTTACGGCGCGTTTTAATTAAATTTATCCGCGATTTAATTAAAATTAACGCGATGCGGGCGGTTTTGGGGTCAACCGATTTCCACGCCACTTTTTTCGTTCATACTTCCACCTAAATATGAACAGAAACTACACGCCCCGGACACATGTATGAACAGAAAAGTACCCGTGGAGATCGGTTACGCCCTCCGGCGCACCGCGCACCGCTAAATTTAGCCCACCGCGCACCGCGCACCGCGCACCGCGCACCGCTAAACGCGCTCCCTGGCGCACCGCGCACCAGCTAAACGCCGCACCGAAAGACCACACTATGCACTCAACTATGCTTGACGCTATCGCTGCACGCTGTACACTGCCGCTACGCGCAGAGCACAACGCACTGCGATCAACCCGGAGCCCCACCATGAAAGACAACGAAAAGCTCGGCACGTTGGGCACTATATTTCTTGCAATCCTATTCTCCCCTATACTGTTAATTCTTGGCATACCTCACATAATGACGTTTTTTATTTTCGCTGTATGGGCCGGTGTGTTTCTGTATGCATTCGGCGTATATAGCATTATCCCTGTCGCGATACTTTATTGGATCGCAAACCGTAAGTAACCCACCGGAGCCCCACCATGAAAGCCCTTCACATCCTCTTCTGGATCATCCTCATCGCCAACACCCTTGCATCCGCCTGCATTGGCCTACTGGCCGCCCTGGGGCGCCTGCCCCTGGGGTTCGGGCTGGTCCTGGCCCTGTTGACGCTGCTCTGCGCCTACGTGGCCGCCATCCTGGCCGACCGCACCGCCTGACCCCCACCTGGAGAACCCACCATGCTGTTCATATTCTGTGTAGCACTTTTCCTGTTCGTCATATATGGTTTATGGGAAGTTCTAGGGACTGACGTTTTTATGTGCGTCATTATTGCTGCTGGTATAGCGTTAGCTTTATGGGCTAACGCATTTATTGGGATAGCGTTTGTATTC
>Ga0315901_10000824_pt1 | contig 44818 bp, 38 predicted proteins | sample LakEriMetagenome_10_FD_203761 | JGI IMG/M metagenome (GOLD analysis project Ga0315901, IMG submission 203761) | Freshwater fungal communities from buoy surface, Lake Erie, Ohio, United States - Buoy 2 MA116 | ecosystem: Environmental > Aquatic > Freshwater > Lake | place: USA: Lake Erie, Ohio...
ACGGCGGCCAGCGCCCCCACATGCAGGAAATCGCGACGGCTGGCGGCGCCTCCGCACAGGAGAGCCCGTTCACCGGGCCGGGCGACCTGAAACTCGAGCATCCTCGCTGCCTCCACGGGGTTCACGGGGCCGTCGCTGCGGCTTTCTCATTTTATCGTCCTCTCGGCAAGGATAGGTCGCAGCGCCTTTCACGTCATTTGACGGGCGAGGCAGCTCTTTGTATTTACGAATCATGAGCGCGTCGGCCCGAGCCCACCATCCTGCCGATTTTGCGGCCGACCAGGTGCTGGCGCTCTTCGACGCGCTGCCCGACGTCCATCTCTTCGTGAAGGATCGGGAGAGCCGGTTCGTGCGGGTGAACGAGGCCTGGCTCGCGGTTCACGGCTGCCGCTCGGCGGCCGAGGCGATCGGCAAGACCGACCACGACTTCCATCCACCCGCACTCGCCGACCAATACGTCGCCGAGGACGAGCGCGTGATGCATTCCGGCAAGCCGCTTCGCGACCAGCCCTGGCTCGTGGCCGACCACACGGGGATGCCGCAGTGGTATCTCTGCACGAAGCTGCCACTCTTCGACTCCGCCGGCCGCGTCTCTGGATTAGCCGGCATCCTGCAGCCGTTCGGCCAGGCCGGCCACGCTCCCGACGAATACCGGCGGCTCACGCCCGCGCTTGAATATGTCGTGGCGAACTACCGCCGGCCGCTCACCGTCGGCGATCTCGCGCGGCGGGCCGACCTCTCGGCAAGCCAGCTGCAGCGAGAGTTTCGTCGGCTCTTCGGCATGACGGTTGGCGACTGTATCCTGCGGCTGCGGCTCCTGATGGCGCGGCGACGGCTGCGGGCAACCACCGACGCTGTGGGCCGGATCGCGATCGAGTGCGGCTTCTACGACCAGGCCCACTTCACGCGGGCCTTCAAGAAGCACACCGGCCAGACGCCGCTCGAATACCGCCGCCGGCGGCGGAAGGCTGCTCCAGGAGCAGGCCCCGGCGCTCGAGCGGTTCTACCGTGCGGCCGACGCCTTCGTGCTCAACTCGAAGGACCGCGGTGAGCCCTTTGGGCGAGTGACGATCGAGGTGATGGTGTTTGGGCTGCCGGTGGTGGCAACCCGAGCCGGCGGAACCAAGGAGATCGTGCAGGATGACGAGACGGGCCGAAGGATAGTCCGGTCAATGGCGGTTCCGCAACGATCGGCCAATCGCAACTCTGCACGGGCCGATCGGCGGGTCGCGGAGCGGCTGCTCGCCATCAGGTCGGTGATCGCGATCTGCCTGATCTGCGGGGTGAACGCCTTCCGCAGCCGCGCCCAGGTAGAGCACGTGGGCGGGCTCTTGCTGCTGGGCGTCACCTGGATTTCACGGTATGCCGTGCCGCCGTTTTCGACGCCGTTGAACTCAAGCTGAAGCGACACCTTCTGCCGGGCCAAAAAGCCGCTCGTCGGCTTGAGCTGGACCAATGTCGTCGCGAAGCCCTCGTCGGGGACCATGATCGGATCTCCCGTTTCCCAGTCGTAGTCCTCACGGAGCGGGAAGTCCATCACGTCGAATCGCGAGATCGCCAGGAGCGTCGTGTAGGTCGATGGATCGAGCGCGGTCGTATAGGACACTGTGTACTGCTGCCCGTCACGGCCGGAATCCCAACTGGCGTAGGTGCGTATCGCCGTAATGTCGTAGGGGGCATCCAGGTCGGGTCCTTCCGGCTTTTTCATGGGTAGAGCCGTAAACCGCCGCAGTAGAAGTAGATCACGTCCTTGAAGTTCCCGACGTTCCGGGAGCCTCCGGCTCGACGCTTGATGGCCATGATCTTGCTGTTGAGGCCCTCGGCGACTGCGTTGGATAGTTAATGGCGGCAGTGGGTGACGATGTTGTCGAGGCGGCGGTGGATCATGCGGGCCACCGCCTTGATCGGCTCCAGTCGGCTTCGCAGCGCCCAGCGGCTCCATTGAGAGAAAAAGCGACGAGCCCAGCCCTCGACGCTGAACGACCACAGGTGCCGCAGATTCTCCTTGATGGCCCAGGCACGGGCAGTCTTCAGATCACTTCCTCGGAGGAAGCGGAACTCGGCCCGACGCTTGGGATGGACGTTCTCCTTGGAGGAGATCCACAGGTACTTCGTGCCCTTGAGACGGTCCCCTTCACCGTCTGGCAGGCCCGGAGGCCGTCGATTCCGAATCGTTCCATGAGCAGGGTCAAGCGGCCGTGAGGCTCCGCCCACGGCACCTTGACCTGCACCACTCCGTTGTCTGGGAACTCGACTCGTGGGACACGGGCATGGACCAGGGTGTGGAACTGGCAGGTGTTGAGATGCCGCCACTGCCGCTCCGGGGCATGGTCGTGGCAGGCAAGCTCACGGCTACAATACGGACAGCTTCAGCGGTAGCCTTCGGGATGGTCCACGTGGACGTGGATCTCTGTTGACGCGACGTCGAGCCTCACGTCCGTCACCCCCCAGGGGGCGGTCAAGCCAAGAATCTGCCGGTAGAGCTCCGTGTCGAACATGCGGCTTGCCTCCGGGGTAAGGCCGCATTCTCCCCTACGGAGCTGCCCCCAAAAATCCCCGATGGACCCTATTCTTAATTCTCATCAGCCGACTCCCCGATTAGGATCCGGGATCCATGACCGCTCTGCGGCACCGCAATCTGCTTGTCTGCTCCCCGCGCATGCCGCAGCCCGAAGGGGAAGGTCCCGCACGGCGCCTGTTCCACTTCGTGGATTTTCTCCGTGCGGCCGGCTGCGGCGTAACCGTCTGCGCGGGCCATGACGAGCAGCACGAAGAGCAGGTGGAGCGACTGGTGCGGGCCGAGTGTTTCGACTGGGCGCTGCTGGCAAACTGGGGCGCTGCCGAGCCGCTCGTCAAGCGGCTCCGGGCGGCCTCGCCCGCTACCAAGATCGTGGTTGACGCCGGCGGTATCCACTTCCTGCGGCACGCAGTCCAATCCCGCCGCCCGCTCGACGTCTATGCCGCAGCCGACGCGGTGCTGGCCGCATCGCTTCAGGAGGCCGGCGTGATCGCCGCCTTGATCGGCGACCGACACCGGGTATTCGTCGTGCCCGACTCGGAGGACCTCGTGGTCTCGCCATTTCCTTTGGGCAGACGCCGCGGAATGTTTTTCAGGGGTGATTTCGCGCACGAGCCCAACGTCGAAGCGATCGCCTTTCTCTGCGACGAGATCCTGCCGCATGTCGATCCGGCGGTGCTCGCCGACAACCCGATCTACGTGGCGGGCCGCAACATGACCGACGAGACACGCGTGCTCGCCGCCGATTGGCCGATGGTGCGGATGGTCGGCTGGGTGCACTCGTTCGAGCCGTATCTGCAGCGGGTGCGGGTGTCGCTGTTCCCGCTCCTGCACGGCGCGGCCGCGACGCGGAGGATGATCCGGACGCTCGCGATCGGCACGCCGGCGGTCACGACGAGCGTTGGCTGCGCGGGTTTCCCGCTCGTCGACGAGCGGGAGGTGATCATGGCGGACGACCCCGTGCGGTTCGCGGCCGGCATCACCCGGCTGCTCACCGACGAGCCGCTCTGGAACAATCTTGCCCGCGCCGGCCGGGAGGCGATCCGTGGCCAGCACAGCCATGATGCGGCCCGCCGGGCGCTGCACGATGCCCTCGTGGCTATTCACGGCGGCCAGCCGGCTGCGCCGAAGCCCGCCCGAAAACGGATGCGGATGTCGAATCGCGACTACGACGCGGCGATCCGCCATGCCCGCGAAGCGATCGTGCGCGGCACGCCGCCGGGAGCCACCGTCGCCGTCGTCAGCCGCGGCGACGAATTGCTTGTGAACATCGACGGCCGCACTGGCTGGCACTTTCCGCGCGGAGACGACGGCTCCTACGCCGGCTGTTATCCCGCGACCGGGAACGAGGCGGTGGAGCAGCTCGAGGCCGTTCGGGCCCGCGGGGCCGACTTCTTCGCGATCCCCGCGCCATCCGCCTGGTGGCTCGGCTACTACGGCGACCTGCGGACGCACCTCGAGGCACGCTACCGCGTGATCGACGCCGATGCCGTAGACTGCGTGCTCGTGTCGCTCCGTGAGCCGCCCGCGGGCCCCCAGTCGCTCGAGGCGATCGCGGCCCAGGCGGGAGTGGCCGCCGAGCCTTCCGTCGACGCCACCCCGGTGACGATCGTGTTCGAGGGACTGGCCGGCCGGCACACGGTCACGCGGCCGGCCGCCGGACCGCCGCCGGCGATCAGCGTCGTGATTCCCACGCGAAACCGTGCGGCCCTGCTCGCGGAATCGCTCGACAGCCTCGCGCGGCAGACCGCCAACCCCGCGGTGTTCGAGGTCGTGGTGGTCAGCGACGGTTCGACCGACGGCACCGCCGATGTCTGCCGGGATCGGGCCGGCCGGCTCCGGATCACGCACGTGGAGTCACCGCGGGAGGGTAGCGCTGTCGCCAAGAATCTCGGCGTCGATGCCGCCGCCGCGCCGCTCGTCCTCTTCCTCGCCGACGACGACGTGGCCGACCCGGGCCTCGTCGCCGCTCACCTCGCCGCCCATCACCGCTATCCGCTCGAACAGGTGGCGGTGGTCGGCTTCACCGCCTGGCATCCGCTGCTACCCGTCACTGAAGTGATGCGGTTCATCGCCGTCGAGGGCCATCCGCTCTTCGGCCCCGCGCCCCTCCACGATGGCCAGGTGCTCGACCCCACGGCCTTCCGGGGCGGCGGCGCCTCCTGCAAGAGGTCGCTGCTTGTGCGGGCCGGCGGGTTTCGGCGGGAGTTCATCGACGGTGGGGAGTACATCGAGGCAAGTTTCCGGATCGGCCGCATGCTCGCCCGCGAGCGGCCGACCGCCGGCATCGGCCTGACGGTCGTCGCCTGTCGCGATGCCGTGCAGCACATGGTTCGGCCGATCACGTTCGACGAGTGCTGTCGACGCTGCGAGCAGCTGGGGCGGTCGCGGTGGCAGCTGAGCCGGGTGGCTGACGACCGCCGGCTGGCGGCGTGGTGCGGCGCGGAGAATGCCCACCACACATGGCCGGGAGTTCGCGACGCGCTGGCCATGAAGGTCGCGAGGGTGCACGAAATCGAGCTGCTGATCGAGGCCGCGGGGCCCGACCGCAGGGAACTGCTGAAGGAACTCCACGCGGCCTATCGGTGGACGTTCGACGCCTTCACGCTGAAGGGACTCGTGGAGGCCGCGGATTGCCGGTCCCAGGCGGGTCGGCTAGGCTGCCATGAGTTCGGTTCTTCCGGCAGGCGTGACGATCCCTGATCACCGGCGCATTTCTTTATGACCGCATCCAGTGATAGTCGGACGACTGCCGTTTCCGCTGGGAAGGATCGCCCTGCGCCGCCTCCGTGGGTCGAATGCCACGACGCGAAGGGCCTCGATGCCGAGAGGCTGGCAGGCTGGCTGCTGCAGCATCGCGACCGCGTCGCCGCTGCGATTTTCCAGGCAGGCGCCGTGCTCTTTCGCGACACCGGCGTGAGCACGTCGGCGGAGTTCGGCCGGGTATGCCAGTCGCACACGCCCGACCTGTTGCCCTACATCGGCGGCGCGACGCCGCGGACGTCGATCGAGGGCTTCGTCTACACCTCGACCGAGTACGCGGCGCAGGCGTCGATCCCGCTGCACTGCGAGGCCACCTACCTGCGGCATGTGCCAAGCCGCATCTGGTTCTTTTGTCGCGTGCCCCCGGTCGACCGGGGCGAGACGCCGCTTGGCGACATGCGGCGCGTGCGCAACCGCCTGCCCGCGGCCCTCGTCGACGAGTTTCGGGAACGGGGGCTCGTCTACCTGACGAACCTCCGTGATGGACCGGGCTTCGGAAAGTCGTGGCGGGACTCCTACGGCAGCGACGACCGCGGCGTCGTCGAGACGCTGCTTCTCGGCCAGGGCGCCGAATGGACGTGGAGGCAGGACGGCGGACTCGTGGTGCGGCTGCGGGCGCCCGGGCTGCGGCGACACTCCGTCACGGGAGAGGAGATCTGGACGAACCAGGCTGTGAACTGGCATCCGGCCCACTTCGGCGCGGCCCACGTACAGAAGTTGCTGGCCGCCTTCGGCGACGAATCGCGGTTTCCCAAGACGGTGATGTTCGGCGACGGCGGTCCGATTCCCGCGGCCTCCATCGAGATGATCGCCGCCGCCCTCGAGGCGGAGGAGCACGCGTTCGCCTGGCGGCGGGGCGACATTCTGCTCGTCGATAACGAGGTGATCGCCCACGGCCGCCGGCCGTTCTCCGGCGAGCGGGCGATCGACGTGGCGATGGCATAACGCTATGGGTGAGGAAACGGTCTCGACCTGGCTGGCACGGGCCGCGGAAGGGCGGCGTGAGTCTCCGGCGATCGGAGGCGTGGACGACGACGAGTTCCTCACGCACGGCGGGCTGCTCGAGCTGATCGCAGAGGCGGGGCGCGAGCTAAGGGCCTTGGGCATCGGTCGCGGCGATATCGTGATGGTGGCGCTGCCTGACGGGCCGATCGCGCTGGCCGTGCTGCTGGCGGTGTCGTCGGTGGCATCGCCGCTGCCGGTCCCTGCCCACGAACAGCCCGAGGAATATGCCCGGGTCCTCGACGCCCTGCCGGTCCGCGCGGTCGTGATGGAGGAGCGGCCCGATGCCGCGCTCACCGCGCTCGTGCGAAATCGTGGCATCACGCTCTTCCAGGCGGTGCGGCGGTCGGGCGCCGGTGCCGGCAGCTTCGAACTGCGATGCTCGGCCGCCGGAACGCCGCGGCCCGCCGAACCGCCGACGGCGTCCGACGATGCCCTTCTCTGCATGACGAGCGGCACCAGCTCGACGCCGAAGGTCGTGGCGATCACGCACGAGAACCTGTGGACAGGCGTCAGGGCCTATCGCGACTGGACGGGGATGTCGGCCACCGACGTGTCGCTGTGCATGATGCCGATCGCGCACCTTCATAGCCTGTTCCGCAGCTCGCTGCCGGTGCTCGCGGCCGGTGGGGCCGTCGTCTGGACTCCAGGATTCTCGCGGCGGGGCGTGCTCGGCTGGCTCGAGCGGTTCGAGCCGACCTACATCTCGGCCGCCCCGGCAATCCACCGGCGGCTGCTCGCCGCCTGCGACGAAGACGGCTGGCGGCCAGCGGGTAGAGGTCTGCGGCTCGTGTCGGTCGGCTCCGACCGTGTCGATCCGGCGCTGATCCAGCAACTCGGCATGAGGTTTGGATCGCGGGTCGTGCAGTTTTACGCATTGAGTGAGGCTTCGCCGTTCATCGCGGCCACACCGGTGGCGGGGCCTCGCGGGCCGGACGATGCCGCCGGGCGGGTGCACCCCGCGTGGCAGGTCGACATCGTCGATGCCGAAGGTGTACCGGTGCCAGCGGGAGCGATCGGCGAGATCGCCCTCAGTGGCGGCCGCGTGAACCGGCTCGTGGGCGGCGACGGGGGCCGCCGCCAGCAGCTCGACGCCGCGGGCCGCCTGCGGACGGGTGACCGGGGCCGCGTCGATGCCGACGGGTTTTTGTTTCTCGAAGGGCGTACTGACGACGTCATCAGTCGCGGCGGAGAGAAGGTGCATCCGGCCGCCGTCGAGGCGGCGCTGCTGTCGCACCCGCAGGTGACCGCGGCCGTGGCGTTCGCGATTCCCGACCCGATCATCGGCGCGCGGGTTGCCGCCGTCGTCGAGTGCGGCATGACGCCAGAGCCGATCGTTGACGAGATTCTTGAGTGGGCGGCCCGCGGCCTGAAGAGTTTCATGGTGCCGGAGCGGCTGTTCATCGTGCCGCAGATCCCGACGAGCCGTATCGGCAAGGTGAGCCGGCGGGAACTCGCCGCCCAGTTCGCCGGCATGCCGCCGCCGCTGCCCCGTCAGGCCTCGGTCGGCGAGACCGATTGTGATCGCGTGATCGACATCTTCAAAACGGCGCTGCGGCTCGAGGCGGTGCCCGCGGATGCCAGCTTCTTCGACCTCGGTGGCGACTCGATCGCCGCCCTCGACGTCTTACTGGCGCTCGAACAGCGGTTCGGCGTGAGCGTGTCGCCGGCGACGTTTATGCGGGCGTCATCGCCGGCTGCGCTGGCAGCCCACATCGGCGACCGTCTCCGGCCGCGACTGCCCGTCGAACTGGCGGACATCCAGCCCGGCGACGGCGGCCCGCCGCTGGTGCTGACCAACGACGTGGATGGGTCGGCGTTCTTCGCCAAGTCGCTGGCGCGGGCCGTCGGCAGCGACTTGCCGGTCGCCTCGTTCCACGCCAGCCGGGTGGAGATCGCCCAGGCGGCGCACGCCGACCTGCCGACGCTGGCCGACGGCTATGCAGCGCTGCTTCGCGAGCGCTGGCCGGGGCCGTATGCGCTGGCGGGATATTCGATGGGGGCGCACTTCGCCCTTGCGATCGCCCGCCACCTTGCTGCGACCGGCGGTGCCGTGCCCTTCCTAGCCGTGATCGAGGACCGGGCCGACCTCGACCGCCGCGGCTTCGACACCGCCAACAAGCCCGCTGCCGCCACGGTCCGCGGGTTTTACTCCCGTGCTCTGGCGGCGAGCCCGGCCGCGTTCCATGCCGGCCGCATCGTCTTGTTTCGCACCCTGGAACAGGACGCATGGTGGCGGAGCGACCCGACTGGCGGCTGGGGCGAAGTGGCGCTGGGCGGCGTCCGGACCATCACCCTGCCGGGCAACCACCATTCGATCGTCACGCAGGCAGGCCTTGGCCGGCTCGGGCCGCTGCTGGTGGCGGAGCTGCGGGCGGCACTGGCGTGGCCTGCGACGGCCGGGCCAGCGCTGCCGGACGAGCAGCGAACGCTCCGATTCGAGGCCCGACTCGCCGCCCGACGGGGGGACCTTGATGCCGAGATCCGCTGCTACCGCGCGGCGATCGCGGTCGATCGGGAGCAGCCCGCCTGGGTGTATGGCAACCTCGCCGAGGCGCTCTTCCAGGCCGGCGCCGACGAGGCCGCCGTGGCAATGGTCGCCGAGTCGAGGCAACGGGATCCCTGGCCGCTGACGACCGACCTGCGGTTCATCCGGTCGCTGGCCGACCGCGGACTCGGCGACCTCGTCGAGGCCGCCGTCGCCCGCAGCCGCACCGTCGAGCCCGATCATCCCTCCGTGTTCGCTCAACGAGGCCGGCTCGAGAGCGAGGCGGACCGCAAGGCGGAGGCGGAGGCCTTGTTCCGACAGGGGCTTGCGATCGCTCCGACACACCTCGACCTGCACACGGCGCTCGCCTCGATGCTGCAGGAGATGGGCCGCATACCGGAGGCGCTCGAGGTGCTTGCCGAGGTCAACGAGCAGAGCCCCGGCATCGATTGGCTCATGGTGTGGCTCGCCGAACTCCACGTGGAGGCGGGCGATGCCGACTCCGCGCTGGCGCTCCTCGATTCCCGGCCGGGACTCACCGAGCGCATCGCCGCGACGGGCCGCGTTCGCGATCGCATCCTCGAGCGGCTCGGTCGGCGGGCCCCGGCATCATCCGTCGGATAGTGCATCGCGGAGGCGGGCCGCCGGAGGGCAACCCGCCATTGCCGGGATCTGGACGAACGGCTTCAGCATTGCTTCAAGAGTGCTTGGACGATCTCCTTCGCCCCGCGAAACCTGTGCAGGCTTTCGAAGGCCACACGTGTCGTCCCTGAGCCGTCGGCGACCCACGGCAGCGTTTTGATCACGGCGAGCCGGGCCTGCGGCCCGGAGATCGGCCGCTTGGTCGCTTTTTGTCGACGGCGGGCGAAAACGACGCGCGGGGACCGGGGGGCGGTATGCCCTGCGCGAGGCTCGCCGTTCACGCAGACACGAGGGACGCTCGCAGAGATTCTGGCCGAGCCGACGAAGAGTGTGCCGCTGTGCAATTTTCCGGCGGCAGTGACTTGCGGGTGAAAGCAGCGGTGTCGGCTGCGGCTGCGGCTGGGGGGTGGCCGGCCGTTCGCGAGTGATCAGGCGTCGCTGGCGTTGGTGGAGTCGAGCCGGCGCCGCAGCAGGTCGTCGAGCCCCCAGCGGCCGCTGCCGGCCAGCGCGAAGGCGATCGCGGCGACCAAGTAGAGCACGGCCAACTCCTTCGAAGGGCCGGTGCGGGAAAAGAGGGGATCGGCGGAATGCTGCATGAACGCCGCCACACCCATCGTGAAGGCGAGCAGGCATGACGCCGGCCGCGTGAAGAAGCCCGCGGCGATCAAGAGCCCTCCCACGAGTTCCGACAGGCCCGCCGCCCAGGCGAAGGCCGCGGGCGTTGGAAAACCGAGGCTCCCGACCAGTTTTACGAATCCCTCCGTCGGCGGCACCTTCGCCAGCCCATGGCCGATGGCCATCATCATGCCGATGGCGGCGTGCGTTCGAGCAGGTAGCTCTTCGACGGCGTGGCGATGCCCGAGGACCGCGGACTGCGAGGAACCACTCCGTCACTGATAGGCCAGAGGGCCAGGATCGTCGGCTCCGGCGAAGCGTCGCGCTTTTGTTGGTTCCGCAGGGCCCGTGAGCCCAGGCGCAAGGGATCCCGGTGACTAAGCGAAGGCCTGTTCGAGCTGTGTGAGCACCGCTTGCTCGGCGGGCGAGACCCTCTCGCCGAAGCCGAGGAGACCGCCGCTGGCGCGGGCGACCTTGCCGGCCCGGTCCAATATCTCGCGGCGCAAGGTTTCCAAGTCCGCGGCGGCCATCCTTTCCCGCAACTGCTTGATGTAGTCCCGCCAGGCCGCGACCATTTCGGGCGCGGGGCGGCGCTTCAGCCAATGCTCCAGGAGCGGATAACGGCCGTTCTGCGGCTCGATGCCTGCGGCCTGGGCCATGGCCACGATTTGTTTCCTTTCCTTGACGGCTACCTCGCCGTCGGCAGCGGTTCGTTTCAGGGATTACTTCTGCCGCCCGTGCGGCCGACTGCGGGCCGCGGTGCGGCGATTTCCGCTGCTTCGCGCACCGCGAGGCTCACTTCTTCGGCAGCACCCAGATGACGCGATCACGCACCGGGCTGCCGTGATCCTGGAGGTGGAGAGGGGCGGACGGTTTCTCCTCCTTCCGCGGCGCCGCCCGGGTGGGCGACGGAATCTCGACGTCCTCATGGATGACGCTGGCGGCGTGCCGCACGGTCACCCGGGCATTCGTCACTTTCTTGCCCCCCGCGAAACGCGGGGCCGTGAAGTCGATGTCGGAACTCTGCCAGGCGAGGGGCGTCCGACCACGCCTTTGTGCATCAAGAGCACGTCTTCGTTGGATCGGCATAGACAGGGTGGGCCGGGGCGGCTGCTGACAGCACCTCGACGGAGTTTACGGGGCCTCCCCTCGTCTTGCCTGCCCGGTGTTCGCCCAGCCGTTCGATACAGCCTGAAACTGACAGTGCCTCAGCGTGCGGCTATCCGCCCGTAGAGTGGTGTCCATCGAAAGCGAGTTCGTGCCGCTGCCTCTCAAGAGGTAGGCGGCGAACGCCCGCAGGTTCGTGACCCCGAGGGAGTTGCTGCCAGCGCCGAGATTGACGAACAGGTTGCGGCGCACCCGCATCCGCGGCGGATCCGGCCCACGCCGTCTTAGCGTTCACCCCGGGTAAGCCCGACACACGTCCTGCCCTTCGGGCCGACGTTACCACGGTGCGGCGGGGCAGCGACGCCATCAACGGCGCAGTGGTCGCTTCCGACGGGGTGATCTACGGCGTGCAGCGTGACCTGGGCCTGTGCGGATTCGCAGGCGGGAAGTGGCAGCCGGTCGCCGATGCGCCCGCACACGTCGATGGCATCGTCTGGTCGGCGGCGGGCACCGATGGCGCGGTGGTCGTCAAACATACCCGCACCCGGCCTGCGCGACGACGCATGTAGCCTGTTCATCCTTGACCTTCCGCAGCGGTGAGCAGCCGATCCAGCCGGCCTGGTCGAACCCATCGGGCAGGAGCATTGGGGCCACTTCACGCTCCGCAGAGGGAGCCACGCTGGGGGCCCGGTGGTTTAAGCGGCATGGGTTTCCGGACGCCGTTGCCACCGACCGCCGCTGCGAGGGGTACCCCTTAGGTAGATAGAAGAAGGAAGAAGAGAAAGAACTATAGAAGAGAATGTACCGGTTCAGCACTGGCGCCGATGTAGGTCGACACGAGTGCTGAACTTGGTCGGCATGAGTGCGGAGGCTGGTGCCATGCGCCCCTGAGCGTGGATAAGAAGCTCCTCGGCACCTCCACGATCGGGCCGCATCCAGCCCGATCGGCCCCGGCTGTTGCGCCTCATGATCCGCTCCGCTCGGCCGACGATGTCAACGCTCTCGTGTTGCCCGCATCATGCGATGGCGGCAGCATGAACCTGCAGGCCGATGAACCGGGAGACCCAATGGTCGTAGTGATAAACCCAACGAAAATCCTTAGTGGGGGAGGCGAACGCCGGATAGTCAACGACCACCAATCGAATGTCACGCCTGGCATCGTACCGCGACAGCAGCCACCGGTTGGCCCGCGACACCAGCATCGTCTTCCGTGCGTCGATGGGATTACGCGGTCCGTCGAAGGGCACCACGCGTCCCTCCTCGACGATCATCATCGCGGGAGCCGGCACGAGCACGATCACGCGCTTGCCTTCAGCGGTGAGCCGGTGCAAGAAAACGTCGACGGCCTCCGTCCAGCGAACGAAGTACTCATGCGTCGCCTCGTCCTCCAGGCGGGCATGCCGTGTGAGCCACGACGAGGCAGACAGACAATTTTCGAAGTCATAGTGCCAGGAAAACCGCCGGCCGGCGATCTGCATCGTCGGCTTGCAGAAATCTCGATTGAAGTCGATCAGGACCACGTCGGCCAGGTCGGCCAAGGCATCGACACACTGGCCGCTGTTCTCGAAGGTGAACATGACGCGAGCCACGCGACTCCAGTGGGAGGTGTCGACGTCGATCGCCGGCGCACTGGGGCCGACGAGCACCGGCGTCGCGCAATGCATGATTCGGTTTTTCAGGAGCAGCAGGTCGCTACAGGCTTTCAACACGTACTCCGACACGCACCCGCCGATGAAACTGATGTGCACGGGGGAAGCGGCCGGCCGTACCGCGATCGCTTCGCGACCCGCAGGCTGCGGCTCACCGGCCGAGGCCTCGGCGGGCGAGCGGACCATGGTCTCGCTGTGATCGATCTCGTGATTCTGCTCCGCCGCCATTCGCAGCCCTGGTTCGGTCACCTGCACGCCTATGAGGCGTCGAAACTTACCCAAGTCTTTGGCTGCCCGCCACCGGCGACGTCGGCAGATGGACTGACGAGGCGATCGAACAACCCGCGGCACCCCCACGGAATCAGGAGAGGCCAACACTACCACCGCCACGTTTTCGACCGCACCGCGCGTCCGTCGCGAAGCCCGGGGCCGCCGTCACAGCAGGCAGATCCTGCAGCAACGGCTGGAACCCCGGCCCGAGCCACGGATTCACCAGGCACGTTCGAGTCCGCCCCGATCGCCCGGGGCGTCGAAGCGGTCTCGCGCTGCCCGCCCGTCACTTCGCGTCTGCGGCACCGTAGGTCGCGAGCGCGGCCTCCAGTTCCGCCCGCAGTTGTGGGGACCGGCCCGAAGGCAAAACCGCCAGGGCGGCCTTCACGGTTGCCACGGCCTCGTCCCGCTTGCCGTTGCGAAACTGCGCGAGCGCCAGCAGTCCGCCAATCTGCGGGTTTCTGCGCTGGGTGAGTTCCATCGCCCGCGTGGCGCATTGGAGGGCGACCGGCGCGTCCCGCAGCGAGTCTGGCTGGACGTTCAGCAACACGTTGGCCGCGGTGGCCTGCTCCTCGGCGTCGTCCGGCCGTGCCGCTGCGAGCCGCCTGGTGGCATCGACGAACCGCTGCACATCCTCGAGGTGCTTGTGGATGTCCCGCACCAGTGGCAGCACGTCGGCCGCGGTGCTGGGCTCGAGCTGCAGGGCTGCCTCGAGGTCGGCAGCCGCATCGGCGAACCGCTTGAGGGCCATGCGGTTTTGGGCCCGCGCCCGCAGTTCCGCGGCCGTCGTGAGATTCCGCTGCTCCATCTCGGCCACGCTGTCGGGCGCGGTCACCTCCAACTCCGCACAGAACATCAGCGACGGATCACCATATTCCACGAGCGAGGCCGCGATCGCATCGACCGTGCGGGGCACCCGCCTCGCGACCAGTTCCCGCTCTCCTGCCAGCACGCGGACGGGCGCGTCGAGGTCGACGAACCGGTCGTCGAGCAACAGCGTCAGCCGCTCCACGTGGCAGGCGGTGTCGATCCGAAAATCGTTGCCCACACGGGACACGTCGAGTCGCTGAAAAGCCGCCGGCGCGTCGTTCCGCAGCCAGTAGCAGCGGCGGCGGAGATAAGCGTGGAACGGGTAATTGCGTTCGAGCAGCTTGGCCGTATCGGCCGTGCCGATTGGCAGCGGCAGGAGCGGCTGGTGCCAGACGACCCGCGTTGGCAGCGGGTCGCGGCTGAACGCGGCCAGCCAGCCCGGCGTGTCGCGGTCGTCGATCGCATGCCCCTGGCCGAGGTGTTCCTTGTATTCAAGCCGGTAGCCGGAGCGGGTCTGCTGGCCCAGCGCCCTGATGGCCGCGGCGAAACTCCGGGCCAGCGGATACCGCTGGAAATCCGTGTCGGCCGTCCCGATCTGGATCATGACGGGGAGGTTGAGCAGATTGTGCGGGGCGGCCCGGCCGCGTGCGCCGAGATAGTTGAAGCCGGCGCTCGCCGCCACGGCGGCCCAGCGATCAGGGAGCGACGGACCGAGGTGCAAGACTCCGATGGCCCCCATCGAGTAGCCCATCAGGTAGACCCGGTTGCTGTCGATCTCCCACTTTACGGGCAGTTCGACGAGCAGCCGCTCGAGTGCCGCGATCGAGGCTGGTTCGTTCCAACTGCCCGTGGAATTGACCGGTGCCCGGGGGGAGACGCACAGCCCCTGCTGGACGGGGTATTGGGTCATGGTCGCGGCCCAGCCCTGGTCATTGCTCTGCGGATTGTTGCCGCCGCCGTGCAGGTTGATGAACACCGGCCAGCCACGCTCCGGTTTCATGCCCGCCGTCCGCGCCGCGTACCGCATCGTGACACGGACTTTTTCTTCCGGGCCTTTCCACCAATCGGTCTGCACGACCCCAACGGTGACGCCGCTTTCCGGCTTGACCCAGCCCTGAGGAAACCCGAGTGGTTGTGGCAGTTTATCGGGCTTCTGGGCCGCGAGCCGCTCCTGCCAGGCCGCCCACAGGCCGCGCTTCCATGCAGCCGCCGCCTCCTTGGAGAGCGGCGGCTGGTCGGACTCCGGCCGCTTGGTCCGCGTCCGCCGTTCTGGCGACAGGCCGGCGTACTCTGCGTGGCGGTCAAGCAGTGCCGCCAGTTCAGCGGCCGGCGGGATGGTAGTCTCCGTGGCACGGACGCCGACCGCGGTGAGGCTGAACGCCGCGATCGCGCCGCACCGGCGAATCATCTTCCCGAAGATCATGGCTGGATGCGTCTGCCGGACGGTCCGCGGACTTGCGCTGGGGTGCGAGTCGGTCAGGACCGACTGCCGACCCGCATCCCTGTGGATCCCCACGCGATCGAGCGTAGTTGCAGAGACCCTCGCGCACAAGGCATCGACGAGATCAGCGAGGCGATCGTGTATCCGGTGTCCCGGCCGCGGCACGTTCTCGACATCCCGTATGTCAGGCAGAAGCCGGACCTGTGTGGAGAAGCCTGTGTGGAGATGGCCACCGAGGTGGACCCCATTTGTTGGACAGTCGGGGGCCCTGTTTAAGGTGTAGCGCCACTAGGCGGTGGCCCGCGAGACCCCTACCAAGGGTCTCGCGCGGCCACGAGGCTGTTTACGGGTTGTGTTCCTGTTGATGTACTTTCGTTCTGAGTCCGACTCAACGGAAATTTGAGCGCGAACACTTTGTTCGCGTCAGCCCTCGGCATAGACCTCCGACGGGGTGCGGTAGCCGAGGGCAGAGGCCATGGCAGCTGGGCCGTGCTCAATGAGCAGGGCTGTGAGGTCGTTGATGGCTGGGCATTCGTCTTGGTGGGTCATCGCAGGTTCCTTCTTGGTGGCGTAAGACACTTCCAAGAAAACCTCGATGGCCCACCTCTTCAACTCGGGCCGCCGGTGCGTGTCCGCCCTCGTCTCGCTACGCTCGACTCGGACGGGCACGCACCGGCGATTTACAGAACGTATGTTGCACTAACCTTTGAGACCGCTGCCCACGGGATTGCCTTACGACTGGTCGGCGTCTACTCGGCCGCTTGCTCTGCCCGCTTCTGCTTCTGCCGCTCCTCCAGCCACTCCGGGATAACGAAGTCCTCGGTCGGACTGCCATCCGGCTCTGGGATCAATTCCAGCGTCTCGATGAGCGGGATTTCGACGTCTTTCTTCTCGATCAGGGCGTAGAGCGTCTTGGGGGAGATTTTCTTGAGGTTGGGGAGTTCCAGCGGGCCTTTCCGTGTGGCAAGGGATTGGGCGACAGCGACGGAGTCGGCGGTGTCGAGGGCGGTGAGGGACCTGAGTTCGCCATCCCACTTCTGGACCGCTGCAAGTTCTTTGGCTGCCTCTGGTGAGAGCGTGGTCAGGCCGTGGAGGGACAGCGAAAAGCCATTCTGCTGCGTCAGTGCCTTGGTCGCTTCGTCAGAGAGCGTGGTCAGGCGGCCGAGGGAGAGCCGTTGGCCTTTGAACTCCGCGAGTGCCTTAGCGGTATCGGCGTCGAATCTGGTCAGGCCGTCGAGGTGCAGAACGCCCTTGAACTCCACGAGCGCCTTGGCGGAGGCGGCGTCGAGAGTTGTCAGGCCGCTTAGTCCCAGCGACCAGCCCTTGAACTCCGCGAGTGCCTTTGCGGTGTCGGCGTCGAGCGTGGTCAGGCCGTTGAGGGACAGCAGTCTGCCGTCGTGCTGTGCGAGCGCTTCGGCCGCCTCGTACGAGAGCGTGGTCAGACCGTTGAGGTGGAGACCGGAGCGCGTGCTCTTGCGCTCCGTCAGCGCCTTGGCCGCCGCATCCGAGAGTTTCGTCAGGCCGTTGAGATAGAGATTATTGCCCCTGTATTGCGACAACGCCTTGGCCGCCGCTTCCGACAGTGTCGTCAGGCCACTGAGGGAGAGATAGTCGCCCCTGTTCTGCGCCAACGCCTTGGCTGCCGCGTCCGAGAGCGTCGGCAGGCCGTTGAGGAAGAGCCAGTCGCCCTTATGCTTCGCCAGCTCAGCAGCCGCCTTGTCGGAGAGTGTGGTCAGGCCGTTGAGGGTCAGAAAGTTCTTGTGCTCCGCCAGCGCCTTGGCCGCCTCGTCCGAGAGCGTGGTCAGACCGTTGAGGGACAGCATCGACCTGTGCGTCGCCAGCGCCGCGGCCGCCGCGTCCGAAAGCGTGCCCAGGCCGTCGAGAAAAATCGGGCCGCTGAAGACCGCAAGTGCCTCTGCCGTTGCGGCATCGATCGACTTGAGTCCGTTCATGGCGGGCCTCATGGGGACAGGTCAAACGCGAATACCATATCGCCTAGCGATTTCGCACCGGATAGCCGATCGGATGCAGAGTCGCGCGAAATAGCTCCCCGGCCCATCAGTTCACCCCCGGCTCCCGCACCACCCTCCTGACCCTCCCTCCGCCTACTTCCTGCCGGGAATACACCCCCGCCCGATCAGCCGACAGGCACCGACCGGAAGCCCACTGGCGTAATTCTTCGATCTTGTCGCCCGCAGTGACGGCCACGGGCACGACGTTCTGCGCGGCCTGAACGAGCGGCACGTCCAAGAGCGACGCCAGCCGACAGCACGACTTGATCTCGGCTCCGGTCCAGTTGGTGTCATCGGGCCGGGCCTGCTTCGTATCCAGCCCGTAGTGCCGCGTGTAGATAGCCCAGATCGCGTCCTTCTGGTCACGGCCGGGCAAGTCCACGAAGAACACGCCGTCGAACCTCTCAGCTCGGGCAAACTCCGGCGGCAACTTCGAGGCGTCGTTGCAGGTGCCGACGAAGAAGACGTCGCTCTCGTGGTCGTTCAGCCATGTCAGCAGCGAGCCGAACACGCGGGCCGTCACGCCGGAGTCCGTCTGGCCGGATGACGTCGCCCCGGCCAGTGCCTTCTCGATCTCGTCGCGGAACAGCACGCACGGTGCCATCGCGTCGGCAAGTTTCAGGGCCGCGCGGACGTTGGACGCACTCTGGCCAACGAGCGAACCGAGCAGAGCGCCGACATCGAGGATCACAGTTGGGCGGCCGGTCTCATTCCCCAACGCCTTCGCGAACTGGGACTTGCCGCAGCCGGGAGGAGACAGGAGCAAGACGCCGCGGGGCCGATTGCTCACGGTGCCTTCGCTCTGTCGGCGCATGGCCCGCAAACAGAACGCCTTGAGATTCTCCAAGCCGCCGAGTTGGTCGAACGACTCAGTGCCCCTGTGGATCGAAACCAAGCCGGAATTCTTGAGTTGCCCGGCTTTAATTTCCCACAGGGTCTCGGCCTTGAGCGTGCCGTGCCTGACCAGCGACAGCGAGTAGGCGTTCTCGGCTTCGCTGCGCGTCAGGCCCTTGGCGGCATCGATCACCCGGGGGAGTTCGTCATGCTCGGGAAGTTCGCCGTCCTGTGTGGCAACCCCGCGGGCGATCTCTTCCAGTTGCGCATGGTCCGGGAGGTCGTGATCAAGGCACACGAACAGTTTGTCGAGTTCCGGGGGTATCTGGGTCACCGGCGCCAGCACGACGATGAAGGCCCGGTTGTGCTTGCCCGTGATAGCCTGCTTCGCGATGGCCTGTATGAGGGCGGTGCGGTTGGTGGTCTGGGTGTCGAAGTGTCCGTTTTGGCCATCGATTCTTTGTCCGTGGGGTTGAGGGGTTGTCGAGGGCTGGGTTGAGGGCGGCGCATCCAACGAGACCTGCTAGATTCGAAGCCAGTTCGTCTTCGAAAAGATGGACGTCCTGCGGCTTCTACACATCAAAGGGGCAACCATGCGTCATCGAATCCTGTCGGGTCTGCTTGTCGTGGTGGCAATGGCACTGATGACGGCAAGGCCCGCGCAGGCGGCCGATGACGACACGCAGGCAGTCAAGGCGGCTAACGTCGCTTTTCACGATGCGCTCAACACGCTCTTCACCGGCGACGCAGCCCCCATGAAGGCCATCTGGTCCCATGCCGACGACGTGACCTATATGGGGCCTGTGGGCGGCATGCAGGTCGGTTGGTCACAGGTCGAGCCTTACTGGGACAAGCAGGCAGCCAAGAAACTGGGCGGCAAGGTTGACCCCGTGGACTTGCATATCACTGCTAGCTCCACCTTGGCCGTCGTTCACTACTACGAGAAGGGCGAAAATGTCATCGACGGCAAGCCGCAGCCCGTGAACATCCGCGCGACGACCACTTTTCGCAAAGAAGGCGGCAAGTGGAAGGTGATTGGCCACCACACCGACTTGCTGGCGTACCTGCAGAAGTAGGGCGGCTGATTTGGCGTTCAAGCGATGACGCGGCCTGCTGCTCGCCGATGAACCTGACGGGAAGAACCCTGCCGGTCGAGAGCGTGATCGTGGAGCAGAAGAGGGCCTCCATCGCGAAGATGCCTTCGGAATGATGGCGAAGTGCGAGTTGCCGGAAGTCAGCCATGTGGGCCATCGAGCCATCGAGCCATTCGTGCAGCCGGAGGTACTCATCTGGCTCGCCGCCGTACTTTTTCGCGGACGAGACGGCGTGGTGGTAGGGGTGAGCCATCAGAGGTCGAACTCCCGGGTGGAATCTCGGGCCTCGGTGTAGTTCTCCTGATGGGGTCGTGGCGTGCGACGTGAATTGCGACTCCGCAGGCGTCCGCACCCGATCGCACTGAGCCGCACGAAACGACAGAACCCGCTGCCACTACTCGGGTTGCAGCGGGTTCTTCGGAGATTGCGCCGGTTCTACAACTGGCGCGCGGCAGGAGGCCGCGCAAAAATCAGCCGGCAGGGGCCATGGATGGCCCAGCGGGCGTGAACGCGGCAGGAGGCCGCGCAAAAAAAGGCCGCACTGGCCAGGGATGGCAGTGCGGCCGTGAAATGGCGGGGGCAGGATTCGAACCTGCGACCTCGAGGTTATGAGCCTCGCGAGCTACCGGGCTGCTCCACCCCGCGTCATGGGTGTTTTGCCGTCCGACACCGGCATATCTGGCCGATGAAGACTTCGGAATAATAGACGGAGACGTTCGCGAAAGAAAGCGCCGCCCGCTGCGCTCGACAGAATCGTCACTTTCCGCCGGCCGGCCGATGAACCCGCAACCGCCACCGCTCCCTTCCGGATGGCCGGCGTCGCCCCCGCCGGTGCCCGGCACACCGGCCCGGAAGACGCTCGTTGGCGGGATGCCATGGGGCCAGACGGCCGACGCCCCGCCCGATGTGCACGGCGGCCCCGTGCTTATCGACCAGCGGCCGGTCCGGACCATCGACACGACCTACGATGCCGACCCGCTCTCCTGGCGGTCGCTGCGGTCCCGTTTCAACGAGTTCGTTCGGCGCAGCCCGCCGCTCACAGTCAGCGTGTCGCTGCACGTGATCGTGCTGTTGGCGCTCGCGCTGGCCTACATCCGCTACGAGCGGCCGCCGCGGCCCACGCTCGACCTGTCGTTCGCATCGTCGATCGTCGAGGAGGAAGACAAGGGTGTGGAGATCCCGCCCACGCCCGAGCCGGTCGAAGAGCCGGAGATGGAGGAGGCGAAGACGGAAAAGCCGCCCGTCGAGGATCCGGTCGCCGCGCCGCCCCCGCAGGCGGAGGTCGCCGAGGCGCCGGGCGCGGCCGCGGGCGAGTCGTCGGCGCCTGTCATCGGCACGCTGCTCAATGGCCGCGAGGAAGGACAGCGGCAGGCGCTCGTCAAGCAGTTCGGCGGCAGCGACGCCACCGAGGCGGCCGTCGCCCGGGCGCTCGAATGGCTCGTCCGTCAGCAGGGTCGCGATGGCCTGTGGAGCCTGCAGGGGCCGTACATGGACCCCGGCTCGCAGGAGAATCGGCTGGCAGCCTCGGCGATGACGCTGCTGGCGCTGCAAGGGGCGGGCAACACGCCGAAGCAGGGGCGGCATCGGGCAGCGGTGGCCCGCGGCTGGAAGGCGCTCGTGGCCCAGCAACTCCCCGAGGGCAATTTCGACATCAATCCCGTTCCCCACCATCACACGCTCTATTCGCACGCCCAAGCGACGATCGCGCTGTGCGAGCTGTACGGGATGACGAAGGAACAATCCTTCGAGATGCCGGCCCGGCGGGCGGTGAGCTACGCCCTGCGGGCCCAGGGCTCCAACGGCGGCTGGCGGTACGGGCCCGGCGACAGTGGCGACATGTCGGTGACCGGCTGGTTCATGATGGCTCTCAAGAGCGCGGAGATGGCCGGCATCGACGTGCCGGCGAAGGCGTTCCAGGCGATCGAGGCCTTCCTCGACAACGTGGCGGTGGATGGGGGGCGGCGCTACGGCTACCGCCGCGAGTCGCCCGAGGTGCCGCCGGTGCAGGTCACGAACGCCATCGCGGCCGAAGGGCTGCTCTGCCGGCAATACCTGGGCTGGAATCGCGACGATCCCCGGCTGGTGGAGGGCGTCGAGCGGCTCGTCGCCGGCAGCCTCTTCGACTTCGAGAACGACAAGGACCTCTATGCTTGGTACTACGTCACGCAGGTGGTCCACCACATGGGCGGGCCGGCCTGGGACCGCTGGAACGCGAAGCTCCGCGAGGAGCTGCCGGCCCGCCAGGTGAAGGGCGGCCGTGACGCCGGCTCGTGGGATCCCGCGCTCGACAAGTGGGGCCACATCGCGGGCCGGCTCTACGCCACCTGCTTCTGCACCTGGATGCTCGAGGTCTACTACCGTCACCTGCCGCTCTACGGCGGGCCGCACTGACGTCCCGGCGGGGCAGGCCGGTCACCCGCCCCACTGCCGCAGCGCCTCGTAGGCCACGATGGCGGCGCAGTTGGCGAGATTCAGGCTGCGGACCTGGGGCCGCGAAGGGATCGTGAGCAGCGTGTCGGCGTGGGCGGCCGTGAGGTCGCGGGGCAGCCCCTTGGACTCGGCCCCGAAGACGAGCACGTCGCCACGCTGGTAGGCGACGCCGGTGTAGGGCCGCGTGGCGCGGGCCGAAAACAGCCAGCGGGTGCCGGCGCCGGCGGCGTCGAGCCGCTGCTGCAGGTCGGCCCAGGAGTCGGCCACCTCCCATTCGAGCTCGTCCCAATAGTCGAGCCCGGCCCGGCGCAGGTAATAGTCGTCGAGCTTGAAGCCCAGCGGCCGCACCAGCCACATCTTGGCGGCGATGGCCACGCACGTGCGGCCCACGTTGCCGGCGTTGGGCGGGATTTCCGGCTCGTGGAGGACGATATGGAGGACCGGGTCGTACTTCATGGGCGTATCGCCGGCAGCCGCCGGTCTGCTATCGTTTCCAAGAGTAATGTGGCGAAAGGAGCGAGCGTGGTCGAGGTGAAGCGAAATCCAACGCGGGCGGTGCGGATCGGCAGGATCACGATCGGGGCGGGGCACCCGATCGCCCCGCAGAGCATGACGGCCACCCACACCCAGGACGTGGCCGCCACGCTCGAACAGGCCAACGCCCTGCATGCCGCCGGGGCCGGCGTGGTGCGGATCGCCGTCGACTCGAAAAAGGACGCCGCCGCCCTGCCGGCGATCCGGGCCGGCACGGAGGCCAACCTCGCCATCGACCTCCAGGAAAACTACCGCCTCGCCGTCGAGGTCGCCCCCCACGTCGACAAGCTCCGCTACAACCCCGGCCACCTCTACCACCACGAGCCGACGAAGCCGTGGCAGGACAAGGTGAAGTTCATCGCCGAGGTGGCGGCGGCCAACGACTGCGCCCTGCGGGTGGGCGTGAACTGCGGCAGCGTCGATCCGGCCAAGAAGGAGCAGTTCGCGGAGGACGATTCGATCGGCCCGATGCTCGCCAGCGCCCTCGAGCACTGCGAACTGCTCGACGCGATCGGCTTCTCCCGCTACGTCGTGTCGCTCAAGGATTCCGATCCGCGGAAGGTGATCGACGTCAACCGCCGATTTGCGGAAGCCCGGCCCGACGTGCCGCTGCATCTGGGCGTGACCGAGGCGGGCATGCCCCCCGACGGGATCATCAAGACGCGGATCGCCTTCGAGCAGCTGATCTCGCGGGGCATCGGTGACACCGTCCGCGTGTCGCTCACCGTGCCCAACGCCGACAAGCCGCAGGAGATCGCCGCGGCCAACGCCATCCTCGCCGACATCGCCGCCGGCCGGGTGCGGAGCGTGGTCGACTACGGGCTGTCCTCGCTGAACATCATCTCCTGCCCGAGTTGCTCGCGGGTCGAGAACGAGGCGTTCATCGAATTGGCCAAGCAGGTCAAGGAGATGACGGCCTACGCCCAGGACCACGCGATCACGATCGCCGTGATGGGCTGCCGGGTGAACGGGCCGGGCGAGACCGACGACGCCGACCTCGGGCTGTGGTGCGGGCCGACGCACGTGAACCTCAAGCGGCGGAGCGCCGAACTCGGGGCCTTCCCCTACGACGAGATCCTGCCGAAGCTGCGGCACGAGCTCGACAAGATCATCGCGGAGCGGTCCTGATGCATCGCCTGCCGATCGTCGATTCCTCCGGAGATACCTGCGGCGTCGGGACCGCCGTCATGCCGGCCGTGCGGCCGGTCGATCCGGCCACCTGCCGCGGCACGTTCGCCATGGTGAGCCTCGGCTGCCCCAAGAACCTCGTGGACAGCGAGCGGATGCTGGGGCTCCTGCGGGAGGACGGCTGGCAGCTGGTGGGCGAGCCGGCCGGCTCCGATCTCGTGGTCGTCAACACCTGCGCCTTCATCGACGCCTCGCGGGCCGAGTCGTACGCCGCGATCAACGAGATGCTCGACCTCAAGAAGGCGGGCGCCACGCGGGGCGTGATCGTGGCCGGCTGCCTGGCGGAACGGCAGAAGGAGAGCCTGCTCGACGAACTGCCGGGCGTGGACGCGGTGATCGGCGTGTTCTCGCGGGACGAGATCGCCCGGGCGGCCGAGCGGCTGATCGGCGGCCTCGGCGAGCAGCGGAGCGTTTTTCGGCCGGCGCCGGCCCGGGCCCTCGACGACTCGGGCCGGATGCGGGTCACGCCCCGTCACATGGCCTACCTGAAGATCTCCGAGGGCTGCGACCGGACCTGCACCTTCTGCGCGATTCCGAAGATGCGCGGCAAGCATGCCACCAAGCCGCTGGAGGAGGTCGTGCGCGAGGCCCGCGAGCTGGCGGCCGACGGTGTGCAGGAGCTCGTGATCGTCGCCCAGGACACGACCTACTACGGCATCGACCTGTACGGCGAGCCGCGGCTGGTCGAATTGCTCGACGCGCTCGAGGCCGTGGACGGAATCGAGTGGATCCGGCTGATGTACCTCTACCCGATCCACTTCACCGACCGGCTGATCGAGAAGATCGCCACCAGCCGGAAGATCCTCCCCTATCTCGACATGCCGCTGCAGCACGCCAGCGACGCCGTGCTCAAGCGGATGCAGCGGCGGGTGAACCGGGCGGCCACGGAGGAACTGCTCGAGAAACTGCGGGCCCGGATCCCCGATCTCGTGCTGCGGACGACGTTCATCACGGGCTTTCCCGGCGAAACGCGGGAGCAGTTCGCCGAGCTGGTGGAGTTCGCCCGCCGGTGGCGGTTCGAGCGGGTGGGCGTGTTCACCTACTCGCTGGAGCCCGACACGCCGGCGGCCCGGCTCGACGGCCATCTTCCCGAGGAGGAGAAGACGGCCCGGCGGGACGAACTGATGCGTGCCCAGCAGGCGATCGCCCACGACCACGCCCGGCGGCAGGTGGGCCGGATCGTCGACGTGATCGTGGACCGGCCCAGCGGCGAGCGGGAGGACGTTTGGATCGGGCGCACGAAGTTCGACGCACCCGACATCGACTGTGTGGTGTATATCACGGCACCCGGCACGTCGGCGGCGCGGCCGTTGACGGGCCGGATCGTGCCAGTGGAGATCGTCGCGTCGACCGGATACGACCTCGCGGGCATCCTCGCGAGCGGCGACTGACCGCCGGCGCGCGTGGCCCAAGAAGCCCCGGGTGGAAACCCGGGGACACCGGGCATGAAAACCAACCTGTCTTTCATGCCGCACGACGGTCGGAGACCGCCGCTACAGGGGGAAGGGCACGACGGTCGGAGACCGCCGCTATAGGGGGAATGGCACGACGGTCGGAGACCGCCGCTACAGGAAGGCCGCCGCGGCGGATACGATGGAGACATGGGTTCCACTCCCGCCATCGACCGCGTGCTCACCGTGCCGAACGTGCTGTCGGCCGTGCGGTTCGCCCTCGCGCTGGTGCTCTTCGTCGTCATCGAGCGCGGCGGCTGGGAGCCGGCGTTCTGGCTGTTCCTCGTGGCGGCCTCCACCGACTGGGTGGACGGCTGGTGGGCCCGCCGCTTCGGGCAGGTGAGCCGGCTGGGGCGGATCTTCGACCCGCTCGTCGACAAGGTCATCGTGTGCGGCGCCTACGTGCTGCTGGCGGGCCGCGACGGCTCGGCGATCCTGCCCTGGATGGCCGTCGTAGTGACCGTCCGCGAATTGATCGTGACGGCCGTGCGGGCCGAGATGGAGCGGTCGGGTCGCGACTTCTCCGCCGCCCTCTCCGGCAAACTGAAGATGGTGCTGCAGTGCGCCGCGATCGCGCTGGAGCTCGCTGCCCGGGCCTGGCCGGAGATGGCGGTCGGCGGCATCGGCCTGCGGCCGCTTGCGGCGTGGACGGCCTGGGCGGCCGTGGCCGCCACGGTCTGGTCGGGGCTCGAGTATCTCGTGGCGGCCCGCGTGCTCGTGAGCGGGAGCCGGTCATAGGTTTGTGAAGGACTTTTCTTCGGTGGTTTCCGGCTCGGGGACGGCATGAGTGCCGCTCCGCGGTCCTGCGGATGCGTCGCTGGCGGTCGCACGCCACGCCCCGCATCCTCGCGCCGATCTCCGCGGCTCCCCTCCGAGTACACTGCGTCGCGATTTGTACGGATACCGCTGTCGCCCGCCTCATGCCGACCGATCACGCCGATCTGACGCTGCCGGAGCTGCCCGACGCGCTCGACGCGCCGGGCATCCTGCCCGTGCCGGCGCCGCTGGTGGCGGCCGCGGTCGCCGCGAGCCTGCTGGCCGTGACGTGGATCGTGCGCCGGCGGCGGGCCGGCCTGCCGATCGTGGCCGTGAGGCCGCATCAGCCCGTGCCGTGGGGCGGCGCCGACGTCCTTCAGGTGCTCCTCATTCACGTCGCCGTGGCGTTCGCGGGCGTTGCCGGCATGGCCGACGACGCACCGCTGGCGACTCGGCTGGCGGTGAGCGGCCTGGCGACCGCCGTGGGCGCGGTCTTCTCGCTGGCCTACCTGATCGCCCGCGGGGCGTCGCTCCGCGACCTCGGTCTCGGCGACCCGCGGCCACGTGAGGATCTGCGGCTGGCGATCGGCGGGCTGGCGCTGGTCGTCGCACCGGTGCTCGCCTTCGCCTACGCGGTGAACCTGTGGGTGCCGTACGAGCATCCGATCGTCGATCTGCTGCGGGCACAGCGCAACGGCGCCGCGCTGGCGATCGTGGCCGTGTCGGCGGTGGTCGTGGCCCCGGTGGCCGAGGAACTGTTCTTTCGCCGCGTGCTCCAGGGCTGGCTGGAAAAGCGGCTGCCAGAGGCCGATGGCGGGCAGGCGGTGGGCCTCGCCGCCGCCGCGTTCGCGTTGGCCCACGCGGGGCAGGGGCTCGCCTTCCTGCCGCTGTTTCCCCTGGCGGTCGTCCTCGGCCACCTCGTCCGCCGCACGGGATCGATCCTGCCCGCCGTTTTGCTCCATGGCCTGTTCAACGCGGTCAGCCTGGCGCTCCTGCTTCTCCAGACACCCACCCCCGCGGCGGCGGGCTGACCGGCCGCCGGCAAACTTTCGCCAAATTCCGGCCGGCTGGCCTCGGAGGCCGCGGGCAACCGATCTGGTCCGTGGGGCGGCCGGCGGCGACAATCCGGGGCCTCCTCCCGCCGTCACGGACGACCTGGCTTGGCCCGCCCCCTCTCCACCCGCTGCGTCGACCTGCTCGCCTACGGCGCGGTGCGGGTCGTGATCTGCATCATCCAGGCGCTGCCGCGCGATCGTTGCGAGCAGTGGGCCCGCCGGCTTTCCAGCTTCCTCGCCAATCGCGTCCGCATCCGGCGGCAGGTCGTGCGTGAAAACCTGCGGCAGGCATTTCCCGCCTTCAGCGTCGACGAGCGGCGGGAAACGGCCCGCAAGATGTGGGAGCACCTGCTGCTCATGGTCGTGGAGATCGCCCACGCCAACCGCGTGATCCACAAGACCACCTGGCGGCGGTCCCTGCGGATCCACGGCATGGAAGACTTCGTTCGCACGCTGTGGCTCGACCGGCCGAAGGTGATCCTCTCGGGGCACTACGGCAACTTCGAACTCGCCGCCTACCTGTTCGGGCTGTTCGGATTCCGCATCTTCTCGGTGGCCCGCGAGCTCGACAATCCGCTGCTCGACCGGTTCGTGACCGACTTCCGTGAGTCGCGTGGGCAGCGGATCCTGCCCAAGAAGGGCAGCGCGCCAGACGTGGCGCTGGTGCTCGAAGAAAACGGCGCCATCGGCCTGCTCGGCGACCAGGCGGCCGGGCCGCGGGGCTGCTGGGTGGAGTTCTTCGGGCGGCCCGCCAGCGTCCACAAGGCGATCGGCGTGTTTGCGCTCTCGTCGTCGGCACCGGTGATGGTCTGCTCCGCCACCCGCCGCGACGGTCTCTTCGACTACGACCTGCGACTCGAGGGCATCGCCGATCCGGCGGCCGGCGGGCCCGAGACGGCCGACCTGACCGCGCTGTCGCAGTGGTACACGTCGCTGCTGGAGCGGGCCGTCCGGCGCGAACCGGGGCAGTATTGGTGGGTGCACAGACGGTGGCGGGGGGAGCCGGGCCCACGAAAACGGAGTAGACTGCCGCGGTCCGCCGCGTGACGTCGCGCGGCGGACTCCCTTCCCACGGCCCCCGCGGCCGGCAGCCGACCACAGCCTGCCATGCCTGACTGGATTCCGGTCGCCGCCATCGACGAGTGCCCTCCGGGCGCCAGCATCGAGCGGGTCGCGGACGGGCGGATGGTGGCGATCGCGAATGTAGACGGCCGGTTTCACGCCATCGACGGCCTCTGTCCGCACCAGGGCGGGCCGCTGGGGACGGGCGTGCTCTGCGGGACGACCCTCACCTGCCCATGGCACGGCTGGCAATTCGACGTCGTCACCGGCCGTCACAAGGTGTCGGCGACGGTGCGGCAGGCGGTGCACGAGGTGCGGGAAGAGGGAGGCCGCTTGTTCGTCCGCCTCGCGGGCGGCCACACCCCGGGGCGGGAGCCGTGATCGAGTATCGCTGCTTCCGCAACGACGATCCGCCGCGGCTCGCCGACGTTTGGCGGGCGGCCGACCTGGGGCCGTCGGCCATGCAGCCGATGACGTCCGCGCTTCTCGAGGCGTGCGTCTTCTCCAAGCCCTACTTCGACCGCGAAGGGCTGATCGTGGCCCTCGACGGCTCGCGGATGGTGGGCTTCGCCCACGCCGGCTTCGGCGCCAACGCCGACCGGAGCGGGATCGACACGACGATTGGGACGACGATGCTGGTGGTCACGGTGCCGCACTCCGCCGCGGCCGACACCGCCGCCGGCCTGCTGGCCCGCACCGAGGATTACCTGCGGCGCCGTGGCGTGGCGACGCCCGGGGGCGGCGGCTCGCCCGCGGTCGGTGGCTTCTATCTCGGCCTCTACGGGGGCGCCGGCCTGCCGGGGATTCTCGACTCGTCGGCGGACATGCAGGACGTCTTCCGGCGGTCCGGCTACGCCGCCGCCGAACGGGTCGCCGTGTTGCGGCGGCCGCTGGCGGGCTTCCGGCCGCCCGTGAATCGGCTGCAGATGGCGATCCGCCGGGCCACCACGCTGCGGGTGATCGACGAGCCCGCCCGGCGGTCGTGGTGGGAGGCGGCCACGACCACCGGGATCGCCCTGCGGCGGTACGAACTGCGGAACGCCGCCGAAGAGTTGCTCGGCAGCGGCACGTTCTGGGACATGCAGCCGATCGCCGCGGCATGGGGCGTGGCCGCCGCGGGACTCTTGCACGTGGACATCGAGGGTGCGCGGCGGCGGCAGGGGCTCGCCAGCTACCTCGTGGCCGAGGCGCTCCACGATCTCGCCCAGGAGGGCGTGACGCTGGTTGAGACGCAGGTCGTGGAAACGAACGCGCCGGCCATCAGCCTCTTCGAGAAGCTCGGCTTCACGGTCGCCGACCAGGGAACGCTGTTCGCGAAGGCGTGACGTCAGCGCTGGTCCGCCGCGGCCGCCAGCGTTTCGACGTGCTGGCGGAGGGCGGTGGCGAGGTCGGCGGGCGTGCCGGGCGCGTGCCGCAAGGCGAGCGAGAGCGGGGGCGTCGCCGTGTCGCGGCGGATGGCGGCCAGATGGTCCTGGAGCAGGCGGCGGCGCTCCGGAGTGGTGTGCAGCAGCCAGTGGACCCAGCACCAGGCCTCGGCGTAGTGATCCTGGGAGAGTTCTCCCGCCGAGACGAGCGCCTCCATCCGCGCCAGATCGGGACGCCACGTGCCTTCGATGATCCGACCGGCGAGGTGGGCGACATGGCCCGCGTGGAGCCCCTTCTCGGCGCGGGGCACCTCGAAGAACTCGGCGATGCCCTCGTCGAGCCAAAGCGGGATCGCCGGCACCACGGCGTGGATGTAGCCGTGGGTCGTTTCGTGCCGCAGATCCTCCGCGACACGATCCTGCCAGGCGGCGAACACGGCGAGCGTGGTGTCGGTGGAGACGAAAAACGCCCGCCGGGCGGGGAAGGAGGGAAACTGCCGCGCGACGAAGGCTTCGTACCGCTCCGGGCTCTCGAACAGGTAGAGGTGCACCGGCTCGTCCGAGATCGGCATGTCGAGCGTCTGGCTGACGTCCGCCCGCATGGCCTCCAGGTCGCGGACGATGCGGTGCTGCTCGGCCAGCGGGAAGTCGGCGTGGATCACGAGCTGGCCGGCCTGCACCTCGGACCGCCGGGGCAGCTCGGGCGCGGCGTGCCACGGCAGGATCGCCGTGGCCTGCAACGCGGCGGCGTTGAGGCCGGGGCCGATGGCCAGCCGCGCGCAGCCGAAGCCGCCGCAGCCCAGCAGGGCGGCGAGCAGACACCGCGACAGGAGACGATCTCGGGCTGTCATGGAGGGCGGTGCCGGCCGAGGGGAAAGGGAGGGGGGAGGCTAGCCGGCCGGCGCGGGGGCTCCAAGGGCAGTTCGGGGGGCTGATCGGAGCCGAAGGAGCGTGCCAACGAGGGCCTCGAGGCCGACCGGGCGGCCGAGAACGGCGGCGGCCCCGGCCCGCAGCGCCGCCCGGACGGTGTCGCCTCTGGGAAAGGAATCGAGCAGCACGATGCCCAGCCCGGGGCGATGGGCGGCGAGCATCTCCAGCCAGGCGCGGTCGGTCTCGCTGGGCCGGCCGGCGTCCCAGACCACGAGATCCGCATCGTCATCGAGTCGCGGTCGGCCGCGGACGCGGCTGGTGACCCGGAATCCCGCGGCGGTCAGCAGGTCGGCGACGCCCTCGAGCGACGTGCGGCACGTGCCCGCAACGGCCACAGCAGACGGCTGCCCACACGCCGCCACGACCGCCCGCACGTGGCCGGCCGTTTCTGTGATCCGCTCCTCGCGCCGTGCCGTCGTCGGCAGCCCCAGCGTTCCCGGCCGCCCGGCGGCGAGCTCCGCGAGCCACCATGTCAGCCGCCCCGGCAGGTCGTGCCAGACCACTTCCTCGACGCCGGGCAGCCAGGGGCCGCTGCGGCGGCGACCATCCGCCAGGCTCGAGACCACGGCGACCAACGGTGTCAGCGGCCAGCGGCGCGACACCGCCGCCGCGGCGGAGAGCGTCCACCGGGCCGGCCGGTGCGTGGCCAGCACCGCCACTGTCGGATGGGAAACGGGAACCTCGTCCGCCACCGGTTCGAAGAGGGTCGTGAATTCGCCCACCCAGGCACGCGCCAAGGCGAGTTCCTCCGCCGTTGCGTCGCCGAGCCAGGCGATTCGTGGTGCCGCAGAGCGGTCGGGCGATGGGAGCGGACGCGCATGCATGCTCCGGGAACGGTACACGGGCCGCATTCATTGCGGCAAGACGGGCTGTCTGCGGGGGCTTGGCGCCGCGAAGATGCGGCCTTGACCCGTTTTCGCCTGGATCGACAATCGCTTGCGTCGGCTCCAAGGATGGAGCCGTCAGGCATCGTTTCCGAGGCGCCGGCCAGGCGCCGTGGCAGGAGGCCACCCATGAGCGACGCGACACGCGGCCGCACCGGACGCGGCGTGAGGTTGTCCGACATCCTCGAGCAACCGCGGTTCATCGCCTGCGACGACATCGTCGCCCGCGGCTGCCAGGACGATCCTGACCGCTGTCGGCCGGGCGACGTGTTCGTGGCCCGCATGACGCGGCGGGGCGACGGTCACGAACGGGTGGCGCGAGCCCTGGCCCGCGGTGCGACGGGCGTGATCGCCGAACGCGTCGTCGCCACCGACGGTGTGCCGCTGTGCCTGGTGGGCAGCACCGATCGGGCCCATGCCCGGCTGTGCCATGCGTTGGCGGGCGACCCGGCGCAGGCGCTCAAAGTCATCGCGGTGACCGGCACCAGCGGCAAGACCACCGCCGTATGGCTGACCGCTGCGGTGCTCTCCGAAGCCGGCCGGCGCGTCGGCGTGCTCTCCGACCTCGGCTGCCTCGACGCCGAGGGCACGGTGCCCGATCCGGCCGACTATGCGGAGCCCGCAGCGCTGGCTTCCTGGCTCGGCCGGCTCGCGGAGGCGGGCAGCACGCACGCGGTGGTGGAGGTGTCGAGTGGCATGCTGGCCCGCCATGCGTTGGCGGGCGTCGAGGCAGCGATCGTGGCCGTGACGAACCTCGGTTCCGCCCATCTCCAGCAGCACGGCACCACGCGGGCGTATCACGCGATCGTCGCGCGGATCGTCGACAGGCTGGCCCCCGGCGGCTGCCTGGTGACGGGCACACCCGATGCGGCGTTGACCCACCTCCGCCGTCGGGCGGAACGCACCGCGGCCGGCATCGAGTGCCTGTCGGCCGGCCTGAAGCCGGATTGCGACGTGACGGCCGTGCCGGTGGAACGCGGGCTCTTCGGCCAGACGTTCCTGCTGCAGGCCGCCGGCGAGATGGTGCCGGTGGCCGTGGACACGCCGACGGCGCCGTTCGTCGCCGACGCGCTGGTCGCCGCGGCGATCGGCCTGCGGTGCGGCGTGCCCCTGGAGCGGATCGCCCGCGGCATCGAGGCCGCCGGCAGCGTGCCGGGCCGCATGGAGCGAATCGATCGCGGCCAGGACGTGCCCGTGTTCCACGACGCGCCCACCAGCGGCCATGCGTTGGCGGCGACGCTCGTCAGCCTGCGGCGGCTGACGGCGGGCCGGCTCGCGGTGGTGGCTGACGACCGCTGGGTGCGGACCGTGGGCGCGGGAACCGTGCGCCGGCGGCTGGCGCGGTGGTGCGACGAATGCATGGTCGTGCCGATGACAATGATGGCCGACGATGCGGCGGCCCGCGACGTGACCGCCTACGCCCGGCTCGATCGACTGCTCGGCGGGCTGGGCCGGCGGGACTGCCTGCTCGTGCTCGGTGGGCCGCGGCTCGGACCCGGCGGTGGCGGGCCGGACGACGGCGAGCCCGCCCTCGCGCACGTGGTGGACGGATGGCTGCAATTGGCCCATCCGCCGCGGGAGCGGCTCGGTCGGCGGGCCGCCTGACCGGTGCCGGCCGCTCGGTTCGGTCGGCGCGGGCCACGCGGATGGACGGAAGAGCGGGGCGTGAGGCACAATCTGATTCGTCAGCCGCCCCGGGCGAATGACGGCCGGCTGGCCGGTCCAACGCCGCAGGGCACGAGGAGTTCGCGATGCACCAGGGTTCGAAGACCAAGGAGTCCGCCCGCGGCCCGGCTACCGCCGGCAGCGACGCCGCGTCAACGGCGTTCGACGATCTCGGTGTCGCCGTGTCGTGCGGTGAGCCATTGGCCCACCACACCTGGCTGGGGCTGGGGGGCGCGGCGGGGTATTTCTGCGAGCCGGTGGACGTCGAGGCGCTGGGCCGCGTGGTGCGCCGGTGCCGCGACCGCGGGATCCCGCTCCGCGTGATCGGCGGTGGGTCGAACGTGCTCGTCTCGGCCGCCGGCTTCCCGGGCATGGTGGTGCGGCTGTCGGCGGCCCCGTTTTGCGGCATCGAGGTGCGGAAGCCGGCGGTCGTCGCCGGGGCCGGCGCGAAGCTCGTGCACGTCGTCTCGGCGGCGGTGCAGGCCGGGCTCGCGGGCTTGGAGACGCTCGTCGACGTGCCCGGCACCGTGGGCGGGGCGCTCGTCGGCAACGCCGGCGGCCATGGCGGCGACATCGGCGCCTGTGTGCAGTCCGTCACCGTCATGCTGCCCGATGGCAGCGTGGAGGTGCGCGAGGGGGCACGGCTGGCATTCGAGTCGCGCTGGAGCAACCTCGACGACTGCGTCGTCATCAGCTGCCGCCTCGAACTCGACGAGGAGAGCCCCGAGCAGCTCACGAAGCGGATGCAGAAACAGTGGATCGTGGGCCGCTCCCAGCAGCCCAGCGGCACGCGGGCGGTGGCGATGATGTTCAAGGATCCGCTCGGCGCGACGGCCGAATCGCTGATCGTGCAGGCCGGCGCCCGCGACATGCGGTCCGGCGACGCGGCGGTCTACGCGCCGCACGCGAATTACGTCGTGGCCGGTTCGCAGTGCACCAGCGACGATGTGCGGACGCTCGTAGAGGCGGTCCGAGCCCGCGTCCGCGAGCGGCTGGGAGTCGAACTGACGCCGCAGGTCGACGTCTGGTGACCAGCCTGCGCACCGCCATGAACACGCCCTCATCCCGCCGCCGGCCGCCGCCGGAATCCGAGCCGACTCCAGGCCGGGTCGCCGCCTTTGTGGCCGAGCATCGTGCGGGCCTGGCCGCCCTGGCGGTGCTGGCCGCCGCGGTGGCGGCCGGCTGGGCGGCGTGGTCGCGGTTCAGCGACGGCACCCGGGCCCATCCCGATGTCGTCCTGCTGCCGGAAGCGGTGCGGCTCAAGGGCGTGGCCGATTGGGTGAAGGGAGACATGAAGGTCGAGGCTCTGCGGAACGCCAGCCTGGATCAGGGGCTGCCGCTCGACGACCCGGAACTGCAGCGGCGGCTCGCCCGGGCGTTTGACATCCATCCATGGGTGCGGCGCGTGGTGAGCGTGGAGTTGATGCATCCCGCCGCGGCCGTCGTCGAGGTGGAGTGTCGCGAGCCGGTGGCGATGGTCGCCTGGCAGGACGGCCTGCTGGCGGTGGACGCGGAGGCCGTCGTTCTGCCGAGCGCCGACTTCTCGGCTGCCGCCGCCACCCGCTATCCGCGTGTCACCGGCATCGAGTCGAGCCCGCAGGGCACGGAGGGATTTCCATGGGGCGACGCGGCGGTGGAGGAGGCGGCAGCCGTCGCCGCCGCGCTGGGGCCGGACTGGGCCACGCTGCGGCTGGTCGAGATTCGTCCGGTCCGCGAGCGGAACCTGCGGATGTGGGAACTCGTCGCCGCTGACGGCGGCCGGATCCTGTTCGGCTCGGCGCCCGGCCGGGAGACGGCCGGTGAGCCGCCGGCCGCGGCGAAACTCGCGCGGCTCAAGGAATTGGGGTCGACCGGCGGCGACGGCCGGCTCGATCTGACCGTCGAGCCCCGCGAACCGTCCGCCCCGCGGTCGATCCCTGCCGGCTGAAGGAGGCCGCGGCGATGTCTTGCATGCGACTCGATCCTGCCACGTCCACGCTGTGCGTCATCGACGTGCAGGAAAAACTTGTGTCGGCGGTGGCCGGCGCCGACCGCGTGATCGACCGCTGCGTGCGGCTGGCTGCGGCCGCGGAACTGCTCGGCGTGCCGGCGATCCTCACCGAGCAGTATCCGCGTGGGCTGGGGCCGACGCCGCCGGCGCTGGCCGGGCGGCTGCCGCCGGCGGTGAGCAAGATGGCCTTCAGCTGCTGCGGCAGCGAGGCGTTCGTGGCGGCGCTGCCGGCCACGGCCGCGACGGTCGTGCTCGCGGGCCTGGAGACGCACGTCTGTGTCACGCAGACGGCGCTCGATCTGCTGGCCCGCGGCCTCGGTGTGTTCGTGGCGGTGGATGCGGTCGCGTCGCGGCATGCGCTCGACCACGAGGTCGGCCTGCGGCGGCTGGAGGCGGCCGGGGTCGTGCTGACGACGAGCGAGGCGGTGCTCTTCGAGTGGTGCCGTTCCGCCGCGCATCCGCAGTTCCAGGCCGTGCGTCGGCTCGTGCTGTGAGCCAGCCGCGGCGCCAGCGCGGCGCTGGCCGTGGGTCGTGACTGGCCTGTGGCTCCACTCCCCGCATTCGCAAGCCTGGAGGCTTGCGCCACTGGAGGATTGGGCGGGTGTGTTGGCAAAACATCGCCACGTGCGTTTTTCGGCGGGCAGGGTAGGATCGCAGGCCCGGATGCGAGCACTCCGAAACCATCAGGAACGTAGGAAAGGTCGATCGTCATGAAGCGGGTCGGTATCGTGGGCTGGCGGGGCATGGTGGGGTCGGTGTTCATGGACCGCATGCGTGCCGAGGACGACTTCTCCCATTTCGAGCCGATCTTCTTCTCGACCTCGAATGCCGGCGGGGCGGCCCCTCCCCAGGCCCGCGGCGCGGCCGTGCTCCAGGACGCCTTCGACGTCGCCGCGCTGGCCACGTGCGACGTCGTGCTCACGGCACAGGGAGGCGACTACACGTCACGGGTGTTTCCGCAGCTCCGCGGGCAGGGCTGGCAGGGGCACTGGATCGACGCCGCCTCCACGCTGCGGATGAACTCCGACGCCGTGATCATCCTCGATCCGGTGAACCGCGGCGTGATCGACCGCGGCCTGGAACAGGGAATCAAAAACTGGATCGGCGGCAACTGCACCGTCAGCTGCATGCTCATGGGCTTGGGCGCGCTCTACAAGGCGGGGCTCGTCGAGTGGATGACCACCCAGACCTACCAGGCCGCCTCCGGCGGCGGCGCCCAGCACATGCGGGAACTGCTCACCCAGTTCGGCACGCTGCACGCCGAGGTGCGTGACCTGCTCGGCGATCCGCACGCGGCGATCCTGGAGATCGACCGCTGCGTGATCGCCCGCCAGCGCGTCCTCTCGGCGGCCGAGACCGCCCAGTTCGGCGTGCCGCTCGGCGGCTCGCTCATCCCGTGGATCGACAAGGACCTCGGCAACGGGATGAGCCGCGAGGAGTGGAAGGGCATGGCGGAGACCAACAAGATCCTGGGGCGGGGCGAGGCGTTCGGCACGCCGCCCGTTCCGGTCGACGGGTTTTGCGTGCGGGTCGGAGCGATGCGGTGCCACAGCCAGGCGCTGACGTTCAAACTGACGCGGGCCGTGCCACCGGCGGAGATCGAAGCGTTGATCGCCGCCGACAACGAGTGGGTGAAGGTGGTGCCCAACACCCGCGAGGCGACGCTGCGCGAACTCACCCCCGTCGCGGTCACCGGCACGCTCACGATTCCCGTGGGCCGCATCCGGGCCCTGGCGATGGGCCCGGAATACATCGGCGCCTTCACGATCGGCGACCAACTGCTGTGGGGCGCGGCCGAGCCGCTCCGCCGCATGCTGCGGATCCTGCTCTGACGGGCTGCCGGTCGGGGCACGCGGGCCCGCCGATCCGCGAACGGTGGCTACCGGAGGCGGGGGATGACGGTCTCGTGAGCCGGGCCGTGGCCGGTGAAGGTGAATGTGCGGGCCGTGGGCGAGTCGATCGTGATCGCCACGTCGAGCCTGTCGGCCGGGAGCGCGGCCGCGATCCGCTCGGGCCACTCGACGAACACCCATTTCGCTCGGGCGACCGCGTCCTGCCAGCCCACCTCGTGCAGGTCGTCGGGCCCGGTGAGCCGGTACATGTCGGCGTGGAGGAGGATGCCGGCATGGGATAAATGCTCGTGCACGAGGCCGAACGTCGGGCTCACCACCTCCGCCGGATCGATGCCCACCGCGGCCGCGAAGGCTTTGACGAACGTCGTCTTGCCGGCGCCGAGGTCGCCCGCCAAGGCGATGAAGGAGCGGTCGGGCAGGGCCGCGGCGAGCGCCTCTGCCAGCGGTGCCAAGGCGGCCTCGGCGGCGATCGTGCGCGAGCAGGTGGTCATGGCGGCGTCAGGAGTCGAAGGCGTGGACATAGCCCCGGGCCGCGAGCGGCGCACGGCGTCCGTCGGGGGTGCTCGAGAACAGCCCCGGGCCCTCCACGACCTCCCCGATGATCGTCACGGGCGTGCCCAGGGCGGCGGCCGCCTCCGCGGCGAGCGTCCGCGCCGCCTCGGGAGGCAGGGCGAGGAGCAGCTCGAAGTCTTCGCCGTCGGCAAGGGCGTGGTCGAGGGGCGTGCGGCCGTCCCCCGGCTGCCGGCTCATGCGCACCGCATCCGCATGGATCGGCACGCGGTCGAGATCGAGCACGGCGGCCGTGCCGCTGGCGGCCATCATCCGGGCCAGGTCGAGCGACAGCCCGTCGCTGACGTCGATCGCCGCATGCACCGCAAACCGCTCCGCGATCCACGACGCCTCGCGGACCCGCGGTTCGACGGCGAGATGGCGGCCGAGGAGGCTGCCGCCGCAGCCGCCCGTGACGGCGATCAGGTCGCCGGGCCGGGCGCCGTCCCGCCGCCAGGCGGCGCCGGGCGGCACGCTGCCGAGCGCCGTGACGCTGATCACCAGCGGCCCGTCCCAGGCGTTGGTGTCGCCGCCCGCCAGGGCGACGTCGTGGCGGGCCGCGAGGGCCGCGATGCCATCTTGCAGTGCACGGGCGAGGGTGTCGCCCCCGTGACGCGGCAGCGAGACCGCGACCACGGCCGCCTCGGGCCGTGACCCCATGGCGGCCAGGTCGCTCAGGTTCACCGCCAACGCCTTGTGCCCGACCGCCTGTGGCGGGCAGTCGGGGCCGAGGATGAAGTCCACGCCCTCCATGAGCATGTCCACCGTGACCACGGTCCGCCGCTGCGCCGGCGGGCGGAGCACGGCGGCATCGTCACCCGCGGGCACCTCGAGCCGGGGATCGGCCGGAAGACGGGGCAACAGCCAGGCGACGAAGTCGGTTTCCATGGGGCGCTCGCATGGGAGTGTATGCGAACGGCGCCGGCCATGCTGCCAGCCGCGCTACCGCAGCACGGTGTCGGAGACGATATGGCCGAAGAGCGTCTCGCGGCCGCGGAGCACGTAGAACTTGATCGGGTTGAGGTGCTCATCCTGGGACTTGTCCAGGATGTAGGAGATGTTCTCCAGGGCGATCGTCTCCCAGACGTGCAGACCGACGAGGATGTCGCCTTCCTTGATGCCCTGCTCGGCGGCCGGGCCGTTGGGCCGCACCTCGGTGACCACGAGCCCGCCCCGGTAGCGGGCCTGGAGCTTCTGCACCTTCCCCGCGGCCGCCGGCTGCAGCCGCAGGCCGATCTCCTTCCAGCACCGCTCGTCGAGCGGCACTGCGTCGCGCCGCATCGCCGCCAGCGGCAGGTCGATCCGCTCCTCGGCGCCGGCACGCACGACCGTCACCGGCACCCGCTCGCCGGCCTTACGGCCGAGCAACGCCCGCTCGATGTCGAGCTGCCGCGACACGGGGACGTCGGCGATCCGCGTGATCAGGTCGCCCGCCCGCACGCCCACCGTGGCCGCCGGGCTCTCGCGGTGCACCGCCTCCACGACCACCCCCGGGCGGCCGTCCGGCTTGGCCACGATGCCGTGCCAGGTGTGGTCCACCCGCTCGACCGACATCAGGCGGGTGACGACCTCGAGCACGTCGTCGATCGGGATCGCAAAGCCGATGCCCTGGGCGCCCGCCCGCACCGCCACGTTGATGCCGATTACCTGGCCGTCGATGTTGAGCAGCGGACCGCCGGAGTTGCCGGGGTTGATGCTGGCGTCGGTCTGGATGAGATCGTCGTATCGCTGGGTGCGGCTCACTTCCACGCACCGGTGCAGGGCCGAGATGATACCGCGGGTGACGGTGTGCTCGTAGCCGTAGGCGTTGCCGAGGGCGAGCACGGTCTCGCCGATCATCAGGTCGCTGGAGGTGCCGATCGTGATCACCGGTAGCGGCGCGTCGATGTCGACCTTGATCACGGCGAGGTCGGTTCGCGGGTCGTGCGAGACGAGCGTGGCCGCGACGGTCTTGCCCGAGGCGAGCGTGACCTCGATCCGTCGCACGCCGTCCACGACGTGGAAGTTGGTGACGATGTAGCCCCGGGAGTCGATCACGACCCCCGTGCCCATGCCGTTGACGCGGCGCATCTCGCCGCCGTCCTCCTCCGAACCGCCGACCATCTTCTGGCCGTGGATGTTGACCACGGCATCGCGCTGCGACTCGATCGCCCGGACGATGACGGAGCGGCGGGCTTCGGAGGCTGGGGCCCGAGTCGCGGCGACCGCCAGGGAAGCGGTCACGAGCGGCAAGACGATCCACGGGCACCGCATGGAGTTTTGGCTCCCCCTGGCACGACGGCGGACGACGGTCATCCCGCCCCCGCGATGCCTGGAGCATCGGCCCCCCGGCGGCGTCCGATCACCGGCGGGGGCTGCGGCCCGCACAGTCTGCCCAGTCCGAGCCGCGAATTGCCCTGTTTCCCGGCCGTGCGGGCGGATCGAGAAAGACTCAAGAATCCCGCGGGCGATCCGGGCCGACGAGGAGCGGCAGGAACTGGAGGGCGAGGAACGCCCCCAGGGCCACGAGCACGACGACCGGCCAGGCGTCGGCGATCCGCGTGGCGACGGTCTTCACGATCCCCCAGCGCTGCGGATCGAGCTCGTTGGCGATGCCGCCGACGAGCGTGGCGACGACCAGCACGAGCAGGCCGGCGAGCACGATCGCACAGCCCAGTGATGCCATCGTGCCGCGGAACGTGCCGAGCTCGGAGAACTCCTCGCGGTGCAGGTCGATCGCCCGCCCCTTCGCCAGGCTACGCGGCACCGTCTCGGCCAGTTCGACCGCGCGGGCGGCGTCGGCCCAGGTGGCCGTGGGAACGCCGTCGCCCGCCTCTCCGCCCGCGAGGCGATCGAGCAGGCAGGCGGCGGTGTCGAACGCGAGTCGCTCCACCGGAGGGCCGGACCACGTCCATGGCCGCGTCGGGTCGTCGGCTGCTTCGACCTCGATGGTACCGCGGGCGTGCTGCAGGGTGATCGCCAGGGCAGGGGAGTCGCCCGGGGCCACCTGCCACCGCGTGGGCACCAGGTCGGGGCCGCTGAACCCCACGGCGAGCGTGCTCCAGGCCGCGTCGGGATCGATGGCACCGAGCGTCGCCAGGCGGGCGGGATCACCGGCCAGCACGCGGACCAGGTCGGCGTCGGCGGCCAGGCGGGCGAGCACCGTTTCGCGGGTCCGGGTCGGCATGCGGCGCACGAGGCCGATCGACTCCAGCGGGCCGAGCGGGCCCGAGCCGGACAGGCCGGCCTCGATCGCGGCCCGGAGCCGCCGCACGAACGGATGCAGGCGGGCGGTGAGCAGCGGCACGAGCCGGGCGCCGGTGTCCTGGCGGATCATGTCGAGTTCGTAGGCCCAGAGCATCGACAGCTCCAGCGGCTGCGCGAGGAGGAGCGTGCGGCCGGCCTGCACGAGCGTGCGCACGGCCTCCGCCCGGGCGGCATTCCAGTCCGCGCTGCCCACGATCACGGCGTCGCAGCTCGTCGCATCGAGCAGGGCCTGCCAGGAGTCGGCCCGCCGCAGGCCGGCGAGCGGGCCCGGCAGCGACGCGGGCAGGTCGCAGCCGATGACGACCGCGTCGCCGCGGCCGCGGGCGGCCTCCACCACCTGCAGCACGTGCGCGTCGATTCCGAGAAGGCCGAAGTTCATGCCGGCATTGTTCCCTGCGGTCGCCCCGCCCGCCAGCCCGAGCGGTTGTCGCCCATGGGGCAAGGCTCAGCGTCGTTCCGCGGCCGCCCTCATAACGCATGGCATCCGGGTAGGTTTGCAACCCGGAGTCCCCCGGCTCCCGCCGGGGGCTTTTTGTGGATGCGGCGCGCGTGGCCCAAGAAGCCCCGGGTGGAAACCCGGGGACACCGGGCATGAAAACCACCTCGCGATCCATGCCGCCCGATGCCGTGGGTTCGCATAAATCATTCTCCCCAGCTTCCGCCGGGGGCGTTTTGGTGTCGGGGTGTAGGATCATGGCCCGGGAAAACGTGAGGCGAGGTGCATGATGCGGGCGGAAGTGATCGCCATCGGCGACGAACTGACCTCGGGCCAGCGGCTCGACACCAACAGCCAATGGCTGTCGGCCGAACTCGGCGTGCTCGGGGTGCCCGTGGTGTTTCACACGACGGCCGCCGACACGCTGGAGGCGGGCGTGGAGGCGTTTCGCGCGGCCGCCGCCCGGGCCGACCTCGTCGTGGCCACCGGCGGCCTCGGCCCCACCGCCGACGACCTGACCCGCGATGTGCTCGCGGCCGTGGCCGGCAGTCCGCTCGAACTCTCGGCCGAGGCCCTCGCGGCGGTCGAGTCGCGGTTCGCCCGGCGCGGGATGGCGATGCCGGAGACCAACCGCCGGCAGGCGCTCTTCCCCCGCGGCAGCCGCATCATTCCCAATCCCGAGGGCACGGCCCCGGGCATCGACGTGGATGTCGCCGGCGGCCGATCGCGGATCTTCGCCCTGCCGGGCGTGCCGGCCGAAATGCGGACGATGTGGCGGGGCAGCGTGATGCCGGCCATCCTCGGCATGCTGCCCGAGCGGGCCACGATCGTGCAGCGCCGCATCAAATGCTTCGGCGCCGGCGAGAGCGCCATCGAGGCCATGCTGCCCGATCTCGTGCGCCGGGGCCGCGACCCGCTCGTGGGGATCACCGCCCACGAGGCCACGATCACGCTGCGGATCGCCGCCCGCGGCCGCGACGAGGCCGAGTGCCGCGGCAAGATCGCCGATACCGAGGCGACGATTCGCAACTGCCTGGGCACGCTCGTGTATGGCGTCGAGGATGACGAACTGGAAGACGCGGTGGTGGCCGCCGTGGCCACCGCCGGGGTGACGCTGGCCACGGCCGAGGTCGGCACCGATGGCCGCGTGGCAACGCTGCTCGCCCAGGCCGCAGCCCGCAGCCCGCGCGGCGGTTGCTTTCGGGGCGGCCGCGTGCTGCCGCGGTCCGCCGACTCCGGCTGCGCCGCCGCCATTGCGGCCCGGGCCCGGACCGAGCATGACGCGGCCGTGGGGCTGGGCATCGGGCCGGTGGAGCCGATGGCCGACGGCCGGGGGGAGATCGAGGTCGCCCTCGTGACCGCCGCCGGCGTGGAGCGGTTTCGGCATATGCTGGGGGGCGGAGCCTTCCTGGCCGGCTCGCGGGCGGCGAAGTTCGCGATCGACCAGGTGCGACGCTGGGCGCTGGCCCGCGGCTGACCGGCTTTTGGAACCGCAGGGAAAGAGCACGATGCACGGTGATCCCCGGGCCGGCGCGAGCCGCACGACGTTCCTCTTCCTCGGGCTCGTCGGCCTGGTGGGGCTGATCGTCTGGCCGTCGCTCGCCGGGCGGGTGCAGTACGCCAAGACCCGGGCGGAACTGGCGGCGATCCGCGACGCCGCGGCGGGGGCGGAACTGACGAGCGTGGGCAAGCTGTTCACCACGCTGGCCCGGGTCATCGGGCCGGCAGTCGTCAACGTCACTTCGAAGCGGCGCGTGCTGACGATCGCCGACGAGATCGCCTCGCTGCGCGGGCTCACGCCCATCGGAGCCACGAGCGAATCGGTCGGCTCGGGGGTGATCGTGGCCGAGGACGGCGTGATCGTCACCAACTACCATGTCGTCGCCAACAGCGACGCGATCGAAGTGGCGCTGGCCGACGGCCGCACGTTCGCGGCCGACCTCGTCGGTGCCGACGCCGCGACCGACCTGGCCGTGCTGCGGATCGACGCCCAGCAGTTGCCGACGGCCGCCTGGGGCGACAGCGATACCGTGGAGGTGGGGGAGATGGTGTGGGCGATGGGGAGCCCGTTCGGCCTCGATCGCACGATCACCTACGGGATCGTCAGCGCCGTCGGCCGGCGGGGCGTGCTCGAGAGCCCGTACCAGGAGTTCCTGCAGACCGACGCGGCGATCAATCCGGGCAACTCGGGCGGCCCGCTGGTGGACGTGCACGGCCGGGTGATGGGGATCACGACGGCGATCGTGGGTCGCGACTATTCGGGCATCGGCTTCGCGATCCCGAGCAACACCGCGCGGCAGGTGTGTGACGCCATTCTCGACACGGGCCATGTCGAGCGCGGCTACCTCGGCATGGCGCTGCGGCCCACCCCGGCCGACGTGGCCGGGGTGCTCGTGGCCGGCGTCGAGCCGCGGTCGCCGGCGGCGCTGGCGGGCATCCGCGCAGGAGACCTGGTCGTGCGGTTCGACGGCGAGGAGGTGGCCGATCCGGCGACGCTCGTGCTGCTGCTGACCCGGGTGCCGGTGGGCCAGGCGGTGGCCATCGACCTGGTCCGCGACGGCGGGCCGCTGGCGGTGACCGTCGAGGTCGGCCGCCGTCCCCGGCAGTGACGGCCCCTTCTACGCTTCACACTTGAACCTCGGGCGTCACGCTAGTCGGGGCTGCCCACGCCCCATCGCCGCACGTTCGCTTCGGCCTTCCGGGCCTCCGCTCTCTCGAGGCTGCCTGCGCTTCGGCGGGCACCGATCCGCCGCAGGCGGATTGGTCGTTGCCTTCGCTGGTCAGCCACGCCGGCTCCTGGGGGCATGGGCAACCCCTCCCTGACCGGTGTTGCCCAGGAGTGGTTCGTGCGCGAGGCTCACGTGTGAGCCGTATTAGCCTGCAGCGTTGTCTTCGGAGGGTGTGCTCTCGTCGCCGCCGGGCAGGTCGTCGAGCATCTTCGTGAAGTTGAAGTCGCCGCCGCCGAAGGCGGTGAAGCCCCCGAGGCCGCCGCCGGCATCGGCCGACTCGGCCGCCGGCTTCGCGGCCGGCCGCTGCCGGGGCACCGGCGTGCCCGGCGGCCGCTTCGCCATCGCAGCCGCGACGGTGGCGAGCCACTCGGACGACGGAAACGCATAGGGGCGGAACTTCTCCAGCGTGCCGGTCTCCTCGTGGATGAACAGGGCCCGCTGCGGGCCCAGCTTCGCGGCCGCGGGCGTGTCGACGAGCTGGCTGGAGTCGTTGCCGCTCATCTGGAAGAGGACCCGCAGTTCGAACTCCTTGATCGCGTTGCGGTCGAAGGTGCGCTGCAGGTTCGTCAGCGAGTCGCACCAGATGACGGCATGCACGCCGACGGCCGGACCGTCCTTGATGAGCGTGAGGAAGTTCTCCGCGGGCCCGGCCTTCTTGTCGCCCATGGAGAAGCCGAAGTCGCTGTCGCTCTTGCGGAGCTCGCGGAAGCGGCCCAGGTCGCGGACCACGACGAACACCGCCTCGGCGTCGATGATCTGCCCGTCGAGCCGGCGGCGGATCTCGGCGGCCAGCGTCTCCAGAGCGTCGGCCGTGCCCAGCCGGCCCACGACCTCGATCTCGTGGGGCAGGTGGTCGGCCAGTTTCGCCAGCAGCAGGTCGGGCTTCTCCTCGGCGATCGCCGGCTCGAGAAGCACGAACCGCGCGGCGCGGCCGAGGCCGCCGCCCGGGTGCGGGTCGTGGCCGGCGGCGAGGCTCGTGATCGCCATCGCCAGCAGGCTGGCCCCCAGGTCCTCGCGCTGGCCGACGATCAGGAGGTTTGCCCCTCCCTGGCGGCGGAAGATCGCCGCGGTGGGGTCCTTGATGGCGATCGCATCGCCGAGCCAGGCCAGCGGCGCGGTCATTTCCCGGCCGTGCACGGTGCCGGCGTCGAGGAGCTCCGTGAGCAGGGGGTTGCCCGCCGGATCGGCCGCCTGGTTGCCGTCGAAGACGATCCGCGGCAGCTGCGGGATGTCGGTCCGCCGGTCGGCCAGCTCCCGGAGCGCGCCCAGATACCGCTCCCGGCGGTCGTCGTTGAGGAACACCACCTGGAACGGGTTGTTGCCCTCGACCATGCCGTTGGCGTCGTTGTAGATCGCCTCGCCGGGCCGCGTCAGCAGGCGGGCGGCGGTGTTGTCCTCCGAGAGGATGAGGCTCGAGTCGGCCTCGTTGCACTGCAGGGCGATGCGGACGG
>Ga0315901_10000826_pt1 | contig 44767 bp, 72 predicted proteins | sample LakEriMetagenome_10_FD_203761 | JGI IMG/M metagenome (GOLD analysis project Ga0315901, IMG submission 203761) | Freshwater fungal communities from buoy surface, Lake Erie, Ohio, United States - Buoy 2 MA116 | ecosystem: Environmental > Aquatic > Freshwater > Lake | place: USA: Lake Erie, Ohio...
ATCATGGCAGCCGGTCATAGGTAGTGCGCTCCTGCGCTTGGTGCGGTGCCAATCCCGACACCGTTGGTCACTCAAAAAAAAAAACGCCAGCACCACCCCTACAGACGGTATTACCGCCCATCGGTACGGCATCGGTCTACGGAACCGAAGGTTGAAGGTTCGAGCCCTTCCGGGTGTATTCGGCTCCACTGGCACCCTACGCCAGCGGCGCCGCGAAAGCAAATAGTTCCACGGAGGGCTGCGAGAATGGCGAGTGTGAGCGATAAGCGCCACGCGGGCGGGCGTCCCAGAGTCCATCAGCCGTCCGATCTGTTTGTCCGCGTAAGGGACATGGCGAAGCGTCGCGGGATGCACCTGGACGAACTGGCTGACAAAGCCGGAATCCCAATCGGGACGCTCTACCAGCTCCGCGACCCAAGAGTGTCCACCGCAAAAGCCATAGCGAACGCCCTTGGTGTCACGGTCGATCGGTTGATTTGTCCGCCGCGGCGATCCGCTGGCCGATCCACGCCATGACCGGCACGGCCATCGAGTTTCCCAGCGCCTTGTATCGCGGCCCGTCTGCGGCGGGCTTCTTCCGGTACTCAATCGCCGTGTAATCGTCTGGGAAACCTTGCAGCCGCTCGCACTCGCGGGGCGTGAGGCGGCGCACAGCCACCGGCAAGGCTACGCAAACGGTCGTCCTGGTGTCGCCTTGGTCAAAGCAGTTGACGGTTGGTGCGACCTGTCCTTGAACCCAGGTTTCGTTGTCGGTCGCACTTTGAGCTCTGCGGCTTTTCGTAAACGGCACCCCGACACAGTTGTGAAGCCGAAAGTTGTTTCCCTCGTGCGTGTAGGTGTGCGCCTCGTGCGCACTGACCGGGTCTGCGGTAAAGCCGTCACCCGTGAATATCTCGGCGGCTCGCCTCCATTGGCCGAGCGGCATTTCAGCGGGATCAGTAGGCCACGACTCGAGCGGACTGCAATCACACTCTGCGGCGTGTGTGCCGTGTATGTTGCACCAATCGTTTCCGCAGTCTAAGCACGGTTGCCATGCTGTCAGTGCGGCTTGGCCGCTACCGCCGCAAGCGCCACCCGCAGCCTCTCCGGCAACCGATTTCCCCTCCGCTCTGCTCGGCGGATTATCCCGGCACACGCTTTCGGACTCAAAAAGTACCTTTGCGGCACGTCGTGTATCTCCAAGACTTGCCACAAGAAACACACGGCGGCGTCTTTGGGCCACTCCGAACCATTGAGCGTCCAACACTCTGTAGGCCCACCCATACCCCAGGTGCCCCAGCGCCCCGACAAGGGAGCCAAAATCCCGTCCTCTACTGCTAGACAAGACGCCGGGCACGTTTTCCCAGACGAGCCATCTAGGCCGGTAGCGTTGAGCGATCTCAATAAACGTGAGCATGAGTCCTCCGCGCGGGTCGCGGAGTCCCTGCCGGAGTCCGGCGACGCTGAACGACTGACACGGCGTTCCGCTGACGATGACCTCTGGGCCATTGGCGTCCTCCCACCTCATGAAATCGAAAGTGCCAGATACGCCGCCATGCAGCAAGGCGTCGCCGTAGTTCTCAAAGCCCCATCGCTCTTTGACTACGGCGGCCGGAAATGGGTCGATTTCGCTCGTCCAAAGGCACGTCCAGCCCAGCGGTTGCCATGCAACGTGGACTGCGCCGATACCGTCACAGACGCTTGCGTAACGCATCCATGCCTCGCTGCGGATTGCAAACATCGGTGTTTTAGCCGGTTTCTGTTTTTCTGAAAACTCGTGTTGACACGGTTTTCAGTTGTCCGTAATCTTCCCCCCCAAGAACGTCGATCACGGCTGATCGACAGGCACGAGGGCGAGGGACGCGCCATGGCAGGACGGGCAAGGAAGCCAGCGGCCACCCTCATATCCAACGGAGGGAGTGATGGACTGCAACGGAGTGCAAGGGGTGGTCGTGGCCAACTCCGACGAGGAGGGCCGCCTGCCGTGGGAGCCGTCAAAGGAACAAATCCTGGCGGCCTGCGAGGAGATTCGCAAAAGCTGGACGCCGCATCGTCTGGCGACTCGAGCCGGCTTCGTGGCGTGGCGGCTGCAATCAGCCCACTGCCCGTTCACGAGCGACACGCAACCGCTGCGGATCGAGTGATCATGGTCGCCACGGTGTTGTCCAACCGGGCGCAACTCGCCCGGCGGACGACTTCCGTGGCGGCCGTGGAGTGGGCGGCAATCGACCTCACGATCGACCAGCGGATCGCGGCCCGAGACCCGGCCGGATTTCACGACGCGATCGTGGAGGCGATCGGCCACCTGACGGCCGTGTGCGACGAGCTGGAGGCGGCAGTCATCGGCCCTGCGATGCGTGGAAGCCTGGCGGCCCTGGCCGCCATGAAGGAGTGAACCGTGCTCGTGTTGTCACGAAAAGTCGGCGAATCGTTGGTGTTCCCGGCTCTCGGAATTGAGATCGCAGTCGTGCAAATCCGCGGCGACAAGGTGCGGCTCGGTGTCACCGCGGAAAGCGACGTGCGGGTATTTCGCGACGAGCTGCTGGCAAGGATGGACGAGGAGGAGAAGCAGGATGCTGACACTCGACCTGAATGAGCGAATTGCGGAGCAGCGGGTCGCGCTGAAGTTGGCCCGTCTGCTCGACGTGTACCGGGTGGCCAAGCAGATGGCCCGCGGGATGCAACGGATTGGACCGAGGGAGTACGAGATCGAACCGGCGGCAGTCCTGGCGTTGCGTTCAACGCTGGCGGAAGCCGCCATTTACTTGAACAAAAAGGACGCATGACATGGCACTGAAAATCACTCGCGGCATCAAGTCCTCTCCGGCCAGGGTCGTCGTCTACGGCACCGAGGGCATCGGCAAGAGCACACTGGCCACGCAGTTCCCGTCCGCCCTGGTGCTCGACACCGAGGACGGAACCTCACGGCTGGACGTGGCCCGCGTGGAGTGTCCCGACTACGCGACAACCGAAGCCGCGATGCACGAAATGATCCGCGACCCGCAAGGGTTCAAGACGGTCGTGATCGACTCGGCCGATTGGCTCGAGCGGTCGATCATCGAATCCATCACGAGGAAGTCCGGTAAACGCAGCATCGAAGACTTCGGATTCGGGAAGGGCTACACGGTCCTGGCCGAGCACGTCGCCCGCGTCCTGGCCGTGGCCGATCAACTGATCGCGGCGGGCCTGCACGTCGTTTTCGTCGCCCACTCCAAGGTGCAGCGCACAAGCCCGCCGGACGAAACGGATGGCTACGACCGCTACGAACTGAAGCTGACGAAGCAAGTGGCACCGCTGCTGCGGGAGTGGGCCGACGCCCTGCTGTTCTGCAACTACCGCACGACACTCGTGGAGGGCTCCGACGGCCGCAAGAAGGCGACGGGCGGCAAGGAGCGAGTGATGTACGCGGAGCGGTCCGCGGCGTGGGACGCGAAAAACCGTTTCGGCCTGCCGGCCGAAATGCCCATGACGATCGAAAGCCTGGCCCCGCTGTTTGCCAACGCCGGGCTGGAGCCCGCACGTCCCGCGGCATCGAAACGCTCCTGGCGGGATCGCGTCCGCGACGCGAAGACCGTCGAGGAACTTGGCGGCATCGGCGACGAAGCCGACCAGGCGGCGAGCGAGGGGAAGTTGACCCTAGAGCAACGCGACCAGCTCGACGCCGTCATCGCCGTGCGGCACTCCGAGATCGAAGCAGAAAGCCAGGTGACGGCATGACGCTGCATATCGTCCGCGTCTACGGCACAAGCGAAGACGTTGGCGCATTTCACGAGCATGGCCAGCCGGTCGTGGTGGACGGCGAACCGATGGTCCGCATGGGGCATGGCGTCATTGTCCCGCGAACCGGGTGGCACGAGTCGGAACAAGCGGCTCGCGAGGAGGCGGCTTTCAAGATCGAAGCGATGGCGGCGCGACTGCTCGCCAAGGCCAAGGAAGTAAAGGGGGCGTCATGAACACACCGGAGCGATTGCAGAAGGCCCGTGCCAAGGTCATCGAACTGATTTACGCATGGAACATGGGCGAAATGAACCTCGACCGGGCTGTTGATGCCATTGTCGAGGTCTGGACGGGCCAGGCCGATCCGATCGTGCGTGTCGGCGAACAGACTCACAAACCGGAGATTCAGTCGTGAGATTCGGAAAACTTTGGACGCAGGACGCCGAAGTGGCACCATCGGAGACTTTGCCGCTGGTGCCCGATGGAACGCACGTCGCGCAGGTGACGTTCGTGGATTTCCGCAAGAAGGAGCGCGTCAAGTGCGACGCCAACCCCGACGGCGAAGTCATACTCGTGCGCCTGGCGGTGCCGAAGTTTGAGCCTTTTTTTGTGGACGTTCCGTGCCACTACCGAGGCACGGTCGAGGCTCTCTGCCGGTCCGCGTCAGTCGATCCGCCGGACCCAAACGCCGATTGGGACTGCCGCGTCCTCAAGGACCGCATGGTCACGGTGGAAACCATCCACGGCATCAGCAAGACGGGCAAGGACTACGTCCGCGTGGAGCGATGGAAGACCGGGCCGGCACCGCTGCCGTCCGTCGTCCGCAACGCCCCGGCCAGGACGCCGAAGCAAAAGGCCGACAACGCCGGCCACGATCCAGACGACATTCCGTTTTGATACTCCCTGCCCCGCCGTGGGCATAGCCGCTGACAATCATCAGCGACATCGGCCGCGGATAGCAGTGAGTGGCGTGAGAACCGCTGCAGCAGTCGATGGATACGGTCATGGCCAGGCGACTGTGCCGTCCTCTAGCGGCGGCCGGGTGCGAGCCCCGGCGGGCGGGCTGGTTGATGAAGGAACACGAAGGAGCACGAACATGGATTGTTCGACGCAGGATGGAGCGGCGCACGGCGAAGCCTGTCTGGCAAAGGCGGAGCGTGTCGCGGGATTCGATAGAGAGTCCGCCATGCACGAAATACTGGCGATCCTGACCCTCGAGGCCCGGCCCATGACGGGCGAGGAGCTGGTGGACGGGTGCCAGCGTCGCGGCCTGGTGCCGCACGACGGGCGGGCCTTCGGGCCCGTGTTCAAGGAACTTTCCCGTCGAGGGCTGATTGAGACTGTGGGATTCGCGATGCGGCGGAAGGGGCGAGGGACGGCCGGGGCAAGGGTGTGGCAATCAACGGCGGCGTCGCGGTGACGTGCGGCCGATGGAAAGTGCATTTTTGTGTTCTCAATAAAAGGGAGGCCATAAGTGGCTACTGAAACAGTCCAGCACGAAACATACATGACAACAATGACGCCAGCCGAGTGGGCGCAGGTGTCAGACAATCCGCGTCAGCGCGACACGGAGAGGCGCGCGATGACGGCAAAACACCTATTCAGGCTGGAGGCCGCTCACCTTCTCGTCCATATGGCCGAGTGGCCCGGCGGAAGGTGCAAGCTTGAGGGCCACACGCGGTCTAAGGTTTGGGCCGACAGGCCAGACATCGCTCCCGACGAGGTTGACGTTCGTGTTTATGTGGTCGCCGACATCGAGGATGCGAAGCGGCTCTACGGCCACTTCAACAGCAAGGAGGAGGCCGAGACATCGACCGACAGGCTGTTTGGTGCGATGCGTGACGCTGGGATAACTCCTGCAAGCACGTTGGTTCGTACATCGCGGTTTTCCAATGCAGTTCGCACCGCATACGGATATATGTGCGGTGCGTCTTCTGCCGCACCAAGGAAGCATGACACGAAAGCGTCATTGCAGTGCTCCGTTTATGAGGCTGTTGAGGAGTTTCGGCGCGAAATCCTTGCCCTGGATGCCTTAGACCTAAGCCAGCGCAAGGCTTATGGTGCGGTCGTGTGCTGCTACCTACTGTCGTTTCGGAAGCATGGAGACTCAATCAACGAGTTCTTCGCGAGATACGCAGCTGATGCGGGCGTCAAGGACGGCAGGAGCAAGGACTGTGTCCAGGTGTTTGCTGACGCCATGGAATCATTTCGCATCGTCCACTCTGGATTTGAGACGTTCAACGAGGCTTGCAGGGTAGGGCTGGCTTGCATCGACCGGTGGGTCAAGTCCCCGTCCGCGATGCTGTCTCGTTCGCCTAAGTGCGACCCGTTTCGGTATCTCGAATGAATCGGCTCCGCCATCGTGATAGGCATGGAGCCTATTCGACGGGGTGTGGCGGAATGGAAAGGAGGCCAGCATGGCCGGTGAATGGATCGCCGTTGACATAGCCCTCGACCAGAAGCCCGAGGTGCAGGAGTTGATCGACACGACCGGCAGGCCGGTGGAGTCGGTCTGCTTCCTGCTCTGGAAGCTCTGGGGGTGGGCGTCCATGCACTGCGGCGATGGGACGGCCCGCATGACCCTGGCAAGGCTGGTGAGGACGTGCGGGGGCGACGAGGGGTTTTGGCGAGCCGTGGAGGCCGTCGGGTGGCTGGAGATTGACGAGGCCGGGGCGACCGTTGCTGTCCCAGGGTGGGATCGCCGGTTCAGCCGGGCGGCCAAGGCAAGGCTCCAACACGCCGACCGTTCCAAGGACTACGAGGAGCGAAATCCCGGCCGAAAAGCCGGTTCTGGTGGTTCCGGCGCTCCTGCGCCGGACGATCCGGCGCGTGCGCGCCGCAGAGGAGAGGAGAGGAGAGGACAATATCCTCCTCCTCCGCGCGAGGCTTCGCCCGTCGAAGTCTGGCCGGTGCTCCTGGCGGCCTGGAACGACGGGGCGGGCCAGGCAGCTCGCCGGAAGCCATGGAAGCCCCTGACGCCACCTCCTGGGGCCGATGGCGTCATCCTGGCCCCTGGATGGCTCGACGCGGCCCTGGACGCCATCAAGGCACTCCCGGCCTGCCGGTATTTCGATAGCCCCGTGCCGCTGTCCCAGTTCACACGGGAGGGGTTCGTCCAGAAGGTGCTCGGCGGGCAGTACGACTCGCCGAAGACCGTCCGTGGCGACGGGCCGGACCGCCCGGCCCCGGTGGTCGATCCCGACTTCGCCAAGGCCCGCGACGCCACCCTGGCCCGCGAGGCCGCCAAGCGCGAGGCCGAACACCGGCGGCTCGACCTGGCCGCCACGATCAAGGTGCCAACGTGACGCCCCGCCAGCTCCAGGTGCTCGACGCGATCCGGTGGCTGACGGCCGACCGCGGCTTTCCGCCGACGCTCCGCGAGGTCGCCGACCGGATCGGCACCATCCCCAACAACGTCCACCAAATCGTCGTCAGGATGCGGCGCGACAAGCTGGTGGAGTGGGACGCCCACAAAAGCCGGACGCTGCGAGTTGTGTCGTGAAGTTGTGCAATCGCTGCAACGCCGAGAAGGAGAGCAACGCGATATGCGAAAATTGCGGGTGTCCAGAGTTCCGAACGGAAACGAGAGAAGTGCAGTTGAGCATCCCGTTCACTACACGTCGCACCCGTCCGGCGTCGAGTGCATCACGGTCGCCGAAGCCTTCAACTTCAACGTCGGCAACGCGATCAAGTACCTCTGGCGGGCCGGCCTCAAGAACGACGCGATCGAAGACTTGCGGAAAGCAGCGTGGTACGTCCAACGTGAGATAGAGCGTAGGGAGCGGTCGTGATACGCGAGTTGCTCATCGACCTAGTGTTCATGCGAGTCGGAATCGTGGCATTGTCTGGCCTCATCTTTTGCACGGGAGTGGTCGTCGGCATGGCGATAGCGGCCGTGGCGGTTGGAGGGCGAAATGGATAGCGACACGATCGTGCAACGTCTCCGCGAAAGCGTAACGCAGTGTCGGGCGCTCGACCGCGCGGCGTTGCTCGAGGAGGCGGCCGCCGAGATTGAGCGGCTGCGGCTCACGGAGGAGGAGCGCCTGGCACTGGAGCGCCTGGTCCCGCAGGCCGAGACCTATAACCCGCGATGGGCGCAGACGCTCCGCGGCCTGCTGGAGCGGTTGTCTCCGCCAGCGACATGAGGGACCAACGTGTCGCAAAAACGACGAAGCGACGACAAACGCCAGCCCGCACCCGGCTCCGCGCCCTACGGAGTGTTTTCGGGACGGCTGGCAGCCCCCAGGCGCAGCACGGCCCGACAACGGCGGGGTGGCGATGGGACGGGGGCAGGATCAGCGGCGGCAGGAACTCGTCCGAGACGCGCGGCCTGCTAGAGCGAACCGGAGGACATCATGGGTAGGGCATCACGCGAGAAGGGAAAAAGGGGCGAGCGCGAAAGTGCCGCGGAGCTGTCATCGCTCCTCGGCGTTCCTGCCCGTCGCGGAGTCCAGTATCACGGCGGGCCCGACTCGCCGGACGTGGTGATCGACGCGGCCATCCACGTCGAAGCCAAGCGAGTCGAATCGCTGCAGCTCTATCCGGCCGTGAAACAAGCGACGGCCGACGCGCCGGACGGCAAGGTGCCGATCGTCTGGCACCGACGCAACAACCACAACAGCGTGGTCATCGTGGAAACGTCGCGGCTCGTTGACCTGGCCCGTGCCGTCATGGCGGCCGTGGAGAATCGCTAGTGGTCGCCAAGAGCAAGGAAGCACTGGAGAACCGCCGCCGGGCCACGCTCGAGCGTGGCCGCGCCACGACGCGACTCGGTGCGGACATTGGTGCCGTCGGCAACCCGGTGAACCCGGAGCGACGCGAAGCCTGCCGGCTCGACCTGGCCAAGTTCCTCGTGGAGTATTTCCCGCAATCGACCGGACTGTCGCCCTTCTCCGCCGACCATCTGCGGGTCATCGGCCGCGTCCAAGACTGCATCCTTCGTGGCGGTCGATTCATCAACGCGGTCTATCGCGGCTTCGCCAAGTCCACGATCTCGGAAAACTCTCTGATTTGGGCGGTCCTATACGGGCACCGACGATTCGGGGCCATCTTCGCGGCCGAGGCCGACCTGGCCGCCAAGGCCATTTCGTCCATCAAGCTGGAGTTGGCCGAGAACGATCAACTGGCCGAAGACTTCCCCGAGGTCTGTGTCGCGGTGCGGGCGCTGGAGGGCAAGCCGCAGCGGTGTCTCTCGCAGACGTGCGGAGGCGAACACACTCATATCCGATGGAACGCCGATTCCATCGTCCTGCCGACCATCGCCGGCAGCGTGGCCAGCGGTGCGATCATCATGAGCCGCGGCCTGACGGGGTCGATCCTCGGGCTGCGGCACAAGAGCCCAGACGGCAAGCAGAACCGCCCCGACTTCGTGATCGTGGACGACCCGCAAACGCGGGAGAGTGCCGCGTCGCCGGTGCAAGTGACGAAGCGGCTCGACATTCTTTCCAAGAGTGTCATGAAACTCGCCGGGCACACGCGGAGCATCGCCTGCGTCATCAACGCGACGGTGATCCAGGTGGACGATATGGTCGATCAACTGCTCGACCAGCGGAAGTATCCGGCCTACCAGGGCGAGCGAATCCCGATGGTGCGGGCGTGGTCGAAGTCGCACGAGGAACTGTGGCTCAACAAGTACCGCGAGATTCGCAACACGTTCGACAAGTCGGTCGTGGGCGACCAGGCCCGTGCCCACCGCGACGCCAATGCGTTCTATCTCTCCAACCGCGACGCGATGGACGACGGGTGCGAAGTCTCGTGGGCGAGTTGCTTCGACCCAGAGACCGAACACTCCGCGATCCAACACGCCTACAACGCGCTGATTGACGACGGCGAGGAAGTATTCGCGAGCGAGTTCCAGCAGGCGCCGCTCGTCAACGATGCCAAGGGGGCGGCGCTCGCAAGCGACGACGTTCGCAGCCGCGTCGTCAACGTGCCGCGGTGGATCGTGCCCAGCGGCATGGACACCGTGACGGCGTTCGTGGACGTGCAGGAAAAACTCCTCTACTGGGCGGTGGTGGCCTGGGGGCAACAGTTCCGCGGGCACGTCGTCGCCTATGGGACGTACCCTGACCAGCAGCGGACGTACTACACGCTCCGCGACGCGAGGAAGACGCTCGCGAAAGCCGCCGGCGGCACGGGCATCGAAGCCGCGATCCACGCCGGGCTCGAGCGGGTGGCGGCGGAGCTGCTCGACCGCGAGATCAGCCGAGAGTCGGACGATGCCGTCCTCCGCGTGGGACAGTTGTTCGTGGACGCCAACTGGGCACAGACCGCCGGCGTGGTCCGCGACTTCGCCAGACGTAGCCAATGGGGGCCGCGAGTGCTGCCGACGCACGGGCGATTCGTCGGGGCGAGCGGTTCCACGCTGTCCGACCGAAAGCCGGACAAAGGCGAGCGGGTGGGGGCCAACTGGCGGACGAGCACGATCCACAAGCAGCGGCACGTCCTCTACGACACCAATTCGTGGAAGACCTTTTTGGCCGCCCGCATGAAACTCCCGACGCCGGACCCGCTGGCGTTCACGATCCACGCCGGGCATCACGATATGCTCACCGAGCATCTCACCGCGGAGTACCCGACGCGGGTGGAAGCCCGTGGCCGGGTCGTGGACGAGTGGCGACTGTTCCCCGGCCGTGACAACCACTGGCTCGACTGCCTCGTGGGGGCCGCAGTCGCGGCCAGTTACGTCGGCGTATCGGCCGTCGGCGCCAATGGTGCCGCACCGGCCCCGCCGCGGCGGACCATCTCGAAAGAGCAGATGGCCGCCAAGCGCGCCGAACTTCTCGCCAGACTCGGGCGTTAGCCCCATTTTCGGGTGGTGGACAATGGTACACTGACGGTAGACGCGGAAGTTCCGCGCGCCGCCGAGGTGCCATGGCCGACAACTCCGACGTTCTGGATGCGATCGCCGCCAACCTGGCGCAGCCCCTCCGTGCGCGAACCGACGCCGGCGAGGTCCAGCAGCACGAACTGGACCGCCAGGTCGAGGCCGCCAAGTTCGTGATGCAGAACCGCGTGGCCGCCAAGAGCCCGTGGCTGTCGATGCGGTTCACCCGCCAAGAGTCGCCGGGGGCCATCGGCTGATGCCCCGCAAAACCGAAACCAAGGCGGCTCTGCAGGAGCGGGTGACGAAGGCCGAGGCGGCCCTTCGCACCCTCGTGCGGGCCCGCTACGACGCGGCCCAGACGACCCCGCTGAATCAGCGGCATTGGTCGATGGCCGACTACTACTCGGCGGATGCGTCCCTGTCGCCCAACGTGCGGCGGATGCTGCGGGCACGGGCCCGGTACGAGCTGGCGAATAACTCCTACGCGGCCGGCATGGCTTCGACCTGGGCGAACGATCTTGTCGGCACCGGGCCGCGGCTCCAGCTCGACCTCGGAACCGACGTGGACCCGGCTGCGGTGCGGCGCGTCGAGCTGGCCGTCTTCGATTGGATGGTGAACATCGACCTGGCCCGCAAGTTGCGGATCGGCAAAATCGCCAAGTTCTCCGACGGCGAAGCCTTCTGCGTCCTGACGAGCAACCGCCGGCTCGCCGGCGTCCAGTTGGACGTGAAGCTGGTCGAGGCCGACCAGATTGTCGATCCGCAGGGTGCCCCGAACCCCGGCGAAGTCGATGGGCTGCGGTTCGACGCGGACGGCAACGTCACCGACTACTGGATCACGCGGCATCACCCCGGCTCGCTTCGGCCCGGCTGGACGCTGGATGGCCGGTGGGAGAGTGCGGATAGCGTCCTGCACTGGTTCCACGCGACGCGGCCCGGCCAGCATCGCGGCGTCGGCGAAATCGTTCCGGCCCTCGAGCTGTTCGCCATGCTGCGGCGGTACACGCTCGCGGTCGTGACGGCCGCCGAGACCGCCGCCGACTTCGCGGCGATCCTCAAGACGACGATGCCGGCCGACGGGGCCGGCGCCGCCGGCATCGACGCATGGGAAACCATGCCCATCGTCCGCGGGATGATGATGAGCGCGCCGGAGGGATGGGAGCCGTATCAACTCAAGCCGGAGCAACCGACGGGCACCTACGACTCGTTCGTGCGGCGGATTCTGAACGAGATCGCCCGATCGGTGAATATGCCGTACATCGTCGCGGCGATGGATTCGTCGTCCGCGAATTACTCGTCCATGCGGGGCGATTACCTCGTCTATCGCAAGCATCAAGCGACCGAGCGCGGCGACCTCGAGCGGGTGGTGCTCGACCCGCTGCTGAACAAGTGGCTGGACGAGGCCGCGCTGGTGCCCAACCTCATTCCCAACGGCCTGCCGCCGGTTGCAGAGTGGAATTGGTCTTGGACGTGGGACGGGCACGAGCACGTCGATCCGACGAAGGAGTCGGAAGCCGAAGCGATGCAACTGGCCAGCAACACGGCCACGCTCGCGGAAATCTGCTCCAAGCGCGGCAAGAACTGGCAGCAAGTCCTCCGGCAGCGGGCGGTCGAGCGGCAAATGGAAACCGACCTCGGCCTGGTGGCGGAGCCTGTGTCTGCGGCGGCCGACGAAGACGAGATCATCAACGCCGGCGAGGACGTTCAGGCCGCCGAGGGCTATCGTCCGCCGCAAGCCGCCAGGGCCGCAGCCCGTCGCGGCCTGGAGCTGCGTCGCGAGTACGGCCGCGGCGGCACCGCGGTAGGCATCGCGCGTGCCCGCGATATCGCCAACGGTCGCGAACTGTCGCTCGACACGATCGGGCGGATGGTGAGTTTCTTCGCTCGCCATGCGGCCTACAAGAAGAACCACACCGTCGATCCGCCGTCCAACTCTTACATCTCGTGGCTCCTGTGGGGGGGTGACGCGAGCCGCGCGTGGGCGGAACGAATCTGGAAGCGAGAGGAAGCGAACGCATGAGTGCGATGCAACTGACCGCCGACTTCACGATCAAGGCCGTCGAGGGCGAGGCTCCCGCCTCCCCGACGTTTGAGTTGGTCGCGTATACGGGCCGGGCGATCCGGCAGTCGTGGAGCCGCAACCCGATCGTGGTTGACCTGGCCGGGATGGATACCTCCCGCCAGGCCGTGCCGATCCTGTGGGGCCATGACGCCAGCCTGGATTCGGTCCTCGGCCAGAGTTCCAGCGTGACCAACGACGGCCAGGCGCTCACGCTCGCCGGCGAGATCATCGGCGAGGGGCCGGTGGCCGACCGCGTCTTGTCGCTGTCCCGCAAGGGTCTGCGGCTGCAAGCGAGCATCGGGGCCGACGCCGGGCGGATCGAGAACATCGCCCCAGGCGAAAGCGTCACGGTCAACGGCCGGGAGTTCACCGGGCCTGTGTCAGTCGTCCGAGCCTCGTCACTTCGCGAGGTGTCGATCGTCCTGTTTGGTGCGGACGCCAATACGTCCGCCGCTATCGCAGCGGATGCGAATGAGGGTGCGAATATGGCGGAGTCCGCCAACGACACGCCCGTCGAGGCCACCGTGCCGCAGACGGAAGCCCCGGCGATCGTCGCCGTGGAGTCGCCCGCTGTCGAGAAGATCGACGTGGAGGCTGTGAAGGCCGAGGCCATCAAGGTCGCGAGGGAAGCCGTCCTGGCCGAGATTCGCGCCGCCCGGCCAGCCGCTCCGGCGGTTCACGTCGTGGAAAGGATCGACGGCCCCGCGGTCGTTGAGGCGAGCCTGTGTCTCGCCGGTGGCCTGCCCGACGTGGAGAAGCGTTTCGACCAGCGGACCCTCGAGGCCGCCGGGAAGAACCGCGGCGTTTCGCTCGGTGAGGTGCTGATCCAGGCCGCCCGTAGCAACGGCTACGACGGTGGCAACCGGATCACGCACAGCAACCTGCGGACGATCATGGCCACGGCGTTCGCGACCCACGCGATCTCCAACGTGCTGGCCGCGACCTACGGGAAGTTCCTGCTCGCCGGCTTCAACGCCGTCGAGGCGACGTGGGACGCGATCTCGTCGGTCCGGTCGGTGAGTGACTTCAAGGCCGTGACCGGCGTTCGTCTGAACGGCGGTTTCGAGTACGAGGAGGTCGCAAACGGCGGCGAGCTGAAGTCGGCCGACGCGAGCGACGAGAAGCGGACGATCCAGGCCAAGACCTACGGCCGGCTCACGAGCGTGACCCGTCAGGACATCATCAACGATGACCTGGGTGCTCTCTCGGCCGTCCCGCAGCGCCTTGGTCGCGGTGCCGCGATCAAGCTCAACAAGGTTTTCTGGGCAGAGTTTGAGTCGAGCAACTCGACTTTCTTCGCCAAGGAAACCGCGGGGGCCGGCAACGCCCTGCAGCTCTCCTCGCTGAAGACGGCTGCGTCGTCCTACCGGAAGCTCCAAGACCCCGATGGCAACCCGCTCGGGATCGCCCCGTCGATCCTGCTGGTGCCGCCGGAGCTGGAGATTGCCGCGGCCGAACTGATGAGCGGTTCGCTGCTGATTACCGGCGAAAACGCCACCCGCACGAACGCCAACGTGCTGGCCGGCCGGTATCAAGTGGTCAGCTCGTCCTACCTCACCAGCGGTTCGACGTGGTGGCTCTGTGCCAACCCCGCCGATCTGCCGGCGATGGAGGTCGCGTTCCTCAACGGTCAGCGTCAGCCGACCGTGGAGCAGGCCGAGGCCGATTTCAACACCCTCGGCATCATGATGAGGGGCTACTTCGACTTCGGCGTGGCCAAGGCCGAGAAGAACGCGGCCTACCGGATGGCGACGGCTTGATTCGTGTCGTGAACAACGTGCCCGGCGGGCCGGCGAGTCCGGCCCGCCGGGGTTCCAAACTCCAGGGTTCGTAAGCGAAAGGGTTTTTCAAGATGGCGACGATTCAGGAAGGCGATTCGCTCGACTACACGCCGACGACCGGCGTGGCGGTGGGCGAGGCAGTGGTGATCGGTTCGATCGTGGGCGTGGCCACGCGGCCGATCGCCGCCAACGAGCTGGGCTCTGTGGCGGTCAAGGGCGTTCACTCCATCCCGAAGCCGACCGGCAGCGGTACGGACTACGCGATGGGCTCCAAGGTGTCGCTCTACAACGCGCAGGCCGTGACCGGTGCCACCGGCACCGCGATGGGTTACGTCGCGAAGAAGCCCGCGACGACCGACACGACGGTGAACGTGCTGCTGGTTCCCGGTGCCTGACGCTAGGGGCCGCGCGGCCGCGGGACAAACCCGTGTGCCGCGCGGCCCGGTGGCGGAACGACCATGCAGGACATGATCGCCAAGGGTGCGTCGTGGTTCGATCAGCAACGCAAGAAGCATCTTGCGGTGACGGTCGAGTACCAGGCCACCGGCACCATGTTCACGAAGTCGTTCCCCGCCACGATCGGCATGAGCCGCTGGGATTCCATCGACGCCAGCGGGCAGATGATTCGGTTTGAGACTCGTGACTACTTCGTGAGCGTGGACGAAATGCGAGACAATCCCCGCCGCGGCGATCGCATCCACGAAACGGACGCCACTGGCGTCCGCCGCACCTACGAGGTGATGGTGCCAGGCGGTGCCAATAACCCGTGGTCGTGGGCAGACCGCGGCCAGCGGATTCGCAGGATTCACACGCAGCTCGTGGAGAGTGACTGATGCCGTTTTTCAGCATCTCGTCGCCGTCGAGCGGCAACGCGACCCAACTGCAGGGGCAACCGATTGCGGCGACCGCCCCGGCGACCGGCACCGTTCTGACCTACTCTGGTTCCGCATGGGTAGCGTCCACGGGCGTGACGGGGCCGACCGGCCCCAACGGTGCGGACGGCCCGAAGATTTTCTCGGGCTCCGGTGCGCCGTCCAACGCCCTCGGAGTGAGTGGCGACTTCTACCTCGACGTGGCGAACTCGTACCTTTATGGTCCGAAAGCGTCGGGATCGTGGGGAGCGGGTATTTCGATCCAGGGCGGTCCGACCGGCCCGACCGGAATGGCAGGGGTCGCCGGGAGTACCGGAGCTACCGGCCCGTCGTCCACCGTCTCCGGGCCAACCGGCCGGACGGGCCCGACGGGATCGACCGGCCCGGCGTCGAGCGTGACGGGGCCGACAGGTCAGACGGGCCCAACGGGGATCACCGGGCCTCGAGGCTTTACGGGCCCGACGGGTGCGGCATCAACCGTTACGGGACCAACGGGAGCTATCGGCCCAACGGGCAGCATCGGCGTCACCGGCCCCTCGGGAGGCCCGACGGGGGCGACAGGCAGCGCCGGACCGACCGGCCCCTCCGGCGGCCCTACGGGGCCAACCGGAGCCGGAGCGAGGGCCGGGGCCAACGCCGAGACCTTGGCCGGAAACAAGACGCTCACCAGCGCGAGCGAGCGTTACCAATTTCTCTACCCAGACGGCTCCAACCGGATCGTGACGCTCCCAAGCGGGCCAGCGAACGGCCTCGACTTCATCATCGTGGAGACAGAGGGCGGCGGCTACGACCTCCAGGTGCAGGCCGCCGACTCCACGCCAGTAGCCGACATTGGGCTGACGCAGACCTACCGCAACGCGCTGGTCGTGTGGGACGGGTCGGTCTGGCAAGTGCTCAACTACGGGTAAGAAACCATGCCATTCTTTTCCATCAGCACGCCATCGTCCGGCAACGCTACGCAGCTCCAGGGCCGCAGCGTTTCGGCGACCGCACCGGCCACCGGGGCCGGGCTGTTTTGGAATGGCACGGCCTGGGCACCGGGCAACGGCACGACGGGACCGACTGGTGCTCCCGGCGTCGATGGCGCCAAGTTCTACAGCGGCTCCAGCGGCCCGTCGTCGGGGTTCGGGAACAGCGGCGACTTCTGGCTCGACACGAATAGCGGCGTCCTCTACGGGCCGAAGGCCAGCGGCTCGTGGGGGTCCGGCCTGCAGCTCCAAAGCGGCCCGCAGGGACCGACGGGAGCACAGTCCACAACGCCAGGCCCGACCGGACCCACGGGGGCCGCGAGCACCGTGGCGGGGCCGACGGGCAGCGTTGGTGCCACCGGGCCGTCCGGCCCGACCGGGTCCACCGGCGTCCGCGGCGCCACGCTCCTGGCCGGCAGCGGCGCCCCGCTCAACAACTACGGCGAGAACGGCGATTGGTACATCGACACTGCAGGGGCCGATTTTTACGGCCCCAAGGCCGGCGGGACGTGGGGTTCGCCCACGATCGACCTCCTGGCCATTACCGGGCCTTCTGGCCCGACCGGGGCCGCGAGCAACGTCGCAGGGCCGACCGGCCCAACTGGCGCCGTTGGTGCCACTGGTGCCGTCGGCGCTGCTTCGACCGTCACGGGGCCGACGGGAAGCGTCGGACAGACGGGTCCGACCGGAGCGCAAGGCATCCAAGGCAGCACTGGCCCCACGGGCGGTAATGGTTCAGCCGGAGCAACGGGTCCGACGGGCGTTCTCCCGGTGAATAGCGAAACAGCACTCAACCTCTACCTCTGGAGCACCTTTCGATAATGGCTACTTCGCCAGCATTTGCCGTCACGCCGCGGATCGCGTCCGTCAACATCGCCACCGCGAACACCAATCGCGACGGCACCGGAACGGTCGCCACGCTCATTACCGGCGCGGCCACCGGAACACGAGTTGCGGAAATCGTCATCAAGGCCCGTGTCACGACGACCGCGGGCCAGGTCCGCGTGTTTCTGCACGACGGCACGACGTTTTACTTCTTTGATGAAATTGCCGTCGCGGCGGCGACTGTGTCAAACAGCGTCCAGGGCGTCCGCGTCAGCACGTCCTACGCGAACTTGATCCTGCCGTCCGCGTCGTGGTCGGTCCGTGTCTCGACGCACAACGCCGAATCCATCGACGTGACGGCGCTCGGGGCGGATTTGTGAACGCCGGGATTCTAGCGCAGGTGCGGTCGCCGATGCCGACGCCCTACGGGTTGCTCGGCTCCGTGACGCCGGTTCCGTCGCCTGGCGTTTCGCTCCACCCCGAGGCAGTTGATTGGGCAACAAGGGTGGTCGCTAACGGCGGAAGCCCTGTGGCGCTGCCCGTTCTGTCTGCCGTGAGCGTCTTCTGCCACCGCGTAGATGCCGCGGCGTTGCGTCCTTTGCTATGGAGGGTCAATCTGCTTGCGGGCGACTCTCTTGCATCATCGTTGGTTCCATTGTTTCGCTCGCCGACGCCGTTCGGAACTGTGCAGGGAAATGCTACCGACACGGCCGAGAACTTTGTCAGTTCCGACTACGTCGCCGCGTCAGGATTGCTCGGAAACGGCAGCAATAAGAGATTGCTAACCGGCCTGCCGTTGAACTTCTCTCCTGCGAGGCACCTTGGAGCGTTTATTCACACCCTTGGAACGACGGCGTTTCGGACGTACATCGGAGCGGCTGGCGCGACCTTATTCGACGGATTACTGTCGCTGCAGTGCGACTCTCCGACAACCGTATGGCGAATGGAAAACACGCGAACTACCGCAGAAGGAGGAAGCGCTGGAGGCACAACCTCCGGGGTTCACTCAAGTGGAGACTTTGTGCTTGCGAGCTCTGCGGGAAACAACATCTTCGGCAACATTGTTCACTCGGGAATGTATAGGAACACGACGCGCGTCGGTTTTCCCGCCACCGCCAGTGTAGCCGGCGCCGTGTCTACCGGAATAGCGATTTTCGCCTACCAGCTATCGGCAGGAACATTTGCAGGACACAGCAACGCTCGCATTGGCGGATATTCACTTGGGTCGCACTTGCTGTCAGACCAATGCTTGGCATACGCGGTGATCTGGGACGCACTGCTTCGCGCGCTGGGGCGACGATGAAACTGTCCGACATTTCGCTACCGATGCCATACGAGCAGGCCCGCGAATACGGACTTGTGTTTTCCGCGCCGTTGGCTGAACGGTTAGCGGAACTCCACCATAAATACGGGTCTCCAAACTGCGTCCCGGTAGCGAGCCGGCTGGTTGACGGCCGGTTCGCGTTGTGTGCAGACGTGCTGACGGAAATCGGTCCCGGCGGCCTCCTGGCCGCCATGTGGGCCGCCGCCGACAAGGCCGTGCTGCTCGCGAGCGTGGACGTGCTGCCATGGCATGAAGTCACGGCCCTCCTGCCGCCGGAAACCTAGGGCAAACCCATCTTGCCGCGTGGTGCGGATGGTGTACGGTTGTTCCCATGATCGAGCATCTTCACGGCGTGGCCGTCCACGCCTACTACTGCGGCGAGATGGAAGCCGGCCGCCGGGCGTGTGAAGCCCTTCTGCGGAAGAAACTGCCGGACGGCATGGAGCACGTCGTGCGTAGGAATCGGACGTGGTACACGCATCGGCTCGAGGAGTTGGCGAGCACGCGATTCCGCCGGATAGACGTGGAGCCGGCATTTCCTGGGTGGTCGCTGTTCAATCCGTCGATCATCGCGGAAACGTCCGGCTGGATCGTGAACGTCCGTTCCAGCAACTACCGCATCGTGGAAGGTCGGTACGAGATGCCGCCGGAGGATAACGGCGTCATCCGCACCGAAAACCTCCTCGTCACGCTGGACGACGACATGGCCCCCACCTACGTCGAGCGGATGCCGGCCGCCTACGAGCGGACGGCTTTCCCGGTGGACGGGCTCGAGGACGTGCGGCTCAACGAGGTGGACGGCCGGCCCCTGCTTTCGGCCACCGTGCGAAACTTTGCCCCCTACGACGGGACGTGCCGCATCGGCGTCGGGTATTTCGATAGCATCCGCTGCCATCCCACGGGCGAGCGGCACGAAAAGAACTGGATGCCGATTCTGGGGCGGGCCCGGTGGCTCTACGCCTGCAACGATGGCGGACAGGTGGCCACGGTCGCGGAGCATGATGGGGCATGGCTTGTCGAGCGTCACGCCCCTTCCCCGCATATCGCGGCCGGCTTCCGCGGCGGGTCGCAGCTCGTCCCGATCGGCGGAAGCCGGTGGCTCGCCCTCATTCACGAGGTCGCCGAAGACGACGGAAAACGCATCTACGAGCACCGATTCGTGGAGTTTGATTCGGAAGCCTCGTGGGCGATCACGGGTATTTCGATGCCGTTCGCGTTCCTTGAGACGCGAGCGATTGAGTTTGCGGCCGGTCTGGCCCGCCGTGGCGACCGGCTCGTGGCGAGTTTCGGCGTCCGCGACGCCGAAGCCTGGATCGTGGAGCTGACGGTTCCCGAGGTCCGCAACCTCCTGACGCGACCATGACCATTACGCTCCGTACCTTCGACCGAGCAAAAACCCTGCTAGAAGCGAACTGGCGGGAGCACGATTGGTTTTTCTGCGACCAGGCCGTGATTGGCCACTACGCGATGAAAGCGGCGATTTGTGAGCGGTACAACCCGCGCCGCGTCATAGAGATTGGGACGCGGTGCGGCTACTCGCTGCTCGTGTTCAACGCCGTTGCCCCGCGGGCGTCCTTCTTGTGCATCGACGGGTGCATGGACGACGATTCGCTCGACTGCCTGGCCCACGCCAAGGCGCTGATCCAGCGGCACCAAATCGACGCGGAGCTGGTGATCGTTGATTCCCACGCGATCAAGAGTTTGCCCCCGGCCTGCTTCGCCCACGTTGACGGGGATCATTCCTACGCAGGAGCCCTGGCCGACCTTCGGCTCGTGGCACACTGCCGCGCGATCCTAGCCGACGACGTGTGCAACCCAGAGGTGGCCAGGGCCGTGGACGTTTTCGCCCGTGAGGCCGGCCGCACCGTGGAACTCATCAACGACGGCCTGCGTCGCGTGGCGGTGCTGACATGAGCGTGGCAGTTGTCACCGGCTACGTCCCGCTGCCGTGCGACCACCGTTCGGCAGACGACTACGCTGCACTTGGGTCGCAGCTCTTGGCCCTGTGCGGGAAGTCCTTGGCGTTCCGCCAGCCGCTCGCGGACTGCTGGATGGCGAACTGGATGGCCGATGCCGGCATGGCGGTGGAGCCGGGCGGCAAGGACACGGCCGCATACCATGCGGTCCAGCACGAGAAAAGCCGGTGGATCGCCAGGGCGGCCGGGGCGATGGAGGCCGAAACGCTGGTCTGGATCGACTACGGCCTGCTCCACAACCGGAAGATTCATCCCATCCACGTTACGCAACTGCTCGAGGCCGTGGCGGCCACGCCACCGACGCGGATCGTGTCGCCGTCTTTCGGGGTGCAGTCTCCGGCGCCGGACCGCATCAACTGGACGTTTCTTGGAACGATCCTGGTCGTCCCCCGCGCCCTGGCGTTCTGGTTCCATAGCAACGTCTTAGACGCGGCCACCAATCCGCCGACCTGGGAGGTCAACACCTGGGCCACGGTCTACCGGCAGAATCCCGACAACTTCTTCCTCTACGGAGCCAATCACGACGAGACCATGTTCACGAGGTACTCGTCATGGTGAGCATCATCGTCACGGCGTTCGGCGAGCCGGGAAACCGCTACGCACAGTTCACCGCCAGGTGGTGGGCGGCCGTCCTGTCCATGCTGCCGGCCCCGGCCGAGGTCGTCGTCGCCCATACCTGTCCCGAGCCGCTCGGTCTGCTGCCGGGCCCGGCCACCGTCCGCACCGTCGCCGTGCCGTGCGTCAAGCCAGACGTTGTTTCCATGGTCAACGCTGCCGTCGAGGCCGCAACGCAGCCGTGGGTCAGCGTCATTGGCGTGGACGACTGCTATACGCCAACGGCCTTGACGGATTTGGTCAAGGCCGACGCCGCTGGGGCGGAGATTCTGGTGTGGCATCAGCGGGAGGTCGGGAGTCACGTCTGGAATTGCTACTGGAACCCCGACGTACTTCAGAGGGCCAATACGCTTGCCGGCTCCTGCCCAGTACGGCGGGATTTGTGGCTGCGGGTGGGCGGGCCGCCCAGAATCGCGTGGTCTGATTGGGGGTTCTGGCTGCGGTGTGCGAAAGCCGGTGCCACGGCCTACCAAAGCGACGTGGTGGGCGTCGATTTCGACGCCGGCCGCGGCCATGCCACGTTCAGCGGGTCGGCCACGTTCGAGCAGCTCGCCGCCAGGGACGCCGAGGCACGGGCGTTCGCCATGGAGTTGTTCCTGTGAAAATCGGCATCTACGCACTAGCGAGGAACGAAGCCGCGAACGTCACGGCGTGGGAAGCCTCGTGCCGCGAGGCCGACGTGCGGGTCGTCACCGACACGGGCTCGACCGACGCGACGGTGGAGTTGCTCCACTCCGGCGGCGTGGAGGTGGCCCACGGGGCACCCGTGCCGTGGCGGTGGGACGATGCCCACAACCTGTCGCTCTACCATCTGCCGTCCGACGTGGACGTGGCCATCCGGCTCGACCTGGACGAAGTCCTCGACCCAGGATGGCGGGCGGCCCTCGAGGCCGCGTGGCGGCCGGAAACGACGAAAGGCCGCTATTGGTATCAGTGGTCCGAGAACGTCCGATTCCTGTCCGATCGCGTCCATCTGCGGGCCGGCTACCGTTGGGTGGGGGCGACGCACGAGGGTCTGGCCTGCTGGAGTGGCGACGAGGTGCAGACGCAACTCGACGGGTTCACGATCCGGCATCACCGCCAGCCAGGCAAGACCCACAAAAGCGACCTGACGCTGCTCCGCCAGGCGGTCCGCGAGAATCCCCTGGACACGCGGATGCACTGGTATCTCGCCCGCGAGCTGGACTATGCCCGCGACGCCGAGGCCGCCGAAGCCTTTGAGAGATACCTGGCCATGCCAAACGGGGCGGCCACCGAGCGGGCCTATGCCTGCCGGATGCTGGCAAAGCTCCAGCCGGACCGTGCCAAGCCGCGGCTTCTGGAGGCCATCATGGCGGCCCCTCGCGAGCCGGAAGCGTTCCTGGCGTTCGCGGAACTGGCCGAGAAGATGGGCGATTGGGTGTCGTGCCTTTATTACGCCCGCCATGCTGCGTTCTGCCCAGCGCATAGCCAAAGCCACGCAAGCGATCCACGGGCCTACGGGGCCGCTGCCCCCGACCTGGCCTGCATCGCTGCGTCCAAGCTGAACCTCACGTCGGAAGCCCTGCAGCACGCCCGCGAAGCGTTCAAGCGGTGCCCAGGAGATCAACGTCTGGCGGCGAATCTCGCCATCCTCGAGCAACAGTCCCAGGAGCAAGGCCCGCGGGCCGCATAGTCATGCCATCCGTCGCAGTCGAGATCGCCGAAGCCCTTGCGGATGGATTGTCCGCGTACACGTTCTCGCCGCCATACGAGTCGATCACGGCTCGTCGGCTCTATGTGCCGGACTACGAAGGGCCGGACCTACGCACCCTCAAGGTGTCGGTGGTGCCGGGTACGATTGAGAGTGAGCGGTCGTCGCGTGGCCAGGATTTATTCACGCACGAAATCGACGTGGTCATCGGCAAGCTGGTGGACGGGTCCAACGCGGAGATCGACGCCCTGACGCGGCTGGCCGAGGAGATCATCGACGCCATCCGCAGCAACGTGCTAACCATGCCAACCATGCCGGAGAACGCACTGTATTTCGGTGCCACGATGGCCACGACGTTCGACCGCGATTCCCTGACTGACCGGAGAGTATTTCTGTCGCAAATCAGCGTCACCTACCGGGTGCCGCGAGATCACTCTACGCCCACGGGACCGTAGCATGGCAATCTTTCCGACCGGCAACCTGTTCCCCGGCCTCGGCAGCGGCTTCCGCATCCCCGGCGTTGCCATGCGGGCGAGTGTGAAAAACTTCTTTGACCGCGACGCGGTCAAGAACGCGCTAAGCGAAATGGAGTACCGGGCTCTTTCGAAGGGCTCCATGCGGATCAAGGATCACGCAAAGCGGTCGATTCGCAAGATGGGCATGGCCAAGCCCAAGCTGAAGGTCATGCGGCAAAACCCCAACATGAATCTCCGCCAGGCCGCAGCCGTTCCCGGCCTCACGGCGCGGACGCGACGTGCCATCGAAGCAAGGGCACGCGAGATCAAGACGCGGCCGCCGTCGTCACCGGGGACGCCACCGCACACGCACGTTCCATACGGCCATATGCTCGGGTTTCGACGCAATCTCTGGAACTTCTACGACCCGATCAGTCATTCGGCCGTCGTCGGACCGTCGCAGAAGGGCAAGATGCTGCCGTACCTTCATGAGTTCGGCGGGACGCAAATGCTTGCGACGTGGCAATACGTCCCGCAGTACCCACGGAAATACAACCCGATTTTTTGGCGTCTTTCCGTTGGCCAGAAGCCGCGAAACACCGGAAAGTGGGTGGATGCCGGACACACGAGCCGCGCGACGTACCCAGCACGTCCGTTCATGCAGCCAGCCATGCGGAGGGCTATCGCTCGGGGCGACCTGGCGAAGCCCTTTGGAGGCCAATTCAAGGCTGCGATCGGTCCGCGCGCCGGCTTCGGCAACCTCTGATTGCGGTATACTGACGTACAGGTGGGCGATTTCCGCCCCCGCACGGAGTAACCGCCCATATGTCGGCTCAAGCCCACAAATATTTCCTCGGAAAAGACGCCTCGTTCACGTTCGCAAGCTCGATCGCCAACAAGGACGTGAAAAGCGTCACGGTCAATCGGGAGACTGCGGCCGAGGCCGACGTGACGACCCGCGGGTCCGGAAACGAGCAGGAGTTCGCGTTCGTCCGGTCCAACACCACGATCGAGGTCGTCGTGTTGGACCACTCCGCAACCGTGGGCTCGACCGGCAGCGTCACGATGTCGCTGTCTCCTACCGGCCCGGCGCAGCCCAGCGGCACGTTCCAGGTCATGAGCATCTCGGAGCCGCAGGAGTTGGACGGCGCGATTGAGTGGACGATTTCGCTGCGAAAGACGCCGAGCACGACCGGCGCCTGACGCGAGGTGAGTGGTGCCGAGCGCATCTGACAAGTTTCGCCTGGGGCGTGACTGCGTATTCACGCTGGACGGGCAAATCCTGTCGGGTGTGAGCGACGTGACTGTGTCCCGCCGCACCCAGGAGGTCGAAGCGACCGGGTACGGGCATGGCTCGCAGTCCACGATAGTCACTCACCGGACGGTGGAATTGACGGTGTCCGTCATCAAGCCGGCGGACGCCGCCAAGCTGATAGCTGCCGAGGCCGACGGCAGCGTGGTGACGGTTACGACCACTAACGGCCTGCGGCCGTTGACGGCCGATTTCATCGTGTGCGACTCCTCGACTGACGAGCCGCTGAACGATGCCGTCCTGGCGACATTCACCTTGAAGCAGTGGAGCCACGGAAAATGAAGACGTTCACCGACGTAGAGGGGCGGCATTGGAATATCCGCGGGACGCTCGGCACGTTTGAGCGGGTCAAGACCGCCACCGGCGTCGATATGCTCGACCTCCCTACGACGCAGCAGTGTCTTCGCGACATTTCGGACGTGTTCAAGCTCGGTGCCGTTCTCTACGTCGTCTGTGAGCAGCAGGCCCAGGAGCGGGGCATCTCGCCGGAGCAGTTCAGCGATTCGTTCAACGCCGACACGCTCCACGCCGCTGCCGATGCGCTAATCGAGGAGACGATTTTTTTTTGCCGGAGCGACGTGAGGCCCGCCCTCGAGATGGCCTACGAGAAGGCGAAGTTGGCGGAAAAGAAGGCAGTCGAGGTGATGCAGACGCGACTAGCAGCTCTCGGGAAGGAGATGGACGCGGCCCTGGAAAACCTATCGACCCCTACCGACTCTGTTACGAACTTGCCGGAATCATCGGCGTCCATCCCGGCGAGTGGACGCTCCGCGGCCTCGTCTGGGCGTCGGAGGCGAAACAACGCGAGCGATGGAATCACACGTCGAGCCTCGTAGCGCAGCAGTATTCAATCCACCGCGATCCCAAAAAGCGACCGAAACCGTATCAGCCGCACGAGTTCAACCCCTTCCACGAAACGCCGGAAGTTAGACCCAAGCTGATAACGCCCGAAGTCTTCCACGAACTGTTTGGTGAATGAACTATGGCTAGTGCTGGAAGCGTTCGGGCCGGCGCCGCGTTCGTGGAAATCTTCGCCAAGGACGGCCAGTTCCAGCGGGCGATGGCCCGCGTCCACGGACGACTCAAGGCCATTGGATCGGCCATGCAGTCATTCGGAACGAAGGCCATGCTGGCCGGGACGGCCGCCGGGCTTCCGCTAGTCCTGGCCGCCCGGCAGGCCGCCGGGTTTGAGGACGCCCTTCTCGGGATGCGCGCGGCCGCCGGGCTGACGGCCGATCAAGTCAAGGTGATGGAAGCCGAAGCGCTGCGACTGTCCCGCGCGATGGGAGTGGCGCCGGAAAAGATCGCCAACGCGATGCTCGAGCTGGCCAAGGCCGGCATGGACGTGAAGGACGTGCTGGCAGGGGCGGCCGAATCGGCTGTTCAGTTCGCCCGCGTGTCCGGCGTCGAGATGGCAGACGCGGCCGTGTTCATGAAAGTGGCCATGAACTCGTTTGGCGTGTCTGCAGTTGAGGCAGTCGATACCCTTTCGGCCGCTGCCGACGCATCGGAAACGTCTATTGCGGCGATGGTGGAATCATTTGCTCTCGTCGGCTCTGCCGGCGCGTTGTTCAACCAATCGCTATTCGATATTTCGCAGGGTCTTGCCGTCCTAGCACGGTTCGGAATCCGCGGCGAGGAGGCCGGAACCGGCATCAAGACGATGCTCGTGCGGCTTACGTCGCCAAGCAAGGAGGCTCAACAGTCGCTCGCGAGGATCGGATTGTCTGTTGAGAGTTTCCGCGGAGCGGACGGAAAAATCCTGCCGCTCGTGCAGATTGTCGAAGTGCTCGAGAAGGCGCTGGTGGGCGTTGACGAACAAGTCCGCGATCAAGTCCTCACCGACGTGTTCGGCGATCGCGGAATCCGTGTCGTCGGTGCCTTTCTAAACGTCGGGACGAAAGGGTTCACGACCATGGCGGACGCCATGGAGAGCAACCTTCCGGTGGCCGCGAAGTTCCAGATTCTCATGAGCGGGTTGAGCGGGGCGTTTGAGAGGCTCGGCGCTGGGGTGCAGCGTCTTTCCATCGCGTTCGCCAAGGCGCTGGGCGATTCAGCCGGAAGTGTCGTGTCTGGTCTTGTGTGGATGATGGACGTGCTCGGAATCTTGATTCAGAAGTTCCCGCTTGCGGCAAAAGTGGTCACTGGCGTCGTGGCCGGGATGCTCGCGTTGGGGATCGCGGCGATTGCGCTCGGCCTGGCGTTCAAGGTTGTTGCGGCCGGTGTTTCCCTCGTGGCGGCCGTGCTCGCTGTTCTGATGACGCCGGTGGGGCTCATTGTTGCGGCCTTCGTCGGTGGCATCGCTGCGATCTTGGTGGCGACCTACCAGTTGTCGCCAGCATTTCGCACGGAAGTGAACGCCATCATGGCCGCGGTCGGGAAACTCGACTTCAGGACGGCCTGGCAGATTATGAACCTCAATCTCGCCATCGCGCTGACGCAGATGTCGCAACTGTTCTCCAACGCTTGGTCGGCGATCCAGAACACCGCGGCCTCCACTGGGTCATTCATAGGTGACAAGCTCATTGAGGGGGTGGATCGCTTCTTGGGCCTGTTCGGCGCCGACATACTCACGCTCCAGGGGTCGCTAGAAAAACTGGGGCTCTATTTTCGGTCCGCGTTCGATTTCTCGTGGGCTACCGGAGAGCTGCAGCGAGCACTCGGAGAAGTCGATGCGAGAATTGCGCGCGAGCGTGAAAAGTCAGGCGGTGCAGACGGTCGGGCGCAGTCTCGTGCGGACGCTCGCCAAGCCAATGCCGACGCTAGGCAGGCCGCAAATGACGCAAGAGACGCATTTTTTGACGGCACTCTCGAGGGTCTGCGTGGAGACCTGGCACGGGCCAGGGATCGCGCCAACGCGAAGGATAAGGCTCCTGGGGACAAGACTTCCGCCAAGCGCCGCGAGCGGGTGGAAGTTGGGCCAGGCGCGCAATCGCCTGGTGCGGCGGCTCCAGTTGGCTTCGGCGACGTGCTTTCCACGTTTGCCGGCGGAATCGCCAGCCAGATCGGCATTGGCCCAAAAACCGACTTTCAGCCAGAGATCGCCGACAACACGAAGCGGGCCGCCGACGGGATCGAAGCCCTTCTCGACAAGGCCGATTTCGGCAAGGGTGGCATCCAGGCTTTCGACCCGGCCGCCGTCCAGAACGCCATGGCCGCAGTCCAGCAAGGGGTTTCCGCCCCGGTTGCCGGTGACGACCGCGATATGGTTTCCGCCGCAGAGAAGACCGCAGCGGCGTCTGAGCGTCAAGTGGCCCTGCTCGACCGGATTGAACGGTCGCTCCGCGGGGCCGGCACCCTGGCGTTTACCTGACGAGCTCGCAGCATGGCATATCCACAGGTCATCGAACTGTTCGATTCGCAGTCCGGCGGACTGACGCTCAACGACGACGGCATCCTCGTCCGAGACAAGAGCCTGCGGTGGTTGGTCAGCGGCATGGCGTCCTATGACGCCGCCGAAACCAAGGGCAACGAACTTGCGCCGGTGTATCTCGGCGACCTCCGCCGCAACCGGCTTGACGTGCGCAGTCTTGGAAACCGTTGGTACGAAATAACGGCCAGTTACGACGTAAAGCTGCCAGATTCCGAGCAGAACGAAGACGGTGGCGACGACTCGATCGCCAATACGCTGTCATTCGACACGACCGGCGGAACCGAGCACATCACGCAGACCATCGACCAGAACAACAACGCGAAGTTGCTCGCGCAGGGGTCGAACGTCGGACTGTCTGGCCAAATGGTTCACGCCCGGTCCGGCGAAGATGCAACAAAACCGGACCTTCAAGGCGCGATCAACGTCGAGGGCGATCAAGTCAAGGGTATCGACAAGGTTGTGCCGCTGTTCAACTGGTCCGAGACGTGGGTGGTTCCGATGCAACGGATGACAAACAAATACATCGGCGACTTGTACCACGCGACCGGGAAGGTGAACTACAAGGATTGGAAAATCTTCAAGGCTGGAGAGGTCTTGTTCATGGGGGTCCGCGGCGAAGCGACCCGGGGGGCTACCGCCGCGTCCCTGACGTTTTCGTTCTCCGCCCGGCCCAACATCGACACATATTTCAAGGTCGGCGACGTTGAGGTGGGCGGGAAGCAAGGCTGGGAGCAAATGTCCGTCATGTACGAAACGGCCGCAACGTCCGGCACCATATTTCGCAGGCCGAAGTACGTCGCCATCAACGCAATCTACGAGGCCGTGGATTTCAGTGTCCTCGCCATCGGCGGCAGCTTCCCGGCCGTGCCAGGGAAATAACCGTGCCAGACCCTTATAGCAGCGTCCAGCCGGGCCAATCGCTGCAAATCCCCGCCGCGGCATGGAACCGGCTGATGGAGGGTGTGCGAAACCTTCCCGCGACCAACGGGCCCGGTTCCGTAGGCATCCAGCCCGCTCCCAACGCGGTCTTCATACGCAACGATAGCGGCCAGGATGTCGAGCGTGGGAGCGTCCTCGGCGTGTCTGGCGTGGTTATCAACCCAAGCGATGGCGCGTCCCAAGAGTTGGAGTTCATCCGCCGGCCTGTCATCACCGGCGTCACGCCAACCGTGGCGGACCACGCTGACCGGTTTGTCGTCATGCTTGAGAACGTCAAGGACGGTGCGTTCGGCCTGGCGGCCACGGGCGGCGTCTTCGCCTGCAAGGTGCAGCTCAAGAACACGTCGCACCGTTTCGCCAAGGTCAAGGGCGGTGGCGGAGTCTGCCGGCTCGAGACCGCGGGCTGCGGAATGGTGAATCTTCTCTGGGTGCAGCCGGGTGCAATCAACTCGGACCGGTGGGCAGTGGGGGTCATGTAGTGCCAAGGAAAAACTACAACTGCCGCGCGTGTTGCGACAAGGACTGCGTTCCAGCGTCGTCTGCCATCACGTTGCAAGCAGACAAGCCGGCTATAAATAAAATTACGACTGACAATACAACATACGACGTTCGTTTCCCGGCAGTGCTTACCGGAAACGATCAATTATATGTGTTCACCGATTACGAAGCAGTTCCGGTAAAGGCCAAGTTTCGGTGGGGGTGCGACGCAGACGGCAAAAATGCCGCGATTGAGGTTCGTGTTTCGCGCGTCGTCGATAACGCAGAAGATCGCCCGTGGAAGACTCTGATGTTTGACGCCGCGGGAGTCGATGTTTTTCCATCCGGCATTAGCAACGGTCGGTGCAAGTGGCCGAAATCATTCTTCTACGAACTGGAGTTGCTGCGCAATGGCCAGTCCGTCAGCAAAGTAATGATCCCAACAATGCCAGCACGGACAGAGGTATATTCCGACCTTTTTTCCCCATGGAGAGTGACGCCGCGAGAGTTTTCGCACGTCGCTTTTGATGTTCGCGTGACACACAAACGCATAGGCGCGGAATCCGTTGTAGCTGTTTATGTAGGAACTTGGGGTAACCGCAAAGACGGCGGCTATCCTGGAACAAACCAAATGCGCGGCACATGGGCGGCCGCGGAGTTGCAGTCGTTCGTAAGTGTAATACATACATTTAGCCCTTCTGGTGTACGGCATATCTTTGACGCGATCGACGTAGAGTTTACAGACGATTACACATCTTTAGAGTGCGACGTTGCAATTCCCGCAACGCTCGTGACAAGCATTGTCACGCAGGAAATCCCCAGCGCACTCCCATCTGATGCTGGGCTGGCTGTGTGCGATCCTACTGCGCCTGCTATATTGCCAGAGAATGTTGACGATCCGTTCCCTTACATACAACTTACGCAGTGCGAATACCGCAAGCGCCGCGGCCACGTCACAAACTCCGCTGAAGGAAAAGATTTCACGAAGTTGAAGATGACGGCCGGAGACCTCAACGTCACGCTCGGGAACACGGCGGACGACGGAACACCTCTTGCAGACGGAACTTTTTGGTGGGCGGGCGATCGCTACGTCGAACTGTTCGGAAACACGACGTTTGCGAAATTGCAGGGCGTGGTGCGCGTCGAGGTTGCGGCGAGCATCATCACGTCGCCGGGGCTTCCGTGCTCGGCTTCATACAATTTCGGAACATTTCATGATGGTAACTGGCAGACCTTGGTGGCCATCACGATGCGGATGAACGGTACAGCGTATTGGCATGGCGTCCGGTACATAGGCAACCATCCAAGCGAAGGGTTCGAAAACAACAACGTCGGAAATTACCGCTCCGTTCCTGGCGCCCCATTTCCGTACAACGGGTTCAACTTTCTGCGAGGTGAGCCCGTGACCATCGACTTCTACGTTAGTCGCATGGCTTGGATTTTTGCGCCGGATACTTGGGACAACCCGATAGCCCCGTTCGATCTAATTACGCTGCAACTCCTATGACGCCCGGCCTTGGAGACCTCGTCGCCGCCGCGGCCTCCGCCGTCGGCATCACGCCCGAACGGGCCGACGCTGCGGCCAAGGCCGTCGGCCTCGACGGGTGCAACTGCGACGCCCGCCGCAAGCTGATGAATCGGCTGGGGCAGCGGTATTTCGGTATCGGCGGTGCTAGCACGAAACCGGGGTTGACGCCTATTGAGGGCATGGCAGAACCGACTAATGAGCCCGAAGCGTAGAAAGCCGACGCGGGTTTACATCGGGGATCGGCGGTGGTCGATCCGCCGCGTCGATTACCCGCGAGACCGCGAGGGCGATTGCAACTGGGAGAAGCGGACCATCCGCGTTCACCGCTCCATGCACGGGCTGGCGCTGATGGACGTGCTCCTCCACGAAATCCTTCATGCCAGGTTTCCCGATCTGAGCGAGTCCACGGTCGAGGAGGTGGCCAGCACGGCGGCCGCCATCCTCGACGCCGAGGGGTTCCGCCAGGACGACGACCACGAGGACGACTGAATGGCCACCAAGGGCATCGTGCAGACGATTCAATCGCTGATCCCGCCGAACGGCGTCCGGCCGTGGTGGCAACGGGTGACGCCGAAGCAGGCCGCCATGCTCGAGGAAATCCTGGCCGCATGGAAATCGGGGGCACTGGGAAGCCGGCGTCGGACGGCCGCAAGGGCGATCGCCACCGGCCTGGCGTCCGAGGGTATTTCGATAGGCGAACAGGGGGTCGAGACTTGGCTACGTCGAAGCTAGTTGAGGCCGTCGCCGCTGACGTGGCCGCTACGGAGCGGCTCGCGGCCGACGCCGAGATCGCCAGGCTGCGGGCCGAGGTGGCGAGCCTGCGCGGGCGGCACCGGACCGCAGTGGCCGCCCTCAACGCCGAGCGGGATCGAGTGGCAACCCTGACCGCCCTGGCCGGCATCGAAACTAAGAAGATGCCACCGGCCCGCCAGGCCAAGCAGGGACGCAACCAGGCGACGGCGATTGTCGTGCTGTCGGATTGGCACGTCGAGGAAACCGTGGGCCAGGAGGTCGGGGCCGCGGGCCAGTGGAACCGCTACAACCTCGACGTGGCCGACGCCCGCATCACGGAACTGGCCGAGCGGTTCGCCACGCTGGTCGAGCACGAGCGGCAACTGGTGAAGGTTGACCGGCTCGTGATCGCGGCCCTCGGCGATTTCATCTCGGGGCATATCCACGAGGAGCTGCTGGAGTCCACGAGCCTGGCCCCCCATGCGGCCATGCGTTGGGCCGCGGCCAGGCTCCGCGGCATCATCGACCTGGCCGCCGATATGGCCCGCGAGGTCGTCGTCGTCACGCAACCGGGGAACCACGGCCGCAGCAACCACGGCAAGCCGCGGGCCAGCACGGAGCACGACCACAGTTTTGAACAGAACCAATACATCATCCTGGCGAGCGAGGAACGGCGGAAAAACGTCCGCTGGCAAGTCGGGGAGTCCTACTTGGGGTTCCTCGACCTGGAGGGATTCGTTGTGCGCTATCACCACGGCCACGCCATCCGGTACGGAGGCGGCGTCGGCGGCATCACGATTCCGGTGAACAAGGCCATCGCCCAGTGGAATCGTTCGCAGCCGGCGCACCTCGACCTGTTCGGTCACTGGCACCAATTCGGTTGGCTCCGTGGGAGGTACGTTTCCAACGGGTCGCTGATCGGGATGAACGCATACGCCATCCGCATCAAGGCGGAGTTTGAGCCGCCGTGCCAGAGTTTCGTCGTGGTCGATCACGGCCGCCGGGAGGTCACGAAAGCCCTGCCGATATTCGCCGACCGCGACCTGGAGAAGCGGAGGCCGGCGTGAGCAAGCCGCTGCCGGCCGACTACCTCGCCGACGTGGAGCGGCGTTGCCGGCGGTTTCAAGGGACGTGGGATCAAGGGACCAGCGGCTCGTTGGCCGCTGATGCGTTTCGACTACTAAGAGAAAGGAAGACGCTGATGGGCACGATCTCGGAACTGGAACGGGCGAATCACGAGCTGCGGGCGGCGGTCGAGGGCCGGCTGGCGGTGGCCGAAGCGGCCTGCTGTGAGGGGGCTCCCCTCTGCCAGACGATCGACACCCGCGGCCCGCTCGCCGATCCAGACCGGGAGATCGCCGAGGACGACGAGCTGCTCGAGGATGCCCCGCGGTGCGTCGCCGCGATGGACGAGGGGGCGATGGCCGCCGCCTGGGATGCCATCAAGGAGAAGCACAACGCCATGCACGAGCGGATCAAGGAGCCTCGCGTGTTTGCCACGCCGGCCTCCGCCGAGGTCACGCCGGCCGAGCGGCTCCTGCAAACGGCCATCGCCACCATCCGCGACCGACGTGGAACCTACGGGCCGCCGCGGGACCATTTCGCCATCACGATCGGCCTGCTAAATGCGGCCTTCGCCGAGCGGATTCGCCGCAGGCTTGCGGCCGGGGCACCGCCCTTCGCCCTGGACGATTGGCCAATCATCATGACGCTCGACAAGATCGCCCGCGACACGGGCGGTCCGCGGCAAAGCGCCGATACGCCGATCGACCTGGCCGGATACGCGGCCACGCTGGCGGAGTGCCGCACGGCATGACCATCCGTCCGCTGTTTCGTGGGGATGCCGCGCGCGGGAAACGTGGTGAACATCCGTACAATGGAGGGTAGGAGCGTTGCCCGTGATCGCGCGTGCCCAGAGCTACGAGACGGCGTTTCGGACTACCGGCCGAGGCCGGGAGCCCCTGGCGCCGCCATCGGGCGAGCACGTTCACTACCAACCACGTCGCGGCGTCGGGATCGGGTCCATCACGAGCCGGCCGAGGCCGTCCGTCACGTTCTGGGAACTGCTGGCGTTCAAGCTGGGGTGCAACGTCACGACCGCCAAACGACTCTACGAGGAAGGACTGATTAGCTGATGGCCACCTCTTTGTCCGTGAGCGGCAATTCCCGACTCACCTACTCGTTTTCCGATTCGCCCACGATCGGCAGTCTCGGCGAGTCCGTGGAACTCAAGACCTCGAGGACCGTCGGCAACGGCACGGGGGCCGGCGAGGCGAACGTGGCGTGGCGCGACCGGGTCAGCATCACGGCCGGCCAGGTCTATTCGCTGAACCTCTTGAACCTTGGGGCAACGGCGTTCGGGTTCGGCGGGAAGGTCGTCATCAACACGCTGAAAGAGTTTTTTCTGGTCGTCAACACGACGACCACCAATCGGTACGTCCTCGTCGGGGCGATCGGGCCGAGCGACACGACCGGCTATTCCGCCCGCGTCAACCGCGGCGGCGACTACCGCGTGAGCGACTACCAAGACGGTTGGACCGTGACGAACGCGGTGAACAACATCATCTACATCGCCAATCCGTCGGGCGGCACCGTGTCGATCGACCTCCTGGTGGTGGGCGTCGGGAGCACGGTGGATACATGATTCACGAGGCTCCCGTCTTTGCGTCCAGCGGCCTGCCCGGCGTCGCCGAGAAGGTGCGATCGTTCATCCTGGCCGCCCAGGAAGCCGCCGCCGGCGGTATTTCGGTGGCGGAGTTTGGCGAGCTGGCGGTTGCCCTCATGAGGGTCGTGATCGCGGCCGCCGAGAGCATCCCGGCGGACGGGGCCAGGAAAAAGGCGTGGGTTGTCGAGGCCGTCGGTCTGCTGTTTGACGCCGTGGCCGACGAGGCCGTGCCGACTCTGGCCTATCCCGTCTGGCTGGTCGTCCGGCCAACCGTGCGGACGCTCGTGCTGATGGCGGCCGCCGGTGCGGTCGAGTCCCTCCTGCCCCTGGTGCGAAAGGCCGCCGCATGATCTTCGCCCTCCTCGCGATCGCGTCGCTGGCCGTGCTGGCCTGGCCGTGGTTGGTCCGTCAGGCCGAGACCATCATGGCGGACGTGGAGCTGCCGGCCCTCGGCCGGCGGCACCTGGCGGCCGCCCTGTTGGGAGTGGCGGCCGTCTTCGCATGGGTTTCATCGCCGGCCGTTCCCGACTCCCCGACTCCGGCCCCGCCGCCGGCCGACGCGAAGCTCGACCTTCGCGGGAAGTTCGTCGGGCCCACGGCCGCAGTCGATGCGGCCATCACGGCGGCGCTCATGGAGGAGGTGGCGGCGGAACTCGAGTACGACGCCGGGCTCCCCGAGCCGCTCCTGCGGACCGGCCAGGCCATGGATCAACTCCGTCAGCGGGCCCGGCTACTGATGTGCCGCGGCGTCAGCCTCGGCGAGCGGCACCCGTTGGCCAGGGACGCCATCAAGGGCTACCTGGATCAAGCCGCTGGAGTGGCCGGTGGCCCGCTGTCGCCCGCCGAGCGGTCGGCATGGGTGGCGGCATATCGCGACGTGGCGAGGGCTGCAGCCGATGCCTGCCGGTGACACCTACTCGCACCGCCGGCCGGCCCGCCTGCTCGTGGCGGCTCTGCTGGCCGGCGTGGCCGTGGCGTGGTTCGTCCACTGGCGTGGCGCCGGCGGCCCCACGCCAAGGAACTTCGGGTATCAACCGGACCCCGTGGGCGAACGGGCGTTTCTGGCGAGTCTGCCGGAGCCCTACTTTGCCCAAGCCGGGGCCGAGTGCATCCGCCAGGCCCGTGGCGTTGATACGTTCCTCTATCGGCCGATGTATCGGGCGCATATGGCCCGCTACAAAAAGCCGTTCGTGGTTGGCCGGCAGCTCATAGGGGACTGCATAGGCTGGGGTGCGATGCACGCTGTCTACTGCCAGGAGAGCGTGGCCTGGTCGCTGGGCGACGCGGCGGAGCCACCGATCCTCCCGAGCACGGAAGCCATCTATGGCGGGGCCAGGTGCCAGGCCATGGGGCGATCGTTCGCCGGCTGGTCCGACGGTGCTACCGGGTTCGGTGCCGCGAAGTGGTTGCGGGATTGGGGCGTCGTGTATCGCGAGCCGTTTCCCGATCTCGGATTCGATCTGACGACCTACGACCCCAAGCTGGCCAAGGATTGGGGAGCCTACGGGGCGGGTGGCGAGAAGGGCCGGCCAGGGCTCGAGAAGGTCGCCAAGCAATCGCCCTGCCGTCACGTCGTGGCCGTCCGCACCTGGGCGGAATTGGCGGCGGCCCTGGAAGCCGGGTTCCCCGTAACGCTCGCCAGCTCGCAGGGGTTCACGAGCAAGCTAGGCCCGTCGGGCATCATGGAAGCCAGCGGCCAGTGGATGCACCAGCTCGTGGCCCTAGGCATCCGCTACAAGGCCAACGGTTCGCCGGACGACTGCGTTCTGATTCTCAATTCCTGGGGGCCGTCTTGGTGCGGCCCCTATGACAACCGATGGCCGGACGATATGCCCGCGGGCTCCTTCTGGGCGCGGCGTCGCGTGGTCGAGGGGATGCTGGGTGATGCGTGGGCGATTGGCAACGTGAAGACCGGATTCAAGTGGCGTGATCTCCATAACGGCAACTGGCTGCAGCCGGTGCCGGCGGAGGCCCGGCCGGCCGCCCCCGACGTGATGTTCGATCCTGGTTCGTTGTCTCTGTCGCCGTGAGGGTATTTCGATGCTCGACCGCAAGACGTTGCTCGTGGTAGTGGCCGCCCTGGCCGTCGGCTACTGGTTGGCGGGCGGTGCCCAGCGGCCGACGCCCGAGACCGATCGCCCCGTCCTGCGGTGGATCGTCAAGACGGCCAAGAGTTTGCTCTGGCTCGCCCTCGTGGCCGAGCCGGCGCCGCCCGAGCAACCGACGCGGCTTGTGCAGTCACGAGCGGTCGGTGAGGACGGCTATCCCCTGGTCGATCACGGGCAAGGGTGGTGAATCATGACGATCTGGCGTTGGTTCGTGTCGTGGCTGGTCTGGTTGTCCGCCGATCCGGCGGAGATTGACCGCCAGGCGCCGCGGGCCGCGGCGGCGGTGGCCGCCGCTCGAGCCAGCATGACGCCGGACGAATCCCCTGCCCCGCCCCCTGCCCCTGCGGAGTGTGTCTGCGGCCGGACGTGCGTGAACGGCTATTGGAAGCCCGATGGGCGAATCCTGCAGCCGTGCCCGTGCAAGTGCTCGCGATGCGTCAAGAAGCCGGCATCGTGCCCCGACGGCCGGTGCCCGCCGAGGTAGTCGTGGACGCTCTCGAGCAGCTCACCGCTCACCTTCGGCAAGCCTGCGGCAGTCGCGCGGCGATCTGTAGCAGTCGGTTTGACGAGCTGGCCAGGTTGGTTGTCCGGCATTGGCCGCACCGGCACCTGGAAGCGATTGAGAGCAACGGCGGCCGCAACCACAAGGCACTCGACCATGCGATCGCGCTGGTTCGGGCCCAGGTTCGGGAGCAGTGGGAGGCCCGGCACGGCGTCGGGCCGCTGTGGTCCCTACTGCTGCGTGGGACCGTTGACGCCATCGCTACGGTCCTGCTGAATCTCTGGTGGTCCGACGAGCGGATGCGGCTCGTGCTGCGTGGGTTGTCCGCCAGGTTGGCTACCGGCGAAAAACCCCGATAGCGGCGTCTGCCAGGTCGAGCGTCGCCCGGCCGACACGGCGTAGCGGGCCGGGTTCGGGCGTCACGGGTTGTCCGACGTGGTGCCAGGCCGGCATGGGTTGGCCGGCGAGTGCCGCCCGGTACGCCAGGTCGGCAACGTGGAGCTGGTGCCGCGTTTCGATGACGATCCCGGCGGCCGCCGCGAGCACGGCGACCGCCAGGGCGGCGCGGACGGCGTCGCGGATCATGCCTTTGGCCCTCGCTTGGCTTTTGATTTCTCGCTGTCGATCAGTTTTTGCAGGCTGTCCAAAAACTCGTCAGAGCATCCATCGACGGCGATTTCCGTCATGTTGATGATTTGCTCCTCCAGGCCATCGCGGATTGAAAGATCAAATACTATGTCCGCTATCAAACCGGGAAGGCGCCATCCTGCTTCGCCACCCAACCGCTCGATACAACTTGTAATACACTTGACGACGTTTGATGCGTCGTCTCGCAGCGGAGCTTCACGCTTTTCTTGGCTCTTGAAACATGTCGGCGCTGGCTTCACCTGGCGGGCGATAGACTTCCTGATAGAAAATGCGTCGCGGTGCGATTCATCCTCGGAGTCGGCTGGGTTCCAATCTATGCGGATCGCGAAAAACGGTTTCATGCGTAGGCTCCTGCAAGAAGTTGCGACGGAAACGGGGCGACGGGCACGGTGGGCGGGACGATCCATTCATAGGTTGTCCCGTCGGGGTGGCGGGACGGCGGAAGGACGGACTGCGCCGCCCGGCCGCCAATCCGTATTTCGATCGCGTCCAGTTTGACCACGGCCACGGGCGGCATCCACGGCTCCCAACGGAATAGCCTGTGCTCGCCCCTGGCCGATCGCCAGGTTGGGGTGGCGAGGTCGGTTATCCCGTAGGCCGCGAGTTGGTCGAGCCCGTCGGGCTCGTCATACTCCACGTCCACGAGCCCCGACGCCGGGCCGAGGAGTAGGCCGACGTTGGAACCGGACCGCAGCCATCCGGCCACGTCGGCCGGGTTGTCGGTGCTGCGGGTTTGCCATGCGGCGCCGAGCGGGCGCTTTTCCCGGCGGGCGAGCCGGACGAAACGGCCGCCGATGGCCGCCAGGTGCTCGAGGTCGGTCATGGGTTCTCTCCTGGGTTGGGGTGGGGTCACGCGGGAATCTTGGAATCAAGCATGGTGAACGTCTCACGCATGGGGATGCCGGCGGCCGCAGTGATGCGGCGAACCTCCCGCCGGATGCGCTCGCAGCGGTGCTCCACCTCGGGGGCGCCGATGTCGTAGTAGGTGTCGAGGATGGCAAACTTTTCGGGCATCTCCCGCCCGCCGGCGATCGCGTGGACGATCGGCTGGGTGAGCGGGTCGCAGTCTCGGAAGGCCGAAAGCCTGGCAATCATCTTGTAGCGTTCGATGGGCGTCATGGGTTCTCTCCTGGGTTGGGGCCGCGGTGCGGCCGGGTTGTCTCTGGCATACTACCTATCGGAACATTCATCGTCAAGCGTGAACTGGTTTGGAATCCGTCGGCGTCTTACCCCCTGCCGTCCGCCGGGCGGGTTCGGGGGCGACCGCGTCCAACTGGGTCGCGCTCGAACTTCTCGCATGAGGTCCGCAGGGCGAAATAGTAGCCGTCGATTTCGATTCCTTGGATGCGTCCGGCTTTGATAAGCCGCCGCAAGTGGAGCCGGGACAGCCCGGCGATACGGGCTCCCGTCTGAATCGAAACGTAGGCTTTGGGGTCGATCTTTGCCATGGGCGAATTATTACCGATCGACACTGTGCGTCAAGCGTCATGGGTTCGGGGTGGGTTGGCTATGGGTTCGGGGTGGGTTGGCCATGGGTTCGGGCCGGGTTGGCCATGGGTTGGCCGGGCGTCAATCCTCGAGCAGCTCCGCCAGTTCGGCCGCCGCGGCGTCGGCCGCGGTCGGCCGCTGCCGGCGGCCGCCGCGGGCCCGCCTGGCCAGTTCGTCGGCGCAATAGCTGATCTCATCGAGGTAGTATCCTGCGTTCGGGTTCTCGGGGTTTGCGTCGTGGGCGGCGCGGGCGTCGGCGATCACGAATAGCAGCTCTGCGTCTGACCGCCGGCGGCAAAGCCGGGGGTATGCTGCGTGGTCGATGTTTTTCTGGGCATAGGCTGGCATGGGTTCGGGCTCCTCGTAGGGGCGGGCGTTCGGCACAGTGCCGGCGGCCCCGGTTCCGGCCCGCGGGCGGCCGGTGGCGGGGGCGTCGGCGGGGCTAGGCGTTGGCGTGGCGCTCCAGGTCGGCGAGCACGAGCCGCCGGATCGCGGACGGGCTCCAGCCGTTCGCCAGTGCGATCGCTCGCCAGTGGCGGGCGCTGGCGGCGGCCCGGTCTCGCGTGTGCTGCGACCCGTTGAAACAGTCCGCGCGCTCTTCGCGGACGTAGTAGGTTCCGATCGTGCGGGCGATGCGTTGGCGTGTCTTCTGAAGCCGGCGGGCGTGCTCAATGCGATGCTGCACCGTCGCGGGCACGTCCACGATTGCGGCTGGGTGGGGGTAGGTGGTGGATGGCATGGGTTCGGGCTCCTCGGTTGGGGTTGGTGTTGGGGTTGGGTTGGTTGTCTATGCGTAGGAGCGGACCTCGGCGAGCACGTTTTCCGCCTTCCGTATTTCGCGGCGGATGCGGGCGGCTATCCCCGACGGCGTCTTGAGTTGGGGCAGCCGGATACACTGGTGGACAGGCTGACGATCGCGAAGCCGCAGCCCGGCGCCCGGCCGGCGGTAAACGTGGTACGGTTCCCAACGGTTGGCGGGGTGGGAATCCCGCCAAGCTTGAACCGCGGCGTCGATGGCGTATTCGATGGCGGACAGCTCCGCGATGGCCGCGGCGGCGGCTTCCTGCTTCGCGGCGTCGCGGGCGACGCGGGCACGTTCGGCCTCCGCCGCCTCGAGCCGATCGGCGTCCGCCCTGACGGCCTCGAGCGTCGCCGGAGTGATGCCGGCATAGGTTGTGACGCATACCCTCCCGACGATGGCGGTCCGGCCGTCGTCGATGTTGTGGAGCGTGAATAGGAAACGGAGCCCGTGGTGGCCGCACGCGCAACGGCCGGTTGCCCTGGGAAGTTCGGCACACTCCCCGCGATACTCCCAGCGGGAGCCATCGCCGAGCACGGCGGCGAGTCTCTCAACGTAGTGGCATCGGCTACGGGCCTGGGTTGCGGTCGTCATGGGTTCGGGCTCCTGCTGGGTGTCGTGGGTTGTCGGTCCGGCGAAATTGCCGGGCCGGCCCGGTTCCCCCTCGCCGGTTGGCAAGGGGTGGCCGGGGCGGCCGGGCGTCAAACCTCGACTGGGCGGACGATCTGCCGGGGGTCGGTGTCCACGGCCGCGAGAATGTCGCGGGCGGCGTCGTCGTCTCGCGTGACACTGCCGGACGTGTCGGCCGTGAACGTGTCAACGTCGCCGATCGTCCAGCGGCCGACCGCGTCGCGGTATACGGTCACGCGGGCGATACGCCGCCGGCCGCTCGAGCCGCTGGCTAGGTGGCAAACGTATTCGCGGGCGTCGTCCGGCCTCATATAACCGCCGGCGGCCGGGCGGGCCCAGCTGTCTACGGGGGCGGAGCCGTCGCCGATCTGCGCGGCGATCGTGTCGAGGTCGGCAGCGGTTAGGGTTTCGCGGATGGTCATGGGTTCGGGCTCCTGGTGGTGGTTGTGGTCGGTCGGAAGTCGGCCGGCCCGTCGCCCCACGGCCGCGGGCGCCGTGGGGGTGCGGGCGGGCCGGCTACTCGCGGGTGTAGACGTAGACGCGGCCGCCGTCGGCCTGGTGGGTCTCAACGTCGCCGGACAGTTCGAGGTCTCGGCCCATACGTTGCCAATCGACGTAACGGGCCGGGTGCCACCACGAGCCGCAGCTAGCCTTGTCGGCGTCGTAGCCCATGTCGTCCCAAAGGCTTTCGGCGTAGTCGGCTAGAGAGTCCCATACTCCGCGATACACGTCGGCGAAGTCGGCAGGATCGCGGCCGGGCTCGCCGTCGAGCCAGGCGAGCAAGGCGGGCGCGTCGTCGCCCGCCTGGTCGATCGCCTCGCCGATCGCGGCGACGCGGTCGATCTGCTCGTATTCGCCAATCCCGCCTAGTCCCTCGTGGTCGTGGATGGCGAACTCCTCGGCGCCGGGTTCGGGGCTCTCGGCGAGCATGGCGGCTATCTGCTCGTGAATGGCGTCGGCGCCGATCGTGGCGTCGATCCATCGGCCATGAAGTCGGCCGCCGTTGTAGGCAGCGAGGCAGGCAACGTAGATGCGGGGCTTCGTCGTGGTCATGGTTTCGGGCTCCTGGGTTGTGGCCGCTCGTGCGGCCGGTTGCTAGATAGTACCGTTCGGAACAAATAGGGTCAAGGGGTGAGGAAAACTTTTTTCTTTCAGTCGGCAAACATCGGGACGCAACGCGCGGCCGCGGGCGTGGCCGGGCCGACGGCCGCCCCGACGGCGTCAAGGTCGAGGACGAAACGGTCGGCCGTCCGGCGGCCGTCGGTGCCGCGGGCGGCGTGGCGCTCGGCCTCGGCCGTATCGGCCATGGCCAGGGCATCTACGGTCCGGCGGACCTCGGGCGGGAGGTTCGCATAACGGGCGGCGAGTCGGCAGAATTGCGCTGCGTTCACGGGTTCGGGCTCCTGGTGGGTTTCGGGTTCGGGCTCGGGCTCGAGCCGGCCGCCGCGACGTGCGGCGGCCGGCGGTCGGCTAGTCGTTGGCCAGGGCGGCGGCTTCATCGGCCGCCCGATACGCTGAGAGAGCTGCCCGCAATCGGGCGGCGGCGGCGGCGCGCCGGGCGTTCACGACCGGCGCCGCGATCGTGGCCGCGCGCCAGCTTGTCCACGCCGCCGGCCCGCCGGACTGCGCGAACGCCCGGCGAAGCTGCTGGTGGGTTTCGGCGTGCGCGCGGGCGGCGTCCAGTTCGTTTTGCGTGGCCGCGTCCAGTTCGGCTTGCGTTGGCCGGTTGGCCGCGGCCGCGTCAAGCCGCCGCACTAGGTCGCGAGCCTCGGCGATCGTGTCGAGCGTGGCAATCCACGCGCGGCGGCCGTCGGGTGAAACGGTTTCCACCTCGTACCATTGGTCGCGGGTGTCGCGGTGGCGGATGATGCGATGAAAGCTTTTCATGGGTTCGGGCTCCGTTGGGGTTGGGGTTGGGTTCGGGTTCGGGGACGATTCACGAGCGGGCGACGACGTAGGCCGGGCGGCCGTTGACGAAGAACACGGGCACCGGCGGCGGCACGGGCCGCGGGCGGCGGGCCGGAACCGGCGGAACCGGCGGCGGCGGCGGAGCCCGGCGGGCGGCGGCCGCGGGCAACGGCGGGGGCACCGGCGCCGCGGCGGCGCGGTTCCGTTCAATTTCGGCTACCAGCTCCGCGCGCCAGGTTTCGAGCGCGGCCGCGATGAAACCGAGCCCGCGGGCGATGGCCGCGGCGAGAGTGTCGGTCAGTGTTTGCATGGGTTCAGGCTCCGTTGGTTAGGGGTTAGAATCTACCGATCGGTCAAAAAGGGGCGGCGGATTGGAAAGCACGAAACCGCGGGCGGCCGGCCGTCGGATGACGGGCGAAAAACTCCACGTCCGCACGAAGCACGGTCCAGTTGCGGCCGGACTTGCGGCCGCGGATGCGGCCGGACTTCACGAGTTGCCGCAGCCATTGTTCCGTTACGTCCGCGATCGCGGCCGCGGCGACGAGCCCGATATATTCGCCGTCGGGAGCGGGCCCGTTGGCAAGGTCCGAAAGCCGGGCGATCACCTCCCGCATAACGTCATCGGCCGGCCGCATGGTGGCCGCGGATTCCGCGAGCACGTCATACAACTGGTCGGCCGACATTCCGCGATCGGCCGCCGTCACGTCGAGGCCGGCGATATATGTAGCGTCGCCGCCGTGGAACGCGGCACGGTGCCGAAGCTTGAAGTGTCCCCCGTGCTCGTCGCCGGTCTGGGCACGGACCGCATCGCGGCGGATGGTGCCGATACGTTCCAGCTCCTCGGCCTCAAGAGCACGGACGGCACGATATTCGGCGAGCACGGCAGACCACTCGAGCCCGGCGGCGGCGGCGGCGTCTTTGTGTGAGTTCGTGTCCATGGATGTAATGTATTCATCGGCACAATAGCGGTCAAGGGGTGAGGGGAAAAATAATTTTTCTCGGGACCGCCCGGCCTACTTGGCCAGGGTGGACACTTAGTAAATGAGAATTAGCCCGGCCGACGGCCGGGCGATCGCCCCGCCATCGGCGGGGGCTCGAGCCCCGCGGCCGTCATGGTCGGCCGACGTGCCGATTGTCGGCCCGTCATGGTCGGCCGTCATGGTCGGCCGTCGGCCGTCTGGACGACGGGAGCTCGTCGCGACGGTCCGCCATCGAAATACCCTTGGCCGACGGCCGCAGCGTATCGAAATACCCGCGCCCCTACCGATAGGGGGGCGGACGCGAGGCGATCGAAATACCCCTACTAGGGGGGCGACCCCCCTACCCCCACCGATAGGTGGGGGTCCTTCGCGGCCGCGAAGCCGCGGCCGCCCCGGCTTCGAACTCCACCTATGCGTAATTTCCGTGCGCGCACGCCCCGAGACAACCCCCAAAACGGCTGAAAACCCCCAAAGCCCGCAGCGACTTGACGTATGTCAAGTCGCCACCGGCCGCGGCATTTCGTCGTCCAGCGGCCGCGGCCAGGCCATATTTCCGGCCTCCGCGAGCACTTTCTGACTGACGTAGTTGGTGTACGCGATCCTCGAGCCGGGTGCGTGGCCGAGAAAGCGTCCGGCCGAGCCGGAAAGCTGAATCTCCACGTCCGTCGCCCCGGCCCGCCGCACCCATTTCCAAGTGCCTGGCCGGATGCCGGCCTTGGCCACGATCCGCCGCACTTGGTCGTTGAATGTCTCGTGCGAACTGGGCCACGGGACAACAAGGTCGCGGGGAACGTCCACGAGCGTCTGGCGGAGCAGTTCTAACGTCGGCTGCGAGATTCTGCACACGACGATCCTTTTGGTCTTGTGCTGCGGCAGCGCCACGAGACCGTCGGCCGTCACTTGGTCAACGCGGAGCCGAATCAAGTCTCCCCATCGAAGCCCCGTGTCCCACGCAAGCCTCACTGCCAGCGACCACCACGCCGATCGGCGCAGACCGCACTTGTGCGTCCGCGGAAGCCGCTGGCAAACCTGGAGTAGCTTCTTGATCTCGTCGCGCGTCCATGATTCTGGGTCGTCCAGCACGACCCGCACCGACCGGATTCGTTTCCGCGGCGGTTCGACGTATCCGTCGTCGGCTGCCTGCTTCCACAATGACACAATCTGCGTCCTCTTGGATCGGACTGTGGACGCGGCCTTGCCGCTGGCCGCGTAGTCGCGGAGCCAGGACGAAACCTCCAGCTCGTCCAAGTCCTCGAGCCTGACCGATCGGCCGTGGCGGTCGATGTACCAGCGGTCGAACAGACTGACCGAGATTCCGTATTGCCGGATCGTCTCGGCGTCAATTTCTCGCGTCAGGCAGTATTCCGCGAGGTAATCGCGGAGCGTCTGCGGTGTCTTCTGTCGGATCATGGCAGCCGGTCATAGGTAGTGCGCTCCTGCGCTTGGTGCGGTGCCAATCCCGACACCGTTGGTCACTCAAAAAAAAAAAACGCCAGCACCACCCCTACAGACGGTATTACCGCCCATCGGTACGGCATCGGTCTACGGAACCGAAGGTTGAAGGTTCGAGCCCTTCCGGGTGTATTCGGCTCCACTGGCACCCTAC
>Ga0315901_10000828_pt1 | contig 44734 bp, 42 predicted proteins | sample LakEriMetagenome_10_FD_203761 | JGI IMG/M metagenome (GOLD analysis project Ga0315901, IMG submission 203761) | Freshwater fungal communities from buoy surface, Lake Erie, Ohio, United States - Buoy 2 MA116 | ecosystem: Environmental > Aquatic > Freshwater > Lake | place: USA: Lake Erie, Ohio...
TCTTTGGGCTCAAGCCCAATTGACCTTCAAGTGTTGAGCCTGAGCCCAAAGATACAGCCTAGACGGTGATCTTTTTCCACTCAGTGAGCGCAAAGACAGTGTCTCACCCGAAAGTTTTTCAATGGCAAAAAGCCCGACCCAGCATTCTTCACCCACACCCACCCGTTGTTTGAGCAAAAACAGTTCACCGACACGCAATTCGCCCGAGTCAGAAAGCCAATTCTTTGAAACAAGAACGCGAGATTGGTTCATCCATTTTAGAGACGCAAGTGGCAACGTTGCGGCTAATTCGTCTTCAACTTTTCGACCGTCAGTGTGAGATTTTGAAAGTGAAAAACGAATGACTGCGGTCAGAAGCAAAACCGCACCGACCATGTAAATCAGGAAACGAATAAACACAGAACATACTCCGAAAGACGAATCGTCTTTTAGGAGTTGAATGTCTCATCGTTCAACAGAGGCCCACTCGGAACAAAAAATTTCCGGCACATGTATCACTCTCATTCACTTCCGCCTGACTTTTTTAAATACGTTCGACTCGGTAGTAAACGCGGCGTATCGTGCGCTCCCGCAGAGCTTAAAGAAACCAAGGACACAGGAACACCTGTCGCCGTCGCTGCCTGCGCAGAAGATGATCCATGCGCGGGCTGCCATGATGATGCAGGGATAGGCGCCGCAGATACCGGCTTTGACTCATCGAAGCGATTCATTCCCGACAAAGGGATTCGACCGGCTTTGGACGACAGGCTACTGCCTTTGGAATCAGGTGCATTGACAGACGTCTTGAGTCGTCCAAAAAGCCTCTGTCCCGACACAACCGACGCATGGAGACGTTCAAACGTCGAAGCCAACTCGCGCATGTCCTGCGGCGAAGAAATCATCATCAATCGACACATCTGCTGATGGTCTGCAAACCAGTTTTCGAGATCTTTGACCAGATCATCATTCTCTACCGTGGCGCCTGACGACGACACAGTTGCCATATGGATGCCTCGCACAGCTCACCTCCTTTCTTTTTAAAACCGAGCGCATGACCTTCGGCAGTTTGTTATAAAACTTAACTGCAAATCGAAGAGCGCTACCGACCTCCATAGTTCTATTCGGCAGGCTTTCCGGTATCTTGAACAAATTTAAAAAAACTAAAGGCGAAATTGAATTGGCTGTGGAATCGCTATGTTTCTCAGAAGATAGCGGGAATCCAACACCAGCTGATCATACTCAGCAGGCGAACGGCACAAAACGATCACGCGATCATTCACACTTTCTTCCACTAGCCAAACCAACATCTCGCGAAGAATCAACTCCCTTCGATCGACGGGAGGAAGTCTTAGAAAATCCCTCAGCCGGGCAAAATAACCCTGCGTCAACCGCCAGCGAGCCATTTCGGAAAAAAATATCTCCAACATTTGAGTATCGGGAGCAAAAAGAACTGTCGAGGCCCGCATATTCAACACGCGGCGAAACATTTCCCGCAAGAGCACAGCGACTGCATCGGAAATTCCCTGAGCTTCAGCAAGTTCCCGATGACAGGTGAGGAGGCGCTGCTTGTCATCACCCTCCTGAGATAGCCCAAAATAAGGATGGAGACTCGATAAAATCCATCGACGTACAGAACGCACATCTAGAGGCTCAGAGGTCTTGCGCCGCATGGACCAGCCACCGACTTTATCATCAAGACCAGCCGCAGAACCCAAAAAAATAGGGTCCGAAGAGAAGGGTAACACAGCGTCTTGAGCCATCGCGCGATACAGTGTCGCTTTCAAAAAAACGGGCGACACACAGAGATCAACGCCCGGCTCCGTTAATTCTTTTTTGTCACGCACAGCAAAAAATCCGAGGCCCAGAACTGACTCAGGGAGCTCTCCATCTGTGGAAAACTCATTGAGAAACTGGTTTAAGCGGTGCTCACTCTTGAACAGGTACAATTCCCTTTGCACATCTGCCTCAATTAAGAACGTGGCGGGGCGGACTTTGCAACACTTTCCAATACCCCGTTAATAAAACCGCCCGAGTGCGATGAGCCAAATTCTTTACCAAGCTCAACGCCTTCGGAGATAATCACATCTTTATCGACTTCATTGCGGGTCAACAATTCAGCCGTACAGATCCTGAGAACTGCAAGATCAACACGAGCAATGCGCGAAAGCTTCCAATGCGTCGAGCACGACTCGATCAGAGCATCGACCTCTTCTCTCTTTTCAATAACAGTGGCTGACGCTGTTTGAACGAAGGCTCGTAACTCAGGTTTAACATCGTTCTGTTGGAAAAACGTCTGCAGCATGGCGTCGGTCATAAAAGACTGCTGGGTCGCTTCCATTTGATAAACAAGCTGTACCGCAAAACGTCGGGCCTCTCTCAACTGAACGGGCTTCAGCGCTGCGCTGGCAAGACTCCACGCCGAAATCATTCCTGCTCCTCCGAACGACTGAGCTGTCTTTGGGTTTCAATCATTTCCAAAACTGTTTCTGCGGTCTCGGCGCCTTTATTGCCGACCTTCCCGCCCGCCCGATCAAGAGCCTGGTCCAGAGTCTCACAGGTCAAAATTCCAAAACCAACGGGCGCAGAGCGCGACATTTGCAGATTCATCAGACCACTCGACGCAGTCGAACACACATAGTCGTAATGACTGGTTGAACCGCGGATGACCGCACCTAAGACAACAACCCCATCCACCTTCTGTGAATCAAACAACCATTGAGCCGCTAGCGGGGATTCAAAGGCACCGGGTACCTCGACTTTGATGATTTGCTCGTTCTTAACTCCACGCCTTTTGAGCAGTGCCACGGCACCCTCGGCTAACCGATGTGTCACCAAATCATTGAACCGACATACGACCACACCGATTTTAATCGGCTTTTGGCGAACAGACATGAAACTCTCCAGACTCTTGAGCGACCGGCTTGGTCGAAAAAAGGGCCATTACCCCATGTTCATTGTTCAAGTAAATGCCGAGCGACAATCATCCGCTGAATTTGCGAGGTCCCCTCGTAGATTTGAAAGATTTTTGCATCCCGCATCAACATTTCTACTGGATATTCGCGGTTATAGCCGTAACCACCGAAAATCTGCACCGCATCGGTCGTAATGCGCATACAGGAATCCGCTGCCATCAGCTTGGCAATAGACGCCGTGTAGGTATTCCGTTTTCCACTGTCGACCTCTTCTGCCGACTTCCAGACAAGCAAACGACTAGCTTCAATATCGCGGGCCATTTCTGCCAACATAAACTGAACGGCCTGATGCTCGGCAATAGGCTTTCCGAAGGTTGCGCGCTGCTTGGCGTAATCGATAGCGCATTTCATCGCACGTTGAGCCAAACCAACCGCACCGCTGGCAACGACAGGACGTGTGCGATCGAACGCACCCATAGCTAGGCGAAACCCGTCTCCCTCTTTGCCGAGCACGAAGCGCGCTGGGACTTCAACATTTTCAAAAGTGACTCCTCGGGTATCCGAACAACGTTGACCCATATTGTCTTCTTTTTTGCCAATAATAACGCCTGGCGTGTTTGCATGGACGACGAAACCGGTCATACCTTTGTGACCCGCCGCCGGATCAGTCTTTGCGAGAACAAAAAACCATCGCGCGTGCCCGGCATTGGTGATCCACATTTTCGAGCCATTGAGCACGTAGGTATCGCCCACCTTTTTTGCTGTTGTTTTTATTCCTGCAACATCCGAACCTGCTCCGGGCTCAGTGACACAGTAGGCAGCCATTTGGGCTTCTTCGACCATCGGGGCCAAAAATTCTTTCCAAATCTGTTCATTTCCACCCAGGATGACAGGTACGGCTGCAAGTTCATTGGCCAGCGCTGCCGTGCAGAAGCCCGCACTGCCTGTCGCCAAAGCCTCTCCAATCAGAGCGTGCCCAAACACACCCAACCCAAGCCCGCCAACCGATTCAGGAACAAACGCATTCAAAAGCCCAAGCGCGTGAGCCTTTCCTAAAAGATCAGACGGAAAGCGAGCGGTCTCGTCCAGTTCACGCGCCTTTGGCCACACTTCTTTGTTGGCAAAATCGAGAGCTAGGTCATAGAGCGCCTGAAATTCGTCGCTAAGTTTAAACAAACTCATAGTCTTCCTCCGTTGGTCCTTTAAACACGAGTGAAGTCTAACACCTCCAAAGCAGTCTGACCTCGCACCATCCCCAAAGGTTTGGCACGTCAATAGAGCAACAGATCACTTGTTATGGTTTGCTTCATTGATCACTCGAAGTGGTACACTCGGAAGACAACAGAACATTTCGATAAGGGGGGTCTCAGTACCTATGAGCGGTAGCAAGACAAGTTTCATGAAGGGAGTGTTCAACGGAGCCGTTCAGGAATCCCAACTCCACCATTTTCCATTTTTTAATACCAACCGCGAAGAAGATTTTCGGCTAGTCGCGCAATCGGTCAGTGATTGGCTCAAAGAAAATGTGGATCCGATGAAACTGGATGATGAGAAAAAAATTCCGCCGCACGTTCTTCAGGGACTCAAGGATATGGGTCTTTTTGGTCTCATTATTCCAGAGATTTACGGGGGATCTGAGTTCACACAAACCCTCTATACACGCACTCTGGAACTTATGAACAAACATGAAAGTTGCGTGACCCTCACCGTTGGCGCCCATCAATCGATTGGTCTCAAAGGACTGTACCTTTACGGAACTGATGCTCAAAAGAAAAAATTTATGCCGCGTCTAGCCACAGGCGAAATGATCGCAGCATTCGCGTTAACAGAACCAACGGCTGGATCAGACGCTGCTGGGATCAAAGCACGATTGGTCCGCGATGGCGACCACTACATTCTCAACGGCTCAAAGCTGTGGATTACGAACGGGGGATTTGCCGACTTTTTCACTGTTTTTGCAAAAGAAAACATCGATGGTGAAGATAAAATCACAGCAATAATGGTGACCCGCGATTTGGGTGGTGTCAGCCACGGACCGGAAGAGCAAAAACTCGGTATCAAAGCCTCGAGTACAGTCGAGGTCTACTTTAAAGACGTCCGAGTGCCCGCAGAAAACGTTCTTGGCAAACCAGGCGAAGGTTTCAAAGTAGCCATGGGCATTCTCAATCAAGGACGTCTTGGTCTGGCAGGAGGAGCGCTCGGAACAATCAAAGCTGTTGTCAACCAATCAGTTGGCTACGCAAAAAACCGCCGCGCTTTTCAACACACTATTGCCGAATTTTCAGCTGTTCAAGACATGCTGACCGAAATGTTATGTCATGCCTATGCGGTTGAATCGATGACCTACTTTACAACAGCTTTGGTCGATGCTGGTGACGTTGATTATTCAATTGAAGCCGCTATTTGCAAAGTTTATGGCACAGAGTCCGCTTGGCGCGTGTTGAATTTAGGAATTCAGATGCACGGCGGTAACGGCTACATGAAAGACTATGGACTCGAGCGCCGCCTCCGCGACAGTCGCATCGGTACCATTTTTGAAGGAACCAACGAGATTTTGCGCATGTTTCTTGCAATGACTGGACTCAAGGAACCCGCCAGCGAATTCAAACGCATTGGCCGTGAACTTGCAAGTCTGTAGAATATTCGCAACCTCGAGTCACTCAACGACGCGATCGGCAGAATCGGCGTGATTTCTGAATTCGCCTTCCACCAAGTGAAGCAATCGGTTGTGAAAGAAAAACTCGAGGGTTTTCACCCGGCGCTTGAAAAAGAAGTAGCCCGTCTTTCGGACGCTTCCAATTCACTGGCCAATTGTGCGAGCAAACTCATCCGACAGTACGGACAAAAACTTGTGGATGAACAGATTCAACTGTGCCGCCTTGCAGATATTGCGATTGATACGTTCATGATTGCGACTGTCGTCTGTAGAGTGAACTCCATGCTTGAAAAACACGGAGGTCCAGAGAAAAACAGTGCTGAGCTTTCATTGGCACAACTTATTGTCAGAAATGCAAAGGCACGTATTAACCAGAATGTTTATAGTATTAAGGCAAATCGTGATGCTGAAGTGAAAAGCATTGCACAGTTCCTCTGTGAAAAGGACAGCTACCCTTTTGAGCTGGGCAGTATTCGCTAAGTCCTTTAGTGTTCTTGGCAGTGTTAAAATTCCGACTTGAGGCCTCTCAGGTTTTCGCCACATCATCCGAACCTTCACTTGCAGACAGGAGGTCTTGCAGATGGGTTCAATTCCAACAGCTGGAATGATGTGGATTTTCGTTGGCGCAACGATGACAGGCTTTTCTGTGGTCTTCGGGATTTTGTTTTGGCGAAGTTTTTCAGTCAAAACAAATAAATTGTCCGCTGGGAGTCCATCCCGTCTCGTGATGAGTCTCGCACGAACAGGTCGTGGTTACCGGCTGAATCGCTTTGAAACTGTTGCCCGCGGCGTGCTGAGTGACGTTGAAGACGCGATGCAACCTCCGGTGTGTTATCGGCATGCCCGTTCGTTTTTGCCGCTGCTCAGTGATGTCTTAAAGCACGGACAAATCTTGCTAAGACAACAAACAATGGCTCACCGCGTCGCTTATCCGGACCGGGAGGAACAACTCTCGCTGCTCGTCACTCACCTTTTTACGCTCGAGTCAAAGTTAAGATCATTGCCAAAACAAACCATCTCTATTGAAGACGTCCTTGCCGGAAAATTCGAATGAAGGGAAATGCGGGAACATGTTCAGAAGGATCATTGTCATGAGCAAAAGTGCACAACCACTCACCCTTGAGCACACACAGTCAGCAGGGACCCGCCGCGCAAGCAAGCGCCCCGATCAGGTCTGGCATTGCCGCGAATATTGGACCGGGGACTCTCGTGATGGTCAATATTCGAATGGTGACGGGTACCATTATTTCGAAATGCGAGGCGACGGCATTATTTTAAAGGCTCTGGAATACTACGAAACAGATGACGGCGAAGAGCGTACGACAGAAGTCCCCGAGCTCATTGGCCTCAATTGGTTTGAGTTCTTTGGGTTTGAGGACGACGAACTTCTCGAGGATGTTCCTGAACATGAGTTCACTTACGTCGAACAACTTCTGCGCAAACCCTGATGCCCCCAGACACCGGTTGCCAAGCCCACAAACCTGATTAAATTGACGGGCGAATCTCTCCGGCATCGAGGTGTCACAATGAACTATTACGAACTTCTGGGAATTTCAAAATCCGCAGGCGAAGAAGAGATCAAGAAAGCCTACCGCAAGCTGGCCATGCAATTTCACCCGGACAGAAATCCAGGAAACAAGCAGGCAGAAGAAAAGTTTAAACAAATTTCGGAAGCCTACGCGGTCCTTTCGGACAAAAACAAACGTCGACAATACGACACCTTCGGCGATGCGGCATTCCAGCAGCGGGATGGATTCAGAGAAGATATTTTTCGTGGCGCCGATTTTAGCAGCATCTTTCGGGAAATGGGGTTTGGCAACGTCGATTTCGAAAACATGTTTGCAGGAATGGCAGGCGCCGGCATGGGCGGAGCAGGTCCGGGAGGCCGTGCCCGGGGGTCAGGCTTCCGCCCGGGTGGAGGATTCAAAACAGCGGGTGGATACCGGACGCCCGCAGGATTCGACAACGCCTTTGATGAGCAGGACTCCTATGATGTGGAACAGGAGCTCACCGTCGGATTTATGGATGTTTACAATGGCGGTGAACGACAGGTGATGATTAACCTCAAGACTGGCGAAAAAATTAATGCGCGCATCAAAATACCTGCCGGTGTCGAAGATGGAAAACGACTCCGGCTCAAAGGCCAAGGACTAACAAAGCCCAATGGTCAGCGCGGTGACCTCTACCTGAAGGTTAAAATGAGCGAACACCCGGATTTTCATCGCTCGGGTGACGACGTTGAATGTGCCGTTCCCATCTCTTACACAACCCTCGTTCTTGGCGGTCCGGTGACGGTGTCCACTCCTCAGGGACCCAAAAAGACAACCCTCAAAAAAGGAATGAAAAATGGCGTCAAAATTCGTTTGCGGGGGCTTGGCTTCATTCGTGAGAACAGTCAGGAACGGGGTGATCTTTACGCGCGGCTTGAAGTGAAAACCCCTGATGAAGCAGAACTAACTCCCGAAGTGACCGAAGTGTTGGAAAAGCTCAAACAACTGGGCTTTTGATTTTTGCCCTGAGAATTTCAAACTGCTATCCTGGATCGAATTCAATGAGGACCATCCTATGACAATCAGTTGGACATTCCGTAATCTGAGCATCGATGAAGCCAAGACTCTTCTGCAAAAGGAACTGCAGGCCGCGGGCGTCCCGTCTTTTGCGAACATTTCCTGGGAACAGAACACGATGCTTGTCCGCATTGAAAAGGGCGGAAAAAGCGAATTCAAAATGTCTTTGCAAACCCTTGGCACAGACACCAAATTCATTGAAACCAAAAGAGACGTCGCCTTCCTGCACAAGCCGTTCGTTGGACGCGTTGAAACTTTTGTCGACCAAATTCTAAACAAAGCAGGAGCCGCCAAGGCCTGAATTTCAATGCCCGAAAAATTATCCGTGGCTATAAAACTGTCTGAAAAAATCAAAAGCTGTGCAACAGGCGCTGTTTTGCACTCAACCGCGGTGACCCTTTTACTTTCCTGTACACACACGGGTTCCGATGGTAAATCGCAATCATCAAGACATATCAATGACCCCAGGAACCAGCGTCCCTCTGACACACTGCAGCCACACGAACAAAACCCTTACATCACAAAATTGATTCGGCTGTTGCCAGAAACGAATCAAAGCATTGATTCTTTCTCTAACACCCCCACCGGCCAGAAACTCAGGCAGATGATTGGTCGTCAACCAACTCCTCAGGATACGCAGGCTCTCATCGCCCTACGGGCGTTGCTGATCGCCCAGCGCGAAATTCGTGAACAACGCCCAACCCAAGCGCGAGAGCTGGCAAAATTTATACTCTCCACCGAACATCTCAGTACTCATATTTATTCCACTGCACTCAAATATCTGGCCCTGTCAGATGTCTTGCTCCTCACCTCACGAGATCTCTCAACAGGCGAAGATGGAACCGCACGCGATCCCCGTGTTGAATTTAATGCGCTGCAGTCCCTGCAATGTGCCGCAGTCTGCCAATCCCATGGGTGGCAAATCATTTCACAGGAAGATCCGACACTCCTTTCAACCCAAGGCTACCGCACAAGACTTTTGAGTGAATCATCTTTCCGATCAGAAAGACTGCAGCAACCTCTCTGGCTGAAGAGCATGTTCTTGAACTCGATGCCTTCGACAAAAATCGCTCGTTCGGAGGAGACCGAAGAGGAGCAGAACACTTCTAAAAATTTTGAAAAGAGCCGGGGCCAGCGCCTGCGGCGAGTGCTCAAACTCCGGCAATTGATCGATTCCCGAAAATGGTCTCAGGCTTCCGATTACGCAAAAAACATTGTGAGTGAAAGATCCGATAAACTCAGTAGATTAAAATCCGAAAACACTTGTCGAGCTGATATTATTTACGGCCATTATGCCATTGCGCAGGCTGCACGGATTGGACAAGATCGAAGATCCTTTTCACGACAACAAGACATATTTGTCAGTCAACTGGAACACAGTTCCTGCGTGGCCGATGACTTCGGCTTTGACAAGGAACAGTTTGACTCTTTCAAACTTGATTCACGGCTCTGGCTTGCTCGCCTCTCGTGGGAACAAGATAACAACCCCGTGGCATTTTCAACTGCGCGGCGTGTACTTGATGAAGCGATCGGTACTCAATCGTGGGAGCACTTTGCAGATGCGGTCAAGGTGCTCATTGGTCGCGTGGGTTTTGAGATGCTCAATCCCCAAGAAAATTTGAGCTTCCTGTCTGCAATTGAAAAAAATTATCCGGCACAGGAAAAAGATGACGATTTTCCGATTTGGATTGAATCGCGGCGCGGGCTGTTTCAATTTCTATCCGGTGATTTTGAAGCCGCGCGGCAGACTTTTGGACGAATCATTGATCTCACCACAGACGCTTCCACACGCTCAATGGCTTTTTATTGGATCGGCCGAACACAGATCGCGTTAAAGAATCAATCCGAAGGTGAGAACTCTTTTCTGTCCGCTGGAATGACAGACCCTTTGGGCATTTATGATGTTCTTTCCGGCCAAATGCTTGGCCGCGAATCTGGTCGCGCTTCGACTCATTCCAAACGAGCTTTCGACGCAGACTGGAAAGCGGAGCAACATGATTGGTTGAATCTGAATGAGACCAGACAACTTCGAATTATTTCGTCTGTTCCCCCGCGCACGCTTGTGGCTATGCGCAGCGATGAGAGCATTAAATTGACGCTCGCCTCGCAAAAGCAGTTTGATGTTTCGCTTGAATCCACTTTTCTTTTTCTCACGCTGCTGAGAGCTGTCCTTGACGATTTGAATCACGAAGATTTTGCACAATTCATCAAAGATTCAGATGATCTTATCCCCACATTGTTACGCCAAGAAACTCAGCAACTGCGTCAATCATTTCAGCAGCTCAATACACTTCACTCGGAAGTTCTGCCGCGCGCACATCAAATTGCTTGGCTCACCTACAGCCTTGGCGACTACTCAAATGCCATACTTTTTGTCGGCCGCCTGCGTGAGGCTTTGGGATGGGACACTGACTATCTGCCGTTTCTGTATTTTATTTTTTATCCCCGTCCCTACGCAAACGAATTTGAAAAGGCAGCGAAACGCTGCTCTGTTGACGTTGATTTGCTGTATGCCGTTGCCCGGCAAGAAAGTTTATTCCAAGCATCTGTCAAAAGCCCTGTGGGTGCGACCGGATTGATGCAGTTGTTACCTACAACCGCTCGTCGAATTTTGCGTGAGTTCCCGGAATTTAGTGATGAACAGGCAATCGATCTCACCGTTCCTGCAACGAATATTCTTGCTGGGGCATGTTACCTTAAGAAGCTTCTCGTCCGCTATGACAACAACCCGACTTTTGCGATTGCTGCATACAATGCCGGCGAAGCAGCAGTCGATCGTTGGGTGACTCGACGACAAAAGCTCAAAGATGCGCCGTTTTTTATCGAATTTATCCCCTTTGCCGAAACAAAGACCTACGTGCAAAGGGTCCTCAGAAATTTTTATAATTTTAAGTGGATTTATCGGAATCAGAATTCGGATTAACGTTCTGATTCACGTTCTCTTTCGCTTCCTCATTCGGTTCGGCTGGGCCCTGCGCTAAAGTCCCTTGGGCAGGCTTAATCGAGGGAAGAACCGCCAATGGCACCTCATCAGCGGAATGAGCATTGGAAAAATCGTCCGATTCGGCAGATAAAGACTGTTTCGCCTGTTCATCAGAGCTTTCAACTGGATGAGGGTGAACATCCGCAGAAGAATGCGTTTGATCGGTTAAAAGATCACGAGTCACCTGATCGCGAACATCAAGCCAAGAACGCTGGAGGTCGTTAGTGACACCTCGAAAATCATTCCAGGCTTTAAAAAGTTTCCGCATATGTTTGGGCAAATCTTCGTTGCCAAAAAGAATCAAAGCAACGAGAGCAATGACGACAATTTCTCCACCGCCAATTCCAAACATCCGCCGGCTCCAGAATAACCAGAACGTCTTATTTCTTTGCCAACTCGCTATCAATCATCCTCATGAACTCGGCTTTATCTACTGCACCGCCGAGTTTACGACCATTCACAAAATACGCAGGAGTTCCATTGATTCCTAGATTTTGTCCTTCTGCAGCATCCTTGAGAACTTCAGCCTCCATCTTGGGATCCTTCAGACATGCTTCGAACTTCGCAGCATCAAGCGAAATTTTCGCTGCAAGTTCTTTATAAAGCGCATTGCTCAGGCGTGAATAATTTTCAAACAATGCGTGATGCATCTCAAAATATTTTCCTTGAGCACCGGCACAGTTGGCGGCAACAGCGGAAGGCAAGGCCTCCGGATGAATTTCGCGCAATGGAAAATCACGATAAACCCAACGGACCTGGCCTTTATATTGATCTACAATTTCTTTCAGGGTTGGAACCATGCGAGCGCAGAATGGGCATTGATAGTCTGCAAATTCAACGATCGTAACCTTGGCATCCTTTGAGCCCATGAAATAATTTCCGCCGTCTCCGACGTCCAGCTTTGGTTCAACTGGTCGCTTGAGAGCCACGCGAATCGCTCCAGAATTTCTGGCTTCATCAACCAACTCACGAAAAACACCTTCACGCGCTTTGCCCTCGAGATAGCCACGGACCTGAGGTGCACGCTGAGCTTCCGGAATTCGCTGAAGTGCAGGATTATCCTTGTTTTCCGTAAGAAAACTCTGAACCTCTTGATCATTAACCTTCACTTTTTCAGCAAAATATGCGGATTGTGCCTCTTCAGCTGACGCCAGCTTCCGGTCGTCCTTCATCTTTTCAAAGTACTGACCAATATAACGTTGCACGAGAATCTGTTCGGCAGCTGAATAGACCTGCATTTCGGCTTCAAAAAGTTTTTGCGCTTCATTGCCGTTCAATTGTGAACGCTGGACCTGAGTCGTTCCCAGCGAACCCACCAACGCACCGCCATCAGTGCTGGAAGGTGCGGCCACTGCCTCGGACATTGATGGAGAAGACAGCGATCCGCGACTCAAAATTCGCCCCTTGTCGAGAACAAACAGCGGAACAAGACCCACCAAACCACCCAAAACAAAAGCTGCGCCGATGAGAACTTTACTCTTTGACATATGCAGACTCCCATATCATTAGTGACCAAGAAACCCATTTACATCATGCGATAATCTAAGAAATCAGACCAATTTTAACGATATCTGTTTTCAAGTTCAGAAATCTCTTTGCGATAAGAAGCTTCTTCGGAAACTCCCACCACATCGGGCAGCGACTTGGCAAATTCCAATGTCTTGAGTGCTTCAGCTTTGCTTTGCAGTTTGCTTTGAACCTCAGCCAAATAAATATGATTGAGTTTACTCTCAGGTGCGAGTGAAACCGCCCTCTTTAGATCCTCAAGTGCCAGCTTATTATCGCCAAAAGAAATCATCCCCGGAAGCTTATTGTACAGACGACCCCGCACCCGCAGAGGACCTGAAAAATGGTATTTGGGATCAATTTTAATCGCCTCAGTGAGCGATTCACGCATCGGCTTTGCCGAACTCAGCGCATTCAATATGCCTTTGGCAATACCCCATCCACCGAGTGTCACAGCATACCAATAGTGCCCTTCCACCCGAGCAGGTGCGAGGCGGCGTGCCTTATCACCACTCTCTGAGCCAACCTGAAAGATTGCCATTTTTTCATCAGCTGCCACACCCTGCGGAAGGGCAAAAAAACCTGCATAATATGACAAGCGTGAAAGGCGCCAAAGAACCTCATAGTCTTCAGGCAGAGCGGGTTTCTTCTTCAGAAATTCGATGATTTTTGCGTGCAGCTCATGGCGCACGGCCCAAATCGCATCAAGCGCCTTAACCGTTGGTTCAAAAACAATCTGACTTGAGTTGTTCCCGGTGGAGGGTGCTGATGCTGAAGAGCTGGCTGCAGGACTTGCTGATGATGACTGCGCTGCTGACGTTGATGAAGCCGCGGGGGCTGGAACTTCGTTACCAGCCGATGCCGCCAGCTGGACCAATGCAAGACCGGCAAAGGCACCAGCCCGTCGGGCAAGGCGCGCATGAGTCCATAAGGTCATTCTTTAATCTCCTTACATAGAGATTAAAGATATTGCTTGAGTGCTCCAACCTTGTCGAGTTTTTCCCACGGAAAGTTATCGCGTCCGAAGTGACCGTAGGCTGCCGTTTCTTGATAGCTGAATCCCTGCTTTGCGGGATTTTTGAGGTCAAACTGAGCAATAATGTCTGCAGGCTTCATGCGGAACGTTTCTCTGACGGCTGCCTCAATTTTAGACCGAGAAATTTTTTCGGTACCAAATGTCTGAACATTGACGCTGACAGGGTCTGCGACACCAATGGCGTACGCAATTTGAACCAATGCGCGGTCTGCCAATCCTGCGGCGACAATATTTTTAGCGATGTAACGGCCGAGATATGCTGCAGAACGGTCAACTTTGCTTGGGTCTTTTCCTGAAAACGCGCCGCCGCCGTGAGCGCCATGACCGCCGTAGGTATCAACAATAATCTTACGACCTGTGAGACCGCAGTCGCCCTGTGGGCCCCCAGTCACAAATCGACCAGTGGGGTTGATAAAGTAACGAGTTTTAGAATCGAGCAGGTGAGAAGGAATTGTCTTCTTGATGACCTCTTCGACAACGAAATCGTGAAGCTTCTCGAGACTCACTTCAGGTGTATGCATCGTACTAACAACCACGGTATCCACACGCTTGATGACACCATTGTGATACTCAACCGTGACTTGCGATTTTGCATCTGGTCTCAGAAAAGGAACCTTTTCCACTTTTCTTTTGTGGGCAAGATTGCGCAAAATGTTCTGTGCATATTGTAGAGTTGCCGGCATGTATTCGGGCGTCTCGTTAATAGCATAACCAAACATCATCCCCTGATCGCCAGCACCCATTTCTTTGTGCAGCCCTTCGCCTTCGTTCACACCCACGGCGATGTCATGCGATTGCGCATCGACGGCAACAATCACACCGCAACTGCGATAGTCAAATCCATTTTCCGGATCGTCGTAACCGATGTTCTTGATGGTCTCACGGGCAATGTCGGCGTACTTGCGCGCCTTCATTTTGCACTCGTCGCTGGTTGTGATCTCACCCGCGATGACAACCAACCCCGTCTTAACCAGAGTTTCACAGGCCACACGCGCATGAGGATCGTACTTCAGCAGCTCATCAAGAATTGCATCGGACACCTGATCGGCCACCTTGTCGGGATGTCCTTCCGAGACGCTCTCGGAGGTAAAATAAGTGATCTCCTGATTCGCGGAACGAACGGAACTCTGGCTTCTAAACATAAAAGGCACCTCGCACAGGTGAACGTTAAACAATCACATTCAAAAAACGGGGAGAACCTGTAAGCCGGATTCTGTCGACGACTACAATTTCTCTTGCTCACACCGTTACCGGCGGAGTCCTTGCAACCAACCCGGGCGTTAAGCGGACCGAGCCAGTCCTTCGCCCCTATTTGGTTTTGCTTCGGGTGGGGTTTGCCAAGCGCCGTGTCACCACGGGCACCCGTGAGCTCTTACCTCACGATTTCACCATTGCCGGACTTGCGTCTTAGGCTTTGTCTTTTCTGTTGCACTTTCCGTCGGGTTACCCCGCCTGGTCGTTAACCAGCACCCTGCTCTATGAAGTCCGGACTTTCCTCACTCACATACAAAAAGCATGCGGCGCTGCAGTCCGGTCCTCCCCGTTGGCGCCGTCATAGCCTACCACCCCCCTGACTTCAAGCCAGATATTTCACAATGAACCCTTAACACCAGGAGCCTTGATGATCGCACGAAGCTGTTGGGAGCAAACACGCGCATAAAGGAGCCCGATGACGGTATTTGCGACGAGGACTACGGTGCTTTGCAGAACTCCCGCGGACGCGACCACCGCTGGAGACACCGAGAACAATCCAAAAATCGACGCCATAATCAACTGATATCCGCCAATCCCGGCAAAGCCCAAAGGGAGAAGAGAGGCAAGTGAAATGAGCGGATAGGCACAAACGATCTGAAAAAAATCAATCTTTTCATCCAAGGCAAGTGCCGACAAATATAATGAGAAACTGGTGAGCAACAAACTCAACATGCTCAAAAAAAGCGGTAAAACAAGCTGTCGTGGATGACGGCAGCCGGCATCCACATTGTGACGCAAAGTCTCGATATGCTGAAGGGACTGATTCCAAAATCGCCCAACCCGAGTCAGTGACCTGGGACCTTGAACACGCATGCGATAACTCAACTGCTTAAAAAATCTAAGCCTGACAAGGCTGGGCAACAAAATCAGTGACAGTGCACCAAGCCCCGAACTGAGCCAAAGAATTCCTGGCCCCGAAAAAGCTTCCTCCGGCCTCTTTAACGCATCACTTTGCGCGAACAAAAAGCATGAAAAAACAAAGCCAATCAGAAGAATACCTAAGAAACCAATCAACCGGTCTGCGAAGGAAGCAATGGCCAACCGGGGCTTAAGTCCCGGCAGATTTATCCCCAAAGCCTCATCTTCAGAAGGTTGCTCGGCTCCTTGTTCTTTTGCCGGGGATTTGCCCCGACTGGCTGCGGCAGCCTGCCCTCCGAACATCAACCCAACGCGGAGGACTTCAACCACAGCCATGGATCCTGGAACCCATTGACCCACAGCTGTGCTGACAAATGTTGCCGAACCAACCTGCCTGAGAGGCGCATCAATCCCAAGAACCTTAAGTAAAATATTATATCGATACATCATCGCAAAGGCCGCAAGGACTTGCACCACCGCCAACAGCATCAGAATGCTTGGGCGCTTGTGAAATGCATCTAGAATATCGGCGATTCGCAGCAGGCCGAATTTCTCCATCACAACAAGAAAACCGACAGCCAATGCCAATAATCCAAGCGAACGGAATACGAGTTTGAACATCAGTTTTCTCCGCTCTCAAAACGCTTTTCGGTATCTGTCTCAATACCAAAAACCTTCAGTTTTCGGTATAAATGACTCCGCTCAAGGCCAATCTTTTCGGCAGTGCGGGATATGTTAAATTCGTTTTCTCTGAGCTTGTGCAGAATGTACAAGCGTTCAAATTCAGCCCGCGCATCTCGGAAATTATCGACAAAATGAAATGCTTGAAAATCATTTGCAGGGGGTGATTCCTCAGGCACAAAACCATCCGGTAAATGACACACATCGATTTGCTCTGAGCGCACCATAATGCTCAGACGCTCCATAATGTTTTTAAGCTCACGGATATTTCCTGGCCAGTTGTAGGATAACAAACACCGTTCAACGTCCGGAGAGAACCGCTTAACTGTTATGCCTTCTTCGGCGCAAAAAACACCTAAATAATAGTTTGCCAGCGCGATAATATCTCCACCTCTTTCCCGCAAAGGTGGCATATGAATAGGAATCACATTCAGGCGGTAAAATAAATCTTCGCGGAATTCACCCTTCTTTATTGCTTCCTCAAGATTTTTGTTGGTTGCGGCAATGATCCGCACATCAACGTCCTGTGACTCGTCGCTGCCAATGCGTTCGAAACGTTGTTCTTGCAGCACCCTCAGCAACTTACTTTGAACTTTAAGCGACATGTCGCCAATCTCATCAAGAAAAATTGTTCCCCCATGAGCCAGCTCAAATTTTCCTCGCTTACTTTGCACCGCTCCCGTAAATGATCCCTTTTCAAATCCGAACAACTCAGCCTCGATGAGTTGTTCGGGTATTGCGGCACAATTAATGGCAATAAAAGGTTTTCTCGAACGAGGACTGTTTTCATGAATACGTCGCGCTACGTTTTCTTTACCTGTTCCGTTTTCGCCCGTGATCAAGACAGTAGAGTTCTTTCCTGCAACCACATCTATCGTTTCCCGGACATGAATCATCGCCATTGATTCGCCTATTAAGCGATAGCGCTTTTCCATCCGTGTACGAAGGTTTGCATTTTCAGTACGTAGAGCGCGAATTCTTAAAGCGTTCTCGACACTCAATAAAAGCTTTTCAAGACTGAGAGGCTTTTCGAGGAAATCAACCGCGCCCAAGCGCGTTGACTTAACTGCTGTTTCGATGTTCGCATGTCCGGATAACATCACAACGCTGACATCAAATCCTTGAGTCCGAATTTTCTCCAGCACCCTCAGTCCGTCAATATCGGGCAACCAAACATCCAGCAGACACACATCCGGCATTTCCCGGGCCAAGTGTTTAAGGCCACTCAGGCCATCATATGCCATCGTCACGCGATGGCCCTCATCCCGCAAAATGTCCGCAACCATCGAACATATTTCGGGCTCGTCATCGATGATTAGAATTTTTCCCGTCAATGCTTGGACCAGCTCACTGCCCGCGGTGCTCACGTGCTTCTCCTTGACATAAAATCAAACAGGAAGAGAAAGACTAAAGACAGTACCACGCGGCTGGTTAGGTGCTACAGACATCCGCCCTGCATGCTCGTGGACAATCTGCTGAACAATGACGAGACCCAACCCGGTTCCGGTGCGTTTTGTGCTAAAATACGGCTCAAAAATCCGTTCACGGACAGCCTCTGGAACCCCGTGTCCCCAATCAACAACTGAGCAAAGAATCTCCGAATCCCCCGGCCCAGCACCAGTGACCTGTAACACAATACTTCTTGCATCCGGCAGTCCGACCGATGCCGCCATGGCATTACTGATGAGATTGATAAACGCACGGGTGAGCTGTTCGGGATCGTGCCGCATCATAAGGCGGTTCGACTCTTCCATCAAATTTACGGTCACAAAATCTTCTTGTGGATTGCTTCGGAATTGCAACTCGACGGAAATGTGATCGGGATTTTCGCAGAATCCAGCAACAACAAGGCGCAGAGTCTCTAAAAGACTGGCCGATCGCAGGCGCGCACCAGGCATGCGGGCCACAGAGACAAATTCATCAACAAGCTGCCGAATAGTGTTTGATGACTGAACGATCACCCGCAGACTCTCGCGCATGACCTCATGTTCTTCCCCTTGAACTTTGCCTAATAACCGCCTTTCAAGCCGTTGGGCACCGAGCAAAATGGGCGTCAGAGGATTCTTGATTTCATGAGCGACCTTACGCGCCACTTCGCGCCACGCAGCCAGACGTTGGGCACGAGCAAGCTCAGTGACGTCTTCAATAATCACCAAAAATGCGCGCGCCTGATTAGGCTTTATTAACGCATGCGCTGTCACAATGAACTGGCAATCACGCGCGAAGATTTTGCCCGCGTATTCTCCTTCAACTCTGCGTTCGCAGCCATCCACCAGAGGCAAAAGCAGAGGCCTAAGCCAGTTTGCGCAAAATTCTCTGGGAAAAAGTTCCCCAATAATTCGTCCGACGGCTTGAGCTTCCTGAATCATAAATAAACGCTCTGTCGCCGGATTGCAGGCCTCCATGCGCAGCTCGCCATCAACAGCAAAGACAGACGCCTGAACACCTTGCAAAACAGAAGCATAGTAATCAGTCTTTTCGGACAGCAACGCAGCCTTGTGTTCAAGTTCCTGGGCAGACGCCCGTGCCCGCTGATTGGCTGCACGCAAATCGTCAACCATGGAACGAAAGCTGCGCGCCAACTGCCCAATCTCGTCGTCAGAAACAACATCATCGATATCGACATGATATTGCCCCGCTGCCACTCTTTCAGTGGCCAAAGCCAAGGCCTGCAATGGACCAATCAACTCACGGGCAATGGTCACACCAAGCCATAAGGCAGAAAAAATCAGTAAAACTGTTATCGCACCAAGCAAAATATAATAGCTCAACTTCACCAGTTCCGCTCCGGGCTGAGCCTGTGAGACCTCGAGCGAGAGCAATTGCCAGCGCGTATAAATCGTCGGTGGTGCAATAAGTCCAATCACACGCTCACCCTGTCGCTTTGCAGCCAAGAGTCTTGAATTATCCAAGGGCAGCCACTGAATCTGCTCGCCCCAATTCCCATTTTCTTTATTTAATATATCCTTTAATAATGGGACAAATTCGATGTACTTATCACGAATGAAAATCGGTTCAGCCGCGATATCACGGACATCAACAACAAAGTCGACTGTATTTTTTTGCACTTCAAAAGTCTGTGCGCTCTGGAGTATTAAAGATAGCTTTTCTCGATACTCTGTTTCGCTTTTCAAGCTAATTTCTGACGTTTGCTCAACGCCTGGCGGGAGCCAGCGCTCAATGTGAGCATTAAAAAACTTTGTTGAAATATACAGAAGAATCAGAGTTGGAATCAAAGAAAAAAACAAAAATAGCGTCACCAGACGCATACGCAAAGAACTGCCGTAGATCGCACGCTGACGTTCAACCACTAGCTTTACCGCATTGCGGAAGCTCAAAAAAATCAGAACAAAGGCCAATATAGCATTTAAATTCAGCACACTGAAAAACAACAAAACCGATAAAAAGGAGCGGTTTTCAAGAACTGATGTCAGTCCGTCAAAAATCTTCGATTCCAGCCATGTGCCAAGCACAAAAAGGCACAGTGCAACTATTAATCCACTTGCAAGACCTATCGCACGAGTCCGAGTACTCATCATCGCCGAAAAACCTCAGCGCTCCGCGAACGGCGAAAGCCGTACATCTGTCCAGACGGGCTCCAGATGGAGTTCATCGACAGGTGGGACCCCCCCCGCAAGACGCACATTTTCTGGCAATTGCATCGGGCGACCGGTTTTCAGATCCACCGTGACCAGCCTTAACTGCGCAACAAAATATGTCTGTTTATCCGGCCTCACAAACTCAGCATCCGACGTCTCTGACTGCTCATGCGGACGCTGATCGGAGACAATTTTCTGAAGAACTTTGAGGCTGCTTTTACGAACAGCGACCAGGCGGGTTTCGACAATAATTTTTGAACCCAATATCAACGGTGACAAGTACTTTGCATGAAATTCAGCAATCACGAAGGCAATTCCGTCTTTCAAACATGCTTCAAAAGGGACACCCAAATCACGCAGGGCCTGACAACGTGCACGTTCCAAATATTTCAGATAATTGGGATGATGCACGACTCCGCCGCCGTCGATGTCTTCGAATTGAATCTCGAGAGGATAGCGTGTGGTTGTCTTCCATCGCATCGTGGGACCTCAGTTCAGGAAAAAAGACTATGAATTTTGTTGAAGCATTGGAGTCATTACTACCGGTCATCGATAACGTCTATGAAGATTGGGCAAAAGAGCGTGACATGATGCTCAGCCAACACCAAGCCCGCTTAGAGGGTCCACAAATCACTTGCACAAAAGGTTGTGGCGCTTGCTGCTACTTTCCCCTGATCCCCGCCACTGCCGGTGAAGCCTTTGTTCTACTCGCCCGATTGCTCGCTGAAGGCCACACGACGGAACAGCTTCATCAACAATTTATGCCCTATGCGCGGAAGTATCTTGAATCTGCGAAGAAGCAAAATTCACTGCCTATGACTGACTCTCAGCAACGGCTTTTTTTAAAAGAAAAACTCCCTTGCCCGCTTTTTATCTCAACCCCTGAAACAGGCCCTTTGGGCGGACATTGCAGTGTTTTTCCTTTCCGACCGCAAATCTGTGACTTTTTTCACAGCGTTGATTCTCCCGAACTGTGCGTCCTAAAAAAGCCCCATGGGTCGTTTTCGGATATTTCCGAACAAGGCCTCAAGTCGATCGAAGACATTCGGATGGCCGAGAGGAAAATCTTCGGACGCAGCGCTTTGGGTCATCTCCCGTTGCTTGTGGCTGCGCTCTTAACGGAGGATGGACTTCAGACATTTCTGACAGTCGTTGAACCCGATGGCTCTATTGAAAATTCTCAAGATATTGAGGATTTTGGCTTATATGTAAGTCTTCTGTCATGCCTCGGTTATTCATGGGGGGAGGGAGACTGGTCGTCTCTTGCCAAAGCACAGGACGAAGTGCTTTAAGCCCTTTCAGGTGCTTTGGTGCATTTGGAAGGAGCAGAAAAATGGGTCTCTCAAAAACTATCACACTGATTCCCGGAGATGGCATTGGGCCGGAGATCAGCCATGCGGTCACAGGGATTTTAAAGGCTGCTGGCCTTAACGTTCACTGGGACGTCCAAGAGGGTGGCGAAGCCGCTGCTTTGGCCGGACGGGGCGTAATGCCGGACACAACCATTGAATCAATTGCACGAACAAAAATCGCCCTCAAAGGCCCGACAACAACGCCCACTGGTGGTGGGCATCAAAGCGCCAATGTCACTTTGCGCAAGCGCCTCGACCTCTACGCCAACGTCAGACCTGCAAAGAGTCTGCCGGGATACAAGACACGATTTGAAAACGTCGACCTGATGATCGTGCGTGAGAACACAGAAGACACCTATGCAGGCATCGAGCACATGGTTGCTCCCAATGTTGCTCAGTGTTTGAAGGTCATCACGCGTGAAGGTAGCGAACGGGTTGCACGTTATGCGTTTGAATTGGCACGCAAGCTTAAACGTAAGCGTCTGACTTGTGTCCACAAGGCTAATATCCACAAACTGACCGACGGTTTGTTTCTTCGTGCCCATGAAGATGTGTCAAAAGATTTTCCTGATGTGAATTTCGACAGCATTATTGTAGATAACCTCTGCATGCAGCTTGTGACGCGTCCCGAACAGTTCGATGTGCTTGTTCTTCCCAACCTGTATGGTGACATCGTATCGGATTTGTGCGCAGGTCTTGTCGGCGGACTTGGTGTCGCACCTGGTGCAAATATCGGTGACAATGGAGCGGTTTTTGAGGCCGTTCATGGCTCTGCTCCTGATATTGCTGGGCAGGGCAAAGCCAATCCGACCGCACTTTTGCTGTCAGCCGTTATGATGCTGCAACACATGGGTGAGCTTGAGATGGCTGAACGCATAGAGTCAGCGCTCCAACGTGTTTTATTGGAAGGCAAAGTCCGCACCGGAGATTTGAAGGGAACTGCCAGCACGTCTGAATTCACCGAGGCCATTGTTCATGCCCTGAGCCGATAAGCACCCGAGGCCATAAGCTCAGTGTTCAATGCGTCAAAAGTAAAAATTCTAAATTTGAAAAGAGGATACCGAGTATGATGCACGCTAAAGACGGACGACAGCTTGCGGGCGTGGATATTTTTGTCGAAGCTTCGTTTGATGCAAAATTCCCATCGCAAGTGGGTCCACTCAAACTTTTGCATCGCGCGAGTCGCGGCACAAAACTAACGGGTCACGCTCTCGAGAAGACAATTCTTGACGTGGGCTGGCTGAGTGTGCGTTACGTCTTTGAATCACCTATCAGCATGACTGCACCCAGTGATGCGGCAATTGGTCAATTGATTGAAGAAATTGGCGCAAACTTCAATTGGTCAAGCGTGATTAAGCTTTACTCACACGAAGGAAAGCCGCTTTATTCATAAATAAAGCAAAGAAAGGATTATTTGACCGGTTGAGCGGGATTCTTCACCGGTTGAGCGGATTTCGAGACTTCAGGATCTGTTTTCCATCGCCCCACTTCGAGAGCCAGGCCGCGACCAATGGGTTTGTAGGATTTCTCTCTCGCTTTTTTGGCAATATCAATCGCCAATTGTGCTGGGGTTGTTCCGTACAAATGCGCAACCTTATCTGTCATCCACGCGATATCATCGGGATGGTTACGGATGCATCCCGAGCTCTGTCGGCGACCCTCTGCCGATTGGGCAGTCACACTGTCAAGATGTGCAGCATCTACGCCGTGCATGCCATATTCACTCGTGAAGAACCACAGAGCACGGTAACCTAATGGATTATCTGGCGCACAAGGTCCAGCACTGCTGTTGTTGCGAGTACTGGTCCAGCGAACGCAGGTTGTCAGTTCGTGAAAGCGATATTTTCCCGGTGGTGTGATTGATTTTCCATCGTAGCGCGCTGTTGCCACTTTCCACTGTCGGATCGGCTGACCATCTTCATAAAAAGTCGCCATGTTCGTCGTAAGATTTACACGCACACCGAATTTTTCAGTCAACGGATTTGCATTCGGGTCTTTTTGCGTCACTGTGCTGTCAAAAGAGGGTTGCGAACCACAACTCACGGTCATTGCTAGAGCAAGTCCAAAGGCGGCTAAACGAAGCATGGTCCCTCCCCCAAAGTCTCTTGACGTGCACGAACAGGACTGTGCACATCAGACGCTCTGTAGCTCAAAGGGAGCCATCCAGGCCAGAGAAATTTACTTCAATCTATCGGCTCATGGGACGCGTGCCCCTGCGGAACCATCAAGGAATGGAAAGGGTCGCTGACTCAGTGCCCAATAGTCCAACCCAACGATCACAAGACCATTTCGCCGTGAATTCGATTTTTTTTGTTTTCGTTGCATCCCATGACATGTTGTAACGGAAACCTCGGAGCGTCTGGCCATTATCAGGCGTATCAAAAGCCAAGTTTGATGAGTCTCCGTCGGAATGTGCCAGACCGAGCTTATACGCAAGCCCGTCCTTACGCGGAGATGTCGCATCAGCCGCCGCTCTGGGCTTGTATTTGCCCCCCTGACCATGCACAAAAACAACAGTCTTTCCGGTCTGCTTTAACGCATCCAATTTGGGTGCAGTGCATGCCGCTGGCTTCGGCTCAACCACCACAGGTGGGGGCGGAGGAGGCATAGCTGTCAGTGCACACAGCGATTCGCACTGTGCCTCATGACCGGACGCCTTAGTAGCCTCTAAGCAGACAGACAATGAAGGCCATTTCTGATTGCCTTTGCAGTTTAACCGCACGACTTTGGAATCTACCCACCCAAGTCCTGAGGGTTCCATTGGAAAGAAAACCTGGGTTTTACCATTCATTACGTTCGTTGTCGGACACACCGGCTCAAAGCGCTTGGCCTGTCCGATGACTTTGCCGTCGGTGCTGAAAACGCTCATCTCAGTCGCACCGGATAACAATCCACTAGCATTTGCGACCGTGCAGCCCGAGGAGACTTCATCACCGGAACCACCTGATATGGGAATATCCGGATCCGTCGGCCAGCGGCCAACTTCCAATGCAAGGCCCTTCCCAACCGGCCGGTAACTCTTCTCTGACTTTTTGGCGACATCAGCCGCCAACTGTTCAGGAGTTGTTCCATACAGGGACGCCACTTTGTCGGTCAGCCATTTAATATCATTGGGATGATTACGCACGCATCCCGAACTCTTACGACGTTCTTCGGCTGTGGACGCCGTGACGCTCTCAACGTGAGCATCATCCACACCATGCAGGCCATAAGCGCCTGTGTGGAACCACATCGCACGAAATCCCAACGGATTATCAGCTGCACAAGGGCCTGCTGAAGGAAAAGGAGGACGTGTGAAGACCCAGCGCACGCATGTTGTCAATTCATGAAAACGGAATTTTCCAGGCGGAGTATTCGACTCTGGTTCGTTGCGGGCAGTAGCCACTTTCCACTTCCGTATAGGCTTGCCGTTTTCAAAGAAAGTGGCCATGTTCGTGGTTAAGTTGACCCTGACCCCGAATGGCTCAGCCATGATATCTGCTGACGAATCTCTCTCAGCCACTTCGCTGTTATTGAAAGTGCGCGGCTTACAACTCACGACGGCCATCACGGCGAGTCCAAAAACGAGAAAAGGAAACACTAGGTCACCTCCGAGAATCACTTGCTGATCAGTTGAGACACTCTCAACCACTCTCTCACAGGATTCTGGAGGCTCAGAGTCAGACTTCTGTCAGAGTCATCGCACCATTACATGCGCTCACAAATAGCCTTGGCAAATTCACTGCACTTCACCTCTCGGGCACCAGGCAGTTGCCGAGCAAAATCATAAGTCACGATTTTGTCGCGCAAGGTGGCCTCGAATGCTTTTTCAATCAACTGGCACACCTCCTTCCACCCCAAGTACTCAAACATCATTACCCCGCTCAAAATCACGCTGCCGGGATTTACTTTATCTTGTCCCGCATATTTTGGCGCAGTTCCGTGAGTTGCCTCAAAAACTGCATAACCGTCGCCGATGTTTGCACCGGGAGCGATGCCCAAACCACCAACCTGCGCGGCCAATGCATCGGACAAATAATCACCATTCAAGTTGGTCGTAGCCAAAACATCGTATTCATCGGGACGCAACAAAGCCTGTTGGAACATGTTGTCTGCGATTGCATCTTTTACGAGGATCTTACCGTCTGGCACCTGACCTTGGCACTCATCCCAGGTCACACAAAAATCACGAAACTCTTCTTTGGCTACCGCATAACCCCAGTCACGGAATGCGCCCTCGGTAAATTTCATAATGTTACCTTTGTGCACCAAGGTTACATTTTTGCGTTTGTTCTCTATCGCGTAACGAATTGCAGCGCGAACGAGGCGCTTGGATCCAAACTCGCTGACGGGCTTAATTCCAAGTCCTGAGTCTTCACGCACTGATTTGTTAAACGAAGCTTTCAAAAAATCGCGCAACTTCAAAGCCTCAGGTGATCCCGCTTTAAACTCAATTCCTGCGTAAATATCTTCTGTGTTTTCGCGAAAAATCACCATGTCTACTTTTTGTGGCTCGCGCACGGGTGCAGGGACATTCGGATACCACTTCACTGGCCGCACGCATTGATATAAATCCAACGTCTGACGCAAAGTCACATTCAAACTGCGAATCCCACCACCGACAGGCGTTGTCAGGGGACCTTTGATGGACACACGAAAATCACGCAAGGCATCGACGGTTTCCTGCGGCAGCCAATCATTGTATTTTTGAAACGATGCCTCTCCGGCAGGAACTTCCATCCAATGTATTTTCTTTTTGCCGCCAAATGCTTTTGCAACAGCAGTATCGAACACCATCTGACTGGCAGCCCAAATATCTGGCCCTGTGCCATCTCCGCGAATAAAGGGAATCACCGGTTCGGCAGGAACGTTCAGTTGTCCTTTGCTATCGACGGTAATCTTCTGTCCTGCGCTAGGAACATTGATCAATTTATAACTCATGGGGAGATCCTTCCTGATTGACGGGTTGAAGTCGCTTGAGACAATCGGCGAAATCATCGGGGAAAGGCGCTTCGAATGCAACAGTCTGGCCATCTTCGCCCACCCAACTGATACTCTGTGCGTGGAGCATATGGCGGGTTGCCCACTGCGCACAGGGATGTCCGACGATTGTTTGTGAATACGTTTTATCGCCCAGCAGAGGAACACCGAGTGCCTGTAAATGAACTCTGATTTGGTGTGTGCGCCCCGTCACGGGTCGACACTCGATATCGCTCACCTGATATTGCGAAAATATTTGCATCACCTTGAAATGCGTCAATGCTGATTTGACATCTTTGCTGGCTTTTTGAGCAGCCGCTGATGTGGATGACTTCATCACGGCTATGTATGTGTTTGCCCGTGTTGAATCCTTACGAATCGGCCAGTTCAACACTCCTTCCTTTGCAGTTGGAATCCCGTAACAAAGAGCTCGGTATTTTTTACTCACCTTTCTTTCGAGAAAAAGTTTCTCGAGCCGAGTTTGCGCGCTCTTTGATTTCGCGATCAACATGACACCTGATGTCTCTTTATCCAATCTGTGCACCAAGCAAAGTTCGGTTGTTGAAAATTTCTCCTTATATTGGACCTTCAAAGCATGAATCACTGTGTCATCGCTCGACGTCAAGGTCGCCTGCGATGGCAAACCGGCGGGCTTATTGATGACAATAAAATCAGAGAATTCAGCGATGATACTGACAGGAATTGTATGAACAACCTGAGTTGTCAGAGGGCGTGCATCATCCCAAAAGAGTTCGATGACATCACCGCGCGAAACATTTTTCTTGGCCATCAAAATTCTCTTCTTGTTGAGGTAGGCGCCACCGCGATCAATGATCATTTTTATTTTTTTTCTGGACAAAGGCTTACACAGCTCACTTGCAGCAACGTCGAAGCGCTCGCCATTGAGAGACTCAGGGACCTGTGCTTTAATTTGCAACAACATTCGTTCCTCACGCTCGGAGAAATTTTAATGAGACAGAAGAGAAAATTAACACAAAGAAATTTTATTCGCCTCTTTGCTTTAACGATCACTCTGACCCTGCAACAACTCTCAGCGTCTGAATCAGGCCCATTACAATTAACCAGTACGAATCCAAGAGATGGTTTTGACTACCGTCTGGATAAGACTTTTTCCAACAAAAAAGTTCATGTCCTTGAGATTGATCTCACTCATCCTATGCTCAGCCTCCGCGCCTCGGCCAATGAAGAACGCGGTCTGACACCGTCGGAATTCTCAACAAAAACCTCCGCTCTGGCCGTGATCAACGGCGATTTTTTTAATAGCCAAAAAAAGCCTGTCGGTCTTGCCGCCGGAAGAGGTCAGATTTGGCCAGGCACGATGGACAGTAAAGAATGGTCTTTTCTTGCATGCACAGAAGAGAACGATTGTACAATTGATGAGCCAAACACGTTGTCGGCATACAGAACCGAATGGACCTCAGTTGTCGGTGGCTGGCAAAACCTCCTCAGCCCCGGCTTTGCGTGGTCGCGCAGTGATGATGAAAAATGCGGAGATTTCTGTCTGACAGAGCACCCGCGGACCGCCATTGGTCTCAATGCAAATCGGACGACCCTCTGGTGGGTTGTCGTTGAAGGCAGACAAAGCAATCTCACCGGCCTGACCCTGGCAGATACCACCCGCATCTTAAAGGGGCTGGGTGCACGGTGGGCACTGAATCTCGACGGTGGAGGAAGTTCAGGAATGATTCTGAACGGTCGACGTGTGAACGGACGTCCTTTGAACGAACCAGAGGAAAGAAAAGTGAGCAACTGTCTGGCGCTTGTGCGCAAACGCTGATCATCACCGCAATTTAGAGAGCCGGTTCTGAAATCAACGCTGTGAGGTCTTTTGCAAATGAGGTTTTCTTATAAAAATCCGTCTGCTCGGACTCGTTCCCCTTCAACTGAATTTCAATCAGCGCGGGAACGTCTGGTCGGCCAATAATCAAACGCTTACTTGTCCGCGCGATCAAACCAAGTGGGGTAGGACCCAAGTTACTGAGACCCTTGTAAATGGTTTGCGGGTTGGTCAATGAGTTTCCGTCGAAATCATAGCGCAACACCATGGGGTCACTCGTGTGCTGGAGAAGCAAGAATATTTTTCCATCGATTGTTTGCGCTAAGTTAACGGCTTTGTGCTGGGCAGTTGCATCCGAGCCCTGTGAATAGTCAAGCGAAGTTTTGCATTTGGCTTTTCCTGCTTGAATGGTGAGAACATTCAGGCGCGTAGCACTCCCGCTGGATAATACAGCGAGATACGCAGTGCCACCCGCCTGAATTAAAGCAGACGACGTCACGGTTCCAAGGGGACAATCTGCCGCTGCATCGGATGCGCCATCATAAAAAGTCTCCGCGCGTAAACCGCCATCGGCATTGTATCGAAGTGCTTTTATTCCTGTTGCCGTTTGAGCGTGGAGGACACTCGTCTGAAATCCTGTGACGAATGAATTGGCTCTGACACCATTAAATGCGGCTTTGATAGAGGCCTCGGCACCCCACGCTTTGTTTTTCACCAGCGCTGTCTTGACATCCAAACTGCCGATGGTCTCTTTGGAGGCGCCAGCATCGATAAAAAACATCAACGTGCTGGAATCAAAAAAATGCAGCGCAGTAATGGGTCCATAATCTAAACCGGATTCCATCAAATCGATGGTCAACGACAACCGACCCGTTGAATCAAAGCGCACGGCGACAGGCCCACCACCGTCTTTGGGACTGTTTGTCAGCCAAAAAGGCAGCGGTGGAGTTTCCGGCAGCTCCGTCGGAACGACTGTCGGGGTTGGTGCGGGTGTAGGTGGAGAATCCTCGCCATCGGAGGATTTCTTGCCACACGACGACGAAACGGTGAAAATCGATAACACGACCAGTGATGGTAAAAATGTGCTGACAAATTTCATCATCGCAATCGTCCTTCATTCGCGCCGGTCAAACCACATGCAAAACCTGGAATCTAAGAGCCAATAATTTCACGAGGCAGTCCTGAGGAACGCTCAGGACTGCCCTAAGATTTAAAAGGCAGGCTCCTTCAATTCGACACCCTGACCCACATCCGAATTCCCATCATTTTTCGCAAAAATCTTCCATGCCGACACAACACACACGGTTGAAAATATCATCGTCAATAAAAAGAAGAGTGGGCTGAAAAACAATGCAAGGCCAAGGCTAATGACTGCCAACGAACCACAAATCACCAAATTCGTGAGCACCTTATCCACACGAGTCAATGGCAATTCAGAATCGAGAACAGTGAGACTGTGACCCTGTACAAGAAGTCTTCGCTCGCGGACTGTCGAAAAGAATTTGAAAAGACTTTTCGGCGCATACGAATAGCGCACAACCCAGAACGGCATATGAACCAAATGAATACCCACAATCTCAATTTCTGTTCGATGCTCATACAGGGTGCCAACCTTGGTCTTGGCAATCCGACGATGATACTCCTGAATCTGATCCTTTGCTCGCGCAATAGCCGAGCTTTCTCTGACCTGGACACCAGAAATCGTGAGTCCATTGGCATGATCAAATTTGAAAGGCTGCCGCGCATCATAGACAGGTGAAGGTGGGGTACCTTTTACGACTCCCATGGTTTCATCAAGCGGAAATCCATCCCAATCAACGATAACGTCTTCGCGAGGTCTATGGAGTCGTTCCAAACCCCAATGTTCTTTGGGCGAACGCCTCGCTAATATTGACCAGCGATATCTGCGGCTGAACCGGTTTTCTTCTCGTAAAAAACGCGCACCGTATTCATTTCCTTGTCCGCTGTAGTGATTCGCCTTCTGGCTGTGACCACTCCAGAACGTATGTGCCTCAGCTGATACAACCCAAAAAGGAAGGCTGACCCCATAGGAACCTAAAATTTTAAACTCATTTTTAACACTATCAGGCCGGTGATAGCGTGAAGACAGCCACTCATAAAAAATCCCCTCGACCTGTTCACGATCGAGTCTATTGGCGATGATAAAATGATCACCGACGATGTCTTTTGCACCTTCCTCAAGGTCTAAAACAAACCCTGAAGAACAATAAGGACATAAATGAATGTAATCATCGACGCTGTATTCGAACGACGCATTACACGCCGGACATGACACCTGAAACATGAACACACCCCGAGTGATCAATAATCATCACTAGATTAACGCCATTAGAGATGCGAAACGATGTCAATGAGATTGCGGATGAAAAAAATTCCGCAATTGTTCGATCAACTCCATTGCCTGAAGTTTAAGATGCGCAGTATCTAAAGTGTTTTCGATCACGAAATGTGACTTCGAGCGACGGACCTCATCACTGACCTGAGCGGAAAAAATTGCAGCCATTGTCGTCTCCGAAAGTTTTCGAGACGATGACAACCTTTGACGCCGCAGTTTTTCAGGTGCGACGACCGAGACCACTGCATCAAAGTCTTGTTCTCTCCGACTTTCAAAAATCAGCGCGGCCTCATAAAAAATCCAAATTCCACCGGCAAGTAAATCAAGCTCTTTGCATATTCTGTCAAATCGAGCAGAGAGGGCTGGATGAATAATACTCTCAAGTTCCTGACGTGCAGAGGCATCATTAAAGATTCGATCACGAACCCATTGTCTTTGGTAGATCAGTTGCCCGTTCGAATCTGTGGAGTATGCATCTGTTCCGAGACAGGAAACAATTTTCTGCTGAATTTGAGGATCAGCAACAACGTCGGATACAAGTCTGTCTGCATCATAGACGGCATAACCGAAGGACGATAATTCACGTATGAGCGTCGACTTACCGGAGCCAATCCCACCCGTGACGGCGATTCGCTTTAAGTGTCCGGTCCGTCGAGCAGTCATAGCTGTTTACTTCCCGTTCCCGTTTCCGTTCCCATTCCGCTGCTTGTTTTTAAATTGATTTTGTCTATTACGACCTTGAAAATGATTCCCATGGCCACCGTGATTCCCACGATTATTATTTTGGTTGAATCTGCGATTATTGTTATGTCCCTGATGATTTCCACGCTGATTCATCTGCATGCCATGGTGACTCAAATGGGGCTGCTGAACATTACCATTGACATCCGGTGCCATATATCCGGTCCGAGTCATCAAATGGCTTGGCGCTGGACGCTGAGCATCCTCAAACACTCGCCGCGTGACGCCTTCAGCAATCAATTCAATCAAAATATCTTCCGGAAAAACTCCTTCCATGCGTGCAACTTGCCGCACATGGTTCATGAGTGAATAACTGAGGGTCAATAAAATTTGATTCTGGTTCTGACCAACGGACTCATTTGCATCACTGAAGTGTTCGTCTTCAAAATACACCTCATCGCCCATTTGACCATTTTGCAATTGACCTTCCTCATGAGGGACATGAACCGACTCGCCATTTTCATTTAATTCTTCTTGCCAAGACTCATGTACATGGGATGGATTCATCTGGATTCTGTCCTCCTGAAAATTATTGACCAGCGACGGATTGCCTGAGCGACCCGAAGTGGCCGCAACACTTTCGATTGACTGTTGTGATTTGCCCTCAGTGTTTGTGAGGAGCGGCTCCGCCTCAGCAGACGCATCCACAACGGGTGTGCTGTCCTGTTCAGCGGGTTTGCTTTTACGAGTTGAGGATTTGCGAGGACGAGAAGCAGCGGACGAGGATGCGCCACTTTCACAAACATGACGTATTTTTAAAATCACCAGTGAAAACTCCGTGTGGAACAGAAAATACGACCGAAACTATGCTGTCTGAAACAGGACACCCATCATGGATTCAGCATTTAAAAATTTCGTTGACCTTTAGGTCACTGGGCTCAGACTGAGAGGTCGGGCCTGACGGCGGACGAGGAGCGCACTCATGCTTGTTCCTCAACCACCCCCCGACACTGACACAGTCAAAGTCTAAAGACAAGGACGATCACTCTTCCAAAACTTCAAGACCTGCATACTCCGCCAATAAGTCGTCAGAGTCGATCCAATTGGACAAAACCTTGACAAAAAGCTCCAGGTGCACTTTCCGATTTAGATGCCTTTCCAAAGACAATCGTGCCGCCTGACCAATCGATTTTATGCGCGTCCCACGCGCTCCAATCAACATTCCCTTGTGATTTTCTTTATGAACCACGATGCTCGCTTGAATCACCGTCATTTGAGCTTTGTTTTCAAACCTCTCAACCTTGACGGCCGCGCTGTAGGGAAGTTCCTGACCCATTTGTCTAAAAATTTGTTCACGAATGAGCTCGCCGCAGACAAACATCTGCGGGCGATCTGTGTAATCATCTTCTGCGTATAGCCACGGTCCAACGGGCATATGCTCCGCAAGAAAGAGCTTAAACCGAACTAAATCTTCGGGACGCTTTGCTGAAACCAAAAATGGAGAAGGGGTCAATAAACGATTTGAATCAATGGGCGCAAGAGCTGACATGTGGTCTTTCATTCGCTCAATATGACCGCTGATAATCTCCATCTTGACTTTGTCTGTCTTGGTTGCAACGACAACCAGTGGCTTTTGACATTCTTTGATTAGTTTTGAGAAAAACTTCTCATCGTCTTCACTCCAGCCGATGCTTGCATCAACCAGATAGCAAACGAGATCTGAATCATGAAGGACTGACCAAGCCGTCGCATTCATCCGCTGATTGAGTTTAGGAAGGCCCTGTGCTGCGTGAACCCCCGGTGTATCCAAAAAAAGAATCTGGGAATCACCATTCAGACAAACACCCAGAATCTTGTTTCTCGTTGTTTGAGGCTTAGCACTCACGACAGCGAGTTTTGTCCCCAAGCAGGCGTTCATCAGAGTGCTCTTACCCGCATTAGGCTGACCTATTAATGCAACATAGCCGCAACGCTTTTCTACTGTCATTCGCCGTCTTCCTCTCGTAGATCATCCTCTGCGGCATATCGCTTGATCATATCGGCCGTCAGATCACCATTGTCTTTCATCTTTTGCATTCGTACCGCAACTAATTTACTTGCCTCACGCTTGTTCGCAGCTGCTGCGCGGGCAATTTCTGTGCGGCCAATATAGCCTGCCACAACAAACTGAATCTCCTGAGGCGTTGCGACAGTCTTTACCAATTTGTAAACAGGTGGACGTCCACAAAGACTCTGGGTCCATTGCTGAAAGCGTGTCTTCGCATCAAAATCATTCAACGTCTGCTGGGCTACGACAAAATCAGCTACAAAAAGAGAAGTCAGCCATTTCCACGTATGGCCAAATCCAGCATCCACAAACAACGCCGCTGTCACTGCCTCGAAAGCATCAGCAAGAATGTTTTGACGCTTCTCGGATTTAAATCCGCCTTTGGCAATTTCACCGCGACCAAACATGATAAAATCTTGCAAATTTAATCCCCTCGCCTTTTCAGCGAGATTTTCCGTACCAACAATTGCTGCCCGCAGTTTGGACAACTCCCCTTCCGCCATTTGAGGAAAAGCCGACGTAATCTCAGTCGCAACAAAAAAATTAATGAACGAATCGCCCAAAAACTCAAATCGTTCATTGCTAAAGATATTTGATTTATCTGTAGGCCAATACACAAGCGCGCTACAGTGAATAAGAGACACTGCCGCTACTTTTTTATCTGCATAAACATGAGACTGAATCCGCTGTAAATTTTCAATCCGTGCATCAAGGTCGGGAAAAAACTTCCTAAGTCTTGCTTCGTCAAGCTGTTTCAGACTTGCAGAGATCGCATTCACTCTTTGCTCAAGACTCATGTATGCACAACCTGATCGATGAATCCACCGCCCAAGACTTCGTCACCTCTGTAGAGAACTGCTATTTGACCTGGTGTGACCGAGCGTTGAGGCAGGCTAAATTCAACACGTGCCCGCGTTCCCAATGATGAGGGCTCCGTAAAAACCCGACCTTCAGCTGGTGAAGAGCGATAGCGAATTTTGATCTCATACGGCTCAGACAAATCAGCGTGATGAATCAAGTGGAATTTATCAAACACAAAACCCTGCTTGAGGAGGTAGTGCTCCTCTCCCACAAAAACACGGCCCGTTTCAGATTCAATATGCGTCACATACAAAGGACGATCGGAATAAATTCCGATACCTTTCCGTTGCCCGACTGTAAATTTATGTATGCCGTCGTGCTGAGCAAGAACCTGCCCATTCTCATGACAGATTTCACCCCGAATAATACTTTCAGGATTTGCATGTTTTTCGATAAACTTTGCATAATCATTGTTTGGAATAAAACAAATTTCCATGCTCTCTTTTTTGCGCGCATTGACAAGCCCAAAACGTTCCGCATGATGACGAACTTCGGCTTTTGTCATAGCACCTAAAGGAAACAAAACCCGCGCAAGTCTTTCTTGCGTCATGGAATAAAGAAAATAGCTTTGGTCTTTTTGTGCATCTACACCTTTCAACAATCGGTATAAATTCTCTTCAGCGCTATACTCTATGCGCGCGTAATGACCAGTAGCCACCGCATCACAACCAAGGCGAGCCGCTCTTTCAAGAAGATGATCGAATTTTAAAAATGTATTGCATGCGACGCATGGATTAGGTGTGCGGCCACGGAGATACTCAGAGGTAAAATAGTCAACGACGTTTGATTGAAAATCATCCTGATAATCCATCACATAAAATGGAATACCGATCTTGTCCGCGACTTCTCGCGCATCCGCTACATCGTCATGACTGCAGCAGGTATCGAATTTAGCCGTCGGATCGCAACTGACTTCGTTTTTAGAATAATCCCAAAGTTGCATGGTCACGCCTATCACATCGTGCCCTTGCTCCTTAAGCAATGCCGCTGCAACACTGCTGTCAACACCCCCCGACATTGCCACTAGAATTTTCTTGCGATGACCAGTCATAAATGCGTAGCTCGGCTTAAATTAAAGTTCATCAGAAATTGGTTCAATGTCGTGCTCGCCGTTTCCATGCTTTCGAAATAATTCATCAGCCTGCTGTTCAAGGGAACGATTGCGAACAAATCCACGGATATAAAATTCTACGCCCTCACATGTATGTTTATCCCAAGCCAAAGGAACAAAAACATCTCGTCCGTCCGATAAATATTCCTGCCAGTAGACGTCGATATAATCGAGCATTAGTGAAGCGAGTTCATCTGCAGTGACGTTGGTCTGGTTGTGGGCTCCCTCATCCTCGCGAATGTGCAGCAGCTCAATGGGATAATAAACGGTCCCGTCGATGCGCTCGAGTGTCACTTTAAGTTGAATCTGCTGTGCGTCGTAACCGGATTCAACAACAAATCTCTCGTTAAGGAGCATTGAACGGTACTTGGTGTTCAGAAGGGAATTTATTTTCAAAACCTCAGCCTCGACCCACACAGGAGTCAGGTCATCCAGGCTTTTAAAAGATAATTTCAACATTTACTCCCCCTGACTCACTTGCGTGACTAGACGACCCATTCGGCTCATAAAAATCCGTGTTTTTTCGACCTCCTCCAGGCGCTCATAAGGCCGCACTGCAACGGTTCCTCGGGTCGTTACGTCGTCTTCTAATAATAGAATCGGAAAAACAGGCAAACGATTGAGTGTTGAGTTCAATATATGCTCCACACCAGAGTCGAGTCGTCCTGTCCAGCGATTCCACCATTTCCGCAATTCCGGATAGCGTCCGCGACTTTGGAGCTGAAGCACGGACAATCGCAGGGTCTCACCGTCTCCCAAACGGACTCCAAAATCAGTGCCAATTTCTTCTTTAAGTTCTTTATGATTTTCAAGGCTATAGACCAAATATTGAACAGCGTCCTGCGACAGATCTTGCAAAGTCTGCCAACCGATTTGAAAAATCAGTTCCGGACCTGTCGCCTGAAGAATCCTTGCCCCACGAACAGCTCTAAGCGCAGAGCCCGGAAGATGACTGTCAGACACATCCAACAAATGATGAATATTAAAATTTTCTGGCTCTGCGAGCATTCTCTCCAGACCAATATTCAAGCAGCCCCGTACAGCACTCAAAACACGATCGAGTTCGGTGGAGTTGTAATCAACGTCCATTGCCGCAGCAACTGTGTTTGTTGTTCGGGCAATTCGGGCTTTTAATGCCATGACCCGCTCGGTATTATTTTCTGCAATCCAAGCAATAACTTGATCAAAAAGCAGTGGTTGAACGGACTGCTGAACGTGTGCTTTCAGCGCACGCAGTTTTTCGGCCTCAAGTTGAAGGACTATTTGATGGGTCCTAGCAGTCATTTTATCGACAAATGCCTCCATGACGTCTTCATCTTCAACAAGAATTTCGGATGATGGAGCGCTTGTGCCGACCAGCCTGACGATTTCACTTGTACCGAGAACGTGTTCTATTTCGTTCGCGAGCTCATCACGATCGCGACTTTGAATAAATTCATAAATTCTCTCGGTTAATTCTTCATTTGCCGTCATGTCGTCCGAATAATGATCGCGCGACCACGATTCGCCCTGCAGACCACCTGAGTGCCCTGATGCCAGCATGTCATCAGAGTCTGCAGGCGTGCCAGAGACCCTTTTAGATTCAGAGGACAGAGCAATACGAACCATTTCTTCTAGCTGTCTATGTGACTTTGGCATCAAAACATGCCGAGCTTCTTCCGCATCCAAAAAGCCTTGATCCTGCAAGCGCCCGGCTCGCCAACGACGAGCCTCTTCAATCGATTCCTCACGCACGAGCATTGCAGAATGAGCAAGCACAGACTGTGCAAGGCGAATATCCTGTTTGTAAAGCGTGTGAATGAACTGATGAAAAACATCAAAATCTGATGATTCATCGGTTTTCATTTTGAGGCCGAACCGGTTATCAGGCGTCATCCAATAGTCATCAGAAAGTTCCTCAATGCTGCGGTTTAAACCAACAGGCACAATTTCACACGCAGCCGTCATGCAACCAATGATCAAACCTTCATCGAGCTCCATAACCCGCTGTGCAGCAAAGTCCGGAGTAATTTCGTTCCACCACTTAATCCATTGAATAAATCGGTTTGCCGAAGGTTGGAGCTCATGACCCAAAAGATGACCACGTCCGTGCGGATCAGCCCAAAGGTCAAAATCCAACATTTTTACAAGAGCTGGGCCACGAATCCACTCAATGACCTCAAGGGAATCTTCGATGCCATGAGCGCAGACACTGCGATACAGCAGATGACTCGGAAGTGCTTGAATGAGATAAGGCAGATCACGCTGAGCAACGAGCCACTGAACGTCTATAACCGGCATCGAAACCGATGAGCCTTCATCCGCTTCAATGGTCCATGATTGGGACTTGAACCCAAGAGCATCAATCGATGCTAGTTCTCGCTCCATGCGTCCAACAAATGAGGACGGCATGTCTGTTTTTGCTACTGTTGAGCTGTGTGTTTTTTCTGAATGCATCTCGGAGTTGATTGTCATGTTGGCTTGCCATCCGTCGTGCGACATTTTTTCTTTGACTTTCGGGTCAGTAAGGCCTGAACCGAGGCGACCATAGCCGTCAAAAATCCAACAAAGCAACAGGTTTTTGTCTATGGGGGTCAAAAAGAGCAAAAGTCTGATTCAGATTGTCCGATACCTCCCTCAATCTTGGGGGTCGAGCCGGAAGTGCGAGGGTGAATTTGCAGAAAGTAGCCAAACATAAGGCGGACGGACAAAAAACCGGAGAGTCATCGCTGGAGGTGACTTTTTGGGGTGTCCGCGGAACTCTCCCTTCTCCGGGGACTCAGTTCGTTGAATTTGGGGGCAATACTTCCTGCGTCGAGGTGTCCACACTCCATCCTGAATCACAATTCGAGCGCTCCTGTTCTTTGGTCTTTGATGCGGGCACTGGGATTGTCCCGTACGGTGACTCAATGCTCGCCCGCGGCGCTCGGCAATTTCACATTTTGCTTAGTCATTATCACTATGACCACATCATAGGTCTGACGCGCTTTGCGCCCCTGTTCCGCACGGACATTCAAATCCATTTTTACGGACAAACAAAAGGCGGCTTGGACATTCGCTCTGTCATCGAAAAACTTTTTTCTTTTCCGTTCTTTCCCGTTGAATACCGTCAACTCCCAAGCCGAAAGAACATGTGTTTTCATGAAGTCATCGCCGGCACACCGCTTGAGGTTGGTTCGATGATCGTGACAGCGCATCATCTGAACCACCCGCAACAGTCGTTAGCTTATCGGGTCTGGGACAAGAACCTGAACGTCAGTGCCGTCTATGCGACCGACCATGAACACGGAACGGACGCCGACAACTCGCTCGTTGGCTTCTCAAAAGACGCTCATTTGCTTCTTTTGGATACCACCTACACCGACGAAATCTATTGCCAAGGGCGGATCGGCTGGGGGCATTCGACGGCCCGAAGGGGAGCTGAACTGGCGGGCCTGGCCAATGTGGGCTCATTTGGATTGTTTCACCATGACCCGGACGCCAGTGATGATTTTCTCAAAAATCGTCTCCTGCCCGAGGCACTCGCCTGCTTTCCGGGGTCCTTTCTCTGCAAAGAGGGAGATTCCGTCCGACTCTCATCCGAATTGTCCGAAAAAAATCTTCCTCTTGTCCTTGGAGGAGCGACTCCGATTCGTCGAACTCTCGTGAGCAAGCGCAGAAAAATCAGCGGTTGACCCTAACGCAAGATTGTGGGAATTGCCGGAAGGCAGTTCGTCTATTTCTTGCAGAGAGGGTTGATTTTGACCTTGGAACATGACTCATCTCGCCCAAAGCATGGGAATTCGCACCGGACCCCCGCAAAATCGCGGCCGGCGGACTCTTTTAAATCAAAGATGAACGGTGCTCTTACCCAACGGCCAACTTGGATCGCAAAATCGCCGCAGCATCTGGAATTTGTTTTTTTTGATTTAGAAACCACTGGCGGAAATCCGTCCAACAGTGAAGTGATTGAAATTGCTGCAATCAAAGAGCGGGACGGCAAGGAAATTGGACGCTTTCAGTCGCTGATTAATCCCAGACGACACATCCCTCGTCCGGTGCGCGAAATCACCGGAATTGAACCGGCAATGGTCAAAGATGCACCCGTCATTGAAGATGTCATCGATGATCTTCTGGCATTTATAGGTGATAGCATCCTTGTGTCCCATGGCGTTTTAAATGACGTTTCTTTTGTGGCACATTATGCGCGAAAGCTCCGCGCCATCGAATTGCCCAACTTTTACGTCTGCACACACCTGTTGGTATCTAATTTTCTGCCAAACATTCCCGTAAAAAGTCTCTCCGGCGTTGCAAACTACTTCAGTTTACCCGTTGGTCATGCCCACCGCGCGATGGCAGATGCTGAAATGACGCGCAGCATTTTTTGGGAGATTCAAAAAATATGTGCGAAAAACGGCTTTAAATCTCTGGAAGATCTCTTAAAAATCCAAGCCGATAATCAAACGCTCAATCGCCTAGGACCTGGATTGTTATCGCAAGATGTGGACAAGGCACCAACAACACCGGGCCTTCTTTACTTGTTTAATTCATCACGCGAAGTCACATATATGTCAGCGACTCCAAACATCAGACGATCGCTGATGAACGTGACTGAATTGAGCGACGAACGTGATTTTAATCGCCTACTTGTTGATGTGACTGATTTCAAATTTGAACGCTCAGCGCATTTTCTGGCCTCTCTGCTACAAGAAAAGAAAGAACTAAAAAAGCTCGAACTGGCAGTGGATCCCCGAAAATTTCAAGGCAGAGCAGAGAATACTCTGCAAGTTCTGCTTCCCGATGATCTGATTGCTTTTTGGAAAAGCAATCCTTCAGCATTGCCATTTTCTCCTCCCGGCAGAACTCAAAGAGTGTTAAGTAAAGGTCTGCTTTTGACGAGCGGAACCGAATCCTCAACTCACGCAGACATCAGCGAAGAAAATTTGTCCAGCAACCAACTGGGACTGTCCGATCAAGAGCGAAATCAGTACGTCTATGCCCATCTCGCTCACAGCGGGCGAGATACACTGCGCGTTCCAATCCGCAAGACTCGACGCCTCGTTAATGCCGTTAAGAATCCGAAATATAAGGTCAGTAGAGTTGCTGATAGCAAGCGGTCTGCTGTTCACATGGGCCATCTTGTGGCCGGTACGGGCTGGTTTTTTGGGCCTTTGGAACAGCCTAAAATAGTACGCCGTCGGCTCGATGAACTTCTGACGGTCTGGCCTTTCCACGATACCACATTACCCCTCGAAGAGCGGGCTGAAATGGCCACCCACTTCATTCAAGTCTTACTCGGCCGGTATGATGACGAAATCCAACGCCTTGTGAGTTTGAAAAACTCTGTCAAAAATATTTTTAATCCACTGAAACGAAAACAATTCAATCAGACGATTGACCTGATAAAAGCCTTTAGAACAGAGGGTTTTGCTTTGCCGGCGTCCGCAAGACCCAAGACCGGTCTTGCAGTGCTGACGAACACCGATACCAAAGACCTGGATATTGTCATTGTCGTGCGTGGCCGAATTCGGAGACAACTGAAACTCCCCATTGAAGACTCAGATAAGCTGCGCTCAACGCGCTTTTTCACCCGCCTGATGCTGTCTTTCCATGACGAACTGTTTCGTCCTGACGACTGCCTCGAGTTTAATGAAGACGTTTGCAACGAACTTGAATTGTTCGCGCACTGGTTTAATGCTCGGCGTGGTGAAGGGGAATGGGTTGATTTTGAGACGCTCTCACCGCTGTACAACCCGAACGCTGCCGAATAAACTCCCTCCGTTCAAACCTTGAACATCAAAAGTCCCCTGCCCTGCGGGAGTCATTTTTGGTGTCATTGATTTAGAGGAATTAAAAATGTCTGCCATGCGAACAGCAAGAAATCATTTTGTCCGAGCCTTCTTTCCACCTGCTTCATCGCTCGTCACACTGATCCTTGCTCTACACCCCGTGCATGCGATTGCCTCTCCATCGAATTCAAAGTCACTCGATGGAGCCGCAACCAATCCCTCCACGCGCTCTCAGGTCGTCAATTCAAATCAGACGCAAAGCATGGGCACAGGCGAACTCAACGCCAATACACTCGACGCTGTTATTGTCACAATCGCAGACGAGCCTTTGTTGCTGAGCGAGTTGCAAAAGGCGGTTTTCCTGACGAGCCAAAAACAAACCCGTTTGACTGCGCAAGGCCAGCTCGTTGGCGGCCAGATGACCGCTGCGGATGCCGAAACCGTGATGGATCAATTAATCAATCAAAAAATTCTTAGCATTCGTGTCCGTGAACTCGGCTTAAATTTAAGCGAGGATGAACTTGATTCAGAACTGAAATCATTTCTTCAGCAGCAGAACATCAGCGAAGACAAATTATCTGAACTGTTGCGTGCCGAAGGAGAAACTCCTGATTCTCATCGCGAAGAATTTCGTAAACAAATCGAGACGCAAAGGTTTATTGGTCGAATTATACGACCGCTCGTCTCTGTGACTGATGACCAAATTCGTGGATACTACCTCCAGCAAAACGCCGACAAGGAGAAATCACAGCTTGTCCGCTTGCGCAGCCTGATGCTTGAAATCCCCTCGGGCTTGACGAGTGAGGAGTTGCAAACAAAGAAGAGAAGCATTGAAACAATACGCCGAGACATCGATGCGGGACGACCTTTCACCGAACTTGTTCAGATTTATTCCGAGGCCAAGGACGCGCTGAAAACCAAGGGGGAACTTCCACCGAAGGCGATGAATGAACTGCCTGAGAAGCTACGGAGTCGACTCAAAGGCAAAACTCCACCGCTCGTTGTCGGACCCATTGAGCTTGGCTCGGCAGTCTTCTTTTTCGAATTTCTCGGAACCCAATTGGGAGATCAAAAGGAGTACGAAAAATTGCGCCCCCAGCTCGAATCTAAATTGTTAGACCTCAAATTCAGAGAGCGACTGGACGAATACCTGCGCAGTGAACGATTAAAAGTAAAAGTGAACCGCAAGTCTCTGCGTTTTTATCGATAGTCAATTTACTTTTTCCAGATGGAGAACAAAGTCCACTTCTTTTTAAGTTCTCTGGGTGCAGACTGTTCATTCACAACTTGACTCAGGGGCAGACTCTCCGGTGGACCTGAAAGATCCCTTTCTGAAAAGGCAGGTTCAACCCCGTCTTGCGACGTCAAAGACGACACCGGCTCATCGACCGATGAAAAGCGAACTGAGGATTCAGGGACCTGCGAATTTTCTGGCTCGGCTGAGAAATAATTCTCTATTTCAGAATGGGGTTTGGAACGAGCTGGGTGATTGAAGCTTGAACGTCGAACTCGGCGGTGTTGCACAGCCCTGCGAAAACGCAAACGGAGACCCAGTGCGATTCCTGCCAGCAGGACTCCCACACCCCACAGCAAAAATTGATTTGCCTGAGACAAATCCTCTGAGCGCTGCTCTGAGCCTTTTGCGTCACCGAATGATGCAGCTGTCGGCTCAAGTGACACCATGTAAGGATAGTAAAGCTCAAGATTGCGATCAAAGTTAAGACGATGGTCGGACAACGTGACACGAAATCGCACCTTGTCATTGCCAGTCAGTAAAATTGCCTGACCAGCCTCAACACCATCAGTCATGAAAGACACGTAATAAAGAAGCCCGCTGCGTCCGCCTGGCAAATCATTCATGATATTTTTTTGAAAAATCTGAAAGCCACTACCTTCGCCATTATGCCGCTTAAAGCTCTCCTCAATTTCGAAAGCTGTTTCCTCAAGTGCTCTTTGATTAAATTCAATGGGCTTTTTGACTGTTGCCACAGAAATTGTCGGATCCGCGATCAGACCTCCCGGCAAATTCATGCGTGGCGCGCGGCTTGTTGGCTTCAAGACAACGGCATATCGCTGGAGACCAGGCTCGGCAGTCCAGAGCGGCGGAATCCTAATCTTAAATTCAACACCCTCTTCTTTGTATTCAAAAAAGTCCTGTCCATCTGCGGAGGCTGCATCCTTTGATTGCGCATATCCTTCGAAAGAAATCAGGCAGCTCAGCAGAGCCAATAGGCAGCTCACAAGAGTTCGTCGTCGAGTCAATCTATCATCAAGCCTCAACGATGATGGCCCGCCATTATCCAGCATACGGGAGCGCCTCAGGCCATCTGATTTGTCTGAGGGATCTCTCGACAGCTCGAACGACCAGTTCGTTGGTCTGGGGATCCGCATCAAGAAAAAACACCGGAGTGTGAGCCGAAAAATTTTCACAGCCAAAGAAATCAAGAAGCGCGGTCGTCTCGAGTCCTAGCTGAAAATCCAGCGGAGTTTCCAGTTCCTGATAGCGGCCGACACAAACTGCGTATCCATAGCGCGAATCAGGAATGACATCACTCAACGTGCACATCACACCCACAATTTGTTGCTGACTCGTGCGCCAATCTTGACCGCCGAACCGACGAGCCACCAATACGAGATCCCCTTTATGAACGACATCTGGACTGCGCATCAGTAAGTCACGTTGCTTGCTCAGGCTGGTGATTTCGTGATCCTCTGCCGACAAGATCCATGCACGAGGCAACGCACTAGCAGCATCTTCCCGATGCAAATGGGAACTTTGAGCAACGTCCCGTTTGTCTTTCTCACTCAGCTGAGGCTCTGCACCCAACTGATTGAGAAGAACCCGCAAAGGTGCCTCAGAAATACCGAGCTTTTCAGCTGCCATAACCGCTTTACTCAGGCTACGAATTGCCTCATCGCGATGGTCGTCCATTCGGTAACGCTCATAGAGTTTTTTACAGAGCGACCCCAAAGCAGCACTGTAGTCGTAGTCGGTCTTTTCAAATAAATGTTCAGATGAAATGAGAATATCCCGCGCAGCAAGAAGATCTCCGGTTTTTTCAAGGCAATTTGCCAATGCAACGAGTGCGTCTGAATTTTCCGGATTGTCAGCCACAAGCTCTTGAAGAACACGCACAGCCTCGGGCCAGTGCCCCTGAGACACTGCCAAGCGGGCAGCTCCCCAGAACGGCTCAGGGCATCGAGGGAAACGGTCATGGATCAATTCAAACGCCCGCGACGCCTCATCAAGATAATCATTCTCAAGAGAATAGATGAGATAATTTCTGGCCAAAAAGTAGTTCTTCTGATTTTTTTCATTCAACAATCGAAGATAGTGAATGCCCTTTTCACGTCTTAGTCGCTGTGAGGATTCAGCATGGTAAACAGCGACTGCTTCGACAAAAGCAAGACTGCGCCTTTCAGAAAAAGTGCGCATGGATTTCACAATTTTCGCTGCATACCTTCGTTCACCACAATATGACAGAGCCAAAATACTCAAAGGCAAAAAGGATTTTGACGAATGACGGAGGCTCAACAGGTGGCGGGCCAAGTGCTTGAGCCCTGTAAAGTTGTAGTCCGCACGCAATGCTTCTAGCCAAAAGCGATAGAGTCTCAACGTAGCGCGCATTCCGCAGCCATGAGCAATGACCCGAGATGCCAAGTCCTCGACCTGCTCAAGTGCTCCTTTCCAGAAAAGAAGCTCGCAGCCTTTGATCGCCGCGCTCACGGCTGCGTTGTCTAATCTTCCCCCTTTGAGTCCTTCGTCAACACAACTGAGCAACGGCTCAATA
>Ga0315901_10000829_pt1 | contig 44716 bp, 57 predicted proteins | sample LakEriMetagenome_10_FD_203761 | JGI IMG/M metagenome (GOLD analysis project Ga0315901, IMG submission 203761) | Freshwater fungal communities from buoy surface, Lake Erie, Ohio, United States - Buoy 2 MA116 | ecosystem: Environmental > Aquatic > Freshwater > Lake | place: USA: Lake Erie, Ohio...
ATTTGCAAAATTGGCTACCGCTTCAAAGCCGACGCCGCCATGGGACATTACGCAATACCTGCTTGGATCAGTTTCAGGGTCACGGTTCCCGCGCCTGAGTTCATGGTGATACGAATTGCGGTCACAGGAAAAGCATAGTTTCCGTCTGCATTTGCGATTGCCGCAGCTACAGTCGGGTGGGGAAACCAGGTGGAAAAACCAACCGCCGGATCGTCAAAAGTATGCTGAACCGTGTAATTTACCGTTCCAGTCTTTACCACTCCAAATCCAACATTGAAAGGAGTGGCATTTAAATTCATTACAATTGGAGTGCTTGAGCCAGCTCCTGTTTGGCTTACGGTTTGTAATTTCATCTGTTATTCCTTAAAAAGCGGGGGCTTTCGCCCCCACTCCATTTAGCATGAACCACCGTACCGCATTTGCTTTCCGTATTTGCTGTAAATCTCTACATCTTTAGATTTAGCAGCCTTCATGGCCGGTGCATTTTCCTTATCAAACGTCTTGGTTAGACGCTTTTCAGCGGGAGTCATGACCTGGCCACCTTTTTTGAAGGTTCCGGAAAGTTGATTGATGCTAACGGGTGTGGAAGGTTTTTTATGACCTTGAGGCATGGACTTAGCCTTGCCTGAATCATTTACCGACCCACCCTTAGCATACTTTTTTGCGGCACCGCCTTTCTTATAACCACCGCCATTACCAAGTTTTACATCGCCGGTTTTAGCTGGTGAATGGTCAGGTTTGGTTGTAACCATCTTGGTATTGCGATACACCCCACCTTGATTTTCGGTGTTGATAATACCACCATGCTTATAACCGCCTTGACCATTTACTACGCCACCGGTTTTGTAACCACCTTGGCCTTTAACAACGCCGCCGGTCTTTAGTCCTTTATGAGCTTTGGAAGCAGGCATACTTTTATGCTTCTTAAACTCACTAGCAACTTTCATTTCCTTAGCGTGTTCGGCTTTGGTTTCACCGCCTTCTTTCATCATGGGGCGCGCCGGTCGTGCTGGGCGCATAGGCATACGCGGTGCCGGTCGTGCCATAGCACGTCCAACAGGCATAGGCATGGGCGCACGCATACCAGACATACCACCATCCAACATTTTCTTAACTTTTGCACTGCCACCTTTTTTCATGGTGACGGCGCCGCCTTTTTTGAGCTTAAGCTCAACGGAAGGCTCCGTAGTCATCATCTTGACCATCGGCTTAAATTCACCCATATCTGGCTCCTTAGGTTAGAACCCCGGAAGGTTTCCCCTCCGGGAGTTCATCAGGTCGGATTTGTACCGATACCACCATCAGCCGCTGCCGGCTGAGGCATATCAATATAAATCTGTCCACGGGTGGTAGCGTCCGAACCGTACTCCGAAATGCCAACCATCATTGTGTTTTGCACGACCACTTGGCCGCCTGAGGATGCCGGTAGAGTGGCAAACGCAGACAGGGTTGTGGAGGTAGAGCCCACATTATTGATGAATGAGCAGTTCTTAAAGACTTGATAGCGGTCCATGCCTGAAGCGGCAGAAACCAACAGACCAAGCGGAGTTCCGGCAGATGCTTGGAACGGAAATACGCAGCTATCAAAGATGTTGCGAGCCGTACCACCAGCCAGTTCAACAGTCGCATTCGCACCGCTACGGGCAACAGTATCGCCACCCAAAACGCAATTAATGAAGGTGTGCTCACCACCACCATTGAGTTTCAGAGTACGCGAGTTGGCACCAGTAGCAGAGGTGCTATCGGCCATACCGTAGATGTTGACATTGCTATATGCATTGCGACCGCCAGAGTCGGTCCAAGCAATCATACCGTTTGCGCCTGTGGAGAAACCACAGAACACAGACAGGTTAGCAAAGTAACAACCCGATGCGGTGACATTGATAAATGCCAAGCTATTGAAAGTTGCTTGTGTATAAGTACCCGTTGGAGGAGCAATACGTGCCCGCTGAGCGACCATAGTCGGCGCAGCCACACCAATCAGGTGCGTGGCGTTCTTGTTCCAATTCAGAGTACCTGCGGTTGCCGATGAATCAATCGTTTGCGCAAGAGCGGTTGACAATCGCGCAGAACCGGCAGAGGTGCCATCGCCCATCAGGACAACGACATCGTTATTGCCGGCCGTGCACTTGGCCAATGCTCCATACAAAGTCTTGAGCGGCAGCTCTGGTGTGCCATCGTTACCATCAGCACCATTTACCGGGTCTACAAAGTAGTAGTTACCGGTAAATGGAAGGCCACCAATGGTTCCGAGAACAGGCACACCAAAACTAGTAATCCCATTAGGGAAATTAGTCAGCATGATTTTCTCCTGTTCTCAGACGATTAAATACCAGGCGTTCCGTACATCGCGCGAGGATCGGTAAAGCCAACGTCATAACGCTCGGTTGCTTTGTACCGCATAGAATCGGTTTCAAAGTCACCTTCCATGGTCTTTTCAAGGCCACGGCGCATCATCAGCTTCATACCCTCAGGCGCGTCGGTTTGCACCCACCATGCAGTCGCGGAGGTCAGACGCGACAAAACGGCAGCACCCTCATCGAGCAGTCCAATGGACTTGATCGGGTTGATGTCGTTGTTAGCGTTGCCTGCACGAAGCACTGACTTCAGCAAAACTTCAGCTTGGAAGACGTTGCCAGGAGCAACCACCAGTTGGCGGGGCACCAGACGAATCTTCTTGCCGTTGTTATCCACTGCCTGACGAATTTGGATGAGCATCTGCTCAAGCGAGGTCTGCGACAGGTTAGCAGGTGTAGTCAGCAGGTTGCTGAAGGTACCGTTTACGATCGGGTGCGAGGTGGAGTTCAATTGAACGCCGTCGCCGCCGGGGTAAGCGGAGTTAAATGCACGGTTGAGCACGTTTGCGCTTAGTGTCTCTTTGGTCTCAATCAGAGATTGAGCCAGATGACGAGCGTAAACTTGACCAATACGAATATGGTCGCCGTCTTCCACCAGCACTTTGGTCAATGCAAAGGCCAGGCCATAGACATTGTACACATAACGCTTGAGGAAGAGCACACCACCTTGCTGATAGGTAACCGGAGTTCCATCAGGCAGTTGCGGCGCGGCGCCAAATCCATACAGGACCGGCTCTTCATGGTAATTGCGGGGAATACCTTGCTGCTCACGGAAAACCCGTGACCATTCATCGGTACGTTGATCGTAGACTCCATCGAAGCATTCATTGAGGATTGGCTCAACTATACTTCTAAAGTCGGTACTGCGCATCGGGGCTGCCATTTACATACCCTCCTTAAATGGCGTTCACAGTACCTGCGTACTGAGACTCGCTGATTTGTACCCGTACAATCGTGTACGCATCTCCCCAAGCGTTATCCGGATAGGGGGCTATATCAATGACACGACACTGCTTGGCAGCACCCGAACCAGCAGCCGAAGTACCTAGGGTAGCTTGCGACAGACCAGTCGTGGTTGAGCCTGCAGTCTCATTTGTGATATCAAACTCATCACCAACAGCAGCTTGTGTTAAGCTACCTGCAGCCTGAATCTCATACACAATGTTTGCGTCTTGATAAAAGTAAACAACAACCGAGCCAACTTGGAATGATTCATTGGCAGGCCAGTAATTGCTTACACGGCGGCGACCAGTGGCATCAGTCCACTCAACACCGGCAAACGCTCCAAGGAACGCTTCACCAGTAGCAGCGGGCTCAATCCAACCGGCCGTGTTCATTTTTACAGGTTGACCTTTGAGAATGTTGCTGGCAAAACCAGCTGAAACATTCCCTGAGGTCGACACTGCTTGAATACCGTTTGCAAGTGCGAAGGCGCGATCCAGACCAGAAGGATGGAACGCCGGGCGCAATCCAAACGGAGCAGAAGTAGCACTCATAAGAGTCCTTTCACAGTTTGGTTATGTCCATCACCTATTCGAAGACAGGTGGACGAACGTGGGCGTCAGTATCTATGCCATCGCCCTCAACCGATACTAGTGAACGACCTTGTTTATCGCGAGCACCTTGTAATTGCTCTTGTTGCACACGAATTTTATCTTGCTCTTCCAATGGCGCGCGATGGTGCAAATCCATCATAATTTCTTGATAGATTTCCATGGGCATTTTATAGAGAAGCATTTCATTGCAAGCAACAAAACCTACATGCTCACCTGATTTCACTTTTAAATGCTCAAAGCCGGGCAGTTCATCGGCTTTCACTGGTTCATAGCCCAGTCGCATTCTTTTATGAATGGGGTCGTAACCGTTGGTTGAAGATAGCCAACATAGATGGTAGCCGGGAATTTCCGGCGGGGTCGGAAGGGCTTCTTGTAACCACTCCGAGCGGAACATCTTACGACGTTCCTCGGATAATGCAAAATTTTCTTCAGGCGCTGCGCGCGGTGCATCTTCTTGTGCGCGATTTTCGCGGCCTGCTCTAACATTACGTTTAATTCTTTCATCCATGATATCAGCTCCGTGCCTTGTTTTGTTTATCCCACTCGCGGAATTTATTGATCATCTTTGCGCGTGCACTGGGGTCATCCCACATGCCTGCGTCTTTAATCGCTTTAACGCGCTCAGGATCTAGCCTAAATTCATTAGGCTTGAGTGAGCCAGTTGTTTCGCGACCGGAAGATGTCACTACAGACCTCGGTTTCTGATTTCTGATGGGGGGATTATACCCATTTGTGTAGCGATGGGGAAGGTATTTTTGCAACCGCTCGTCAAGCTCTTCCCAATAGTCTGCAAGCGATGGGTCAAAGCCTTCTTCGGTTAAAGCTTGATCGATAGTTTGCGCAACTCGTGAATCATGATCACGAAGCTGCGGATCATACCAATCATTCTTCTCCATCCAACGCGTAGCCATGCGCTGAACCATAGGATCAGGCACTTGGATGTTATTTTGCTTAGGCTGACTGATCTGCTTATTGGCATTCTCTTTAATAGATTGCAGAGATTCCAACTGTCGCATGCTGTCGTACCAAAGTTGCTGTGCTTTGGTTACTTCAGCGCCATCACGAGCATTGACTGCTTCTTGCAACTTCATTTTGGCATACTCTACACGAGTACCAGCATCGTCAATTGCTTTTTCTAATCGTGCTAACTCAGCGCCTGAGGTTCTTTTCTCTAAAACTGCTAGTCTTTCAGCTAACTCGGAGTTTTGCTTTTTAAGAGCAGTAATTAGATGGTTAGATTCACGAGCTTTTTCCTTATGAATCTGCTTTTTAAGCTTTCTTTCCTCACGACGGGCCACTCTAATGGCCTCGCGATCCGGATCTGTGGTAGATCCTTCATCTTGTATGTCATCACCACCTTCATCGTCACTTTCTTGTGCATCTTGTGCACTTTCTGACTCAATAGGCGGTGCTTTTACCTCTTCTTGAGGCGCAGATTGTGGCTCATCGGGCAAAGAGACCACTGCAGAGCCATCATCCGACTCCGCGACCTGCATTTCTAGTTTTTCTCTAGGTGTCATATGTCAGTTTCCTTTCAAAACTTAAATAAACGCCTTAATCTTCAACGGGTCGCCGGTTACTTTGCCAATAAGTTCATGGTCATTAAAGAACGTAAACAGCGCGCGTCCTTTTAAGCCATCTTGCTCAAAGTCGACTTCCCAACGGTCGCCGCCCCACTTAGGAACGCGCACAAAATCACCAATTTGAGCCCATGCTCCTTCGGGCCATGGCTCCATTGTGTCACGTTTCTTGAAAGCCAAAGGTCCTATGGCAATAATTTTGCCAATCATGGTGTTCCACTTCTCGGCTTCTTTGGTTTCTTCGGGGATTACAATGCCGGCTGATGTTACTTTTTCTTTCACAGCTCTTATTTGAATAAGAACTCGAGCGCCATACGGCGACATAAGTGGATCTACTGCTGGAAACGCTTCTGCAAGCGTTTGTTCTACAATGTCATTCGACATTTTTTGCTTCCTCTAAAAGTTGATTAATTAAACTTAAGGCTTTTTCCAAGCCTACGTTTTCTCCAACCAAGCGTTGGTATGCTTCCCAAGACGAAGCATTGCCATTAGCTAAAGATTTTGCTATATCTCCTTGCTGTTGCTTAATCAAAGTGATTAGTTCAGCAATGGAAAACATTAGCAACCTCGAGCGCTACGCTTAGTCATGCCTCCATTTTTCATTGCTGATGCTTTGCCACCATAAGCCTTGGCCATAGGTTTGGCGTTTTTTTGTACTTTGCCCCCTTTCTTTAAATGCGTCTCTGCCCCAGGTTGCCCCATGGCAATTCTTTTATGCATATTGATAGGTCCTTCAGACATTTCTAAGTCCTCCTAGTTGAGATTGAAGTTGGTTTTGAGCTTCTAAAACCGTTTGCACTTGCTCACTTTGCAAACGTTGTGCATCTCGAGTCAACTCGGCTGCTTTCATTCTTTCATCAGTCAAGTTATTCTCGGTATTCATAAGTATTTCGGCCTGAAGTTTGCGCGCGTCTTGCTCATTAGCAGCGTCAAGTTTTTTGGCGTTCAACTGTACGTCGGCTTGATCTTTAATAGCTTTGCGCTGTGTTTCAGCCATTTGTGTTTGCACCAACGCTTGAATGTTAGGATCTTGCGGTTGTTGCATATTTTGACGCATTTGCTGTAGCATTTGCAACGCTTTTTGCATCATACCTTGCACACCTGCAAACTGCTCCATGCTATCTTGGTGTACATGCTGTCCAGCTGCTGCCAAAAGTTGCTGCGCTTCACGCATAATAGGCTCAACTTTTAAAACATTAAAAGGTCGATCCAACGCTGCCGAGGTATAAGAGTCCATGTGATTGAGATACCATAGCGTTAGATGTTGCTTTAAATGCTCAAGCAGGCCAGGTATAAACACCGGTGCAATGATAGGATTGGATCCATACATAGGATCTTTAAAGTAATCCAAATGGATTTGAATATGGGCCAAATGATCCTGCATGGGGAATGCCCCAACCGGTTTGCCTAGTGTCATGGCCACGTTCTCAAGCGCCGGATTCATATCTTTTACATCTGCGGGATCAGGCAATACTTCATTAATCTCAGGCAGTTTAATTTGTTTTAAGATTCTCTTTTCAACTGCAAGCCGATTGTACAAGTCCGGATTGGCTTGTGCTCTTGCAGCCAGCGTTTGAATTTGCGCATATCGTTGTGTTTCCGCAAAGATATGTGGATCAGATACTGGTACAATGTCCGAGTTCTTTTCAAAATCTTCTTTCTCGACATTTAAATCCTCAACAATCTCGCCAAAAGTTTGCTCATCCAAATACCAACGGTTGATGCGACCAAGCACACGCAAAACTCGCCGTTGACTATCATGCAGTCTGGCATGAATGGATGAGAACACAGCCGCGCCTTGCTCAATTAAAGCTTGCGTTGTACCAACAGGCGCGTTGGATGTTATGTCGGCGATCTTTTCCTCGCTGGTTGTGACAACGCCTTTTGCAGCCTGTGTTAACCAACCTAAGAGTTGGAATAAGATCGGGCTTGGTGGATTAAATGGCACAGGCATGGCGATCTTGCGCACATCATCTACACCAGGCGCACCTTCTATCTCCGCGACTTGTGTAGGCTCAATCTGTGTGGATTGTCCACTAATTTTAGCTCCCTTAATCTTAAGCATTGTAGGAGCATTGTTGATGTGAGCAGAGTCCAGTAAAGCGCGAAGAGCGCCAGTAAGAGCAGCAGATAAACCACCAATAAGATGGGGAAGACCAATTGCATAGGCACCTCGCCAGGGAATAAACTTAAACTCAATTAGCCAATCAAGCTTGGTGTATGTGTCATCACCATTTTCCCAGTTACGGTATAAGCCAACCACACGGCGGCTAAGCTCATCAATCATCAAAATGTAAGGTGCTCTTTCACCCTTACAATGCTTATCATCCTCAAGCTCTAACCATGTGTAGATATGAAACACTCTACGAATGCTGTCTACGTTTAGCGACTGATCGGTGCGGCCTTCAATCTTATCGGTTGCTTTTTGACTCTTGGATTCTTCCGGCTCCTGCGATGCTCGGTGTATGCTAATATCCAAATACAGACTAGAAGAAATTCTTACCTCAAACTCCTCCTGTGTGATATCATGGACCTCCGTGACACGTGAGGCAGTATAGAAATTACCCGCCGCGAATGGGAGATAGATATTATCAATGGGCACAAATTCAGAGCACGGTCGCCGCTTCTTATCGTCATACCAGATTTTAAGATATTGAGATCCACCGAGCGGAAGCTGTGTGAGCATTTGTTCTTGTTCATCGCGGTATTCCTCAATCTGCTCGGTTAACTGCCAGTTCATGTAGTCGCGTTTACGCTCGGCGCGTTCTACTTTTTCTTCAGTAACTTCGCCAATGATCTTGGTTTTAACCGGCCCATCCGGTGGAAATAGCTCTTTAATCGCACGGGCTGCAAAGTCTACACAAGCCTCGGCCATGACGGGGTGCACAACGCGGCTGGCGCCGGTAAACTGAGCTCCTCCTGGCGCGTCATTGCCAAGTCCAGTTCTTTTAATACCTTCTTCATATTGCTTGTCGCGTTCTTCTCTGGCGCGTTTATCTTTTTCAATTAAATCTAGGTATTTGGTCGCAATGCCATCAAGAGTGCCAATATCAACTGTATCATCAGCCAAATTGGCGTAAAAGTCGGGTGTATCCTCAGGCCCTTGCAGCTCGGCTTCTTCAAGCTTAACAATGGCCGAGCCGTCGGGTAGTTCCTCGATATCTTCTTGGTCAAAAAGCTTTACAGCCGGCGTCTTGGCAAATTCTTCTTCTTGCTCTAAGTCTTCAACGGGCTCAATAAAACGTTGAAACTCCTGGGGAATAGGCATCTCAGGCATTATGATTCCTTAGCATCATCTCGGCGCGCATTTGCGCCAATGTTGGATTTTGTACAAAGCCGCCACGAGCAAAAATATCTGCCGGTGGATTTTCTTCTTGTATAAGTTGATCAATTGCGCGAAGCTGCGTATCAATTACATTATGAATAGGCGATAAGACTTCAATTTTTGCATCAATTGTATCCATGCCTTCATTTCTAAGCTCTTCAATTTTTTGCATAAGACTTGGGTAATTATCTAAAAATATTTCTAGTTGATCAATTGAGTCAAGTAGTTGCGAAAATGCGTTTCTAGCTTCTTGTAGCGTATTAGTTCTACCCATGCCAGCAATTAAACCATCATATAACGCGCGATGATCATCAAATAGTGTTAATCTTAGCATTGGCACAGATTGCGTGTAATCACCTGTTCTTGCAGCTTTATCAGTAATTGCAGTGGCCAAAATATTTCTGTACTGCAGTGGGTCCATTTCCATGGTACGTGCTACTAGCGTAGTTGCAAGAGAATTACGTAGCTCAGTTATGCCTCTCGCGCCTAAGCCTTGTGGTTGCACTCCAGGCAGTGCTTCAGGCGTATTATTTGCCATGTCGGTTAGACCAACAAGCGTTTGAAAAGTCTCAGGCGTATTAAATCCTTGATTAGCATCAAAATATCGATCATAGGCTTCGACCGCAGTGCGAATAAACTCAGGCCTTTCTGCTGGGACTGGTAATTGCTCAGGATCAGCCATTAATGCTTGCGCAGCTTGCTGAGGTCCTAATGCATTTTCTATAATTTGTGCATGCGAATTTATGTACCTGGCAGCCAAATTACGTTGTGGTGGTTCTAATCGCGCAAACTCTTCAGTAAGTACACGATTTGCGTACTCACGAAGCTTTTCTACAGCATCGCCTGGACTAGTTACATTATCATCACCAGTAACACGATCCAAAATTGTGCTGTACGTGGTTGCTACAATTCGATCACGTGGCTCATATAACATTTCAAGCGGATTATCAGGATTGAAGTTATCTTCCATGATTGCAAAGATAGCGTTGGCTATAAGAGGCCGCTCAGGCGCTTGTGCTACCGCAGGTAATTGCTCAAGAGGTTTGCCTGACAGTAAGTTTTGCAAATCATTGATCGTTAATTCTTTAAACGGGTCAAATGGCTGCATGTTAGCAATTCTTTGCGCAAGCTCTTGTCTAACTTCAGGGGGCGTGTTTTCTAAATCAAACATAGTGGGGCGGCGCGTAATTTGATCTCTAAGCCTGTTTGCGTTTATACGCATATCACCAGGCTCCATTGTGTTGAAGTAATTAAGCACAAGATTGGCTGCTACGTCAACCGGCTCACCCCCTGCTTGCATAACTTTACGTCTGCCTAGTTCTCGAGAAAATTCTTTAATTAAATCTCCTGCAAAAAAACTTTCATACAACGACATAGTATTGGCAATGTCGTTAATTACATTTTGAGGCGCATTTTCTAAGTTATACAACTCAGGCCTAAGTCGTAAATCCTGTGCTACGCTAGCGCCTCTTCTTAAGTTGGTGGACTCGCTGTTTAAAGCGTTTAGCGCAGTCAGCATGCCTTGTATAACAGGGTCGTTCACGTCTGCTTCGTCAGCTTGACGTGTCTTTAAATCTTTTATGCCTTGTTTGATTTCACTACGTGTAACAAATCTTGGCTTGCCTTGTAACACGTCATTCATCATCATAGGGGAAATAGAAAACCGACTGGCTAACTCTGCTACACCTTCACGCACAGCGTCATAAATACCTGCATCAGTAAGAGGATCACTACTATAGGCAATCTTATTAGAATTAGCATTAAGGTACTCGGCTATAGACTTTGCGTAATTTGCGTCAATTGCGCCGTTTTGATACCCGTAAGCCGAGCCTATGTTAAAAACTTGCCCAGTAGGTAATTGCTCAATCTCATTTTTAAGTGCACTAAAATTTGGCGAATCGGTAGCATTTTCCAACCAAGCTAGGCCATTTCGTACGCCACCAACGTCGACTTTTGTCATAAACTTTTCAACGTTTTCGGGCGACAAGTACTTTGCAAGTATAGCCATTACCTCGGGTGTTGGGGGCTCAGGATTTTGCACGGCAAACATTTCAATGGTGCCTACCGGGTAACCTGTTGTGTTATCACGGATAGACACAATCTGTGATGAGCCTCTTTCTACATCGCGTATGTATCTGGGCAACTGACTTTCATCAAACTTGCTTTGTATTACACCTGTAATTGGGTTTGCTACAGGCTCATGGTTGCGTGATTTGCCTGTTAAAAAATGTTTACGTTTGCCACCGGGGCCACCCGAAGCTACACAATGATCCAATATTTCAGTATCCGCGGAAAGGAGCCTGGCAATCTCAGATTTTGGATATGAGCTGTCTATTGTTAACGCTGTGATATTGCCAAACTTGCTAACAGTGGGCAAAGTGCCAATGTCATCTAGAAGCTTGTTTTGCAAATCATTAATGTACTTAATCTCTGCTAACTTGGCGTCACGTTCTTCTTTAATTCGTGTCTCAGCAATGTCTCTAATAAACCTGGCAAGTGGCGTATTTTTAATCTGATCAACAGGAATAACGCCTTGCATAATGTCGCGTGTAAACTTACTGCCTGCTTCTTCTAGGCCAGAAATGCGAAGCGGCGATTTACGAATGTCATACACTGTTTCAATGTCGGGGATCTTCTCAATACCTGGGAAAAACTTCTTTTGCGCGTAAGACAATTCATTTTTAACATTTTGACTAATGCGAGGCGCCATAATCGCGTCACTAATAAGCTCAAATCTATCTGCTAATTTTAGATTATCAAGCTCAAAGGACGCGCGAGTAATCTCTTTTTCTTTTGTCTTAAGAGGGTTTGTTGTTGCAGCGTACGTTGGGTCATCGGCGGGATCGCGGTTTGGATTTTCTGCTAAAAACTTTTCGCCTAATGCGCGACGCTCCGCGTTTAGTGTTCTATAATCATCTTGCAAAGTTTCAAGCTCTGTTTCTTTTTCAGCAATTCGTTGCTTGTATGAGCCTTCTGGGTCTTTGTTGAATTGTTGTCTTGCTTTCTTTACTTCATCAATTACTTTTGAGTAATTTGATGTGTAATCATCAATGGCTTCTATTAACTCGGCTGCAGGTCTAAATGTCATGCCTTGCTCAGCAAGTTGTAATAGCGGATCTTTCTCAGTGCCTACAAACTTTTGCACATACTGTGTAAACGGGCCTGTAAGCCATTGATTGGCTGCAGTAAGTCTGTCGTTAAATTCTTGCAACGATGGTAATTGAACGCCAAAACGTTGCGCTATGTCTTGAGCTTCAGGTGATTTAGTAAACGCGTCAAGCCAGTTGTATCGCATTTCAAGACGTTTATCAAGCGAGTATAAAGTGTTAAAGGCTTCATAAGCTTCATCCAATGCTGCATCAGGAAATAATTGCTTAACTTGGTTTTCTTCAAAAGCTGTAAGGCTTGTTTGCATATCAAAGTTGAATGCTGATGCTTGATCTTGAGTCATATTTTCACGTGGCCCAAGATATAACTTTTGATACGTATTATGTAGTACGCCTGCATTTCCAAGACTAGCTTTAGCAAACACTTCGCCAACGGGTGAAGCCTCAGTCAATACGTCGGTAATTTTGCCAACAGGCAAACTTACTGCTTCTGGTGATATATCACCAACAGATTTAGGCACCATCAATTGGCCACCAGGCATACGAATGGCGCCAACCGGTGGCCTGTCCGTAATGCCTGGCAAGTCTAAAGCTTGGCCTGCCGACTCAGCTCTGTTAGCCACAACACCTAGTTTTGCACCAACCGTAGGCTCACCAAATTGATCAAGCCTAACCATGCCTTGTTTTGCGTTAGGAAAGTCTATTGGAATGTCACGCACTTCTTGCTTTAGCTTTGCAGCCTGTCCACCCATAGCTCTTACATCATCCGGTGTAAGCATAGACCTAACAGGCGCTCTGCCGCCTGCAACAGGCCACATATGCGGGAGCTTGGACTCTTCAGCTAATTGCATTAAAGCTTGCAGGTTTTCTTTGCCACCTGCGGATCTTGGTTCAAACGTACGGGCTGCAATTTGTTGCTCAATGCTTGGCGTTTTGGCCAAGAGCTCAGCTCTTTGCGCCGGCGTGATTATGTTTGCAAGCTCCAAAGCTTTGGTCGTGCCCGTCTTGGCAAGCGATTCACCTGCTGCAAGAGGCATTGAGCCCATGCTTGATAAGATGGACAATGCAGGCTCAACATACGGCGCAACCACGCGCTCCATGAATTGCCCTTGAGGCGATGTTGCCTTGACCTGTGATTGACGTCTTAAAGCTTCCTGCTCGGCCAAGTAATTACCATAAACAATATTCTCAGGTGTAGGAATTTCTCTGGTCTGCTCGTAGTTTGCAGGCTTTGGTGGCGCGCGGTTTGCCAAAGCGTAGCGCATTTGATCAAGCTCGGACTGATCCGGATTGAGCGCGGACAGAAAGAAATCTAATTCACTAGATGGCATAGGGGTTTACCCTTCTAGGTTTTGTCTCATCGACGTAAGAGTCGGAGTCATCATACACCACGTCAATAGTTATGAGCCCCATGTCGCGTAAAATTCTTAAAGCCTGAGTTGTACTGTCTACCAAGTCATCGTGTCTAACTTCGGGGAACGAGCAAAGCTGGTTGATGAGAGGCTCAGCCCAATCACGAGCATAGCCCGCTTTGACCGATGACTCAGGCACATAGACGCGGCCTTTGGCAATGATAGAGCTCACGATATTAAGACGTTGCATCTTATCCGCATTGCCTGGATTGTAAGCTCTTACAGGCAAACCACCACGTTGCAAGTCCTGGACAAGTGATATGCCGGCTGATTTGTCCTCGATTAAAATGAGATCAACTTTTTTGCCATGCCCAAACTCATTCTCATCTCCATAAATGGCGCCGGCTTCCTCAATAACACGAGGCCTGAGATCCGGATACTGCATGTATTCTTCCCAGCAATCGATCAGCATGACCGACATCGCCGAGTCCGCACCCGGCTTAAACACGCCCCACACGGTGCAGGCAGTTGGATCATTCTTAGTCTTGTCAGATGTGGCACAGTCATAGCTTTGCACGACATACTCAAATCGTGGAAGCGACTTCTCATTTGGCCAAAGCTTAAACCAATCACGTTTTATGATGCCTGATTCTTCGGGATCAATAAGCTCGGCGTAGATCTCTTGTCTTCCTAACTTAGTTCCTTCGTATTGCAAAATTTGTTGTCTGAAAGTTGGAGCGAGGTTCTGGAGATTGTCGTACGTACTGGCCGTGGTGTAGCATACATCCTGGCCGTCGCGTGCCACCAGATCGGCAACTAGAGGTTTCGGTTTTGGCGTTGTGGTGCAGATTAAGCGAGGCTGTGTGCCAAGCCGTAGCCCAAACTGAATCATGTCCCACGAATCATCAAGGTACTCCCATGCTGCAAGCTCATCGAGCCAACCACCATGGAACTGCGGGCCTCGGAATCGCTCAGGCTCAGAGGCTGGAATCCCTTTAATGAGACTCCCGTTCTTTAGTCTCAATTCATGCAATGATCGTGTATAGGTTTCAATCAACTCGGTAGGGGTTACGCTCAGCAAACCTGAGTCACCCTCAAAGCACACATCGCGTACATCCCCTGAAGTAGGCGCGGACACTAGCCACCGCGTACTAGGTTTGGTCCAAGCTTCGTGCCAGGTCCACTCAGCAGCAGTGCGCGTTTTACCGGCGCCCCGACCTGCCAAGAGCAACCATATCGTCCACCAATCTCCTGCTGGAGGTATTTGGTGCTTGTTTGCGATGGTAAGCCACTTAATGCGTGCTTTGACAGCAGCACGCTGCTCTGGTGGGAGTTTGCCAAGATCCGGCCCATTACGAATCCTGTCGGCAAATTTTTCAGCTATCTCCGGCTTCAGCATCGCGCTGTCTTACGGCCAAGAGATCATTGATCAAATCTTGTGAAAAGTCATGCATTACATCAACTTGAATTGCGCCGTCATTTTTGCCGGTGACCTCGACTTTAGAATTTTCACGATATTCGTTGGGAAACCTCGCAGCCATGGAACGCGACCATAGCCCGGTGTTAAGCTTTGGCGCGCCTGGAGTCTCAATAACGTGCGTCTCAGCAAGTTGCTCCCAGTAAGCTAGCGCGTCTAATCGTGCTAAGTCCAAGGCTGCCCGAAAATCGTCGTGAACTTCTTCCCAGTTACGAAGATTAGATGGCGTAATGCCAAGCTCGGACGCGATTTGCCAACGCGACTTGCCCAGTTTGCCAAGTGGCTCAATTTTTTCGCACAGCGCGGGATCGTACTTAGTAGGTCGACCTAAGAACTTCCCGTCCTTTGTCGGAGTTTTCGTAGTCATAGTGAAAGCGAGTTATACCACAACACTTTATGGATTGTACACAGGTTTGGATTTTGCGCCAGCAGGTAACAAAAAGCAGGTAACACTAGGCCCGAAAACTATTATAGAAAAACGTATATATATGTATATACATACATAAGTACACATATCTATATAAAAATATAAATTACTGTTACTTACTGTTACCTTGTTACCTTTCAATCCAGCAAAGGCTCTCATCGGTAACACCAAAGTAACAGGGTAACACCTTTTTTCATTAATAAGCAGTTTCATTGCCAATTTCTTGTGCCAAAGCAGCTTCGGTCTCTCTCACAAGACTCGTGTAATTTTCAATTAAGCAGCTTTCTCCATTTGCAGGTGTTACCACAATGATCGTGTAGCGAGTTGATTTTTTATTGTGTTTTATTAATCGAGAGGGCTCAATATCTCCGTAAGCAGCCAAAGCTTTACGTACGTACTGAGGCTTGGCGTTTTTATCATGGCCCCACTTTTCACATAAAACTTGTATTTGGTTTGCCGTCAGTGCGGCCTTGCCTCCACAGTTGTTAACAATCCATTGCACGAGCTCTTGAGCAAAGTCCTCGGTAGGTGTTTTGCTTAGCGCGATAGCCTGTTCTTTGTATTTAGTCTTTGGCGCCGCAGCCCATGGATCAAACTTCGTAATGTCTCGGTTCAAATACCAATCCAACACAAAGCTAAAGCCTTTGCCTCCATCTTTTCTGGCCCAGGCCATCATATTGCTTACACGATCAAAGATGTCCTTCTGATCAAACGTTGGGCATTTGTAAATCGCCTCGCGGCGGCTGGAGTTACCCATATGCGTGATGTAAGGCTTATTGGATGTAAATACGTAGTTTACGTAATTCTTGATTACGTATTGCGCGCCATATTTGTTATTGATCATGATCTCTTTGCCAGTGATCAGGTTCTTTAGCTTTGCAGAGTGATCCTCTCTATCACTTGAGGGCTCATTGACAACCACAAAGACTTTGCCTTTTAAGACACCATTAAAGTTGCCAAAAAGATCATCAGGGCCTAACGTCGCTGCCGGCGCGCCTTCACCAATTCCCAACATCTCGGCGATAAATTCAGGAATTGCGGACTTGCCCATGCCTTGCATGTCGTGTATAAACTGTGGGCTTGTGTTATTTCTCCTGTACGGGAATTGTATGACATTGGCTACCCAATCATGCCAGTACTCCGCAAAGTGTGGCTCGGCTTGAAAAAAGTATTGACAAAATTCCAAGTACGGGCTTGGGTCGCCAATTAAAGGCTCGTGAGCCCAATCGCGAAACAGGTTGTAACACCTGGTTGGTGTGATCTGCAATCCCTGAAACTCCGGGTACATACCAATGTGCTCAAGTTTACAGCATTTAGGCCATTTCTTATATTCCTCGATCAGCGGGAGTTCCTTTGTTGAGACTCCTCCGTTTGCTTTAGGCGTCGCCTGTATGAAGAAATGCTGCGCTGAGTCTATCTTAGCCTTGCCCCAGTTAAGCACCAATCCGTCGCGCAGTCTAATCACATCGCCGTTAAACAACGCGTATTGAGTTTTAAATTCATACAGCTTTGTCTCTAACGTGTCAACGCCATTCATCACTGTTGTGGTTGCAGTTAAGATTTGCCCCAAGCTGCCACCGGTTAGTAAAAAATCATCAATGGCGTATTTACTTCCCTTGCCAGAGCCAAACCTACCAACACGGCACAGTGTGACCTCAGCGCCTAAACCCCTCAGCGTCACGGCTAACTTAGTCTCCGCCATGCCCACCTGCTCATTAGGCTCACCGTTATCCTCTTTGCCATCATAATCAAAGATGATGTACACCTTGCGCGACTTATCTGCAAAGCTGGTTTTACGCCTCCATAGTATTTGCATTAAGTCTGCGTGCAGATGCAGGCCTTGCTTATCCGACCAACTCGTAACACCGGCCAAGCCTAGGCATGCATAACTCAATGCGTTTGCCGTTACATGCTTGGTTAGCTGCCAGGCTTTAAACTCACCCTCCGTGATGATGATAGGTATATCAACATCACCGGCGACGTGCCTCCACCCCGTTGTGGGTGGAAAGTAAATGTGTGAGCCCGAGGCGCGAGGCTGTGAGTATTTCATTTTGCTTTTTGGCGCCAACAAACGGACGCGGTTAAAGCCTGTCGGTTTACCGTCCAAGTCAAAGTACGGCAACTGAATCGACGCCTCACGCGTATGGCCTAAGAGCTTATGCGTTTCCTCGGGCGTTAAAAGTTTTAAGCCTAATGCTTGCTCATCCGTGTGTGTGAATTGTCTATCTTGCAGGAACTGATCATACAACTGTTGGTGTGTAATAACACTTGCGCCAAAGCCTGTTATTGGCGCAGTCTGTTGCTGCTGTGTCAAAGCTTTTGCTCCTGTTAAACTTTTTTACGTTGTCAATGGTCAATGGAAAAATATTTTACTACATCAGGCTTATTGTAATCACTGTTTTGTCTCTCCATCACCGTCTGAGAAAAAAACTTTCGGCGTTAAGCAATGATCAACCAAGAATTCGTAATTCTTAATTGCAGTTTGCAATCTCAATGCAGTTAGCGCGATTTCAAAAGTCGGCGCCTGCACGGTCAAAAGCTCCAACTCTTGCATGAGCTCTTTAGATATAACCTGCGTGTTTGCTTGGCCCGACATGTTGTAGGAATTCCTTTCAATGATCAAAAAATAAGGCTACATTGCCACACCTACATTGTACAATGGATTTATGTACATGCCAGGCTGGTTACTTTTTAACCACCTCTCAGAAGCCTATCTGGCCATGGTCCGACGTGTTATATTTCACGATGTAAAAATAACACGAGATGGCGGTCCAGATGGCAGATTCGTGCTATAATTCATCTTGTAACACGTTTCTCTCTGTATCTAACTGACTATTGAAAGGAATCACATCATGCAAGCACTGGACATCCAACTTACTCACGTCGATCAACTCGGTATGCTATTGGCTCAGATTGCTGAGCTCCAAGAACGCGCCGAGCAGATTAAGGATAACCTTAAAAACGCCGGCGAAGGTCGCCACGAAGGCAATCTGTATGACGCTACCGTTACGCTTAGCCAACGCAACGTCATTGATTACAAGCAAATGGTTAAGGATTTGGCCATCGACGCTCAGACCGTCAAGCAATACACCACCACGACGGCCTCCATTACCTGCAAGGTTACTGCAAGAAAGGTTTAACATCATGGCCAAGACTTTCAAATTCCCTATCCCCGAGGACCCGGTCGAGCGCGATCGGTTCTTCATGGACCGCGCGGCAATGATTCGCGCCAACTCAACGGCCAAGCACTTTGGCAAACTGATCATTGATCGCGAGCTTGCTGAAAGCACACTTAAATTGTTAGAATATCTTGAGCCCGACGATTTTGGCAGGCTTCAGGCCGATAAGCGCCATTACGAGGACTTTGAGCTCTTAATCGAGGATTGGAAAAAGCAATTGAAAAAAGGAGTCTAACTGATCGTGGCGTATTACCGCAGAGAACAGCTCACGGTGCTCGACGCCCTTAGGCTTGAATGCCTTAAGGGCTTTGAGTCACCGGATGAGAAGAGAGAAGTATTGATTGAGATCGCGCAAGAATATGGCATGACCTACGAAGAGGTGCTACGCCTGTACCGCGAGTGTGCAAAATGACTTTACAAGGAGCTTTTTATTATGACTGAAACAACAACAACTGAGCAAACCACAATCCCAGTAGGTGATATCAAGGTGCAGATTGGCAACGTGGATCTTGTTTTCACACCTGCCAAGGATATTTCAGGCTATGACACGGCCAAGCTTATGGTGATGTTTATTAATGGATTAATGGCCAAGCAGCCTATTAATCTCGGCGACTACATCGCTCAGCATGACCTGTCCAAGCACTTTACATTGCTACAGAATGAGCAGCCTGCTGAGAAGCAAAATGACTGACCTACGCAAAGCAGCAGAGATGGCGTTGGAGGCTTTAGAAGAACAATGGGAAGAACATGAGGCCATAGATGCACTACGCCAAGCACTAGCGCAGACAGAGAAACCACCAGTCAAGTCTTACTGCGGGGGTAAACCTAACTATTGCACCCCTGAAGTCACCCCTCTTGAGGAGAAGAACGCATGAAACCAACCATAGTGTATTGCCACGAGCTTGCATACATCGTGCGCCATGCATTGCAACAAGAACGAGGCACCTCCGTTGCAGTGCAATATGTAGGACCTATTGAGTTTGATATGGCTGGTGATAGCAAGCTGGCCTCAACGACTAAAAAAATCTCAATAAGAGATGCAAACGACACGGAGTACGTCATTACAATAGAAGAGCGAGCCAATGCACAAAAACGCGCACTACAACAACAAACACAAGAGCACGACATTAAAATGCTGCGCCATGAATTGCTAAACTGCGAAACAACATTGCAACAGGAAAGGACTTTACGTGCCAACGCGTGACGCAATTTTTTATGCATGGCCTTTTGCCTCTGATGAGTGGAGAGAAAAGCTTTACATTTGGTTTTTACAACAACGGCTGCCATTAAAATGAAACGCTACTTTTGGGCTTTGCAAATTAAAGGCACGGAGCGTTTTGTTGCGCGCATGCCCGTGTATCATTGGGAATCCTTTACCACCGCGTTGTTTAAGACGCGCAAACATGCCGAGCAATGGCGCGACACGCAAGATAATGGTTATTGGCGTCTACGAGGCGTGCCGGTAAAAGTAAAGCTACAAATTCAAACTGCGTTTTCCTCGACAAGGAGTCCTGAATAATGAGAAATACCTATTGGATTGACTCAGGCCTAGCGGCCGAGGCGGCACGTGACTTAATCTGGTTTGTTGTGCTTGTCTTTGTAGGCGTGGCAGTGGTTATCTGGCGTGACATAAGGAAAAATAAATGAAAACCATCTTGGCAATGGCCCTTTCGGGGGTTGTTTTCTTTCAAATGGGGACACATCTTGGCGAGCTCAAAGGTCAGCAAGCGGCCATCGACCCCAGAAATCCATCAGAACAGCTTGAGATGGCCTGCGTTGGCCTATGGGTAGGGGAACAAAATAACAAGTATTGGAAGGCGCAGCAAGGCTTATAGACCCGTTCTCGTGCTATATTTCACGATGTAAAAATAACACGAAAATATGAAAAAAGTCCCATTTTGCCTACACAAAGTCCCGAGAACCATTAAAATTGCAATTGTAGTACAGCACGTTTCTTGTTACTAACTAACTTTTTTGAATATTGAAAGGAATTACATCATGGCACACATGATCGCACAAACAGCAGATGGTCGCAACGCAATGGCCTACGTTGGCCAAACCCCTTGGCATGGCCTAGGTCAGCAACTGACCGAGAATTCTCCGATTGAAGTCTGGGCTCAAGAATCTGGCCTTGATTTCAAACTGGCCATGGCCAATGTGATGTTCAAACCTGAATCCGGCGCGTTGAACGCTTTCAATGGCAAGCGCGTCATCTACCGCCAAGATACCAACTTGCCTCTCGGCCTGGTATCTAATCGGTACAAGATTGTGCAGCCTATCGAGGTGCTGGAGTTTTTCCGCGACATGGTAGGCACCATTGCGCACTTGGAAACAGCCGGCGTCCTGCGCGACGGTGCTCACTATTGGGCCCTTGCCAAAATGGAAGGCGAGTTCTCCGTGGCCGGCGATCAGGTTAACCAATATCTACTCCTGGCATCCTCGGCCGATGGATCTTTGGCCACTCAGGCAAGGTTGACCTCGGTCCGCGTGGTATGCAATAACACTCTGCAGCTGGCTCAAGGCTCCGGCGACGTGGTTCAGGTTCGTCACTCCTCGGTCTTCAACGCCGATGAAGTCAAATCCAAGCTTGGTGAGTACAACCAAGTCTTTAAGAATTTTGAGCTCACGGCCAAAACGCTGGCCAAGATCAAAGTCTCCAGCGAGCAGGCAACTAAGATCTTTGCCAAGATTCTCGGTGGCGACGAGCTCAAGCCCAGCCGTGCTGCAACTCGAGCACTGGAGCTTTTCCAAGGCGCAGGCATCGGCGCCGACATGGAGTCCTCCAAAGGTACGGCCTGGGGTGCTCTTAACGCCGTGACGCAGCTCATGGATTGGGAAACCGCCCGCACCACCGATGCTCGGCTCCGCAATGCTTGGTTTGGCTCCGGTGTCAATGTCAAGCAAGAAGCCGCCAACGAGCTCCTGGCTTTGGCAGCCTAACAATAAGTTGGCTAGGGGCTCCGGCCCCTGGCTGCTTATGGTATAATTAACACTGTAGTTCTCCTGTTGATTATTGAAAGGCATCCACCACTATGAATATCTTTTATCTACACCCTTCGGCGCCACTTGCAGCCAGTATGCATTGCGACAAACATGTCGGCAAAATGCTTATGGAAAGCTGCCAACTCTTAGCCACTGCACACCATCAACACGGCAATGGCCATACAGTTGTCTACAAGCCTACGCATGTCAATCATCCTAGTGCCAAATGGTGTAGGCAATCACGTTTGCATTACGACTGGCTTGTTGACTTAGCCAACTATCTTGGCCGTGAATTCTTTAACCGTTATGGCAAACGGCATAAATGCCACGACGTATTGCACGACCATCTCTATTATGCACCACCAACCTTGGCCAATTTACCCCTTAAATGGCAACCACCACCCTTGGCTATGCCTGACGAATTTAAAAGCGACGACCCTATACAATCTTACCGTCGCTATTACGCCAGCAAAGCCAGCCGTATGCCCATGGTGTATTACAAAGGCCAACGCAAACCACCCATTTGGCTATCCGACTTATGGCAAACCAATGACAACAACATTATTGAGGAGCAACTAGCATGACACGCATTCAATTTGCATGGAGTAAATATTTCCCCTGGTACTTTATTGGCGACCTAGCCATTGTAGGTTTGATCTTTGCTCTCATTGCCTGGGCCGTTAAATGATGTATGCCCAAGTAAAAGAGTTCAGACAAAAAATGGCTTTGCCAATAGGTGATAAGCCGCAGTTACTTTCACCAGAGCAAACCAGCTACTTTGCACGCTTCATCATGGAGGAACTCAGCGAGTACCTCCGTGGCGTTGAGGAAGGTAGCATAGTGGACGCGTCCGACGCCCTTGCCGATTTGGTTTACGTTACTCTTGGCATGGCCCACGCCATGGGGTTGCCTTTCAACCAACTGTTTGACATTGTACACGAGGCCAATATGCAAAAAGAACCTGCTAATGATCGAGTACGGTCTTTACGCGGTCAACAATACGATGTTGTAAAGCCTGTTGGTTGGCAAAACCCCGAGCCCGAGATTGAACGGGTACTAAGAGCGCATGGAGCAATGCTATGAACATCAAAGATCTTATCGACCAATTTGTTGAAGTCAAAGCTTTGAAGGAAAGCTTAAATGAACAAATTAAAAAGTGCAATGAAGACCTGGCCAAAATCGAAGCCGACATCATGGAACAAATGTCAACTGCAGGTCTTACGCAAGCATCGTCTGAAAAGGCTAGCTGCACAATGCGTGAAGCTAAACACCCAGCCATTATTGATTGGCCGGCCTTCTATGATCATGTTGCAAAGACAGGTGAATTCGAACTTCTTCACAAGCGTTTATCCTCGACCGCATTCCGTGAGCGCTGGGAATCGGGCGAGCAAATTCCTGGTACCGAGATTACTTCGGTCTGGGAGCTCAGCGTTCGTCGCAAGTAACTCGTTACTATTGAAAGGAGCCCTTATGGCTAAGCAACAAAACGCAGTCGCGTTATTTGAAGATCAACTTGCAGCTTTGGCAACCGAGTCAGTCAAAGCGGAGCAGGCAAGTTTGCAAACAACTTTTATATCAACCAAAGGAGGTACTCTCAGCTACCGTGGTGATCCGGTTGCTAACAATAAACTGGCTTGTGTAATCTTATCCGGCCCGATTGAGCGTTTGTATTACTCCAGTCGGTATGACCCAACCAAGATCGTACCTCCGGATTGTTTTGCCATCGGCACGTCGGCGAGTGATATGGCCCCGGCAGCTGGATCGCCAAAGCCTCAATCCAGTAAATGCGACGGCTGCCCGATGAATGAATGGGGCTCCAGCCCCACAGGAGGAAAAGGCAAAGCATGTCGTGAAACACGTAGACTATTGTTGGTCCCAGCCGACGCAATCTCAACGCCTGAGACCGTTAAAACTGCTGAGGTCGCAGCTCTACGTCCACCGGTAACTAGCCTAAAGAACTACGCAACCTATGTACAAACAGTCGCTGCAACATTGAAGCGCCCTCCCTTGGCCGTTATCAGTGAGATCTCAGTGGCGCCAGATGCCAAGACGCAGTTCAAGGTTAATTTCTCCATGGTCAAACCAATTGAGGACACTGGCGTCATCCAGGCCTTGATTGCTAAAGCCAAGGATGAATTGGAAAAGGCCATCGAATCGGCAGGCGAAATTGGTGATGGTGGCTTGGTACAGGAGCCGGTAGCTGAAGCCGGCAGTGATAAATATTAAAATAAGCTTGGGGGCGAGGGTGGAGAACAATTAAGATCAAGGTGAGATCTCGGTTGTTGTACACACTCTGCCCGTAGCCCCCACTTGGAGCTAAATATGAACGCAAAATTAGCTTTATGTATGTCAATGCTTGTAGTTGGTTGCGCACAGCCAGAATACAAATCAATTAATCAAGTACCGCCTTTTCCACCAATGTACACGGGTCGTATTCCTGAGCCTAACAGCGCTTTGGATGTTGATCCACATGTGCGCCCTTTAAGCCGTAATGAAGTTATTACTGCAATTCAGGAATGTGAAGGCAATGGTGCTCGTGCCGTAATGGTCTATGGCAAACGAAGAGTTAATAACTACACAACTGATGTTGTGATTGATGTTACCTGTGCTCCAAAATATAAACTTCTTTTTTAGGTAGCCATGCAACCTATTGTATTAGACTTTGAAACTCTCGGCATTGAATCGCGACCTAAGTATCCGCCTGAGCCAGTTGGCTTGGCTGTGTATGACCCATTAACCGATGCTTGTAACTACTACGCTTTTGGCCATGTTGTAGGCAACAACTGCGCTTTTGACATAGTTAAGTCATATTTAACCTGGGCTTACAACTCAGGTCGACCGTTGCTATTTCATAATGCAATGTTTGATCTTGATGTGATTGAGACTTATTTCAATTTACCAGTGCCAAGGCCTGAGCTTATTCATGATACACTCATACTTGCTTTCTTACATGATCCGCATGTACAATCATTGGCGCTAAAAGACTTGGTTGTAACATGGGGCTTGGCCGAGCCTAGTGAAAGAGATGAGCTCCGTGAATGGATTATTAACAATGTGCCCGAGGCAAAACGTAAAAAATCTACCTGGGGCGCTCACATATCAAAAGGCCCGGTTAATTTAGTTGGCCAATACGCTATGGCTGATGTAAGACTAACTTACAAGCTTTTTACTTTTTTACATGATAAAGTTCTGCCTGCACAGCAAGAGCCGTACTATCGTGAGTTAGAGCTAATCCCAATGTTGCTTGAAAATTCTCGGCTTGGCGTACGCGTTGACCAACAAGGTCTACAGCAAGCAAAAGAACAAGCAGAAAAAGATATTGAAGCCAGTACTGTTTGGGTCCGTTCATTGTTAAAGTCTCCTGAATTGAATGTTGACAGCGATCAACAGCTTGTCGAGAGTATTTATCAATCCGAGCATTGGGATAAAAATAAAATTTGGCCTACCACGGATAAAGGCCAAATGCAAGCCACCAAAGAAGCTTTGGATGAAATGCTAATCAATAAGGAGTTAAAAGATGTACTCAGATATCGAGCCAACTTATCAACTTGCTTATCAACTTTCATTGAGCCCTGGCTACACGCTTCAACATCTACAGGTCGAATCTACACCAACTGGAACAGTGTACGAGGCGAGCGTGGCGGTACCCGTACAGGACGACTTTCATCAACACCAAATTTTCAAAATGCGCCTATTCGATACCCTAAGGTTGAATTGCCAAAAGACTTAAATGTTGCGCCATTGCCATTAATTCGTAGCTTTATTTTGCCTGATGAAGGTCATAAACTTGTGGCGTGTGATTTTAACGCACAAGAGCTGCGTATCTTTGCCCACTTTGAAGGTGGCAACCTAATGCAGCAGTATCAACAGGATGCTCGAGCTGATTTGCATACCTACGCAGCTGAGATGATGACCAAAGCCAGCGGCCGCGAGGTAAGTCGTACGTATTCAAAAGGCGTATCATTTGCAATCCTATACGGCGCTGGGCCTAAAAAGATTAGTGAAATGTTAGAGATTGATTACAACTTGGCCAAAACATTGATGGATGCCTACACATCGGCCGTGGCGCCAGGACTTAAGTCAATGCAGGCTACAATGCGTCAGCGTTACAAGCTTAATCAGCCTATTAAAACTCTAGGCGGTCGCTTAGTTAAGATGGAGCCTCCTAAGGTTATCAATGGTCAATTACGTGAGTTTGACTATAAAGGGGTTAACTTGTTAATTCAAGGCTCAGCTGCGGATCAAGCCAAAGCGGCAATGTTGTTGTATCAAAAGACAAAGCAAGATAGTAGACTGTTATTAAGCGTGCATGATGAGTTGGTTATCTCCGCACCTGAAGAGCACATTGAACGTGAGGCTAATTGTCTTATGCATGCCATGTGCAATGCATGTAAAATGGATGTACCCATGGTCTCTGATTATAAGGTTGGCAATTCTTATCAGGAAACAAAATGAACTACGCAGACTTAACAACAGGGGCATCTTTTAATGGCCTAGGCACAACCGTTTTAGCCAATGCTAACCAAGGTACATTTCAAATTAGGCTAGGCGCTGACTTTAAAGAATGGATAAAAGATCAGCGTCCGTCAATGATGGATCCTGCAATCACAACAGGCGAGGCCAATCGTCTTTGGCTACATGATAAACTGAATGAGTTCTTGGATGCATGTAAATGAGCTTCTCAAATTCAAGCATTAAAGCTTACGAGCAGTGTCCGTTTAAGTACAAGCTTACACGAATTGACAGGTTACATGAACCTGCAGGCGACGCTGCAGATCGTGGCAAGCAAATTCATGAAAAGTTTGAAAAAGCTTTAGAAGGTTTGCATTTACCCATCGAGGACGCCTTTGCCTATTGGAATCCCTATCTTGCCGAGTTAAGGCAAAAACAAGCAAGGCCTGAGGTTGAGCTTGGCGTAGACCGTGAATGGCTACCTTGTGGCTTTAGCGAGGCAAAAGTCTGGCTACGTGGAGTCATGGACGCCATGTATGTTGATGGTACCTCAATCCATGTATTGGATTGGAAGACAGGCAAAGAACGTGACTATGGTGATCAACTTAAGCTATACGCAACTTTATTATTTGCAACTCATCCAAGTATAAATCGTGTAACAATGGAGATTTGCTATATTGATATTTGCAAGCAGCAAAGCTATGGCGAAGTATTGCGTGATAAGCTTGATGACTTAAAAGCATGGGTTGCAAATAGAATTGCCAAGATTGAAAAAGACGATGTATTTGCGCCAAAGCCAAGCTATGGTTGTAAATGGTGCCATTTTCGCAAATCCAACGGAGGTCCTTGCAAGTGGTAAGTGAACTGCTTGAGCGTGACTTAGAAAAGTACTTTACTTTGCAATGCAAAAAGCTAGGCTTGATGTCTTTAAAATTGCATGTTAGATTCTCACGTGGTTGGCCTGATCGTGTTGTTTTATTTCCTAATGGCAAATTGATTTGGGTTGAGCTTAAACGCCCTGGCGGCAAACCTACCCCTTTGCAAACTAAGACCATTAATCAAATGAAGCAATATGGCCAAGCTGTGTATGTTATTGATTCAAAAGAAGGGATAAACAGTGTTTTGGGAACCCCATGAATATCAAAAAGAGGCCGTAAAGTTTCTTATTACGCATGGCTCAGGCTCTCTTTGGCTTGACCCTGGCTTAGGCAAAACCGCCGTCGTATTGGAAGCCTTTCGTATTCTTAAGCTAAAAGGCTTGGCCAAAAAAATGTTGGTCATTGCGCCTCTTAGACCCGTGTATGGTGTGTGGCCGACTGAGACAAAGAAATGGGAGCAGTTTGCCAGTTATTCAGTTGGCGTACTACACGGTGGAGGCAAAGACAAAATACTAAATAAGAATCACGATATTTATGTAATCAATTTTGAAGGCCTACGTTGGTTGGCAGTCAAGTTAAACGGCAAACCATGGCCTTTTGAGATTCTAGTAGTTGATGAAATCTCATATATGAAAAACACGCAAACTCAGCGGTTTAAAACTCTCAAGCCTTTGCTTAATAATTTTGATCGCCGTTGGGGGCTAACAGGCTCACCTGCGCCAAATAGTTTGCTTGATATTTTTGGCCCACAGTATATCATTGATCAAGGCGCCACCTTTGGTCCGTTCATAAGCAAGTTTAGAACTGAATATTTTTACCCTTCAGGCTACGGTGGCTACGAATGGAAGATTCTACCTGACGGAGAAAAGCGAATTTATGAGAAACTAGGTGAAAAAGTGCTCAGAATGGCCGCATTGGACCATCTTGACCTTCCTGAGCTTGCCTATAATGACATACGGATAGATCTTCCGGAAGGCGCCAAGACCATCTACGAGGACTTCGAAAAGAAGCTAACCATAGAATTGGACACTGGTAACGTAACTGCAGTTAACGCAGCCGTCGCAGTCATGAAAGGCCAGCAAATTGCCAATGGTGGTTCCTATTTGGATCAAGACGGCACTGATATGGCTCGTAAAACCATTCACATTCACGACGCCAAGACTGAAGCCGTACTTGATTTGGTCGAGGAGCTTTCCGGCCAACCTTGCATAATTGGCTACCATTTTCAACATGACTTGGAAAGACTACAAGCAGCCTTTCCCGAAGCCCCGGTAATTGGCTCAGGCGTGGTTGGCAAAGCCTTGGATGATATAACCCAAAGGTGGAATGCGGGAGAGGTGCCAGTCCTTCTGGCGCACCCGATGTCGGCAGGTCATGGCCTTAACTTGCAAGGCGCAGGCCATGCAGTTATATGGTACAGCTTAACTTGGAGTCTTGAAACTTATGAGCAGTTTATTCGTAGGCTTTGGCGCCAAGGACAAAAGAACCATATCATGGTGCACCACATAATAGCACGAGATACGGTCGACGAGGCCATCATGCTCGCAATTAGGAGAAAAGATAAGACGCAACAAAGTCTGCTAAACGCGGTACGTGACTACATAAAACGTGATACAATCGTAACTGCTTAATGATATTTGAAAGGCATACATGTCAACTTTGCAGTACTCACTCTTAACACATTAAAACTAAGGAGCAACTTTATGTCTGCTGAGCAGCAAACAACTGCGCGCAAGCGTTTTAAGAAAACAGCCGTTATTACACTGCTTTGTGATGGCAATCCAAAGCGTAAAGGCAGCCTTGCGTACCAACGATTTGAATTGTACAAAGACGGCATGACGGTTGGTGAATACGTTGCCGCCGGCGGTCGTACCGGTGACATACACTATGATATTGCAGCAAACTTAATCGAGGTCAGCGAGGCATAAGCAGTATGCATATTCTTATTACGGGCGTCACCGAAACACACGTCAATCACCCTAAACGCGCCGCAACAACCAAATTTGCATCAATACCTGAATTGATGCGTAAAGGTTTTGGCATGTTAGATTGTGAGATTGAGCACCGTGCTGTTAAACCTGGTGAAAATCTATCGCATTACGATAAAGTTTTCGTGTATGTCTATCCACTGGATCATAATGCTATGAACAGTGAAGGCGCTGTTTACACGTTAGAAAAACGCCCCGACGCAGTTATTTGCCTTGATGATTGGTCATTTCAAGAGATATTGCCAACTTGGCAAGAGGCCATTGACATACGTGATCTGATTAATCGCTTATGGCTTGCGCCTCTTTTTCCTTGGGGTGATTCTAAAAAGATGGGCTTAAAAGATATTGAGGAGATACTCTGTTGGGACCCGTCCCCTTTGTATGATCTGCCTGTAACGCATAAACTGCCATGGACAAACAGAAAACATGAATGGTACAATGCAAGCCTCTCAACCACAGCACACCTTTGGGCTGAATCACAGCATCTCAGTTGGCCCGTTCATAGTATTGGTGGAAAAAAGCTTGGGCAACCAAGATTGTTGGAGAGTGACATTGTATGGCAGTACGGAGGATACAAAGGCGTGCTTTGTCCAACATATGCTCATGCCGGATGCGGATGGTGGCGTGTTAGATACTTACACAGTGCCCATGCAGGTTGTATCCTTGGCGGCAGCCCAGAAGAACTCAGCATGATTCATAAGTCTTATGGCTATACATTGCAAGAAATTGAGCAAATGGATGACGACGCTTTGCAAACCATAGCAACTCTGCAAGCAGAGAAGTTATTTTTAGCCATTGCAACTGAAAAAAATACACTACAAACATTAAAGGTTCTACTTAAATGATCTTGATCTTAGAAGGTCCAGATGGCGCAGGTAAAACTACGTTGGCTGAGACTTTACGGCAAGAGTTTCAAAATGATCGCATGACCCATGTTGTTAAGCATGGCCCATACAATGGTCTATCGTCCGAGGATATCTGTAGGATTTACTTTAGATCAATGAGCCAAGCCTTAACTTATGATGATCATGTCATATTGGATCGTGCCTGGTTATCAGAACCAATCTATGGCGCTGTGTATCGTAATGGCGCAAATCGTGTTGATACGCCTAGACTTCGTATGTTGGAAAGGGCAGCATTATCACGAGGCGCCATTGTAGTGCATTGCCAACCGGCGTTTGAAGTATGCGCCAAAGCGTTCTCATCACGCGTAGATAAAGAGTACCTTGATACTGTGCAGCAGTTACGTAAGGTGTACGATGAGTATGACACATTAGGTCAAGGTACTGCCATTCCTGTCGTGCACTATGATTATGAGAATGATGACGTGACCAATCTGATGGAAAAGGTTAAAGTTTTATCAATTGAAAACAAAGCTTCAGGCGGTGGCTGTTTTAAAGAAGGCAACATCTTAATGCTTTGTGATAAAGGCCCACGCACAAATGTACGTGCCTCAGCCGTTGTGGTGCCATTCATTAACTTTTTGGATAATGACGGACCCAGCCGTATGCTTGCTGAGACATTGCAACATGAAGGCGTACGTGAATCACAAATTTACTGGATTAACACGCAATCATATTTAGGTGTTGCCACAACGCCTGACTTTATCAATCAGTTAAAACCTAGCAAAATCTTTGCCCTTGGCAACAACGCCTACACATGGGCGTTAAACAATAACGTGCAGGCAATCAAACTTCCCCCACCGTTATATCATATGCAAAACTACCCTGAACAGCCTTACACAATTACGGAATCTGACTATGGAAACCATACACATTAATTTGCCTGAAGATCTTTATAAACTTTATGCGGTATTAAAAGTTGCAGGCCACTGGGTACAGCCTCGCGGTGAACGTACTTTGGAAGTTGAAAACTTTTCCTACGTATGCCAACCTTATATTAGATACAACAATTTTGCTGGGCGTAATTTCAATTTAAAGTATCTTAAGCGTGAAATGGCTTGGTACATTAAAGCCGATCCTACAGACTTATCAATTGCTGAGCATGCCAGTCAATGGGGAAAGATCATAGCCAATGGCAAATTAAATAGCAATTATGGTTCCTATTGGTTTGGTCGCTATGGCGTGGAGAACATCGTAGCCATTTTGCAACAGGATCCTATGAGCAGACGGGCTGTGATTCCTATGTACGGTACTGACATAGATCATATGGATCTTGAAGCCAAGGATGTACCTTGTACCATAGCCATAGAATTTAGAATTCGCCATGGGGCATTAAATGCCCGCGCCATTATGCGCAGTCAAGACATACTATGGGGCATGACCAATGATTTGCCTACATTTAGTTTCTTGCAAGAGATTGTGGCAGCAAGATTAAAAGTACCTATGGGCACACTTACCGTGGCGGTAGGGTCATTCCATGTATATGAATCACGCATGGACATGTTTAATAACATTATTATAGCGCATACTCTTACGCAGGTATCTGACCCTGCGCCTAAAATTGAGCATGAAGAGGCATTGCTATTATCAAACAAGACTATCAACCCTAACATGGCGTTTGGCAAATGGTTAATGAACATATAGAAAAAAAGTTACGTGAAACTGTGATAGAATTGCTACGTAAAGGTTGGTCAATGCAAGATGTTATGACCGCTTTGCAAGCAATAAAAGTGGAGTTGGCCACGGTAATACAATACCAACAAGCTATTGAAAAGAAATAGTCACTTGTTACTTTGATCATTGAAAGGAATCAAAATGAAGCATGTTATTCGTTGGACAATGGCAGAACGCGCTCTCTTAATTGATAAGACAGCTTCTTTAATGCGTACAGGCAATTACAAATTGTTGGACGCGTTTCGTTACGCGCAAAGCACTACATTGCCTATAGATAGGCAGCGTGATTTGGCAACACTACAAATTTTAGGTGATTTGCCTAAGCTTGTTAAACAAGAGCTTAATAAGATTGCGCCATATGTTGCGGAGCAGGCCATAGAACCTGAAGTTAAACCTACAACATTAGAAACATTAATTCAAACCATAGCACAACATATAGCACAAACAGTAAAAGATGAAATTGTAAAAGTTGTGCATGAGCTTGAGCATGAGTTTAAAGTTAAAAGACATAATCCTGAAATGGAGTTTGTAAAGCGTACTGCAAAGCCATGGATATCTGTAATTGGTTTGCTACCACACCAAGAGCAATCAATCCAAAGAGAATTTCCTGACTACGACTTTCATTTTATGTCTACCGATTACGCACTTGGTGCAAAGCCAATCGAAGCCGACGCGCACTTATTAATGAAAAACTTTATTAAGCATGCTGTGTACAACAAATATCGTGATAACCCTCGTCACGTTTTAATTGATGGTGGTTTAACAACTCTTAGAACATGGCTATCAACTGAAGGTAAAAAACTATGAACCCTAATGACGTAATAAAAAATGGCTACCATGATTGGTTGGAGCTACTGCAAAGAACCAACAGCATGTCTTTATTGGAAGACCCATACAATATATGGCTTGAAGCTTTTACCAGCGCAACATTGTTTGAGCGTATAGGTGTTATTCATGCCATAGGTAAAATGCTTAAAGAAGCAAAGACTTTGGATGAGCAAAATACACTAACCAAAGTCATTACGCTTATTGAGTCCAAAGGTTTATCAAAGTAAAAAAATCCCCGGCATTGAGCCGGGGAGAATCACATTTACACTGGGAGACTTACTTTTGGCTGAAGTGTGTAAATGTGGAGGAGACTAAGGTGCTTCGTATTCAGCTGATGGGGGCGGTGGTTCACCACCTTGATATAAAGCTTCAGCAGGCATTGATAGTAGTGATAAAGCGCCACCGCCTAAACGAGTAAGTGGAAAAGGCAACAACGATGCAAGCGCGCCTAAGCCACCTATACCTTTAATTGCTGCGCCGCCATATTCACCACGTTCCAAACGTCTAAGCGCTTCAATAAGATCGGCGCCTCCTATGCCTCCGGCAAGTACACTTAAACCTGGAACATAGCCAAGACCTCGGGTTGTTTTTTCTCCAGCTTGTTTAAGCCAAGCAAGTTTTCTTGCACGATCAGCCTCGTCTGCGGCTTGCGAGTATCTTGCAATATCAAGAGGTTGATTGCCATAGCGTTGATACACTTTTTTGCCAGCTTCACCATGGGTTTTAGTACGTTGATATGTTTGCGCAGCTTCAGGAACTCCGCCTGGCCCGGTTCGCTCTATACCTGCAAAGTTACGTAACCATTTCTCATACGCTGAGCCAGTTGCAGCTGAAGGTGGCGGTACAGTCATTGCTTCGCCCATTGCTTTAACCCCTGGACGAAGATTTAAAATATTTCTACCTTGCTCAAGCATTCCTGCAGTGCCACCAAGAAGAGCACCACCAAACTCACCTACGCCAGGAGGTATTGGGCTTTCACCAAAAATGGCACGTCTTGCCATTTGATAAGACTCAGGCAAGTTTTGTAGATTTGAAAGCTCAGCAGGTGGTGATGGCGCTGACGTGCTTGTACTTGAAGGCACAGGCAGTGTATCTTTAAAGATAGGGTCAACATCTTCTAATCTAAGCTCATTTGCTCTAGGCGCGCCTTTTTTATCACTCTTAAAAATAGGATCTGCATCTTCAAGTCTTACGGTTAAGTTATCTTTAGCCATAGCTATCTTCTTAAATTGCTATAAAAAGGGCTGCGCTCAATAAGTTGTTGATTTAACGAGTCATACTTTGCTATGATACCGCGATAGTCAGGTGAGTCAAAGTATGCACCTGCAGGCACTGATGTGCCGTACTGACGATCATAACGACTTAATGATGAGAATAAATCATTTCTTTGCTTGTTGATAAGAATATGCTGCTGCACCCAATACTTAATATTGGCAGCTGAGTCTTCTGGTGTAGCCATAGGACGTTGCATAAATTGCGCGTCTGCGTTTGAAATTTGTGGGCCTAAAATAGACTTATTAGCTTTGGCGTTTTCAAAGAATTGCTCAGCCATAAGCTGCGATGCACGACGCAATATTTCTTGATCTTCAGGTTTAAGTCTTAATTTTTCTAATGCTTTTTGTACAGGCAGTGATATACTGCCGCGAGGCGTTTGCACGCCTTCTTGCGCAGCTGTTTGCGCAGCAGATAATATGCCTTGCTCCATCATAAGACCAAATATATTTGGCCGTTTATCGGCAATCATATACAACTCACGAAGCGTGCGATCACTGTTAGAAACCGCCGACGGCGTCCATGCGTTAATTGCAGTACGTTGATCAAGAAATGGCTTATCAATATCTAATGCACGTTGTTTTCTAACATCGGCTTGTGCGCCTAATGGTAAACCCGCATCACCACTGGTTGGCGTAACAACAGGGCGTGCTGTTACTACAGGTTGCGTAGTTGTGGACATACCTGAAGCAGGTGTGCCTGCTGGAGTTGTACCAGAGACCCCTGGCGCCCCTTGCGATTGCTGTCCAGGTACTTTTACATTTTCAGGTAAATACGCAACTACACCAGACCCGTATTTAGCAATTAAATCTGTTACGCTAAGACCATTTTTAATATCATCATTAATCAACTTGCGCCGTTCGATATCCATGTCAAACACTTGCTTAAGTGATGTACCAAGCTTAGGATCTAGTTTATTAACCGCAATGACTAACCCTGGTGTAATCTTGCTCACCATATCAGGTGGCATTTGACCTGAACTAATAACTTGATTTGTTTGTGCAGGTGATGCGCCTAATACGCTAGATACAAGATCAAGAGCTTTAGCCTCATTGGCAACTTGATATTTTTGTCCTGCAAGCTGCGCTCTAACCTGCGCAATAGGCAATTCCATTTCACCTTGACGTTGTATGTCTTCGCCTGCCGAAGTGGCAGCTCTGCCAACTGCCTCGCCAAAACTTCCAGTACGGCCTGGATCAAAAAATGCACCTGCCAATTTAAATAGATTAGGCCCACGTGTTGCACGAGCTTCTAACGCTTGCAACGTTTTATCTAACGCGTCAAAATACTCTTTTCTTGCGGCTTCGTCGCCACCTAAACCTGTAGGCGGCGCTGGCAATGTAGTAGGAAGTGCAGCCATGGTTTATGCCTTAAAATAAATTAGAGTAGTCAAAATCATTAATTACGTCACCTAAACTTGTTTGATAGCCACCACCAGGTAAATAAGTAATGCCAGGAAACTCAAATGGTTCATTGGCAGTGCTGCCACCACCACCACTACTACCGCCACCAAAGCTAGGAAATAAACCTCCAATTTGACCAATAATATTTTGTAAGGGCGAATTTCCGCCTGCGCCTGGGGTGGTTAATCCTCCAAGCAATGACGTAATGCCTGCAATCTGTTGCAAGGGTGATGCGTTGTACGCGCCAGGAATTGGCCCCGTATAAGTCGAGGCAACCGACGTAGGAATGGTGTAGCCTCTAAGCAATCCAGCTTGCTGTGCTGCAACTTGCAAAGGAAATAACTGCTCAGCCATACCAATTTGCTGCTGCTGTGCACCAAGCGTAGACAATGCATTAACGTCAGCTAAATTTAAACCTTGTCCAGTTTGCGCTAAATTGCCTAACAATTGGCTAGACATTAGCCGATTTGCCTGTTGTTGTTGCGCAGCGTTTAAAGCTTGACTATATCCGGTTTGCAATGCTTGAGTTTGCGCCGCCGTAAGATCTGACAAACCTCTATTAATTACATCACCTAATACTCGAGCACCTCGTGTAGATCCAAACTGACCACTACCTACTGCGGCTGCAGTTGCTTGTGGGGCCAAAATGTCTTGAATATTACGCCTGCCAATTGTTCCTAATTGCTCAACAACTTGCTGAGTATAAGGACTCATAAAATTGGCAACATTTTGCGCAATATCTGCAGTACCAGCTTGAGAAGCTAAATTGGTTGCTTGTTGCAGTGTAGGTGTATAGGCGCCTACTTGTTGGCCAGTAAGATTAAATGCTTGCTGTTGTAAAGGTGCTGCGCCAACAAATTGAGCACCTTGACCTGCTTGCGCGCCTTGTTGTGCTAAGCCACTTAAATAATCAGTATACCAATTAGGCGCAGCGGTAATCTGCTGCTGTGATGTGGTAATACTGGGTAGTGGTGAGCCTTGTGTAATCTCGGCCATGATTAACCTTTCATATAGGCTAAGGGTGACTTAGCCTTTGGGGGTATGTCTTTATGCGATGCAGAGCGTTTATGCTTGCGAATATTTTCTCGCATCTTATCAAGTGTTGCAGCCCCCGCTTTGCTTGAGCCATTTCCTAAAGCAGCAACAGTATCAGCGTCAAATACGTATTCTCCATCTGCTAGCATGGCAGGAATTTCATCCGATTGACCATCGCCTCTGCCTTGCACATAGTGTCCAGTTGCGCCAGTAATAAACTCAGGGTTATGGGCTTGACCGCCTTTAGCAAAACCATACGGTGAACGGCCAGCCAACATACTTAAACCTGCAGTTGATAATGGATTTGTTGACATATAGCCAGGAATTTCACCTGCTAAGCGAGATCTTGCTGAGTCTCTATCCGTAGCAATTGACGGGTATCCTGCTGTAGGCAGTCCGCCTGATGCTGTTAAAGATAGAGCAGTTCTTTCACCTGTAGGTGATTCGCCACCTGCGCCATATGTATAGTAGCTTGGCGTTGTACTGCCACCTCTATTGGTTAGCATTTGCAATAGCTTAGGGTCTACCGTGCTAAGCTGTGGATAAAGTTGTTTAAGTTGTATGAGGTTCATAGGCGATGGCGGTGTTGTAGTTACAGGAGCTGCGGCAAGTGCTTGCGCTTCTAAATTACCAGGCAATCCACCTGATACAGGTGTTCCCATACCAAGTGGACTACGTAAAACTGATCCTGCAAAATTGCTAGGAAATCTATTTGTTTGTATGGTTGGGTCAGCAGTTAAAGCGTTATAAAGATTATTAGCTGTATTGGCAACTCTAAGTGTTTCTAATGGATTTTGTGTAACCGTTTGTAGTCCTGCAGACGCAAGATCACGCAAACCAGTTAACGCGCCACTTACGCCACCAAATTGTTCATATGCTACTGGATCAAATGGAATACTACGATCAATGATTTCAGCACCACTAGGTACATACCCAGGTAAAACATCGACAGCTGTAGGTATTATTGGGTCTGTCGGTGTAAATCCATATTCAAAAACATTTTCTGGTGTTGCGTACCCAGGTAAAACATCGACAGCTGTAGGTATTATAGGGTCTGTTGGTGTAAAACCAATTTCAGGAATAATATTTGCAAGCTCATCTAAACCTAAAGTTGCAGCGGCAGCTGACGGCGCGGCACTTCCAAAAATTGCCCCTGGAGAAGTAGCTGCTCCAGTACCACCAAACCATTCAGCGGCTGTAATTGCATCGGCGGCACCTAAGCCAGCTGCAGTTCCTGCCTCAGCTGCGCCTGCTGCGCTTGCTCCAAAGTCTGTAGGTACACCAGTTGTTGCCATAAGAGTAACTGCTGCAACAGTGCCCCAACCACCAGGAATCTCGTCATTTACAAAGTCATCAATATCGCTACCAACATCTCTTACACCCTCAACAACCCCTTCAACGACATCGCCAGTAAAATCAACAACATCTTCGATGGCGTTTCCAACGCCTTCAAACACGTCGCCAACAAAATCAGCTGCGCCACTTTCTAAGGTCATGCCGAAGCGGCCACAGCGTGGCTGAAAAGCATGCTCAGGTAATAGTGAAAAGTGATTGTATTTCATACAAAAGCCATCCAGTTATAGCCCGGTTTATCAGATTCTGCAACCGGAACGCCAATTCGACGCATTAGAGAAACAATTTCATCATTATCTGTTTTTCCATAAACTGCTCGCAAATCAGATTCTTTAATAACTTGCATAAAATACGTAATTGCTTTTGCTAAAGCAAGTGGACTGTCTTCGGTAAATAAATGCAGTGTTGCATTGTTGCCTTGTAACTTTTGCACAATTAAAATTGAGTCATTTTTTTGCAGCATAATTGCGTCTTTATTGCGTAGCAAAACATCAATATTACGTAGCACAAAGTCAGGATCTAACTTTCGTTCAATGGCGTCAGCTCTAATAATTTCAGATGGTTTCATGATATATTTTGAGATCTATTAATAGCATTAACTAAAGCTGCAGTCCAATCTTGCCAGCTATCAAATCCATCAGGCCCAGGAATTGCTTCATTTGTAAATATGTCAATTGCTTTTAGCCCTTGCGCCCATTGTTTCCAAGCATCTTCTCCGCTAGGAATTGATAATTGCTGTGGCGCGTAAGCTTCAACCATAAGAGACGCCCATGAATCCCAGCTATGAAATCGCGGATCATATACAAGAGGTATGCCACCAACAATTGTTGTGCTCATGAGTAGCCTCGCGAATCGCCGATTGTTGCGTTTAAAATCACACGACCCAATTGATAGTTGCCCCCAACAATGTTGGAAATAAATTTAAGTCGTAACTCACGACGTTGTTCTTTCATGTCAATTTTACCCGTATTCGGGTCAAAATAATACGGATTTGATGGCTGATCTGCAATTTGCGCGTATGGACGGCCGGTAACAATTAAGCTCATTTGTCCATTTTGTAAGAAATCTGGCTCAACACGTTCAAGTCTAAGCCATCTATTTAGCCCATCCATAGTTGGCTGCGATGGTCCACCGGATACCCAACCTAAGTCATTAGTCTCAAAATAAGACTCAATAGCAGTTACATTCTGACCATTAATGGCGTCTACCCCAATTTCATGCTGATAGACTTCAATTCGATTTTCAGGAGTACTGAAAGTCAAATCAGCAGTATCGGACGCGGTTGGTGCATTTGATAAAGTAAGAACCATTACATAAAGAGCATTTACTGGAATCGAAAATCCTGCCCCACCCAAACCTCCAAGGTCGGCATCATCAGCTGATAAAACATCTCCTACTTCATAAGCAGCGCCATATTCCACCAAGGTAACCGTAGTTACTACACCTCCAGCAACAGTTATATCGGCAGTTGCGCTATCACCAGAGCCTCCAGTTAACTGAACATCTGTATAACTACCATTGGCATACCCTGAGCCTGGTGTGATTGACCCTAAAGTTTTAATACCACTAGACTGAATATTAGTCACAATTGTATTTGCAGGAATATCATCACCTGTAACTACTAAGTTGGTTTTTAATTCGGTGTAATAAGTATTTAAAGCGATCTTGTCAAACCCGCTTATGTAGGTCATTGACTCAGTTAATAAAGTTTCTTGCGGAAGTGTTTGCCAATCGGCCTCAACCGGGAAAGTAAAAACTTGTGAAAAATAGCCTGCTGATCTACGGGAGCCTAAAGCTTGGCCGGCGTCATACCAAACATTCTCACGTGTGTTATAGATAATAGCGTCATTGCATTCCGTAGAATTTCCACGTGGATAGAACCACCAAACTTCGCCGTAACGAGGCACTTTGGTTACCCATACTTTTTGTCTTTGCGTGTAATTTAAGTTATCAAAGAACCAGTTTTGATTCATTTGATTAGGAATTTCTTTGACCACGCCATTGTAGAGTAGGAATCGATCAACGCCACACCAATAATAAATGCCATCATATTCGATGACTGATTGCGATGACATAATAGATGTTTGTGATGAAATGATGTCATATCGCCAAAATGTAGGCGCTGCAAAATTGGCAGTTCCTGCAACACCTAAAGACTGCGGTGCGTATGATACACGAACCAAAGAATCTAGTGACCAAAAAAGACCTGATGGCGCGTTGGAGCCGCCTCGCACAGGCAAACCTTGTACTATTTTGCCTGTTGCGACGTTGACTTCATTGGCGTCTGCACCTACCCAATTTTGAGCATTTCCTGCTGAGCAATTTCTAATTAACCCGTTATTGCCATAGACAAATACATACGGGTGAAGTGTAACAACACCTCCAGATACTGAAACGTTGTTATTAAAAGTTGCTGTTATTGACCCCGAAGCCGTTGCATTGGCCGACATTACAACCGTAGTGCCAGATACTGAAATAATAGTTGTACTGGCAGGAATGCCTGTGCCGGTAACTGTTTGGCCTGACCCAATTAAAGAATTATCTGATGGCAATGTTAGATTAGGCGAGCCATTTACAGTGGTAACTGAGGCCGTAAAGACTCCAATTTGACTCATTGTTGAGCCGCTAATATCACCAATTAAAACTGGAGTATTTGTAGTATTGTCAATTGCTGCAAGATTTTGTCCAGGATGCGCTAAAAGCGTATTAACACCGGCTCCGCCTACATCATAAAAGCCATCAAATTGCCACATGTTTAAAGACGACGCGCTAAAATTAGATAGCGTAAAATTAGTAAGCCCAGCCCCTACGCCATTGTCGTCAATTACAAGTTCTTGAAGTCCGTCAGAATATCCGGAAAAGATGAAGTTGAAAGCGTTCTGAGCGTTAACCCAAATACCACGTGATGGGCCTAATAAATCATTAGAAATAACACGATAGCCACCTATTTTTCTAGGCCGCCCGCGTTGAAATCTTACCCATTGACCATCATTGTAGTACTGCTTATCAAATACAGTACCATCTCGTTGAATGCCTGGTAGTGTGTCTAATGCAAATACTTTTTGTGTCATTAGAAAGTTCCACCAAGTACACCACTACTAAATGTGCCTGTACCCGTTACTGATACGCCTGTGGCAGTAACATTTAATCTTTGTGTGCCTAAAATACTAATACCAAACTGACCAGCTGCAGGACGATACACACCGGTATTAGACTCAGAAGCAAAAGACAAAGATGGCGCACCAACCGTACCATTTGCAATAGAAAGACTTGCAGTTCCTGCGGCAATCGTTGAAGCATTTAAAAGATTTACTGAATCACAAAGTAGAATAACCTGCTGCCCTGCCGGAACAATAGCGGTACCTGAGCCTGATGCTCCAGTTGTAAATGTAATTGTAAAGTTTGAGCCTGTACCATCAGTTTGATTAGTGATGTAGTACACTTGAATGGTTTGAGGCAAAACTACAGTCACATTGTTGGTTAATGTGCCTGTGTATTTTTGAATAACGTTAGAAGCTTCAGTAGGCGTTAAAGTGTAGGTTCCTGTCGTCACCGCTTTGGTTAGCTGAGTAAAGTTAAATTCCGTTGATCGACCGATACCTATTGAATAAAAAGCCGTACCTGAAGAGATTACAAAGCAAGAATCGGAAGGTTGGAGGTCAAGTGAACCCTGTCCATTAATTAATTGACCACCACCCGGAGTTACTGCAAGGGTTCCAGTTCCACCATTTCTGACAACCGTAAACCAGTTATTACCTAGGGTAATTGCTGATGCCAGAGTGAAAGTACCCGCACCGCCTGTCCATACCAATGTCTGAGCTCGATCTGTGTCATCGACAGAGTAATTAGATGAAATCGTTGTGACCGGATGAGACTGATTTAAGGTGTTTCCACTTGCCAAAAGGCCATATCCGGCTAAGGTTCCGGCATCAACGCTCGAGGTTCCCGCACCGAAGGCGATGTTGCCCCAAGTGCCCTGAGTGGTGGCGTTGGTGGTGATATAAATATAACGGGACTGCCCGGCCGGGACGCTAACAATCGTATTGGCGCCGGCGTAATCCTTGACCGTAAAGGTCTCCGCACCGATGTTTCGAATCAGCGCATCGTTGCCCACCGAGGTCTGATTGGCCGGAGGCATGTAAAGGCTAAGACCTGCGCTTGAGGCCGTGACCTGCATAATTCTGGCCGCGTAGTCATCTGTGGCGTTGCCGTTAATCGGCCACTCAAGCTGAAGATTAGCCGACAGGGTAATTGAACGATAGGCAACATCGGTTGGCTGAATCACATTACCGGTAAAAGGCGAGTTATAGCTCATTATGAATCCAATACAGTGGCTTGGCGATCACCAATACGTGTTACGTCTTCAACTTTTAAGACTTGCATAATTTTGTCATATTGGGACTGCCACATCGGAATACGTTCATCATTCTTAAGAAAAGGCATGGCTTGTAAAAGAGTGCCATATAATAAAGCCTGCGGCGCGTAGATCGTAAACCAGTTAGTTTGATTTGAAGAATCCAAAGGCTGAATTCTTTCATAGTAAAGAACTTCAAAACTGTAAGCTTGTGCCGGAGTTGGCGCAATCAACCAATGCGTATAATCGTAGTCACAGTAAAACTTAGGCACGCCTGTGTCAGTTGCATTAGGCCAATACTCACGTAAGTACTCGTATTTACGAAGTAAAATAGGCTGTCTTTCTCCAGCCACAACCACATTCATAGATACCGTTTTGTGCCATCTGGCGGGCTTATCTATAACTGGTTGTGTTGCCACCATGGTACTTTGCTGGACCGTCAAGTTGCCTAAGAATTTAATCTCAGCGGCAATTACCTGCTCCGCCAGCATAATGAATGTCGGGATCTTATCTAGGGTAGCCTGATCGGTACGCTCCAAGTAAGTAGAAATATCATCTACTAAAGAGTCATACGTCATCACTGCAGCTGTAGTCATTTTTTCTTAGCAACCGCCATATTATCGATTAAGTTCGGGTATGGTCTACCCGCCGCACGAGCTCTTGATTTAGCTGCCGCTTTTTTCTGCGGCGACAGAGCCTTCGGTTTTCCTAGCGATTTTGGGCGCTGCTTTTCCCAAACAGCTTTTTCTTTAGCCATTTTACACTTCTCCTTTAATATTGAACATCATGCAAATGCCCTTGTTCCCTGTTTGTCAATTATCAGCTTTTGGCCTCTAGGCTGCATCTGAGGTGTGTTCGGGACTGAAATGTGCGTCCAAGAATCAAACTCAAGGATGATCTGATCAAAAGGGACTTTAGCGGTCATGCAGGCTTCCACCACCTCCCGTGGCTTCATCCCCGGAACTCGGAGGTCAGCCGCACAGCCAAGCCGGTGTTGGGAAGAATCTTTCGATCCCACAGCATCATTGACCGGCTTAGACCGAAAGCCAGAGTTGATCATGACCGCCTTGCCACCTACCGCTTTTTTAACTTCTTCAAGAAGTTCTGCCAAGCGTTTGAGATTTTCGATTTCAGCGTCATTAGGCGTGTTTTCAACGCCGAGCCGAGCTGCTGCATCCGAGCGAGTAAGTTCTTCATAGGTAAAGTGCTCCGAAAGTTTATCGGTTGGGTTCATTTCTTAGCTTTCATATCCATAATCTTTTCCAGCGTCCGGCCACCAAAATAGAAGGACATGATCAGCATCCCCCACTGGCCAAGCAATTCCACATAGTTATTGTTGACCTCCAAGTCCCAAGCCGACATCAGCCCAAAAGCGGTATAGGTCACCAAAATAAACACCAGCGTCATCGGGCGGATGTTCTTGGATAGCCAAGAGTCCGACTTCATGTCGGCCTCCATCCGCTTGGTCAGGTTGTCCTGCTCGTTCATGTCGGCCTGAAGCTGGGCCAGTTCGCCCTTTTGCTGAAGCTCCATCAATGCAACTTGCGCTTTAGCCTTGGCTTCTGGGTCAGGGATAACTTTGTCCAGAACCTTCATTCCAACATCAAGCAGTGCGGCAATCGGAAACATTATTTTCCTTCCATATTTATGGTGTCGTCACCTTTACGGACAGTGACTTTCCCGTCCTCCACATCCACCCGCATCGGGGGTTCTTTCTGATCAAGGCGGGCAATCAGGTTTTGAATAACCTGAAACTCAGGTTTCTCTTCTTTGTCCTTGGTGCCGGTGATTCCAGCAATCATTGAAATCAGCGCCATAATAACGCCAGAAGCCATACCCACAATCGGAGTCAGCGCCTCGGCTGAAAGCTGCATGGCTGAATAAATCACCATACCTACCATGAGCACGATAGCTGGAATTCCAATAATTCCGATAACTTTGCTGGCTAGTTCTTTTGCGCTTTTTTCCATCACCACACCTTTGTCAGTTTAAGCACTGCGTAAATCAACAACCCCAGAAGTCCAATAATTAACCATTCACGCCTTGTCTGGCCACGGTCTGAGTCAAAGTCCTTTTGCAATTCTTTACGCTCCTTGCGTAATCGCACTTCCAAGTCCTGTACTTCGCTTACCGCCTTTTTGCCAAACTCTTTTTCAATTGCCTTGAATGCTTCTTCCTTGTTCTTGCGGATGTTGTAAAGCACTCGGTACTCGTTGATGGCATCTATGTACATCATGTCCCCACGCCGCTGTACTTCTTGCTGCTTCTTGCGCCATGCCACTCTGGCCCGTGCTTCTTCGTCCAGGAACGTATTGACCTCTTTGGCGGTTTCCCTGATGTCCCGCCCAGCCTTTAAGGCTTCCTTGATGCCACCAAGAGCGGTCTGTACGACCTTCGATGGGTCGGTTGGGTCTGGGAGTTGTACCAAGATTCACCTTTATTTACCCAGTTTTTTTAATGTCTGGGCAAGCCTTGCTCGTTTACCAAGTTCCTGCGCTTCGACTATGCGTTTCATATTTACCCCTGAACTGCAACCATTAACTGTTCAACCGTTGTGCAGGCGGCAATCGCAGCCTCTTTCTCAGCACACTTAACTAGTACGCCAACTCGATAGTCCTGAACGTCAGCAGGAATGTCTACGTTACGCTCTGCCTTGCGGATTACCATCCAATCTGTTTGTGCAAGTTCTGAGTTAGCAGCGGCTTTGGTTTGTGCGATCCACTGGCTCTTTAGACCCTTAGTGACGACTTGCTCGGTTGTGTCTACCATAGCGCCTTGGCCGTTATTGGCGGCGGGGTCGTAGGTCTGAACATATAGCGGTGTGCCGTCTTCCTTGACCTCGGGGCGGTCTTCTAGCAGTTTTGGCCGTGAGGAGTAGGTTGCCCGCACGTTCTTATCAATCTCCACGACCGTGTAGGTGGGGCCGTCAACCCAGTAAAAACGCTGATCGGGTTCCTGATCGTAAATAATCTCGTAGACCCCTGCGGCCTTGCGCTCCTCTGGTGTGGAGTTGCGGATGAACCGATGGGAGTACTCCTTACCGTTCACGCTAAAGGTAACATCCGGTGGTATGACCCGGGCGACTGAACCGTTTTCAATTACTGCAAACATTTGTTTCTCCTATCGTGCGAGGGAATACTTAAAGGGGTTTTCGGCAAATGCGGCGTAGATGTAGGTTGATCCGTTTCCGTTTAACAATCCAGAAGTTGCTCTGATTTTGAATCCATTAGAAAGA
>Ga0315901_10000834_pt1 | contig 44499 bp, 26 predicted proteins | sample LakEriMetagenome_10_FD_203761 | JGI IMG/M metagenome (GOLD analysis project Ga0315901, IMG submission 203761) | Freshwater fungal communities from buoy surface, Lake Erie, Ohio, United States - Buoy 2 MA116 | ecosystem: Environmental > Aquatic > Freshwater > Lake | place: USA: Lake Erie, Ohio...
CCAACGCCTCGCGCAGTTCCACGGTACACGTCTCCTTCCACGGCATCGGATCGCTCCTTTGCCTTGGATGTAGACCTGTTACCCATGTGCCCGGATGAAACTGTTACCCATGTGGGTGGGTCATACAGTCCCCCCCACCCCCCCCGGTGCATCAGCACCGGGGGCGGGGGTCGCTCCGACTCTCCTCCCCTCCCCGGGCTCGTGCAGGTTGTCGGGAGGATTGATGCTGAACCGGTGGGGTGCAGTCGGGCCGTCTTGGTGGCGATGGACCAGCCCGGCCTCGAGCGCCCGCCTCAGCAGGGACTCGGCTTGGGTCTTGCCGAGCCCGCACGCCTTGCCCCGGGCGATCACTTCATCACGAATGGACCGCAATCGCCCCACAACGTCGCCGGCGAAGAGTTCGGGCGTCCATTGGCGGATCGGCTCGAGCGCCGGCGATGCCGCCTTGGTGGAGTCCGCGGGCTTGCCGCGACGGGTGGGCTTCCGCAACTGGGAAGGGTCCAGGTCCGGGGCCAGCGCCCAGCCCGGCTTGGTGGACCGGATCACGAATGAGTCCATCGGCGGGAACGATCGCACCACGGCATCGACCACCACCGCGTCGTCAACTTCGTGGGGCCGCAGGATCAGGTGCGTATCCGCCGCGCGGCTCTGCGAACCAGCGCCCGCGCCAACGTCCGTCACCGCCTTCTCCGACTGGTTCCCCTTCGTCGCGTGATGCACCACCACGACCGACGCGCCCGAGCGCTTGGCGATCCCGTCCAGGGTGTTGTAGACGCGCGTCATCGTTTCGTTGGCGTTCTCCTCCCCGTCCAGCGGGAGGAACCGGTACAGGGCATCGACCACGATCAGCCGGTATGTGCCCGCCGGCACGGCTTGCAACTCGGCCTCGATCGCGTCGATCGTCTGGCGTTGTCCGCGCACCGGCCAGACTTTCAGGTCCGCCAGGTCCGATTCTGATACGCCCATCGCCTTCCCGGTCGCGTCCAACCGGCTGGCGAGTGTTTCGCGGTGCAGTTCGCCGTCGATCAGCAGGACCCGCCCGCGCGTGGTCGCCTTGCCGAGCCACGTCCCGCCGGACACCGCGGCGACCGCCAGCGCGTGAACCAGCCACGACTTGCCCACCTTGGGGGCCGCCACCACGTTCATCGTTTCGCCCTCACGCAGCAGGTCGGCGATCACCACCGGACGCAACCGCGGATACTCGCGGATGAGTTCGCCCGCCGCGATCGGTGCGAATGCGCGGGCCGGCTCGGGGCTTGCCGCGCCGGCGTCGCTCGTCCACCCGCCGGGGTGCGTCCCGGCGTTCGTGGCCGGGCGCTGCCGGGGGTGCATCGCACCCGACGCGATCCCCGACGCGATGGTGCGTCGGGCCTCATCCTCGGGCAGCCCGCACGATCGCGCGGCCGCCAGCAGTTCCGATTCCGCAACAGATCGCTCGACTTCGCCGCCGCCGATCAGCGTCCCGATGCTGAACGCCGCACGGTTGAGCGTGTCATTTCGCCCGCCTTCGGGTGCGTGGGCCACGGTCGCCGCTTCACGCCGCAGGGCCTCGCGCCCGTAGGTGCTTGCAGTCCCCGCCGGCGACGGGGAGCGCAACGCGGGTGCAGGTGCAGGGTCCGGGCGTTCGCCCAACTCGGCCCGCACCGCGCCGGCCAGTGCGTCCAGCGCCGCGATCAGGTCGGCGGGTTCGATCGTGGCGGGCTCGCCGTCGTCATCCCAACGTACCGGCTCGCCGCTCGGATGCACCGAGCCCGGGGCGATCGTCTGGCATCCGGTCGATCGCAGTTCCACGATCATCCCGGCGTTCTTGCTCGTCCACTTCCGCGTGTCGGCGGGGCTCGTCAGCCGGTACAGCCGGTGCGATCGGGGCTTGGATGTGCGCCCCCACGTCATGCCCGTATGGGGCAGGAACGAATCGGCCAGGTCCACCGCGCGGGCGTGGTCCAGGTCAACATCCACGATCCACCCGGCGGAGGCACCCAGCAGCGTGCCGACGTTCGCGGGCGCGCCGTTGAAGTGTCGGGGAAGGTCGGCTGGCTCCAGCCGCAGGGCTTGCCAGCCGGCGAGCCGCGGTCCTTTCGACTTGTGCGGGACGGGGATCGGTGCCAGCCCCCGGGCGTGCAGGTCGCGGGCGTGGTCCAGTGCGGTTCGCTCGTTCATGTAGCACTCACTCCCGGCTTCGGCCCATGGCGGCGTGTGCCCTAGACCGTCGTTGCGAGCGTTGCCGCCACCCATACCGACAGGGGGCGACCGCTTGACGTGTTCCGTCGACGTCCCGAATCGACCACCAGCCCGAGGGCGACCAGTTCACCGCGTTGGGGCGTATAGATCTGGGGCTTGATCCCAAGCGCTGCCATGCCCTCGTCATCGGTCGCCCCGTTCGTGCCCTGGCCGATGATGAATCCCAGCACCGCCGCCCGAAGCGTCCGAGCGTGGCCGGCGATCCGATCCGCCTCGACGCACGATGTTGCCAGACGGGCTTTGTGGTGCACGGCTGGTGCAAAGTGCGGCCGCGGTAACGTAGATTCGGATGACCGGTTCTCACCGTTCACGCTCGCCCCGCCCGCCGGCGGGGCCGCGTCGTCTTTGAGGGGCGTGTTCACTGGTCCACCGCCTTGCCGGCCTGCTCGGCAAGCCAGGCTTGCAGCAGGTGGTAGGGGTACAGCACGCAGCCCCGAGTGCGCACGCAAGGGATCGGGCCACGCGGATGCGTCAGGTCCCACAACGTGCGTTCGCCGATTCCCAGCGCCTTGGCCGCGTCTTTGGGTCGAAGGGCGAGGGGCGAGCCGGAGTCCGGGTGGGGGGGATTACTTGGCATGCGCCATCCCACCTTCCTGCCGCTCGGCCAGAGTCCTTAGTACCGCCGCGAGGTCAAACATGCGCAGCCGGCCCGCACGAATGCAGGGCAACCGCCCTGCGTCGGCTTCGCGCTTCAGCCATGCCGCAGGCAGCCGCGTGGCTCGTGCCAGTTCTTCAACTCGAATGTACTTTGTGTCCATGCCCACAGTTTCGCAGGCGTGGTGCGGTTGTCAGCATCGACATGGTAGCGTGCGGCTTACTTGCGTGCGTGCGGCTTATCTGCGGCTTATCTGCGGCTTATCCGCGGTTTGGTTGCTTCCCCACCGCGCCCACTTTTCAGCCATCGCAGCTCGCTCGATGAAGTTCCCGGCGAGTGCCGCTGCGATCAGCCCATCAACCTCGCTCGGCACGTATCGCCGGCGCCTCGCTGCCGCACCCCTCTCCTTAACTTCGATTCCTGCCGCGTTACGGACACGGCGGAAGGTGTCATTGCTGACACCCGCCACGGCGGCAAGGTCTCCCGTCGTCGGATAGGTTGGTGTCGTGTTGTCTACTGCACCAGCGAATAGAGCCCTAGGCTTCGCGACGCCGCTTTCGCCACCGCCCGACACGCGTGCGATCGCCTGGGGGTTCACTACCGCCGCGCGTTGCAGCGAGTCCAGCAAGTCGGGTGACACAAACACCGTGGGCGTTCGGGGCTGGACACCCGCCACGATGGCCGACTTCACTTCCTCCATGCGTTGAAAAACAGGCCTCGCGCATTCGCGCAGCGCGTCTGGCACGCCCGCCCGGATCAAGGGCAGCGCGGTGGGACGCGCCTGAGCCTTGAATCCAAGAACGATCGCACCCCGCAACTTCCGCAGGTGGCCGATCGTCCGAATGGTCCAGCGTTGCTCGATCGGCTGCGCCTCGCTGTCCATATAGGCCGAGACCTTGGAAACCGCCTCCATCGCGGAGTCCACCGCAGCCCGGAGCGCCAACGCCGCGTCGATCGCCTCCCGGCGGGGCCGACGCTCATGGGAGGGCGCGTGGTCCGTCCATTCCGGGTCTAGCGTGCGTCCCCAGGTGTTGTCAGGATCCGTCGGGACGTAGAAGTAGCCGGGGTTCGGGGTCCCGGCTTTCGCGTACCGCGCTTCCAACCTTTCAACCGACTTCGCCAGCCGGTCGGCCTTTCGGGACGCATCAAGCAACGCATCCCGAGCGCAGGCCAGCGAGTCCTCACCGTTGGGTGTCTTTGCCATGTTCCACCGTCCTTTGTCGGGCCGGAAGGGCGGGGCAGCGGGGACGGTGTGAACCGCCGCCGCCGCCCATTCCGTTCGCCGGGGATCAGCCAGCTACCCGAGCAACACTACGACACTGGCATCAGGCGCGGCAACTGACTAAGTGATGAGTGCTGCCCGCACGCCTCACTGCCGCGTTCATCACCAGAACGCGGCCTCGGGTGAAGTCTTCCGCACTTGCGTTCCGCTGTCGCCTGGGAAGCGAGTTTTCTGGCGGTCGTCGTGTTGTGACTGCGAAGGTCCCGAGATTGACGAAGATGTCCACCGCGCCGTCATGACGCTGGTGACGGATGTGACACTTATGCCCCGATCGCACTGACAAGGTGTTGTCAGTTGCGGCGGAGAACTCCGGTCGCTCGCCCTGTACAGGGCCCCCTCGGAATAGCATCGAGCACGCAGAAACCGCTACACTCGACCCATGCCACGAGTCGCTTGGGCACGAGAGCAACCAGTTGTTCCCCTGGTGTGCGGGAGAGCTTCTGGTCACGCGAAGAGCTTTGAGATTGCCATCGCTCAGCTCCGAAGGGTTGGGTATGGCGACACGGGACGTGGTGAGACATTAGGGGGTCACTTGAGGTTCCAAAAGACGGCAGCGATCGAGTGGCTTCGGGGAGGGGAAGGGCGCAAACCTTGACATCCATATCCCCACACCAAGCCTGCTTTTACGCTCACGAACTCACACGCCTCGGTGCGGTCGGCGAAATGGACCGTCTGTCCACCACGCTGTTCGACTCCAAAGTCGATCTCAACCCTCACCAAGTTGAGGCCGCGCTCTTCGCGATCTCCAATCCCCTTCAGAAGGGCGTCATCCTCGCGGACGAAGTGGGTCTCGGAAAGACCATCGAGGCTGGCCTCGTGCTTTGCCAGCGGTGGGCCGAACGTCGACGCCGCCTCATCGTGGTGTCGCCCGCTCACATCCGAAAGCAGTGGCAGACGGAGCTCGCCGAGAAGTTCAATCTGCCTGCCATCGTGCTCGATCGCCGAGTATGGAACCAGTTACGCGCCGAGGGGCAACCGAATCCCCTCGACTGCGGGAAGATCATCGTTGTCTCCTACGGCTTCGCTGCCCGAATGAAGGACGATCTGCGCGCCATTCCCTTCGACCTCGTTGTGCTGGACGAAGCCCACAAGCTCCGCAATGCGTACCAACCCAGCCGTAGGGGTGGACAGGCTGTGCGATGGGCGTTCGAGCTGCGTCAGAAACTGCTGCTCACGGCGACGCCACTCCAGAACAGCCTGTTGGAGCTGTACGGTCTGGGCTGGCTGATCGACGATCACGTCTTCGGCGACAAGAGCTCTTTCCAGTCCCGCTATTGCAACGCCGGCGGCGATCTCGTCGGTCTTCGGACTCGCCTCGCACAGGTTTGTAAGCGCACGCTCCGCAAGGACTGCTCGTACATCAACTACAAGAAACGCCAGGCAATGACCCATCCGTTCCCGCAGACGGATGAGGAGAAGTCGTTGCACCAGGACGTCATGGACTTCATGGCTCGCGAGATCAGCTTCGCCTTTCCCCAGCGGCAGCGACAGCTGATCGAGATGATCCTGTTCAAAACCCTGGCCTCCTCGCCGCAGGCGCTTGCCAGCACGCTCCGCACGATGCGGTCCCGCCTGATCGCCCTCCGCGATGGACTGCCCGAGGCGTCTGAAGAAGAGCTTCTCGACGCCTTGGCCGAGGAAGAGGACATCGACCTGGACGCGCTCGTGGAGCAGCTCGACAGCAGCGACGGTCTGATCCAGCCGGTTGAGCCGCTCGCTCAGGGGCGGCTATTGGCCAAGGAGCTGGCCGAGATCGACTTGCTCATCGCGCGCGCTGAGAGGATCGGCAGTGATAGCAAGTCGAGGGCGCTGCTAACGGCGCTCGACGCGGCCTTCATCCGGCTCAAGGAGCTCGGCGCAAAGCGAAAGGCGCTCATCTTCACAGAGAGCCGCAAGACACAGGCTTTCCTCGCTGGCTATCTCGAGGCCAACGGCTACGCGGGCAAAGTCGTCACGTTCAACGGCTCCAACACGCACCCGAGCGCCAAGCAGGCGTATGACCGGTTCGTGGCCAAGCACGCCGGCACGGACAATCTCACCGGCTCGAAGGCGGTCGACATGCGCTCGGCCCTGATCGAGGAGTTCCGCGACCGCGCGGAGATCCTGCTGGCGACCGAGGCCGCTGCGGAGGGCGTGAACCTCCAGTTCTGCTCGCTAGTCGTCAATTACGACCTGCCCTGGAACCCCCAGAGGATCGAGCAGCGCATCGGCCGCTGCCATCGGTATGGACAGCTACATGACGTGGTGGTGGTCAACTTCCTATCCCAAGACAACCTCGCCGACAGGCGTGTCCAGGACCTGCTTCAACAGAAGTTCAGCCTCTTCGACGGCCTATTCGGCGCCAGCGACGAGGTTCTTGGAGCGATCGAGGAGGGCGTCGACTTCGAGAAGCGCGTGCTGGCGATCCTCAAGACCTGCCGCACTGACGAGGAGATCACCCGCGCGTTCGATGCCCTCCAGCGGGAGCTCGAGGAGACGATCACGCAGCGGATGACCCAGGCCCAGCAGCAACTTTTCGAGCACTTCGATGCGGACGTGCACGAGCGGCTGAAGATCAAGAGCCAGGACGCGCAGGTCGCGCTGGACCGCGTCGGCGAGAGGTTCTGGAAACTCGCGCAGTGGGCCCTAGAGGATCGGGCCACCTTCGACGAGCGCTCGCTCGGCCTCGACCTGCCCGAGCCGCCATCGCCCGACATTCCCGCCGGTCGTTACCGCCTCATCTCCGCCGTCCGCTCGGAGCAGGAGTTTGCCGCGACAGAGGCGCACCTGCTCCGGCTGTCGAGCCCACTGGGGCAGTGGATGCTTGAGCACGCCAAGTCCCGGGCGCTGCCCCCCTCGTCTGTGTGCTTCGACATCTCGGGCCACGACAAGAAGATCAGCATGCTCAAGCCGCTCTTGGGCAAGCGCGGCTACATGCGGATGGACAAGCTCACGCTCGACAGCGACGCGAGGGAGGAATTCCTGCTGTTCACCGCCGTCACGGACGACGGCGAGAATGTCGACCAAGAGCAGATCCAGCGTCTGATGGACGTGCCCGCCACCGCCCGCGAGGCGTCCCCGCCTGAACCCGACGCCGTGCGACGCCTCGACGCTGACGCCGAGCGGCTGCACTCCGCCACGCTGGCTCGCGCCACCGAGGGGTCGAACAAGCGCTTCAAGCAGGCGCAGGACCAGATCAATCAGTGGGCGGAGGACAAAATCGCCGGCGCTGAGCTCGACTTGGACCGGCTGCGCCGCGAGATCCGTGAGGCCCGACGCCAGGCCGACCTGGCCGAGACGGTGCAACTCCGCCAAGAGGCGCAGGATCGTCTGGCCGAGCTCGAGCGTCGCCGTCGCCGCCAGCGGCAGGAGATCTTCGACTTGGAAGACGAGATCGAGAAGAAGCGGCAGGGGCTGATCTCCCAGCTCCGCCAGCACGCCACCAAGACCTCGCGCATTGAGACGATCTTTGTCACGCGCTGGGAGGCTCGATGAGCGGTGTCGCCGCGCTCGCCACTTCCCTGCTCCCGGCCGCTCCGGTCGTCTTGCAGCCTCCCGCCCGCCCCGGCGTTCCGCTTCCGCTCACGCCGCGGCTGAGTCGACGGCGTCGCCGCTGCTTCTACGCCATCAAGGCCACGCGAGCCCAGATCCGCATGCCCGCCGCGGGTCGCCTTGGGTACCTTACCCAATCCCGGCTCCTGCAGCGAGCCCAGGCCGGCGATCGCGACGCCTCCCGGCTCGTGTGGGCCGCCAACGCCAGGCTCGCGTACTCGGTAATCAACCGCTTCCGCGTCCGCCCCGACCTCATGGCAGACGCGTTCCAAGAGGTCCAGATCGGGCTCTGCAAGGCGATCCGCCGCTTCGAGGTCCAGCGGCTGCACGAGTTCTCCACCTACGCGTTCGCCGCGATGCGTAGCTTCGCCCTCCGGCACCGCAACTGCGTGGGCTATGCCGTCCGCCTGCCCGCCCACCTCGCCATCGCGTATTACCGCTTCCGCGACCGCGTGGCCGAGGCGCCGACCCGGCCTCAGTGGTTCGATGCCCGCGAGGAGTACCTCGAGCGCAACGCGGACGAGTACCGGGCACTCCTCGCGCTGCACCGGCTCGCCTCGCCTTCGGCCCTGGACGCGGCGAGCGAGGAGCCGGCTCCTACGCTCAGCCCCGAGGATCGTGTTTTCGCCGCCGACGCGGCCGAAGCATTGCGCGCCTGCCTGCCTGACCTGGAGAAACGCCAGCAGATCGTCCTCGCACGCCGCTTCGGCCTCTGGGGCGGCCCGCCCGAGACCCTGGAGCAGATCGGCCCCTCCCTGGGCCTGACCAAGGAGCGGATCCGGCAGATCCAGAACCAGGCGCTCGCCGACCTGCGGGAGCTGCTTCAGGCACGTGGTTGGTCGGATCTTCCGCCGTCGCTCGTTCGTTAGCCGCCCCCACCCATAGCAAGTCAACGCCCCGCTCGCCCCACCATGCCCCCAGCAAACACAGCCATTACGGACAGCAAGTTCAACGCTCTCAAGGCCAAGCTCCGCGAGCTCTTCGAGCTCGACAAGTCGGACCTGGACTTCGGCATCTACCGGATCATCGCCGCCAAGAACAAAGAGGTCACCGAGTTCCTCGACCGCCAGCTCAAGGACGTGGTGAAGGCCACGCTCGCGGCACACGGAGCAGGGGCCACCGATCAGGTCCAGGCCGAGCTCGACAAGGCGATCGACCAGGCTCGCACGCTCGGTGCTGACCCAGAAGCCCTACCGAAGGTGAAAGAGCTCCGCTCCCGCCTTGAATCCGCGGGCGGCGCGGCAGCCGCCGAACTCGAAGCCGACATCTATAACCACCTGCTCGCCTTCTTCGGCCGCTACTACGACGAGGGCGACTTCATCTCCCAGCGCCGGTACAAGGGCGACACCTACGCCATCCCCTACAGCGGCGAGGAAGTGACGCTCCATTGGGCCAACAAGGACCAGTACTACATCAAGTCCGGCGAGTGGCACAAGGACTACCGGTTCAAGGTTGGCGGCAGCAGCGACAAGACCGTCCGCTTCAAGCTCATCGAGGCCACGCAGGAGGTCGGCAACAACAAGGAGGCCGACGACGCTAAGCGTCGGTACATCCTCGCGATCGAGAACCCGGTCGAGGAAGCCCAAGGCACACTGACGCTGCGCTTCGAGTTCCGCGTGCCAACGCAGGCCGACAAGGACCGTGCCGCAGGTGGTGCGGTCGCCGTCTTTGGCGGCGATTACGCCAAGGCGTCCAACCCCAAGAAGGGCGATGAGCGCGAGCAGTTCTGCGCCGATGCCGAGAAGCGGGCCGTCGCGGCAATGCCCGAGGCGTGGAAGGCGCTCATCGCCGCCCCCGGAGCCGCCGCGACGGCGGACAAGCCCGCCCGCACGCTCCTCGGCAAGCACCTGGACCACTTCTCCGCCCGCAACACCTTCGACTACTTCATCCACAAGGATCTGGGGGGCTTCCTCCGCCGCGAACTGGACTTCTACATCAAGAACGAAGTCGTGCGGCTGGATGACCTCGAGTCTCTCCCGCCCGATCACCTTCAGCGCGTGCAGGGCAAGGTCAAGGCCATCCGCGCCGTGGCCAGCCGCCTGATCGCGTTCCTCGGCTCGCTCGAGGAATTTCAGAAGAAGATGTGGCTCAAGAAGAAGTTCGTGCTCAACACGAACTGGCTCGTGACCGTGGACCGTATCCCGCCCGCGCTCCGCGATGTGGTCGCGCAGAACGCCGAGCAGTGGGCCGAGTGGGAGCGACTGGGCTTCAAGCCGGAGAACACAGGCGACGCGGGGCTCTTCGGAGGTGCTGCGTGGGGCACTCGGGCGTATCTGGACGCGTGCGACAAGCTGGTAGTAAGCACACGTTTCTTCGACATGGCCTTTCAACAGACGCTGCTCGCCAGCGAGGAAGTATCACTTGGCACTCGCATGCTCGACGATGCGATCGCCGGAACGCTGATCAACGGCGACAATGAGCACGCTATCCGTCTGTTGTTGCATCGTCTCGCCGACCAAGTTGACTGTCTGTATCTCGATCCTCCGTACAACACCGATGGCGGACCGATCAACTACAAGAATGGCTTCAAGAGCTCGTCCTGGATGTCGATGATCCACTGCCGGCTGGCTACCTCGGACGCCTTTCTCCGGCGTGACGACGGCATCTTGTGCATGACAATTGATGATTTTCAGCAGAAAGAACTTCACGCCATCATCGAGAGTGTGTTCGGACGGAGATCACTCGCAGGAACGGTAGTCGTGAGAAGCAACCCGTCCGGACGGCCTGTTCCTTCCGGATTTGCGCAGTCACACGAGTATGCCATCTTCGCGACCAAGGGGCCTGGTGCGAGTGTCGGGTTGCTCCCGCGTTCAGACGACCAAGCGGCTCGATACAAGGAGGAGGACGAACGAGGCCGCTTCATGTGGGAGCTATTCAGAAAGCGAGGCTCCGCTTCAGAACGGCGGGAGCGACCCTCAATGTACTTTCCGCTCTTCCTGCGTTCCGCTGAGAACGCTTTGCGAGTGCCCACGCTGGAGTGGGACAATAGCGGTAACGCATGGGTGCTGCAAGAACAGCCACATGCTGACGAGGTAGTTCTATGGCCCATCGATGAGAACGGCGTGGAGAGGCGTTGGAGATGGAGCCTAGAGCGCACTCGCGATGAGATTTGCCAACTGCGCGCTGAACGCAACGGCACCGATTGGACAGTCTACTACCGCTACAGGCCGATGCTCGATGGCGTCCTTCCAACCACGGTTTGGTCAGACGCGAAGTACTCCGCGACTGAACACGGCACGGGTGTTCTCAAGAAGCTGTTCGCGGACTTCAACGTGTTCTCATACCCCAAGTCAATATATGCGGTATCTGATTGCATAGCAGTCGCTGGGCTCGCGGAACGCACGAACGGCCTCTGTCTGGACTACTTTGCGGGATCAGGGACAACAGGACACGCAGTGATTGATCTGAATCGGCGCGACGGCGGCCACCGTCGCTTCATTCTGGTCGAGATGGGCGCTCACTATCACCGCGTGGTTGTCCCTCGCATAGCAAAGGTGATCTTTTGTCCGGAATGGAAGGATGGCAAGGCGCAATCGCACCGCGATGGTCTCTCATCGCTTGTCAAGTGCTTGTCCCTCGAATCCTACGAAGACGCCCTGAACAACCTCCCCGCGCCCTCCGGCACGCTCCTCGACGGCCGTTCGGCAGCCGAGAAGGAAGCCCTGATCACCTACGGCCTCGATCTCGAACTCGGGCCGCACCTGCTCAACCTCGACGGGTTCCGCGATCCGTGGGGGTACACGATCAACGCTCAACTGGCCGGTGATGCCGAGATCAGGCGGCACCGCGTCGATCTGGTCGAGACCTTCAACTACCTGATCGGACTGAAGGTCCATGCGTACGGGCCACTGGAGCGGTACAGCGCCGATTTCGACCGTGCCGCGCATGCCGACGGGCTCGGTCGCATGAAGCTCACCGGCCGCCTGCGCCGCGACGCGCGGGGTGATGGCGAAGCTCCGTATGTCTTCCAGCGTGTCGAGGGCGAGTTGAACGACGGCAACGGCACGCGCGTGCTGGTCGTGTGGCGCAAGCTGACCGATGACCCGGAGAAGGACGCCGCCGTGCTCGACGCATGGATGGCTCGGCACCGCGAGAGCACCCGCGAGCGGATGGAGCACCGCGACTACCACCTGATCTACATCAATGGCCCGGTGACCCTGCCCCAGCCGACAGCCGAGATTCGCACGGTGTGCCCGACGGAGGAGACGTTCAAGATCAAGATGTTCGAGGACACCGACTCGGCATCCCAGGTGGGAGGCGGTCATGGCTAAGCGCCCCCCCGGTCGTCCACCGAAGGCGGTCGCCGCGGCCGTCACCGAGGCCGCAAACCCGGCTCAGGCCGCCACCGTGCCGCCTGCCGCCCCGCCCCGTCGTGGCCGGCCTGCGGGCAATGGTGCGGGGGGGCGGGTAAAGCCTGACTTTCACCGTCAGACGGTGCTGTTTCAATGGGCGCTCTCGAAGCTGGGCGTGCGTGATCTGAAGCAGTTCAAGGAGCGGTTTCAGGTCTCGCCCGACAGTGCGGAAGGCATCGACGAACGAACCGGCCTGCACCGTTTCTTCGAAGCGATCGCCGGTGTACTGCCGACGGTGGCTGATGCCAACGTTGTGCCCGTGGACCGCTTGAGGGTGTACGAACAGAACATTCTGGAGCACACTCAAGCGATCAACACCTCGCGCATGCGGCACAACCAGCCTCGGATCGACTGGAAGTACCACCAGTACCTGGCGCTGCTGTTCACGGAGATGTTCCTGGATCGGTACTTCCAGGACGCCGGAGCGCTACGCGGGGAGATCAACGCGAGGATCGCCGAGCACAACACGGAGTGTGGCGTGGATTCCCCGGACGCGGTTGCGCCGTTCTCGACCGAGGCACGCGACGGCGATGACGCCGACCCCAAACGTCAGTTGGCACGATTGGCGTTCTGGTGCGCCACAGGCAGCGGCAAGACGCTGCTGATGCATGTTCATGTACGCCAGTTCCGCCAGTATCACGCGACCGCGTTTGCCGCGGGGACATGGCCCAAGCTCGACCAGATCATCCTCGTCACCCCCAATGACGGCCTCAGTGCTCAGCACGCCACGGAGTTCGCCCAGTCTGGGTTCGATGTCGTGACCGTCGGCGAGCAAGGCGTCGATGGGCTGTTCGCCGAGCAGGCCCAGCGGGCGATCAAGATCCTCTCGATCCACAAGTTCCAGGATGATCACGGCAAGGCGACCGTGGCGACCGAGGCGTTTGAAGGGTGCAACCTTGTTCTCGTGGACGAAGGGCATCGCGGCGCTGGTCGCGGCGAAGACGGCAAGTGGCTCGCCCGCCGCGATCAACTCGCCAAAGGTGGCTTCTGCATCGAATACTCTGCCACGTTCAAAGAGGCGATCGGCACCGACGAGGCGATGAAGAACAGGTACGCCCGGAGCGTGCTGTTCGACTACGCCTACCGGAGCTTCTACCGCGATGGGTACGGCAAAGATTTCACGATCCTGAATCTGGAAGACGACGACAAGCAGCGGCGATACCTCACCGCAGCGGTGCTCCTGTTCTATCAGCAGTTGCGGGTGTGGATGGACGGCGGCGACGCGATGAAGCCGTTCCAGATCGACAAGCCGCTGTGGGTGTTCGTCGGGCACACAGTGACGGGCGGCAAGGTATCGAGCACCGACGACAAGGAATCCGTCTCGGACGTGGTCGAGGTGCTCTTGTTCCTGAAGTCATTCCTCGCCGCGCCCGCTGAGGCGGTGGCGCTAATCCAGAGCCTGCTGGAGGAGGGGTTCAAGGACCAGAACGGGCGTGATCTGCTGGCGCACCGATTGCCGCACATCGATGTGTCCGGCGACAAGGCCGCGCAGGCCCGGGCGCTGCACGAGGGCATCCTGCGGGATGTGTTCCACGCTCCCGGCGGCGGTGTGCTGGCGGTGCAGATGCTCAGGGGGGCAACCGGTGAGTTGGCTCTCAAGGTCGGCGAGGCCGAACCGTTCGGTGTCGTCAATGTGGGCGAGCCGGGCGCGGTCGCGGAGGCTTGCGCGGCCAAGGGCGTCGTGCGGCTGGAGGACGATGCCAATCGCTCGTCTCTGTTCCAGGGCATCAACCGCGATGACAGCCCGATCAACCTCCTCGTTGGCTCCCGGAAGTTCACCGAGGGATGGAACTCCTGGCGGGTGTCATCCATCGGGCTCATGCGCATGGGCAAGAGCGAAGGCACGCAGATCATCCAGTTGTTCGGGCGCGGCGTGCGGCTGCGGGGCTACCGGATGAGCCTGCGCCGCTCCTCTGTGTTGGCGGATAAGCCCGCGCCGCCCAGGAATCTGCGGCAGGTCGAGACGCTTCAGGTCTTTGGCGTCAAGGCCACCTACATGAACACCTTCCGGGATTGGATCTTCAGCGAGGTTCCCGAGGCCCAGGAGAAGCAAGTCTGGGACATCCCGGTCGTCAAGACGCTGCCAGAGCGGAAACTGAAGACGCTCCGCCTTCGCGCGGAGATCGATGGGGAGACCGTTGAACGCGGGCAAGCGTTCCGCAAGCTCGGGCCACTCGTGCAGCTCCGGCCCCCGCACGAGACCGCGCCCGAGGATGCGTGGCTCCGGCACCATCGCACGAAGCTGAACTGGCTGCCGCGCATTCGCGGCATCGCCGGCGCGAATCAGCAGATCACTGCTGCGATCGGGCAGGCCGCCGATCTGCCGAGGCAGACGCTCAAGTCCGTACCGTTGTTCCTGTTCGACCTCGACGGCCTGCTGTTCGGCCTGGAAGCCTTCAAGGCCACCCGCGGGCTGGACCGTCTGCACGTCGATCTCGCCGCCATCACCGCGATGTTGACACGCGATGACTGGTACGAGTTGCTGGCGACCGCCGACGACATGCGTCTAGACCGCTACGAGAATCGCTCGCACTGGCAGCGCATGGCACAGCAGTTGTTGAACGCCTACGCCGAGCGGTTCTACCGCTACATCCGGGGGCGCTGGGAAGCGCCGTACCTGGAGGTGGCCGAGCTGGCACCCGACGATCCCAACCTCGTGGACGGTTACAGCATCGAGACGACCGATCTGGCCCAGACCGCCGAGCAGATCGAGCAGATTGCGACATTCATCGAAGGGCTCAAGACGGCGCTGGGGCAGAACCTCCTGGCCACATGGAGCCAGTGGGGCGGGCGTTGGCGCACGGTGCCGTTCGGCGGCCACCTGTATCAGCCCCTCCTCCACGTCGGGAAGAACGCGGAGATCCGGATCAGCCCGCTCGCCCTCGACAAGTGGGAGGCAGAGTTCGTGCAGGACTTGGCCACATGGTGCATGGCTAACCCTGGACGCGAGGTCTACCTGCTGCGTAATCAGGCGGTGACCGGCCTCGGGTTCTTTCAGGCCGCGAACTTCTTCCCCGACTTCCTGCTGTGGGTCCAGGAGGGGGAACGCCAGCATCTGGCGTTCGTCGATCCGAAGGGCCTGCACCACTTCGACCCGAGCGACCCGAAGGTGCAGTTTGCCACCCGCGAGGTGCCCCGGCTTCAGCAGATCGTGGAGCGACAGGCCCCCGACCTGCAACTGCACGCCTTCATCCTCTCCAACACGCCCTTCGCCAGCCTCGGCTGGTCACGTGGCGATGGTCAGTTGATGTCCAAGGCGGAGGTGGAGCAGTTGGGCGTTCTGTTTCAAGAGGATGATGCCACAACATATGTGGCACAGCTCTTGGATTCGATCTTGGGGGCTCAGTCAGACCGGGGCCCTCAGGAAGCCTGACATTCGTCCTGCTGCGTAGTGGCTGGTTTGCGCAAATCCCGCGGGCTTTCCGGACTCGTCGGTTTGAACTCGCACCGCTCGGGCAACAATGCGGACGTAGCTTCGATCCAGAGCCTCCACGATCAAGTGGAGCCTTTGGGCCTCATCGAGTCTGGTGGGAGCCGGACCTGTCGATGGATTAGATGTCGGGATCGCCAAACTTCTGGAACGCCGTGGTTTATGGAACTCTGAATCCAACTCATGTCGATCTCTCGGAGGATCGGGCTCATGACCCCAGAGCCGATCCGGCGTTGCCGCGATTTCTGAACGAGCCGGCGGTCAAAGAACCCCTGCCCTCGCGGTGGCTTGGAGCGTCGCGAGTTGTTCCCTGATCTCCGGGGTGAGAAACTCGCTGCCATAGCGCGCGAGGAGCAACGGCAGATAGTGAAGAGCCAACCGCAACGCTCGCCGACGAATCGACGCCGATTTGCCGCGTTCACCGTGCTTGGTAGCGTTTGTGCGCGAAAGGGCCTTGCCGGTCGCGGATCGGGGGCCTGTGGAGTGTTCCCAAGGACGATTACGCTTGGCTGACGCCCGGAGTGACGCGAGGCCCTGCGGAGTGAGGCGATAGGCGCGGGGGGGGCGTGGGCGCGGGGATGGTGGGGGCGGGTTGATCGGGGTGTTTGGCGACTGGCGGGCTTGGTTGGCAGGGGTGGTGGGGGTAGTGGGGGTGTTCATGGGGTGCCGATCCTTGTTCGTTCGTCGCGTTTCTCGTTGTGTTTTCATGGTTCTGGATCACTTGCTGGCTCGCGATGTTCGCCTGCTTGACCACGGCGAAGGTGTCGCCGGTCCTGGGCGGCCTTCGGTACTCGGCCAGCGCCAGCATCAGCCGGCGGTACGTGTTGCTAGCGCGATCGGCGTACTCGTTGAGTATCCGGAGCGACTCGGCAGCGGATGCCTGGTTTGCGAGGGTCGTCAGCCGCATCACCCGCGCGTGGGTGAGCAGCAACTGGACGATGAGCATCTCCTCCGCGGCGTCACGCGGGGCCATGCGGGTGATCGCGTCGCGGGCGTAGGTGATCGACTCGGCCTGGAACTCCTCTCCCAGCAAAGTCGTCAAGGCCGAGCCGTAGATCGCACTGGGAACGGCCGCTCCGTGAACCGCCCGCGCGTGCGCGAGATCATCGGGGGACTTCGCGGCGGGTGGTGCCGTCAGGGGCTTAGCAGCGCGCATTGATCGCTTCGAAGGCTTACCGGGCATCTGTGCTCCTCGTTGTATGGCTTGCGGCCGTCACGATCGCAACGATCCCCGCTCGCACCGCCGCCGTCAGGTCTGGCCATGCTTCCACCACCGCCGCCAACTCGGGGTCGGCGGGGTCGGCGGGCGTCACCGGCATGGGGCTGGCATCGGGGCTGTCGCCAAGTGCGCCGCCTTTTGCGCCGCTTTCGTTCGAACCACCCAAAGCCGCCCCGTTTGGCGCGGGGGTTCGAATCCCTCCTCGCCCACTTTCTCCTTTCCGCGGCTCTGGCCTTGGGACGCATCGGCGAGCCGCGAGGCTTGCCGCCGGCGTCCGGATGCAGCCAAGGCCACGCCGCGGGCGTGATGTCACCGGCAACGAAAACGCCCCCGGAGTCTCCGGGGGCGTGGGAGTTGGCGTGGGCCGATCGATCAGGCGGCCGCGGGGCCGCCCGGGCTCATGCGGCGATGGTGGCCTGCGCCTGCTCGCTCCACGGCCCGCGTTCGCCGGTCGGAGAGACCCACCGCATCCACACGTAGTTGGTTTTGCCGCCATCTGCCGAGTCGAAGTTCATGACATACGGCGCGTTGGTGTCGACCGCGACAAACCGCAGGTCGCCCTCGCCCGTCGGCGGCGTGGTGCCGACCTTGTTCCAGATCTCGACGCCCAGCGCACCCGGCGGCTTGGCCTTGCGTGTCGGCGTGGCCGAGTCCACGAAGCGCAGGGTCTGCTGCAGGCGGTTGCCGCACTCGATGGTGCAGATGGGCGCGGTCGTCGGCGGGCCGATGGGGGTCGGCGCCTGGGCCACGGTGATGCCCAGCGACGCCTTCTCCGCATCGCTGACCACGGCGGAGGCCTGCAGGCGGCGCACCAGCGGACGGATCGCGGCGACATACGCGGCGCGGGCCTCATCCTTGGTCTGCTTGGCGGCCTTGGCGGCGTTGACGGCGGCCACGTGCGCGGGGAAGGCAGTGGCCCACGTCGCCTGCGCGGCGGTGATCGGCACCATGTCCGGCGCGGTCAGGCCGAGCGCGGCCAGGTTGGCGTTGGCGTAGGTCACGAAGTTGGATTGCCACGCCTGAAAGTTCGCATCGGGACCGGGGATGTAATCAGCCATGAGTCAAGGTCTCCATCGAAGAAGTCCGCGGCTCGCTCGTGCCGCCCCGCGCACGCTGCGCCGGGTCCTCCATCCGCCGCCCGAGCCGTCGATCGGCGCGCGGTGAATACTCCGGGATGCATCGGCGATCGCGCGGGCGGACTTCACACGAGCGCACATAGTTCATTCGGTTTCCCGGTCGCTTGCGATCGTGCCGCATCTTCTTTGTATGACCCACCCGCTCAAGCACCCCCCTGCGTGGGTGGTCGCGTCGCGCAGATATGGCACCTCCGCATCTCATGAGTACCTGCCGTGCACATCCAGCCGCATCCCCCGCGAAGGGGTCGGCAAGGCGGCAATCCCTTCAGCCAAGAATCCCGATCCCCGCCGCGATCGTCGCCCGCGTTGATGGCCGCACGTGTAGGCGCCGGGAAAGCAGGCCCGGTTGGTGGCAGATGCGGTACCATTCGACGCCATGGAAAACCCTCCTGATGCCCGCTCATGCCTTGTGAAGTTAAAGGTCTGCAACCTTGGTTGCATAGGCCCCGAGGGGCTTGAAGTGTGCTTGGACGAGATTGTGTGCCTTGTCGGTGCGAATAACACCGGCAAGTCCACGGTGCTTCGTGCGTATGAGGCGGCGGTCACCAACTCTTCCCTTGAGCCGGAAGAGATATCTGAGAAGGCCAACGGCCAGCCAGCCACGGTTGAACTCTGGGTCCATATTCCGGAAGGCGCGGAGAACATTGATGCCAGGTGGAAGGTCGCCGAGAACGGCATGCTCTTGGTGCGCTCGAAATGGACTTGGAGCAAGAAAGCGGGAAAGCCTGAAAAGCCTTTGTGGGACCCCGTCCGCACGACTTGGAATCCGGAGATAGACGCCTACTCGGATGACGACAAGGCATCGGGGCTGGATACGGTGTTCAACAGCCGCCTTCCGCGACCCTTCCGTATTGGTTCGCTGGACGACCCGACCGAGGAGCACAAGAAGCTCCTAGACTTGGTGCTCGAACCGATCAAGACGCGACTTGCCGACCTGATGAAGGAAGACGGATCGGAACTGCGCAAGAAGATCATCGCGTTGCAGGAAGAGGCTGAAAAGCCAGTCGCCGCTTTCAAGGCCGACCTCGACGGCGTCCAGACACGGGTCAACTCCTCGTACCGCCGAGTGTTCAGCACGGCAGAGATTCGTTTGTCCGTATCGCTGGGCGAACTCACGGTGGACCCCGGCGCGGCGCTAGTCAAGTCCTCGCACGTCGGGGTAATCGAGTCACACGGCCAGACGCGCTGGAGCCAGCAGGGCACCGGCTCGCAGCGTGCCTTGTTCTGGTCGATGCTCGAAGTGCGGTCGGAGCTGAACCGCATCGCCGAAGAACGCAAACAGATGGAGAAGGTGGCGAAAGACAAGGAGAAGGAGCTGAAGAAGAAGGAGGGTGAACTCGCCAAAATCACGCAGGAAGCGGCAAAGACCAAGAAGCAGCAGGAAATTGACGCGATCAAGGCTGACCGTGCCGCGCTTCGCCCCGGCGGCGCAGCACCAGCAGCACCTGCACCCGCTCCCTTCTTGCCCGGCTACATGCTCCTGATTGACGAGCCGGAAACTGCGCTCCATCCCGCCGCGATCCGGGCCGCCAAAGAACACCTCTACTCCCTGGCTGCCGAGTCCGGCTGGCAGGTCATGCTCTCGACGCATCACCCCGCCTTTATCGACCCGTTGAAGGACCACACCACGATCGTCCGCCTGCACCGCCCGGAGGCCAACGCTGCGCCAAACGTGTACCGCGCTGACTCGGCCAACTTCGACGCGACCGAGAAGGACACGCTCAAAACGCTCCTCGCATTCGATCAGTCGGTCTCCGAAATGTTCTTCTCGAACAAGGTGATCATCGTCGAGGGTGACACCGAGTTCGCGGCGTTCACGGTGGCGATGGACGCCGACGCGCAAGCCTTCCCACTCGACGTGCGACCGCTGTTGCTCCGTGCGCGCGGCAAATGGACTATTCCGCTCCTGCTGCGGATGCTCGCGCACTTCAAGGTGCCGTGCGCGGTGCTGCACGACATCGATTCACCGCGCACGAGGGAGGGCGGTGAACAGAACGCAGCTTATGCCGCCAACCAGGCCATCAGTGATGCCGTCGCAGCGGCTCGACAAGCGGGGGTGCCCATCATCCATTTGACTTCACTGCCGGAGTTCGAGAGGGAGCACGGAATGAACTTGCCAACGAAGGACAAGCCGTTCAACGCATGGCGGGTGACACGTGATAACGCGGTGATCGGGGCAAGCGTCCGTAGAGTTCTGGACGAACTATGCTGTGTTCCGAACGCCGACGCGATAAACCACGCCAATGACGGTCGGCACTTCGAAGCGAAGTGCAGAGCATGGGCGGCGATCCACGCCGCTTCAGCACCGGAGTTTAACTTCACCTAACCAAGCCGCTCCTCTGCCCCTCCGGGGCAGTCCCGCGCGAGCGGCGCGCCTTCCACGGGTTGCGCCCGCGAAGCGCGGGCTGCACCCGTGGCTACACGCCTGCGCCCCTCCGGGGCGAAGATGGCCGCGGCCGATTCGGCCCGCGCGCGAGGCCGCGTCCCGCTCGGACGGCGTGCCCGGCCTCTGCACGCCCCAACGGGGCGACGGGCTGTCGCCACGGGTGGGGCGAGCCCCGAGTCTTCGAGGGGTGAGCGCAACCCGTGGAGCGCTCACGCCGCCTTGGCCGTCCTCGCCGCGAACTCCGGCTTGCCATCGCGGTCGAACGTCACCGTCAGCACCGCGCTTTCCGGGCCCGGCGTGGTCAGGCGGGCGGGGTGGATGAGGTACTCGGCGGCCTCGCCGGTTTCGGCCAGTTCGGCGATGGGCACGGTCGAGTCGGTGAAGGTTGCCCGGCGGGCGTCGGCGGTGGTGCCGGGGGCGGTGCCGATGCGCAGGAACTCGCGCTGGCCGGGCAGGCGTCGGGAGATGGCGAAGGTCACCCCCGCGCTGGCCGCGGCGTTGGCGCTGCGCCAGGACAGGACCACGCCGCCGTCGCCGCTGGCGGCCAGCTCGAACTCGCGGGGCCTGCCGGGCATTCGCGCGGCCGGGCCGCCCTCCCCGTCCAGCAGATCGGCGGGGGCCATGGGCGCGGCGGCGCTGGGCAGCTCGCCCGGACGCGGGAAGTTCACGCGGGCCTGAAGCCCCCAGACCTCCCGGGCGGCCTCATCGTACGCCTCGGCCGCGTCCTCCTCTTCATCGAACCTTCCGATCTTCTTTGGAACATCCTCCACACGGATGACCGCCAGCCACGACCCGTACTGATCGCTCCATTGCACCCCTTTGAAGCGCGATGAGGTCGGGCGGCCGGATCGGTGGAGGATCTTGTACTGCGCCCGGGTCACCTGCGCCACGCCGCCCACGACCAGGTTGGCCCGGCGGCAGTCCAGCGGGTTCCCGTTGGCGTGGCCGATGCGCACGTTCGGCCCGGCATCGACCAGCCCCAGGATCAGGCGCTTGAGGTGCGTGGCGGGCGTGCCATCCGGGCCGGTCTGGATCACCACGCCGCGGTCCAGGCGGCTCCCGCCGTGCGTGGCGTACTGCCACTTGCACCCTTGCACGATCGGCATGTCCGCCTCATCGACCAGCGCCTCGACGTATCCGGCCAGCGTCCGCAGGGGCACGCGCCACACGCCGGCGCGGGCCGGGTGCGGATCGGGATACGGCTTGCCGACGTTCTCGAGCCTCTCGCGCAGGGCCCGGACATCCTCGGCGTCGTAGAGAATCGGCGTGCCGGTCGCGGCCCGGGCGCGGTAGCGGGGGATGGAGACCACCCCGTCGTTGATCCACTTGCCGAACGTCTCGCGGCTGACCTCCATCACCGCGGCGGCCTGATCCCGCGTGAGCATCGTGCGGCCGGGCGGCGGTGCGGGCAGGCGCGGCGTGACGGTGTACGGCACCTTCTCGCGCACGATCGTGCCATCGGGGGCCAGGAACGTCGGCTCGGGAACCTTGCCATCGGGAAAGTTCAGCGCCGCCGCGGGCCCGTGCAGCTCCCGCGCCGCCGCGTCGTAGGCCGCGGCGGCCTGGGCCTCATCGCGGAATCGCCCGAGGCCGCGGTGCTGCTCGCGCGAGCCGATCTGCGCGATCCAGATCCGCCTCTTGGCGTCCCAGTGCACGCCCTTGTACGCCGATGTCGGCGCGCGGCCCGGCCGCGCCGAGAACTTGGGCCTTGCAACAGTGACCTCCGCGCGCGAGCGGACGACGAGGTTGGACCTGCGAAGGTCCAGCGGATCCCCGTTGATGCAACACACGAGCCGATCCTTGTGTTCGATGCCGTCCACGCCCATGATGATGCGCTTCAGGGGCACGCGGCGGTGCCCCTTCATGCACAGGATCACCTCGTAGCTTTTCGGTTCGCCCCGATAGGCGTAGTTGAAGTTCCGGCCCTGGACTTTCGGCAGATCCTCCGCGTCGATGATCGCCACGCCCCCGGGGCAATCGCCGCTGACCGGCACGCGGATGACGCCCGGACGCTCCGGGTCGGGGTGGGGCTCGGAGCGTTTGCGGTGCTCCTCCTTGAACGCGGCGACATCCGCCGCGGCGTAGAGCACGGGATAGCCGCCGCCGGCGCCCTCGCGGTAACGCGGCAGTTTGGAGATCCCGCTGCGCTCCCAGGTGACCCAGGTCGTGTGCCCCACGCCCATGAACGCGGCGGCCTGATCGCGGTTCATCATGGGCACGCCCGGGGGCGGCGGCGGCAGAGGCCCGGTCGATGAGCTCCAGCGCTTGCGCTCGGCCGGCGCGGGGGCGGATGCGGAAGGCTCGCAGAAGGACCCGGGCTTGTTCGAAGCAATGTCGTGGTTCATGGTCGTGTCTCGCAGGTCGGTGCCGGATGCAATGAACGATGGAGGCGGGGGTGTTCCCAGCGCGGCCTACGCGGCGATGGTCGCCGAGGTCGGCTCGCTCCAGGGGCCTTTGTCCCCGCGGGTGCCGACCCAGCGGGTGATGTACACGGCGGTTTTTCCGGCCAGGTTCTGGGGGAAGTCCGTCCGCAGGACCGGGCGGGTGCTCAGGGTCAGGTAGGCGAACGGCCCCGGCGGCGCGCCGGTGGAGGCCGCATCGGCCGATGCAATGACGGGGGCGGCGGGTTCGGTCCCGGGCGACCCGGCGATGCGCACCCAGACCTCCGCGCCGAGTGTCCCGCGCGGCTTGCCGCCGCGCGCGCGTCCGGAGGCCCCGGCATCGCGGGCGTTGATCAGCCGCAGGGTGTGGCTGAGGCGCGCGGGGATGTCGATGCGCAGCAGCGGGGCGGCATCGGGCAGCGGCGCGGGCGCGCCACGGGCCGGCGCGCGGCGGACGGTGATCCCGATCGCGGCCCGCTCGGCGTTGGTCGTGTCCGGATAGGCCTGCACGAAGGCGGCGATCGGCCGCAGGAGCCGCTCGACGAGTTCGCGGCGGGCATCCTTGGTCTCTCGGGCCGCCTCGGCGGCGGCGCGGGCGGCGATGTGCGCGGGATAGTCGGCGTTCCAGAGATCCAGGGCATCGCGGAGGGTGATCAGCGGCTTGTTGTCAAGGCCGCGGTCCTCGTAGAAGTTCCAGATCGAGGCGAAGCAATGATTGACCCACGCGGAGAACTCCGGATCGCTGCGCGGGATATAATCATGGCGTGCGGAGGTCATGGTGCGGTGTCCGGGTGCGATGGTCGAGCGCGATGCGGCGGCGGCGGCGGGGGAAGAACAGGCAGTGGGAGGGGAAGAGCACGCAGCGGGAGGGGAAGAACACGCAGCGGGAGGGGAAGAGCACGCAGCGGGAGGGGAAGAACACGCAGTGGCAGGGGAAGAGCACGCAGTGGCAGGGGAAGAGCACGCAGTGGCAGGGGAAGAGCACGCAGCGGGAGGGGAAGAACAAGCAGCCGCAAGGGAAGAACAAGAAGCGGTGGAAGGCTGCGCGCACGCGGCGGTCGCGCGGCTCGCGCCCGCCCGGGGTTGATCGGCTCGCGCCGGCCCGCACTTGAGCGCCGCCCATCCGCAACCGGCCCGCGGCAGGCCGCCGACCGCTCGCGGCAGGCCCGCAATCGCCCGCGGCGGGCCGCAAATGTCTTGCGGCAAAGCCCGAGCGGCCCGCGGCAGAGCCCGAATCGCCCGCGGCCACCCCCGCGCAGGTCGTGCGCTCCCCCGCGCTGCGCGGAGGCTCCCCCGGCCCATCCGGACACGCCCCCGGATGATCCGGGGGCCAGCGAATCACGCGGGCGCGGCCGCCGACATCGCCCCCGCCGGTGGACCTCTGGCCCCCGCCGGTGGACCTCTGGCCCCCGCCGGGGCCGATCTCGCGCGCGCTGCGTGACCCGGCAGCGATGAGGCCGCGCTGGTCACCGCCACCAGCGGCAGCACCTTGTCATGATCCCGCGGCGGCGGCAAGTCCCGCCACATCATCAGCGGGCCGCCGAATGGAAAGACCGATGGAAGCATGACCGGGTTCCCGGCCCGCGGATCCGGCCCCCAGACCCGCCCGGCGCGCGCGGCGACGAAGGCGTATGCCGCATCGCTCACGGCCTCCGGCGGCTCGTCCATCATGACATCCACGCGACCCGGCCCCAGCGGCACCCGCGCCCACGCGTGCGCGTGCCGCGCCGCCTCCAGCCCGCCGCGCCACTCGGCCAGCCTGCGCCGCCACCCCCGCAGCCGCGCCGCCGGGTCGGCGAGATACGCAATGTTCCAGCAGACGATGCGGTCGTGCGGCCCGCCGGTCGCGGTCGCCGCGGCCCGGCAGCACGCGGCGATTCCGCCGCGAGCCCCGCGGCATGCTCAGCGGCCGCAGCCCGCCGCGCGCATCGAGGCCCGGATCTTCTCGATCACCTCCGCCCGCGCCTTGGCCAGTTCCGCCGGCTCCGGCTCGGTCCCCGCGGGGGCCGCCGCCGCCTTCTGCGTGGCCGCGAGCATCATCGCCAGCGCCCTGTTCCAGCTCTCGCAGGCCAGCGCATCATCGCCGCGCGCCTGCTGCAGGTCGCCCATGGCGGCGATCCTGTCCGCCAGCGCCGGATGCTCCGGCGGCCAGTGCTCGGCGGTGATCGCCACCGAACGCTCGATGTTGATCAGCGCGCGGTCGGTGTCGCCCATCCGCTGCTGCACCTCGGACAGGGCCTGGTAGACCTCCGCCAGCCGCGGGTGGTCATCATCGAAGCGGGCGCGCAGCACCGCGACCGACTTCTCCATGCTCGCCACCGCCTCCTTGTTGAGCCCCTGATCGGCGCGGATCCTGCCCCCGAGAAGGTGCGTCAGGTAGAGCGTCGGATGGTCCTGGCCCAGGTGCTTGATCTCCAGCGCCAGGGCGCGGTCGATGTGCGCGCGGGCGGCGTCCGGGTCCTTCTGCACGTGCAGGATCATCGCCAGGACGAAGTGCTCCGCCGCGGCCCGGTGGTGCTCCGGTCCCAGGTGCTTGAGCGTCAGCTCCAGCGCCCGCTCGGCGCTGGCCCGGGCGGCGGCCGCTTCGCCCTGCCGCAGCCGCACCATCGCCAGCGTGCCGTGCCGATGGGCCACGATCATCGAGTCCGCCGGATGGTGCCGGGCGTCGATCGCCATGGCCCGGTCGATGAGCTCGCGCGCGGCCGCGGGGTTCCCGTCCTCGAGCAGCATCAGCGCCCGCTCGGCGTACCAGTCGGCCATGACCCGGTGCTCGGCCCCCAGCACCCGGATGCTCTTGTCCACCGCCCGCGTGATCGCCGAGAGCGCCTCGGCCGACTCGCCCCGATCCTGATGGATCCGCGCCAGCTCCAGCAGCGGGATGCGCAGGGCCGTTGAGGTCGACCCCAGGTGCGCCGCCATGATCGCCAGCGCGCGATCGATCGTCTCCCGCGCCGAGTCCGAGTCGCCCTCCGCACGCTCGATCATCGCCCGCACGCGGAGCGGCTCGGCCCGCATGAGCCCGTCGACACCCCCGTTCGCCGCCGCGACATCCAGGGCCTTCTCGGCGTTGATCCGCGCGCCGACGATGTCGCCCTGCTCGAGCTGGATCAGCGCGAAGGTCGCCCAGATCACCGCGTACACCGGCGCGCCCGGCGGGGCGACCTTGGCGACAAAGTCCGCCACCGCCTCGATCGCCTCCCGGGCCTTGTCCGTCTCGCCAAGCCCAAGAAGCAGCCGGGCCTGCTCCAGCCGCAGCGACGCGGTCGGGAACGATGCGGCCCCCGTGTCGCGGGTGGAGATCTCGATCGCCTTGTCAAGGTGCGGACGGGCCGCCAGCCAGTCGCCCTGCTCGAGCATCACCCCGAAGAGGTTCTGACGCATCGACCCGATGAGCGTGTGATCCGCCGCCAGGTGCAGCGACGCGTACGCCACGGCCGTGTCGAGATTCTCCCGCGCCGCGGCCAGGTCCCCCAGCCGCTGCTGCACGAGGCCCTTGCAGTTGAGCAGCCCGGCCACCAGCACGCTCTCCCGCACGATGAAACGCTCGGCGATCGCGATGCCCCGATCGGCGCTGGCCAGCGCATCCTGCGGTTTCTCGCGGTCCAGTTGCACCGCGCTGAGCATCATCAGCACCGTCGCCGCGGCGATCGGCTCGCGGCCCGGCCTCCGGCTCAGGCTGCCCAGCGCCCGCTCCAGAGTCCGCTGGGCGTCCTCCAGGTCCCCCGAGGCCCGCTGGATCACCGCCAGACGGAACCGGTGGACCGCCATGCCCGGATCGTCCGCACCGATGATCTTGCCGAGCTGGGCGATCGCGTCGTCGATGTTCTTGCGGGCCTGATCGATGTTCCCGCGGTCCTCCTGGAACCACGCCAGACGCGAGAGCACCAGCGCCCGCATCCGCGGCGTGACCGTCCGCTCGGTCAGCACCGCCCGCAGAGCACGCTCCGCGGCCGCGTGATCGACCGCGGCGCCCAGAGTGGCCCGAGCGCCGGAACCGACCCCGAGCTTGTACAGCAGGTGCGCCGATGTCGGCATCGCCCGGGCCGCGACCTGGTAGGCCTCCAGCGCGTTGATCCGCTGATCGCCCATGAGCGCCCGGTCCCCCCGCAGCGCCAGTGCACGCTCGGCATCGGACGGGGACTTCCACAGCCCGCGCGCCCGGTCCGCATCCACCCGCGCAATCGCCGCATCGACCTCCTCCGCCGTCACCTTGGTACGCGGATCGGAGGCCAGGAGCACCGTCGCGCGGGCCTGTTGGATCGCGTTGCCCTCCGCCCGCACGCCCGTCAGAAGGGCGATCTGCTCGGCCGTCAGGGCGGGCGGGATGATCTCGATCTCATCGGCAAAGGCCTCGCTCCTGTGAAGATCGAGCTCATCCAGTGCGCGATCGGTCTCCGCCGCGGGGCCCGCCGCCGCCGCGGGCCGCTCCCGGCTGTCGGGCGATCCCGCCGCCGCGGGCACGCCGCTCAGCAGCACCGCCACGGCCGCACCCGCCGCCACGGCCACCGCCACGCACCGCCGCCCGGCGAACCCCTCACCCTGTCCCTTGGTCATCATCGCAGACTCCCACAGGCCGGCCGCCGAGCGGGGCCCCGTGTTGCGTTGTCCCAATGACCTTGCTCCCGCCGCGACCGCGGCCGCCCGCTCCCGCGAAGCAAGATCGCAGCAATATTACGGGTGTTTCCGCTTGGCGGCAACCGGCGTGGGCCGGTGCCCGCCGATGCCGCCGGCGGCCCGGAACGGTCGGGGCGGGCCGGGATGCGCGGGCGAACGCGCCGCGCCGCCCGCACGGCGGTTGCCGCGGCGGTGGGGGGCCCTGGCCCCGGAGCGTCAGGAAGCGGCCGGATCGGCCCCGATGGTCCCGGTGGCGATGAGCGCCTCGATCGCGGCGATGTCGGCCGTGAGCGGGCGGTCATCGGTCAGCGGGGGGACGAGCGTGCGGATGACCGCCAGCGCCGCCTCCACGCCGCGGCCGCTGCGCAGGGGCCGGTGGGTCTCGATCCCCTGCGATGCAATGAGCAGCTCGATGGCCACGACCGTGCGGGCAAGTTCCAGGATGCGGCGGGCCTTGGCCGCGCTGCGCGGACCGAAGGAATTGTAATCTTCCATGCCCGCGCAGGTGCCCACGTTCGCGACGCTCGCGGGCGTGCAGAGCCCGACGATCTCGTTGACGCAGGCCGCCGCGGTGTACTGGGCGATCATCAGCCCGCTCTGCAGCCCCGGCTGCGGGGCCAGAAAGGGCTTGAGCCTGCTCTCGGGCTCGAACGCGCCGGTCATCAGGTAGCTCCGCCGCTCGCTCGCCCCGGCGATGTGCGCCAGCGGGACCGCGACCGCATCCAGAGGGATGGCCAGCGGCATGCCGTGGAAGTTCGCGCCCGAGACGATGGAATCAGCGCGCGAGCCCAGCACGCCGCGGGCAAAGACCAGCGGGTTGTCCGTCACCGCCGAGAGCTCATCGATCACCGGACGGGCGAAACTCGCCAGCGCCGAGGCCACCGCGCCCAGGATCGTCGGGCCGGCGCGCAGCGAGTAGGGGTCCTGCACGCGCGGGTCGTTGTCGATGTGGCTGGTCACGATCGTGCTGCCGGCCAGAAGCCCGCGGAGGCTCGCCAGCACCGCGGCCTGGTCCGCGTGGTTGCGGGCCGCGGCCAGCCGGGCATCCAGGAACGAGTGGCTCGCCCGGCACGCGTCGATCGTCATGGCCAGGGCGACCCGCGCCGCCGCGAACAGGTTCGCCGCATCGGCGCGGATCAGGCAGGCCTGCGCGAGCATCAGGTGCGTGCCGTTGATCAGCGCCAGGCCCTCCTTGGCCGCCAGCTCCACCGGGGCCAGCCCCGCCTCGGCCAGCGCGACCGATGCGGGAACGACCCCGCCATCGCGCAGCACCGTGCCCTCGCCCGTCAGCGCCAGGGCGATATGCGCCAGCGGCGCGAGATCGCCCGATGCGCCCACCGAGCCGACGCTCGGCACCTCGGGCACCAATCCCGCGTTGAGCATCGCGACCAGCCCATGAGCCACCGCCGGTCGCACGCCCGACAAACCCCGGGAGAGCGACGCGGCCAGCAGCACCATCATCGCCCGGACCACCTCCGGCTCCAGCGCGGCGCCGGTTCCGGCCGAGTGCGAGCGGATCAGGTTCCGCTGGAGCGTGCGCAGGTCCGCATCGGCGATGCGCCGCTTGGCCAGCGAGCCGAAGCCCGTGTTGATGCCGTAGTACGGCCGGCCGGAGCGCAGCAGCGATTCCACGACGCCGCGCGAGCGGTCCATGGCCCTGATCGCCGCGGGATCGATCGACACCGGCACGCCGTCCCGGGCGACGGCGACGACCTGCTCGACGCTCAGCGGCCCGGGCCGGAGGATCACGCCCGCCGCCCCCGCGCCGAGCGCCGCCCGCGCGGACCGTGCTGATGAGGCGGCGCGCGGTGCGTTCGATGATGATCCGGCTCGTCGCTTGCTCATGTCCAAGTGTTGCCCCGCCGGGTGGCGCGAGCCAGCCGAGCCGCGATCGTGTCCGCCCGCGGCCGGCCGCGCCCGCCCGATCGCCGCGCCGGCCCGCGAAGGTCCGCGATCAACCGCCCGGGCCCGCCCGCCCGCGATGTGATCGGCCCACGCGCCATCCGGCGGCGAGCACGAGACGGTCGCCGATCATCGCACACCATCCGCCGCGGCCGCCGCCGATCCGGCCCGCACGTGCGTCGGCCCGGCCCCGCCAGCGGCCATTTGAGGCCTTCACGGCTCAAAAAGCCGGCTTCAGCACGGTGATTTCGCCCGGGAAGCCAAAAGACCGATAATCCATGTTATGTTAACCGAGGCTCGCTGGATCGCGTTCGCTTGTCACCGTGTCACCCCCGCGATGACCATCAGTGTATCGGTCAGCCGCGCGGCAAAGCCCCGGCCGTCACAGAGCGGCGACGCCAGCAGCATCGGCCGCAGCGCCGACCGATAGCGCCGCAGTTCCGCGGCGTCGGTCGCGAGCCGCGCGGCGAGCTCGACGAACTCTCCGTCATCGCGCGCGACCAGCTCGCCGACGCCGACGCTCCGAAGCAGCGACTCGCTGACGCGACCGGCGCTGGTGGTGCCAACCTTCGTGACCATCGGGACGCCCATGAGCAGCGACTCGCACACCGTGGTCGTGCCGTTGTACGGGAACGTGTCGAGCGACACATCCACCGCGGCGTACCGCGCCAGCACGGCAAGCGATGAATCCGAGGGCCGTTCGAGCACCAGCCGATCCTCCGTGATGCCCAGCGATGCCATGCGCTCACGCACGTCCGCGGCGACGCCGTCATCGCTGAGCGCGACATGCTTGAGCATCAGCCGCGAGCCCGGTACGCGATGCAAAACTCTGGCCCACACCGCCAGCAGCCCCGTATGGATCTTCATGAAAGCGCTGAACGAGCCGAACGTGATCGGCGCCCCGGCCAGGCTCGGCACGGGCGCGACCTCCGGAACGCCCGCGGGCGGCGAATAACACAGAAACGGAGCATCGAGCCGGTGCAGCCTCTCGACGCAGCGTGGCTCGAATCCCGCCGGATCCGTGATCGAGTCCACGAGGCGGACATCAACGCTCCGCACGCCGGTCGTGCTCGGGTAGCCGATGTACGTCGCTTGCACCGGTGCGGCACGCACGTGCAGGGCCGGGAGCGCGTTGCCGTCGGTCAGGCCGGCCAGTTCAAGGAGAACATCCAACCGATCGGCACGGATCATCGCCGCGGCGTCGCGGAACGAGCGGCCGTGCAAGTGCCGCCAGATGCTCGAGGCTTTCTCGAACCGTCGCGAGACATCGTCCGCCAATCGCCCGGTGTGGTAGCACGCGATCATCACGCGGGAGCGGTCGGCGTGCGTGACGAACGGCTCGATGAAGTACGCCGTCGCGTGCGCCCGCAGGTCGGGCGAGATGATGCCGACGCGCAGCGGCCGAGCACCCGCTCGCACCTCCCCCACATCGGCCGCGATCGTCGCGGGCATGCCGTGCCTGGCCGCGATCAGATCGCCCAAACGCACGTGATGGGCGGTCGCGGCCTCGGGCGTCGCGTTCGGGGCGTAGTTGCTCGTGCTGGCCAGCGACATGGCGATCTCATCGCTCGCCGGATCGAGTTCCGCCGCTCGCCGAAGCGCGTCGTACGCCTCATCCGCGCGCCCGTGCATGTGCAGCGAGCTTCCGAGCTGCGCGTGCAAGAGCGCGTGCCCCGGCGCGAACTCGAGCCCCCGGCGTGCCACCGCGAGCGCTTCGCTCGCCCGGCCATTCCGCAGCAGCGCAATCGCGAGCCACGTGCGTGCGAGCGGGTCCTCCGGCAAGCCCTCGACCGCGCGCTGCAGATCCGCGATCGCGGCGTCAATCTTGCCGACACCCAGGCGGGCCGCACCGAGGTTCGCCAGCGCCCGGGGGTCTCCCGGCAGCATCGCCAGGGTCCGCTCGGCAAAGTGCTCCGCACGCACGAAGTCCTTGCGCTTGAGCAGCACGTACGCCATCGCCGCGGTGTTCTCGACATCGCCCGGTTTCAACCGCAGGCTCGCGAGCAGGGCCTTCTCGGCCGCTTCCCACTGCTGCAGGTCGATCAGTTCCCCCACGCGTTTGCTACCGGCGCTGCTCATCGTCGCTCCGCTGACCGCCGTGACTCACAGAACCCTCTGAAAGTACAGCGTGTCGGGCATCGGGTCATCGTTGTAGCGCTCGCAGGGCGCGAATCCCATCGATCGGTACAGCGCGATCGCCGCATCCATGCTCCCCGATGTGTCCAGCCGCATCAAGCGATAACCCGCCGCACGGGCATCGATCAGCACCCGCTCGACCAGAGCCCGCGCGACTCCGCGTCCGCGGCACTCCGGACGCACGTACATCCGCTTGAGCTCGCACTCATCCGCCGGCGCAGCGGGGTCCACGCTCCGCATCGGCCTGAACGCGATGCACCCGACTGCCGCGTCCACGCCGTCCGCCCCCCACTGCCCCCACACGGCGATGTACATCCCGCCCGCGGGCGGCGCATAGGCCCCGGGCAGCCCGGCGAGTTCGTGCTCGAAGCCCTGATGGGCGAGGCTCTCGCCCGCCAGATGCGCGATCGACCGTGCGTACTCATCGAACAACGCCGCGCAGCGATGGAGACGATCACCCTCGCTGGCGGACTCAACCCGGACCATCTCGCGGTTCCTCGCCGGCCTGGCTTGTCCGATTCAGCTCTGCGCCGCATCGGATGGTCTGGCGTTGCGACCGTGCACGATCGCGCTGACGCACCAGTTCACCACCTCGCCCCGCGGCACCAGTTCACCCTTGTCGTCGGCGGTCCGCAGGCGGAACTCCACCGCGCCCGCCGCGAGCGACTTCTCGCCCAGCGTCAGGCGGATCGGTACGCCGATCAGGTCCGCATCCTTGAACTTCACGCCGGGACGCTCGTCGCGATCGTCGATGAGCACATCGATCCCGCGCTGGGCCAGTTCGCCCGCGATTGTCCGCGCAAGGTCGCGGTGCTCCTGGCTGTCGGCCTTCATCAGCGTGATGATCACGTGGTACGGCGCGATCGCCGCGGGCCAGATGATGCCGTTGGCGTCGTGATTCTGCTCCACGCTCGACGCGAGCGTGCGAGAGACGCCGATGCCGTAGCACCCCATGATCACCGATCGCTTCTGCTGCTTGTCGTCGAGCACGCTCAGCCCCATCGCGTCGGAGTACTTCGTGCCGAGCTTGAAGATGTGCCCCACCTCGATGCCGCGGCCGGTCACCAGCGCCGCGCCCGCGGACCGGGGCGACGGATCACCCTCCAGCGCGTTGCGAACGTCGGCGATGCGCACCCGCGCGGCATCATCCAGCGTCGCGCCGATCTCGCGACGCAGGTTGAAGTGCTTGACGTGATAGTCGGCCCTGTCGCCCCCGCTCGCCCAGAAGCCGCCGGTGGTCACGTCCGGGTCCAGCAGCAGCAGCGTGCCCGGCACCGTGTTCACCGTCCGGGGTGAAACGTACCCGATCGCGAACCCCGCGGCGCGGGCCGCCTTTTCATCGGCGAGCACAACCTTCTTCGCGCCGCACGCGGCCTTGACCTTGCCCTCGTTGACCTCGTGATTGCCGCGGACCACCGCAACGACCCACGAGATGCCGGCGGAGCCCTCGCCGTGCTCGGCGATCTGGAAGACGATGCTCTTGAGCATCCGGTCCGGCTTGACCTTCATGAACTTGCCGACCTCGTCGATGCCCGGCAGTCCCGGCGTGTGCACCTCGGTCAGTTCGCCCGTGGGCGTCTCGGTGAGCGTTCCAAGTGCGCGCTGGCCGATCTCGCACTTCTCGACGTTCGCGGCGTACCCCGACACCGGACACTTGAGAATCGTGTCCTCGCCGCTGGGCGCGTTGACCATGAACTCGTGGCTGGCCGATCCGCCGATCGGACCGGACTCGGCCTCCACAGCCGTGAAGTCCAGACCGCAGCGCTTGAAAATGTTCGTGTACGCCGCGTACATCCGGTCGTACGTCTCGTTGAGCCCGCCCGGCCCTTCCACGTTGAGGTGGAACGAGTAGGCGTCCTTCATCAGGAACTCGCGGCACCGAAGCAGCCCCGACCGCGGCCGTGCCTCATCGCGGAACTTGGTCTGGATCTGGTACAGGTTCACCGGCAACTGCTTGTAGCTGGTCACCGAGCCGCCGACGAGTTCGGTGATCGGCTCCTCGTGCGTCGGCCCCAGCGCGTACTGGGCATCCTTGCGGTCGCTGATCTTGAACAGCAACTCGCCGTAATCCTGGTCGCGCTTCGTGCCCTTGTACAGCTCGATCGGAAGCAGCACGGGCAGGTGCAACTCGTGTGCGCCCGCACCGTCCATCTCCTGCCGCACGATCTCGCTGATCTTCCTGAGCACGCGGAAGCCAAGCGGCAGAAAGTCGTAGATTCCCGCGCCCAGCTTGCGGATGAACCCGGCCCGCAGCAGCAGCACGTGCGACGGGCTCTCGGCCTCCGCCGGCGCCTCTCGCGTCGTGGGGATCAGCGTCTCAGACCAGCGATGAACCACACCCCGCGGGGCGACGGCGATGCTCTCGGTAGACATAGGCCGCGATGGTAGCGCTGTTCGTGGGAATCCGACGTTCGGTCGCCGGGCCGATCGATCAGCCGACGATCAGCCGCGCGGGCATGTCCATGTCCGCCGCCAACTGGCGAACCTGCGTCAGACTCAAGTCCAGGAACGGCGTCTCGATGGCGAACTCGCCCTTCGGGCAATCCAGCGCGATCAGTCGCGAGACCAGCAGCGCCCGGTCGCTCGCATCGGCGATGCGGTCGGCCGTCAATCCGCGCTCGACACTGCTCCGCGATGTTGACGACTCCACGCCCCGCCGCACGGGCCATACAACACGCCAGATCCCGCGAGCAACCGCTTCGCGCGAGGCACTCAGGAGCATCCGGCTCATGTCCCACCCCTGCCCGGGCCTGCGGCCATGCTCCACGGCGGTCACGTCATCGCCCGTTGCTACCTCAACACGCGCCCCCGGCAGCAACTCCGCCAGCCGCGACTCGTGCGCGGCACGATCCGCGGTCGAAAGGTCCGACGCCGACCAGACCACCACGCCGAGCCCCTGTCCCGCCCCACCACCCGCTGCCCCGCCTGGTCCGGCACCTGGAGACGAGCGAACAAACTCCGTCCAGCACGCCGCGGCAGTGCAGAACTCGCCACTCTCCTGGTCCGCCAGAATGATCAGCACGTCGGCAACCCGTTCCATGCTGGACATTATCGGCCAACTTGACGATCGGCGCTGAGCAACCGCCGGAACACTTGGGGGGCTGGAGTGTCCACCGCCCGCCCGGAAGTTCTGTGGCCTTTCGGTAGTGGCCGCTGGAGCTACCCGCTTCCGATCACACGTCACGGGGAAGCACTGGCACGGGGCGGCCACCATCGCTCTGAAGTAGAGATGACTTCCACCCGATTCAAGAGGAGTCAGATATCCGAGGAGTGCGACTCTGATCAATGGAGACACGAAACTGCGCGCCGCGGCGACATGGTCGCTCCGGCTGCTGAACTCGCCTCGACCCGTGGGCGAGGCCATCGTGACCATGATCACCGTTCTGGTGATTGTGGGTATCGCATCGTTCGGCGCCGTTCGACGGAGTCTTGACGCTTTCTCCGATGAGCGTAGAACGCAGCTCGTGCAGATTGCCTCGATCGCCGCGGCGTCGATCGATGCCGAACTTCACGACCGCGTTCTGCGCGCGGGCATCACCGACAGCGACGACTACCAGCGCGCGGTCGAGCCTCTGGCTCGCATCAGGCGAGCCGTTGGCGATGTCAACTTCATCTACACGATCAGTCTTGTTGACGGTCGTCAGGTCTTCGTCCTTGACCCGACACCCGGCGGTGACAGCGACGGTGATGGCATCGATGATCGTTCATACGTCGGGGATGTGTACAACACGCGCACTACGGATCTTGATATCGCTCTTGGTCGCGGTCCGGTTCCCGCGACACCCATCGCTTCAATCGAGCCCTTCACGTACCGGTGGGGAACGTTCATCAGCGGCTACGCACCGTTCCACGATGCCAGCGGCAACATCGCGGGCGTCGTCGGCGTGGACGTGACGATCGACCGCTACATGGCCGCGAGGAAAGCGGTCGTGATCGCCGCGATGATGGGCATGGTGCCCGGCCTGATCGCGACCGTTGGCGCGGGGCTTGCCGTGTTCGTGGTCCGCAAGCGCCACCGCAGACTCTTCGATCAGCACATCGAGCAGTCAGAGCGGATCATCCACAGCGAGTCGCAGCTGCGCATGCTCCTGAACAGCGAGCCGGACTTCGCCATCTACATGCTCGATACGCAGGGCCGCATCTCAACCTGGAACGACGCCGCCGAGCGACTCACGGGCTATTCGACCGAGGAAGCAGTCGGCATGAACTTCGCGGTTCTTCACGGCAACACCCCGCAGGCGAAGCAGGAGGCCGCGAGAAACCTCGATCGCGCTGCCGCCCATGGCCTGGTGCGCTCCGAAGGCCCACGTTTCCGTCGCGACGGCTCTTCGTTCATGGCCTCCGCCGTCATCACGCCGATTCGCACGAGCGACGGTCAGCTCGCCGGGTTCTGCAAGGTGACGCGCGACATCTCCGCTCAGCACGCGGCACAGCTGCGCGAACGCGAGGCGATGGAGTCGCTCCGCCAACTCGCATCGGACCTGAGCAAGACCAAGGATTCGCTCGAAGAGCAGACCATCGCGCTGTCGATCCGCAACGAGGAACTCGTGCGCGCAAGAGAGGTCGCCGAGACGGCGCTCAAGGCCAAGTCCGCCTTCCTGGCCAATGTCAGCCACGAGCTCCGCACCCCGATGAGCGCGATTCTGGGCTTCACGGACCTCATCAGCGAGCCGAACTGCACGCCCCAGGAGCGCCGCGAGTACGCACGGATCGTGCGCTCGGCGGGCGACCACTTCCTGTCGCTCATCAACGATCTTCTCGATCTGTCCAAGATCGACGCCGGCCGCATGAGCGTCGAGATGCTCGACTGCGACCACGTGACGCTCATCAGCGAGGTCTGCTCCCTGATGCGCAAACGCGCCGACGAAAAGGGCCTGATCCTCAACGCCGAGTGCGACGGCGAGCACCCCCTGACCATCCGCACCGACCCGACACGCCTGCGGCAGATCATCACGAACCTCGTAGGCAATGCCGTGAAGTTCACCGAGAACGGCGGAGTCCGCGTCCTGGCCCGCGTCGACGATCGCAACGGGGCCTCGTCGCTCGTCGTCGACGTCATCGACACCGGCATCGGCGTGTCGCCCGAGCAGCAGAAGAATCTCTTTGTCGCCTTCTCTCAGGCTGATGAGTCGACCACCCGCAAGTTCGGCGGCACCGGCCTGGGCCTTACCATCAGCCGCGCCTTCGCCCGCATGCTCGGCGGTGATGTCGAGGTCTACTCAACCCCCGGCGAAGGCAGCACCTTCCGCGTCCGCATCTCCTGCGGCGACATCAACGCGGTTCCACGCCGACGATTCGCCGGCGAACGCGCCGCAATCGCTGGCGCATCGGACATCGCCAGGCCCGAACCGGCGACGCTCCGCGGCCGGGTGCTTCTGGCCGAGGACGGCCCCGACAACCAGAGGCTCTTTCGTACCATTCTCACCAAGGCCGGCATCGACCTGACCATCGTCGGCAACGGACAAGAGGCTCTGGACGCGATCACCAATGCGGCCCTCGGCGCCGCACCGTTCGATATGATCCTCATGGACATGCAGATGCCCGTGATGGACGGATACACGGCCACCGCCGCGATCCGCGCAGCGGGCTACTCCGGGCCGATCATCGCACTGACCGCGCACGCCCTGGCAACGGATCGCGCCAAGTGCATCGAAGCCGGCTGCAGCGAGTTCCTCACCAAGCCCGTCGACCGCAGGCGGCTGCTGGATGAACTGACGCGGTTCCTGCCCGGGATGCGCAACGCCGCGTGAGACCTGCGCCGCGCGGCCAGCCGCGCAAACCCGCTAGGCTCAGGACATGAGTCCGTCGCCTTGGCGACTAACGCACGTTCCCGAGATCGACTCGACGAGCCTCCAGGCGCGGCGATTGATCAATACCGGCCGCGCCGGATCCGCGCACGAGCTGATCGTCGCCGACCGCCAGACCGGCGGCATCGGCCGCCTGTCCCGCCCGTGGGCCAGCCCCGCGGGGGGGCTCTGGTGCACCTTCATACTTCCCGCCGCTCCCGATGTCCAATCCGATGCGCCCGGGTCCAGCCCCCCACCGATCCACCCCTGGGCGTGGGACCGGCTCTTGAGCACGCTCGGCCTTCGGGCCGCGCTGGCGGTCCGCGCCGCGATCGTCGACACCATCCCCGATCTGGCCGACGGCCCGCGGCTGCGTATCAAGTGGCCCAACGACACGCTCCTCGATGGCCGCAAGGTCTCCGGCGTGCTGTGCGAAGTCCTCCGCCGGCGCAACGGAGGCCCGGTCGCCCTCATCGGCGTGGGGATCAACGCCAACTACGACATTTCGCAATTACCCGCGGACCTGCACGCCCGGGCGACGACGCTCCAGTCGGCGATCGGCCGCGCGGTGCCGCTCGATGCCCTGCGCGAGCACCTGGGCGTGCGGCTGGCCGAGATGCTCGATCCGGACCTGCGCACGCCGCGGATCGCGCGGCTGGTCCGCGAGCATCTCGCCGGCGTGGGTGAAGCGGGGCCGATCACGCTCGATGATGGCACGCGCACGAGCGGCGTGCTGCAGGAGGTGAACGATGCGGGCGAGGCCATGTTCACGGTCGATGGCCGCATGATCACCGCCAGATCCGCCGCGATCGTCGATGATCACTGATCCTGACGCTCTGCACCCCGCCCTCATTTCCCGCACCCGCCCCGCAGCCCCCGGCCCACCCACCGCTCCTTCTCGTGCCGACGGTGTCAACGCGACCCAAAACGCAACAGGCCCCGCGTGTGCAGGGCCTGTGCAAGTCAGATCTTGTTCAGATCACCGGTCCGAGCGGGGCTCAGACCATCGACTTGAGGCCCTTGAGGGGGCGGATCTTGATGACGGTCTTGGCGGGCTTGGCCTTGACCTCCATCATCTCGCCCGGCTTGAAGGGGTTGGCCTTGGTGGTGGCCTTGGTGGCGGGCTTGAAGTTGCTGGTGACCTTCATCATCCCGGGGACGACGAAGACCTTGGGCTTGCCGGCGGTGGGCTTGGTCAGGTCGACGGCCATGACCTTGCCGAGGGTCTCGAAGATCCCGGCGATCTGCTTGCGGCTGAGGCCGTTGTGCTCGGCCAGCAGACGGAAGAGTTCGCTCTTGCCACGCGGCTTGGCGGAGGCGGTGAGCTTCGGGGGCTTGGGGGCGGACTTGGTTGCCATATTCGATACTCCCTGCAAAAAGGCGTTATTTGCCGCAGCTCCACTGCGGCCCACGCTCGTTGTAGCGGCTTTTGCCGCAGCAATCAAGCGCTGGTGAGGTGTGGACATCGACTTTCTTGCTCAAAATACCGCAGTTTTTTGTCCGCGAATCGAAAATCACCCCGAAAGTCGATCGATCAACCCACCGATCCCGCTCACCCCGCCTCCGCCCCCACCCCCCGCCGCTCGCCCGCCGCGGCCATCGCGCCGAACCTCCGCCAGTCCGCCGCCGGCCCCGTTCCGCCCATGTTTTTCAGGCGTTTTCAGGCAGCCGCTTGATGATGATCGCGGTCTGGTCATCATCGAACGGTCGGCCCTGGGCAAAGTCCAGCGTGCCCTTGGCCAGCGTCTCGAGAATGCCCTGCGCGGGCAGGGCGATGTTGGCCAGCACCGTCTCGACGATGCGCTGCTCGCCGTAGTGCTCGTTCTCGTGGTTCATCGCCTCGTAGAACCCGTCGCTGAGCAGCACGAACACATCGCCGGGGGCAAGGTCGAAGGTCTCGACCTCCGAAAAGTCGCAGTCCGGATCGATGCCCATCGGCAGCGTCGTCGCGCCGCGGACCTCGCTGGTCCCATCGGCCCGAACGAGAATCAGCGGGGCCTGACCGGCCGAAACATAGCGGATCCTGCTCGCCCGCGGGTCGAGCAGCGCGATCATGTTGGTGATGAACCGCCCCGCGGGCAGGTCATCGCACAACTGAATATTGATGTGCCGGGCGATCTGCGACACGCTCGCGTGCAGCCGCGCACCCATGCGGAGCATCGCGCGGAACTGGGCCACGCTCAGCGCCGGCCCGATGCCGTGCCCCGTCGCATCGCCGAGGGCAAAGAGCATCCCCGAGCCCGACGGCGCCGCATCCGGCGCGGCCGGCGGCAGGCTCCGCAGGTCGATCAGGTCGTACGCATCGCCACCGGTCTCATCGGCCGGCAGGGCGCTGGCGGCGATATCGAACCCATCCATCTGCGGCACGCACTTGGGCCAGCTGTTCTGCTGGATGGTGCGGGCCACGGCCAGGTCGGCCTCGATCTTCTTCTTGCGGACCTCGCCGACGATGAACTTGGCCCGCCGCAGCGCGATCGCCGCCTGGCTGGCCAGGTACCGCGCCAGGGCCTCATCGGTCGCATCGAAGGCGCTGCCGCGGGCGGGGTCCTTGTTGAGCACCTGCGCCACGCCCTCGAGCGACGCCCCGGCGCCGCCCGCGCCGGCCTCCGGCGAGAGCAGCGGGATCGTGAGCATGTTGCGGGTCTTGTACCCGGTCTTGCGGTCGATCTCGGGATTGAAGCGGCTGTCGGCGTAGCAGTCGGGAATGTTCAGGATGCGCCCGAGCCGCGCCGACTCGCCTGCGATGCCCTTGGTGATGGGGAACCGGATGGCCCCGACGCCGTGGGCCTGCGAGATGAAGAGCTCCTGCGCCTGCGGGTCGAACTGGAACACGCTCGCCCGATCCGCACGCAGAACATCGCGCATGGCATCGATCACCAGCGCCAGCACCTCATCCAGGTCGTTGCTGGCGGCCAGCCGCTCGCCGACGGACAGCAGCCGCGCAAGCTGCGCGGGGTCGACGTTCAGAGCGGCCATCGGCGGGGCCACCTCGACGGCATGTGCGGATCGCGTCGTCACCGGCTGGGAGTGTAGCGGACACACAACCGCCGCGTGCACCCCCGCACGCATCGTCCGCCGTCAACGCTCGCGCAAGCGCCGACGATCTCACCCCGGCAGCGTCGCCAGCCACACATCGACCGGATCCGCGATCATCACCCGTCGCTCGCCGGCCAGCGCCCCTCGGAGTTGCTCGAAGTTCGCCGCGATCGTCCGGTACACGTCCGCCGTCGACGTTGCCGAATCCGGCCCGATCGTCCGCGACAACTCGCGCTCGTACGCATCGACCTGCCAATCCGCGGCGATGATCGCCCGGCCGACCCGCTTGCCGATCAGCCCGGCAACCTGCGATACCGAGAGCACCCGCCCGCCAAGCACGGCGAACCAGTCCGGCGACCACTCCGCGGCCAGCAGCACCGCCGCCGCGTGACGCCCCACCGCCTCGGCCGTCACCCACGCGATCCGCTCCCGCACGCCCAGCGGGTATCGCAGCACGCCCGGCTCGCTCTCGCGGCCCCCACCGACCCCGAGCACACGTTCGAGCGGGCTGGTGTCCAGCAAGTCCTCCAGGAACATCGTGGGCCGGAGCGTGAGCACCGTCGACCGCATCGACATCAGCACGCGCCCGAGCCGGATCGTCCCCGCGAACCCCCTCGCACGCTCATCATCGACGGGCACAATGCCGCTGGTGCTCACGACCGTCCGGAAGAGCGCTCCCCGCGGGCCACGAAGCGAAGGATCGCCGATCACCTTCAGCAGCGAGATGATCGCATCGGCGTTCGACGGCCGCGGCGAGGCACCGGCCGCGCCGCCGGCACCCTCCGGCGGACCGCCGGTCGGAATGTGCAGGAACGCGCCGTCGCAACCCGCCAGCGCCGATCGAACCGCCCCGGTGTCGTGCACATCCACAACCACCGGCGAGAACCCCTCGTGGGCAAGTTCCGCCGCCGCCGCCGCCGACCGCGTGGGCGTCACCACACGACACCCCGATGCGGCAAACGCGCGCGCCACCGGCCGGCCCTGCACGCCCCTTGCACCAAGCACAAAAAAGGTTCCGTTCATCGCACACCCTCGATCGCAAAGACGCCCGGCGACCCAAACGCGCCGAAGGGAGCGTACGAGCAGTCCCGTCCCGACGAAGCCGCGGCTCCGGCCGACAGTGCGTCACATCGCTGGTTGCAATAAGCCGCGGCCAGAACTGACCGCACCGGCGATGCTCTTGACACAAGCGTTCGGACCATGTATGTTGATTCGATAGAAAGTCTGTGGACAGCGGGGAATGCACAAGCTCAAGAGCGGCCGACAGGAGATCCGTCAGGGGTCCGGCTTGAAGTCGGACTTGGCACGCACCGGACAGCGCGTAGAGGGTTCGCGGCGCGTCCCGCCGAACCGGAGCATTCATGTGCCGCGGCGGTTTCCGCGACACGGACTGAAGGAGGCAACGAGTGGACAATTGGTCATCCGGAACACCAGAAGCCTCATCATCGGGCGTGACGCCCGTGACGACGCATCGGGCCGTCGTGCTGCCACATCGCGGCGCGGTGATTCTCGCTCTGGGCATTCTGTCGCTGCTGCTCTGTTTCATCTGCGGGATCTTCGGTTGGATTATGGCCAACAACGACCTGCGCCAGATGAGTCGCGGGACAATGGACCCAACCGGCGTTCAGCTCACGCAGGCGGGAAAAATCCTCAGCATCGTGGGCGTCGTCCTGCAGTGTGCCGCACTTCTGCTGTGGTTCTGCATGTTCGGCTTTATGGTTCTGGTCGCGGGCGCGGGTGCTCGCGCTCTGCCCTGAGACAACGCTCCCGGCAGCGTCGCGAAGCGTCCTTTGCATCGAGAACGGAGACCAGAGTCATATGCCCGAGTTTGTCAGGCTTCATTGGCTGCCCCTGCTGATCCTGGGGCTCTGGAGCGCCGGCGTCGCGATCGTCGCGGTGCTCGCCGCCTCCGGCCAGTCCACGCCAACTCTCTGCCTCTTGGCCCGCAGCACCGGCCTGCCTTGCCCAACCTGCGGCGGAACGCGCGCCGTAATGGCGCTCGGGCGTGCAGATATCGCCGAGGCGCTGCGACTCAATCCACTGGTCACCTTCGCGCTGATGCTTGGGCCGTTCGCTGCGGTTCTCGTGGCCAGTCCGCGTCGACGCTGCTCATCGGCAGCAACCGCGGCCCTCATCATCGTCTGCGTTGCATTGAACTGGACGTATCTGTTAATCGTGCGCCCGGTGCCGCGGACTCACACTCCGCCGCGCCAGCTCCAGCATCCACAAAGCCCGGCCCCCGCGGCAGACGGTCGCTCCGTAAGCGGGGTTGGGGGGGATTGGGGGGAATGGCGGTGCGTGGGTCCAGCCTCCACGAAGATCGCGCCAAATCCATCCCGTCGTACGTCGTCTCGATCGACTTGACCGATGTGTCAAAGCCCGAAGCGAACGTGTGCACCTCGCGCAGCACCACCCGCCCGGCGGTGCTGTAGGTCGTGTCGATGCGGTTGCCCCCCCACCCGCAGGGTCCGTTGACCGAATCACCTCGCCGAGGGCGTTGTAGCTCTGCTTGGATGTGCGGTCGGCGGCGGACTGGCCGGAAGACTGCGTCGGGTTGATCGTCTCACGCAGCAGGTGCCCCGTCGCGATCGCGTTGCCGTCGGTGCCCTTGGTGGTGCCGAAGACGTGGCCCGTCACGATGTCGTTGGCCGATGACGGCATTTTCTCCGTGGTCTTGGTCATCATCACCAGCGTGTAGAAATAGTTATCTGATTGTGCCCCTGACTCGGGCCATATCCGCCGGTAACGCCGTCGACCACAAGAGGCGACCATCAGTGATCCAGGCACGGTCGCCAGAGCCTATCGAAACACAGACGGACTGTGAGGACAGGCCGAGCGGCTCAGTCTGATGACTCCTTCCGGTCAGAAGATCGACAAGGATCACTCGCGGTTCCTCAGGCGTCGGCGACGAGTACGCCATGATTCCCCGCTCAACGAAAACGCGGTCGGGGCGTTGGAATTCTGCCGGCAACGCGACGACCATCGCCGAACACACAACGACCCGATCTCGTGAAACCTCGAACGTAGATGCATTTGGCCGCACAAGCGATACCGCACAAAGCTGACGATCGCGCTGGCTCACGCCGATCAGCAGCGGTCCCAAGTCAGGGAGCGCAAGATCCTGCCAAGGCTCAACGAGACCGAGCTCGCCGCTCTCGGAGACAAGAAGAGAAGCTCGCCTCAACGACGCGGCGGCCTGATTGGACGAGAGTGTCGAGATCACAACGCTCTGCCCTCTCCCAGGAGTCAATCGGTAGTACTGCTCCTCCACGGAAAGGACATCGCCGATCGCCTTGCCGCTCCGGGTGTCCAGCAGAACACCCCAGCCCTTGCGACCACTTGAAAGCTCAACATAGCCGTTGATGAATGCGATGCCGCTTGCGGCAAACTCAATCGAGCGTCGCTTTTCATCCGCATCGCGAACGACAACCTCGCTGCGAATTCGCTCGTGTTGGGATCCCTGTTCAATGGAGACAGGCTCGCCATACTTCATAGACAGCCGCGTCAGATCGAAGTGCGAGACAAACTCATCCGGATCACGTTCGACAGGCTTGACGGTCATGCCTTGCAGACAAACGGCGACGGTCTTCTCGGCAACGGATCCGCTCTCGAAGTTTACTTCTTGCACACGAACGAGCGCGTACGCATCGCTTACCTGCAGCCCGACAGGCACAACAGCGTCACCAGTCGTCCCCAGCGGCAGCAATGGCTTCAATGCCGAAGCCTCTCTCGAATGCACCCGATCGGCCGCGCATCCTGAAAGAAGCGTCATGGTGCAAAGTAGAGAGACAATGTATATGCCTTTCATGCCTGCTTGCTCCTAATACATTTCGTCGACTGACACAGCAGCAATCAACAATCCTAGATCCATCGCTGAAAAAAATACGCCTAGTGTCAGCCATGGCATATTGCGGTGCCGCCGACCTCAGAAAAGTCATTGGGTAATGAATCGTCGCCAGAACTCGGGGTAGGGTGTGTTTGGTGGCCAAGGCGGACTGCTCAGTTGCCCGAAGTGCCTTTCATCACACGTAAAGTACGCGTCATCTCTCAGCATCAGTCGATCCCCATACTCTCCGCAACAAGTCTCGCATGCATATCTCTCGGCCTGAACGAGTCCTGCGCATTTTGCGAATGATCTTCCCTTGCTTAAGCACAAGAGAATGGCTTTGTAGTATCCAATTTGGCACTGCGTGAAGCAGTCCAAGGGCGGCTGCGGAGCAAGAGAAGGTACAAAATCGAAAACCTCAGTTGGGATGTCAATTCCACACTGCCTGGCAGTTTTGGCCGCCTTGAGTAGAGCCTATCCGCAAACCGCGCAACCGGTGGGGATCGATGCGCGAATAGGCTTGCATGGCGATGCGACTTACGGATCTTCAACTGGACTGGCTGGCCGCGCGGTTGCCCGATGCGCCGGTGAACCCCAAGGGCGGCAGGCCCGCGATGGACAAGCGCAAGGCTCTGCGCGGCATCTT